>Ga0136617_10003270_pt1 | contig 14475 bp, 15 predicted proteins | sample AntDrymUQ3222106_2_FD_129672 | JGI IMG/M metagenome (GOLD analysis project Ga0136617, IMG submission 129672) | Polar desert sand microbial communities from Dry Valleys, Antarctica - metaG UQ322 (21.06) | ecosystem: Environmental > Terrestrial > Soil > Desert | place: Antarctica: Dry Valley... | reverse complement strand
CGCTGCGCGCGCTGATTCCGCTGCTCGAGCGCAAGGCCGATCGCTCATGGCGCGAGCAGGTCGAGTCCGGCGTGGCCGGCTGGTGGAACGTGCTCGAGGCGCGGGCGATGAACGAGGCGGATCCCATCAATCCCCAGCGCGTGTTCTGGGAGCTGAGCCCGCGCCTGCCCGAGAACTGCATCCTCTCCGCGGACTCCGGCTCCTCGGCGAACTGGTTCGCGCGCGACGTGAAGATCCGGCGCGGGATGAAGGCCTCCCTGTCCGGGACGCTCGCGACGATGGGCCCCGGGGTGCCCTACGCGATCGCCGCGAAGTTCGCGTTCCCCGACCGGGTGGCCATCGCGCTGGTCGGCGACGGCGCGATGCAGATGAGCGGCAACGGCGAGCTGGTGACGATCGCGAAGTACTGGGAGCGCTGGAGCGACCCGCGGCTGATCGTGCTCGTGCTCAACAACCGCGACCTCAACCAGGTCACGTGGGAGCAGCGAGCGGTGGCGGGCGACGCGAAGTTCGAGGCCGCCCAGGGGCTGCCGGACTTTCCCTACGCCGGCTACGCCGAGCTCATCGGCCTGCGCGGCATCCGCGTCGAGACGCCCGACGAGATCGTCCCTGCCTGGGACGCGGCGCTCGGCGCCGACCGGCCGGTGGTCATCGAGGCGCTCACCGACCCCGACGTACCGCCGCTGCCGCCGCACATCACGCTCGAGCATGCCAAGGCGCTGACCAGCACGCTGCTCAAGCGCGACCCGGGCGCCCGCGGCATCATCCGCCAGACCCTCCGCGACAAGGTGGAGGAGTTCCTCCCCGGCCGCTCATGACCGCGACCGCCGATCCGACGATGACCGGTCCGGCCCTGCGGCGGCTGGAGGTCGGCGCCTACACGATCGCCACCGACGCGCCCCAGTCCGATGGCACGTTCGCGTGGGACGCGACGACGATCGTCGTCGTCGAGGCGCTGGCCGGTGAGCACCGCGGCCTCGGCTACGCCTACACGGACGCCGCCGCCGCCGGCCTGATCAAGGACACGCTGGCCGGCGTCGTCGAGGGCCGTGACGCGATGGCGGTGCCCGGGACGTGGTCCGCGATGGTCCAGGCCATGCGCAACGCCGGACGCCCCGGGATCGCCTCCTCGGCGATCGCCGCCGTGGACATCGCTCTCTGGGATCTCAAGGCGCGGCTGCTCGGCCTGCCGCTCGCCGTCCTGCTGGGTCAGGTCCGCGCCGGGGTGGCGATCTACGGCAGCGGCGGCTTCACCTCCTATGACCAGTCCCACCTTCAGGAGCAGCTCGCCGGCTGGGCGGCGGCGGGGATCGCCATGGTCAAGATGAAGGTCGGCCGCGACCCCCGCCGCGACGCCGACCGGGTCGCCGCGGCACGGGCAGCGATCGGCGACGGCGTGGAGCTCTTCGTCGACGCCAACGGGGCCTACGACCGCAAGCGGGCGCTCGCGTTCGCCGAGCGCTTCGCGCAGGAGGGCGTGAGCTGGTTCGAGGAGCCGGTCTCCTCCGACGACCTGGCCGGCCTGCGCCTGCTGCGCGACCGGGCGCCGGCGGGCATGGCGATCACGGCCGGCGAGTACGGCTACGCGCTGGAGTACTTCCGGCGGATGCTGGAGGCCGGCGCCGTCGACGTCCTGCAGGCCGACGTCACGCGCTGCGCGGGCATCACCGAGCTCCTGCGCGTCGGGGCGCTGTGCGCGGCGCACGAGCTGCCGCTGTCCGCTCACACGGCACCCTCGGTCCACGCCCACGCGGGCTGCGCCATCGAGCCGCTGGTCCACGTCGAGTACTTCCACGACCACGTTCGCGTCGAGCGGATGCTGTTCGACGGCGTGCTCGAGCCGGACGGCGGCCGCCTGGTGCCCGACCTCTCCCGGCCCGGGCTGGGCATCGAGCTGCGCCGCGCGGAGGCGGCCGCCCATGCGATCTAGGGGTCGCGAGCGCGGCTGGCGACGCCTGCTGGCCAACGCGCAGGCGGGGCGCCTGCAGCGCACGCTGTCCGGACTGACGGCGGCGTCCGCGCTGCCGCTCGGCGCGGAGGTCTTCTTCGAGCACTACCGCGGCTCGTTCGGAGACAAGTGGATGTGGACTCCGATCGCGCTCACCCCGCCGCTCGTGGCCGCCGGCGTGGCCGGAGTCGTGTCCGAACGCGCCGCTCGCACGGCCCTGCCGCTCGTCGCGGCCCTGTACACGCTCGACGGGCTGATCGGCGTCATCACGCACGTCCGAGGCGTCCGGCGCAAGCCGGGCGGTTTCCAGGAGCCGCTGTACAACCTCGTGATGGGGCCGCCCCTGCTGGCACCGGGGTCGCTGGTCATGGTGGGGGCCATCGGGCTCGCCGCGCCGCTGTTCGAGCGGGAGCGCTAGATGGGTGGGGCGGGCGATCCCGAGGGCCTGCCGCGCCAGCGCCGCGGCACCACTCCGCAGATGCACGGCCGCTACCCGGACTTCGACGTGCTCGAGCAGGCCCCGCACTGGGATGAGGTCACGCGTCGCGTCGTGCTCGCCCGCCTCGACCCGCCGGCCCCACGCTTCTTCACCAAGGCCGAGACGCGCACGCTCGGCGCCTTCTGCGACACGGTCCTCGCCCAGGATCGCGAGCCGCGCGTGGCGGTGCTCGCGTTCGTCGACGCCAAGTTGTTCGAGAGGCGCCTGGACGGCTTCCAGTACGCCGACATGCCCGGCGACGGGGAGGCCTGGCGGCTCGTGGCGCGCGGCCTCGACGAGGCGGCCGGGGAGCGGGGAGCGCGGTCCTTCGCCGAGGCCGCGACCGAGGATCGGCTCGCCGTGTGCGAGGCGTTCGCCGAGGGGCGCCTGGCGGGCGGAACGTGGGACCGGATCCCGGTCGCGCACGCGTGGACCGTGGTGATGCGCACGGTGCTCGCCGCCTTCTACTCGCACCCGTGGGCCTGGAACGAGATCGGCTTCGGCGGGCCGGCCTACCCCCGCGGCTACATGCGTCTGGGCATCGGGCAGCGTGAGCCCTGGGAGGGGGACGACGAGTTCCCGCTCGACCCCGTGCCCGACGTGCGCGAGCGCGACCTCGACCACCCCACCGAGACGGCCGAGTGAGGCCTGTGCGGCTGCTCAAGGGTGCCGCGACACCCCGCGACAACGACTCGCGTGACCTGCTCGACGTCGACAGCAGGGGCGTACCGGGGCGCGAGCGCATGCGGACGTTCCGCGACGACGAGGAGGTCGACCTGGCCATCGTCGGCTGCGGGGCCGGCGGCAGCGTGCTCGCCCAGCGCCTGGCCCGCCGCGGCTGGCGCATAGTCGTGCTCGAGGCAGGACCGTTCTGGGATCCCGACAGCGACTGGGTCAGCGACGAGGAGGGCGCCTACGACCTCTACTGGAACGCCAACCGGATCGTCGGCGGCGACGACCCGATCGAGCTGGGCAAAAACAACTCCGGGCACGGCGTCGGCGGCTCGATGGTCCACTTCGCCGGCTACGCGCCGCGCTTTCATCCCTCCGACTTCGAGACGCGCACGCGTGACGGGGTGGGTGCGGACTGGCCGATCGCCTACGGCGACCTCCACCCACACTACGAGGATCTCGAGCTGGAGCTGCCGGTGGCCGGCCAGCACTGGCCATGGGGCGTCCCGCACGGCTACCCGCACGGACCGCACCCGATCGGCGGCGCGGCCGAACGCGCCTGGCAGGGCGCCCGCGCCTGCGGGATCGAGATGCGCGTGGGGCCGGTGGCGATCACCAACGGCACGTTCGGGAACCGCCCGCACTGCATCTACCGGGGCTTCTGCCTGCAGGGCTGCAAGGTCGGCGCCAAGGCCTCGCCGCTGGTGACCCACGTACCCGACGCGCTCGAGCACGGCGTCGAGATCCGGGCCCGTGCCATGGTCACGCGGATCGAGACCGGCGCGTCCGGCGCCTGCACCGGCGTGACCTACCGTCACGACGGGCGCGAGCGCTTCCAGCGCGCCGGCGCGGTGGCGGTGGCCGGGTACTCGATCGAGAGTCCGCGGCTGCTGCTGAACTCCGGTCTCGGCAACGGCTCCGACCAGGTGGGCCGCTACGTGATGGTGCAGGGCGCGCCGCAGGTCGCCGGGCGCTTCCCGGAGACGCTGCGCCAGTACAAGGGGCCGCCGCCGGAGGTCTCGAGCGAGCAGTTCTACGAGACCGACCCGGCGCGCGGCTTTGCCCGCGGCTTCAGCGTGCAGACGATCTCGCCGCTGCCGATCGGCTGGGCGGAGCACGTGCTGGCCGACGGGCACTGGGGCAAGGCGCTGCGGGAGTACATGCGCGACTACAACCACTGGACGACGCTCGGGTCGCTGAGCGAGCTGTTGCCGCGAGCGCAGAATCGCGTGACCCTGGCCGACCAGCACGACGAGCACGGCATCCCGATCGCGCGCTTCGACTACTCGCTGTGCGACAACGACCGGGCCAACGTCGCCGAGACGAAGGGGACGCTCACGCGCATCCTCGAGGCGGCCGGCGCGCAGGACATCCTCACGATCGAGCGCTACGCCCACCTGGTGGGCGGCTGCCGCATGGGCACGAGCCCCGACGAGAGCGTCATCGACGCGGACCACCGCGTGTGGGGCGTGCCGAACCTCTTCGTCTGCGACGGCAGCGTCATGCCCACGCAGGGCGCCGCCAACCCTGCGCTGACGATCATGGCCCTCGCCTCGCGGCTGGCAGAACGGCTCGCTGCCGGACGGATCGCAACCGGGCGCACGGCGGTCGCCGCATGAGCCGGCCAATCGCCGACTACGCGCTGATCGGCGACTGCCAGTCGGCGGCGCTGGTGGCGCGTGACGGGTCGATCGACTGGTGGTGCGCGCCGCGCTTCGACTCGCCGAGCGCCTTCGCCCGCCTGCTCGACCCGGACGCGGGCCACTTCGCCGTCCGGCCGGTGGAGCCCTTCGAGGTCGAGCGGGAGTACCTCGCCGACACGATGGTGCTCCGCACGACGTTCCGGACCGCGTCCGGCACGCTGCAGCTCACCGACGCGCTGGCGCTCGAGCCCGGCGCCCGCGGGCATGTGATCGGGCTGCGCTCGCCGCACGTGATCGTGCGCCGGGCCGAGGTGTCGGCTGGGCGGGTCGAGATCGCCGTCGAGTTCGCCCCGCGGCCCGAGTACGGGCTGGTGGTCCCGATCCTGGAGCACGTCGACGCAGGCGTGCGAACCCGCGGCGGCGCGAGCGCGCTCGTGCTCGCCACCGGCGTGCCGCTCGAGCTCGACGGCTCGACCGCGTGTGCGCGCAGCCAGCTCGAGCAGGGCGAGGACGCCACCTTCGCGGTCCACCACGGGTTGCCGCGGACTCAGTTCGACCCGCTCGAGCCCGCCCTCGCACTGGATGACACCGTCGCGGGCTGGCGTTCCTGGGTCGCGGCTCACGAGGGCTACCAAGGCGCGTACCGCGATGCGGTGAATCGCAGCTCCCTCGTCTTGCAGGCGCTCACATACCAGCCGAGTGGCGCCCTCGTGGCGGCGCCCACCACCTCCCTGCCGGAGATCCCCGGCGGCGAGGCCAATTGGGACTACCGGTTCACCTGGCTGCGCGACGCCAGCCTCACGCTGCGCGCGCTGTGGGTCGCCGCCTGCCCGGACGAGGGGCGGCGGTACTTCGACTGGATGGCGACGGCCGTGGGGCCGCTGCGCGAGCGTCACGTGCAGATCATGTTCGGCGTGGAGGGCGAGCGCGACCTGACCGAGCACCAGCTCGACCACCTCGCCGGCTACGGCGGCAGCCGCCCGGTGCGGGTGGGCAACGACGCATGGCGCCAGCGCCAGCTCGACGTCATGGGCGAGGTGCTCGAGGCGGCGTACGTCCTGCGCGACCAGCTCGACCCCGAAGACCCGCTGACCACCCGCTTCCTGTGCGACCTCGCCGAGCGCGCCGCCGACGGCTGGCGCGACACCGACGCGGGGATCTGGGAGGGCCGCGAGGGCGAGCGCCACTACACCAGCTCCAAGCTCATGTGCTGGGTGGCGCTCGACCGCGCGGTGAAGCTGGCACCGCAGCTCGGCCCCGGGGCACGCGCCGAGGCCTGGGCGGCCGCTCGCGACGAGGTCCGGGCGGCGATCCTCGAGCACGCCTACGACGAGCCCGGCGGCGTCTACGCCGGGGCGTTCGACTCCGACCGGCTCGACGCCAGTGTGCTGCTGATGCCGATCATGGGCTTCCTGCCGGCAGGCGACGAGCGCATGCGCGCGACGATCGAGGCCATCGACCGCGACCTGGCCGACGGCGGGCTCGTGAAGCGCTGGACCGGAGCCGACGAGGAGGAGGGCGCGTTCGTCATCTGCTCGTTCTGGCTCGCCAACTGCCTCGCGCAGGCCGGCGAGCTGGCACGCGCGCGCGAGGTGTTCGAGCACGTCATGGACCATGCCAACGACGTCGGCCTGCTGGCCGAGGAGATCGACCCACGCAGCGGCGCACTGCTGGGCAACTTCCCGCAGGCCTTCTCGCACGTCGGGCTCATCAACGCTGCGTGGAGCATCGACCAGGCGGCACGCCGGCCAGAGGAGGAGACCGCATGAAGCTCGAGCCCGGCAGCGCCTTCCCCGACCTCGACCTCCCCGACCACACCGGCCGCGAGCGGCGGCTGAGCGAGCTCGCCGCCGGCGACCCGGTGGCGCTCGTGTTCTCGCGCGGCTGGTGGTGCCCGAAGGAGCAGCGCCACCTGCGCGAGCTGACCGCGCTGCAGGACGAGTTCGAGGTCGCCTACACGCGCATCGTCGTGGTGAGCATCGACGCGCCGGAGGTGCAGGCGGCGTTCCGGGCCGGCCTCGGCGCCCGCTTCACGTTCCTTTCGGACGCCGAGCGGCGGTGGCTGCCACGCCTCGGCCTGCTGGAGGAGAGCGACACGCTGCACGAGCCCTACCGCCCGACTGCGTTCACGTTGCATCCCGACCTCGCCGTTCACCGCGCCTACGACGGCTACTGGTACTGGGGCCGGCCCACGTCCGAGGACCTGCGTCAGGACATGCGGGCGATCTCGCGCGCGGTGCGCGAGGACTTCCGGACATGAGCGCCCTGCCGCGAGGCGCCGCGCAGCTCGCCTTCGACGGCGCCGGCCTGGTCGCGGGCACCACTCCGGGCCGCGGCTTCATGGTCGACGCCCGCTGCCTGCAGGGCGAGCCCGTCCGCGGCGCGTACGCCCACGTCTGCGCACTCGCCGACGCCGACGCGTCGCTCGAGTTCGACCAGCCGGAGGTCCAGCAGGTGCGCCGCGACGCGCTGGCGTGGTGGATCCCGCTGCTCGGCGACGCGCTGATCAGCATCACCACGCTGGCGCTCGACGAGGCACGCTACGGCGGCGCGATCACCGTCACGCGCGAACCGGTCGACTGGGACGACGACCCGTTCGCCCGCATCTTCCCCGGCACGCTGCTGCGCAGCGACCTCTTCTGCGTCGTGCCGCCACCCGCCGGCCCCGTGATCGAGCGCTACGGCGGCGTCGCCTGGCCGGGCGGGAGCTTCGCCACGTGAGGAATCGGCTCGCGCCGAGTCCTTTCCGTTCGGTGACACGACCGAGATCTCACCGCCTGCGCTGGTACCGTCCGTCTCGCGTCTGCACGGAGTCTTGCTCGCTCTCGCCCTGCGCACGTGGACCGGAGAGAGTGGCGGAAGGAACTTGACATGCCTCTCTCCGATGTCGTCCTCGATGATGTCTCGGAGGCGATCGCCGCGATCTACGGTGCCGGCTACGACCTGACGCGGACGAAGGTCTCGAGCTACATGGCGGATGACGTCCTCTTCTGCGTCCTGGAGGACATCGGCACGGTGGCGCGGCAGACCGAGCCGGTGATCGCCGACCGGGTCCTGGACATGGCCGACCGGGTCCTGGACGATCGCCGCGCGTTCCAGCGAGACCATCAGACCGACTTCTGCGTTGCCGTCGAGCGGCTGATCGGACGCCGCGTCAGGACGTTCCTGAGCGCGAACCACGTCGGCCACGGGGTCGCAGCCGAGGTCTTCTTCCTCGAGGCGGAGCCGATCGGCTAGGCGTCTGCCGACGCCTCGCCGGCGAACGGCAGGCCGAACCGGATCGTCGTGCCGTGCTCGGCGCCGGCGACCCAGATCCGTCCTCCGTGGGCCTCGACGATCGCTCGCGAGATGGCAAGTCCCAAGCCGGTGCCGACCGTGGTGCGCGCGGCGCTCGCGCCGCCGCGGAAGAACGGCTCGAAGATGCGCTCGCGCTCACTGGGAGCGATGCCGCTCCCGGTGTCTGAGACCTCGGCCTCGACGCCCGCCTGCGCGGTGCGGGCGGCGATCCGCACCGTGCCGCCCGGCGGCGTGTGCGCCAGCGCGTTCTGCATCAGGTTGTGAAGCACTCGCGCGATGCGGTCGGGCGCCACCTCTACGGCCGGCAGACCCTCTGAGACGTCCAGCTCGAGCTCGACGTCTCGCGCCGCCGCGCTCGGCCGCGTCTGGACGACCGTCTCACGGATTACCTCCTCGATCGACATCCTCACGCGGGACCCTCCGAGGTCGCCCGCCTCGAGCCTCGAGAACTCGAACACCTGCTCGGTGAGCTGCGTCAGCGACGCGATCTGGGCGAGCATCTGGTCCGCGTAGTCGGCTCTCTCCTGACGCGACGCCAGGGACGCCATGTCGTCGCGTATCGCCGAGACGAGCAGCTGCAGCGAGGTCAGCGGCGTGCGCAGGTCGTGCGAGACGCCGACGAACAGCTCCTTGCGCTGCTCTTCGGCTGCGTCGCGCTCGGCCGCACGCTCGCGCAGCTGGTCGACCATCGCCCGCAGCAGGTCCTGACGCGTTCGCTGCGCCTCGTCGCGCTCGGCCGCCCTGAGCGTGAGCTGGTCGATCATCTGGTTCCCGGCCTCGGCCAGGCGGGAGACCTGATCTCCACCGTTGGTGTCGAGGCGAACGTCACGATCGCCCTCGCCTACGGCCATCAGCCCGCTGGAGATCCGGTCGACGTCCGCCCCGACCGCCATGCCGATCACGTACGCCGTCCACGGGACCAGGAGGGCGACGCACAGCCCGACCGAGGCCAGCGCGACGCGGTCTCCGGACGCGTCGCCGCCGAGGACGGTGACGAGCCCGATGCCGGCCGTGCCGACCAGTGTCGCCCCGCCGGCGCCCAGGGCGACCTGCAGTCCGATGGGGCCTATGCGACCGCGCGCACGGACGAGCCCCGTGACGGCCACGATCGCCGTGCCGATCGTGGCCGTGGCGGCCGCCACGACCAGCGCGACCGCGACGCCCGAGGACAGGGCGCTCGCGGCGACGCCGGTCGAAAGGGTCATCCCCAGCAGGAGCAGACCGAAGCGCAACTCGTGCACCGGACCGGGGGTCAGGCGGCGGATGGAGCCGCCGCTGCGCCGAGCCGAGCTTCACGCCGAGCGGCCGCGTCGGTCTCGCCGAGTGTCCGCACGCCGTCCAAGGTGTTGACGGAACGCTCCACGGCCCTCATCTTCTTTCAGTATGTCCCGCGATGGCCGCCATTCGAGGCATGCGATCTCTGACGCAAAGCCCAAGCGCTCCTTACGAACGCCGTCGGCTGGGTGACGCGCCGTGCTCGACGTGCGCAGGATGCGCGTCCTCGCGGAGGTCGCGGCTCGGGGCTCGATAGCAGGGGCGGCGCAGGCCCTGCATCTGACGCCGTCGGCGGTCTCGCAGCAGATCGCCACGCTCGAGCGCGAAGTCGGCATCGCACTGCTGGAGCGCGGGCCGCGCTCCGTGCGCCTGACGCCCGCCGGCGCCACGCTGTCCGCCGAGGCGTCGCGCATCGTCGCCCGCCTGCGGGAGATCGAGGCCACGGTACGGGCGGTGGGCGGTCTGCAGACGGGCGTGCTGCGAATCGGGGCGTTCGGGAGCGCGACCAGCGCGCTCGTCGTGCCGGCGCTGAACCTCTTCTCCGATCGTCACCCGGAGATGGACATCAGCTTCTTCGAGGGTGATCCGGAGGATTGCGTGCCCCGGCTGCGAGGCGGCGAGCTCGACGTCGTCGTCACGTACGAGTACGACCTCGTCCCGCTCGCGTCCGACGACGCGCTGCGGCGCGTCCCGCTTCTGCACGACCCCATCTACGTCGCCCTGCGCGAGGACCACACGCTCTGCGCGGCGGAGCACGTGCGGCTCGAGGACCTGCGGGACGCACGCTGGATCGGCGAGCCTCGCGGCGACTGCCACCTCTTCACGATCCGAGCCTGCGCCCAGCACGGGTTCGACGCCCACGTGGACGTCTCCAGCAGCGACTACGACGTGTCGATGGAGCTGCTGGCGTCGTGCGGCGCGGTCGCCCTCGTGCCGGCTCTCGCCGCCCGCGAGCCTCCCCCGGGAGTGGCGATCAGGCCGCTGAAGGGCTCCCCCTTCGCCCGCCGGATCGACGTCACCCACCGGGCCGGAGGCGAGCGGCTCCCGGCGGTCGCCGCGATGGTCGCGGCGCTGCAGGATGCGGCGGCCGGATGCCGCCTCGACGCCGCCGCCTAGCGGCGCCGTGGGCGCCGTGCCGCCGGGCTCGACGGTCACCGTGGCGGTGCCGGTGCTACGCCGGCGTCGCCTGGCCCGGCGGGACATTCGCGGTCCGACGTGGCCGGCCGAAGATGATCGCGTAGTCGTCGTCACCGAAGCCGCTCGTGGGAGCGTCCACTACCACGCGCCCGTCGCGCAGGCCGACGATGCGATCGGCGAACGCGATCGCGAGATCCACCTGGTGGAGACTGGACAGGACGGTGATGCCCCGTTCGCGGGCGACGCCGCGCAGCGTGTCGAGCACATCGCTCGCCGACGCGGGATCTAGGCTGGACACCGGCTCGTCGGCGAGCACGAGCGCGCTCTGCTGCGCCAGCACCCGCGCGATCGCCACCCGCTGCTGCTGGCCTCCTGACAGGCGATCGGCACGCTGCCTCGCCTGGTCTGACAGGCCGACGCGGGCCAGGGAGGCTTGGGCGAGCGCGCGGTCGCTCGGTTCGAAGCGCCGCAACACCACCCGCCAGGCGGGGACGCGGCCCAGCCGGCCGGCCAGCACGTTCTGCTCGGCCGTCAGACGGCGCACCAGGTTGAACTGCTGGAAGATCAGCCCCACCTCGCGGCGGGCGAGGCTCAGCTCGCGCCCGTGGAGCTCGCCCAGCCGCCGCCCGGCCAGCTCCACCAGCCCCTGCTCGAAGGCGATCAGCTGCGTGAGGCAGCGGAACAGCGTCGTCTTGCCGGCCCCGCTCGGCCCGAGCACCGCCACGACCTCCCCCCGCGCCACCTCGAAGGAGACGTCCCTCAGCGCCGGCGCGGAGTGGCCCGGATAGGTATGGCCGAGACCTTGGATCCGGATCGCGTGGGCGCTCCCGAGCCGGCTCACCCGAGCCGCCTGCGCAGGCGCGACGAGAGCTGGTCGACGGCGGTGACCATCAGCAGGATGATGACGATGACCGTGAGCAGGCGCGGGAAGTTCAGGAGGTCCAGGCTGTTCTTCAGCTCCAGCCCGATGCCCCCGGCGCCGACGATGCCGAGCACCGTCGACGTGCGCACGTTGAACTCGAGCATGTAGAGGCCGATCGAGCTCAAGCCGGGCAGCACGTCGGGAACGAGGGCGTAGCTCACCAGCTTGACGCGCGACGCGCCGGTCAGGCGCACGGCGTCGAGGGGCCCGGCCGGAACGTCCTCGATCGTCTCGGCGAAGAGCTTGGCCATGCTGCCCCAGGTGTGCAGCGCGACGCCGAGCACTCCTGCGAACGGCCCGAGCCCGACGGCGGCGACGAACAGGATGGCGAACACGAACGAGTCGATGCCGCGCAGCGTGTTGAGCAGCCAGCGCGTTGGCAGGCGCACGAACGCGCTCGGGGTGAGGTTCCGAGCGGCCATCGTGCAGGTGGCCAGCGCCAGCACGGCGGCCAGCGTGGTGCCCACGAGAGCGATGGCTGCCGTCTCGGCCGCCCGCAGCAGCAGCAGCCCCAGGTCGGCCGTCTCCGGCGGCCAGGCGCGGCCCGCCCAGTCGGCCATCCTCGGCAGCCCCTCCAGCAGCGCGCCGATGTCGACGTCGGCGAGGCGGACGCTGACCGCGTAGACCCCGAGCAGCGTCGCGGCGAGCGCGACGCGCCCCCCGTTTCGGGGCCAGCGTGGCCGGGGGCGGCGCGTCTCACCCCCGGCGGCGTCCGCGCGGTCGGCCGTGGGGGCGGTCAGGCCGGCCCTACTTCTTCAGCACGCCGACGGCCTGAGCGGCATCCCGGATCGGCGTGTAGGTCTCGGGAGTGGCGGGGACGAAGCCGGTGTAGTGGTTGGGCAGGATCTTGGCTGCCTCCTCGGGGGTCAGTTTCAGGATCGCCTCCTTGATCCGGGCCTCGAGCTTCGGGTCGAAGCCGCGCCGGACGGCGATGGCATCGTTCGGCAGCGGCTCCGACTCCCAGACGATCTTCGACTGCTCGGGCTTGATGGTGCCGGCCTCGATGAGCGCGTTGCGGTTGCGGTCGAAGTCGGTGGCCAGGTCGACGCGGCCGTTGGCGACCGCAACCTGGTTCGCCGCGTGCGTGGCGCCCTCCGAGTACTCGAAGTAGGTCTTGGGGTCGATGCCGCGCTCCCGGAACCAGTTGGTCGGGATGAGCCAGCCGGAGGTGGAGCCGGTGTCGGTGAAGGAGATCGACTTGCCCTTGCCATCCTCTGGCCAGCGCTTGATCTCGAGGTCGGGCCGGCTCACCACGATGGCGTGGTAGATCGGCTTCTCGTCGTACTTGGCGGTGGCGATGGCCTTGGCTTCGGCCTCGGTGTTCGCGAGCACGTAGCCGAACGGGCCCATCCACGCAAGGTCGATCTGGTCGTTGCGCATGGCCACGGAGATCCCGGCCCAGTCGGTCGTCGCGGTGAGCTCATATTCCACCCCCAGTTCCCCGGCCAGCCATGTGAAGAAGGGCTCCTAGGCCTTCGTGGTGTCCTCTGGGGTCGGCAGCAGCGGGCCGACGCCGATCCGCAGCGTCTGGGACTCACCGTCGGCCGGCGAGCCGGCGGGACCGTCCTCGGAGCCGCAGCCGCCCAGCCCTATTGCGAGGGCCAGGCAGGCGAGCCCGCGAAGCCCAAGGCGACGGAGCGAGTGGAGCGTCTTGGCCAAGGCGGTTTCCTCGGAGGAGGGAGCGATTTCGATGCCGACTGTACGTCCTGCTGCAGCAGCGGCCGCCGCGACTCCCGAGCTTGGCGCGGGCGCGCTCCCCTGCGGGCACACGTCAGGCTTCCGTAACAACTCCGGAGATAGCCTTGCGACGTGGTCGTGCGGATCGTCTCGGGACGGGTGTCGGACTGTGCCACCGACGAGGTGCGCGGGCCGGAGGACTTCGCCGAGGTAGTCGAGGCGATTCCGGAGCTCGACCCCGAGCTGACGCTCACCGCCGTCGGCGCGTTTGCGAGCCCGTTCGGGCCCACGGTGCGCGCAGGAGCACTGGACACCGGCCTGCTGGTGACCCGCACCACCTCCCCCCTCGCGGTTCCCGCCGGCGCGCCGGCGCGCCTCGCCGGAGCCTCGACGCAGGACACGACGCGCGCATCGGCACCCGCCGAGCGTGACCCCCGCCGCCCGATCGGGCGCCGCACGACACGAGAGGAAGGCATCGCCCATGAGCACCGAGGCCGCTCCCGAGCCCTCGTCGGCTCCCGCGCAGACCGCGGCCGACCCGCGGCTGCTCGCGCGCGGGCTGGCGGCGTTGCGGATCTTCGTCGGGGTCATCGCCTTCAGCAACGGCCTGGCCAAGCTCTTCTCCTTCCGCGAGATCGACATCGGTCCGTACTTCGGCACGTTCGTCGATCGCCCCGAGTCGCGCGGCATCCTCGAGAGCGAGGCCGCGCGCAACGACCTGCCGCTGCTGCCGAGCATCGTCAACGACGTCGTCCTGCCCAGCTACGGCGTCATGGAGTGGCTGCTGACGTTCACTGAGCTCGGCACGGGCGCGCTGCTCATCCTCGGACTGCTCTCGCGCGGCGCCGCGCTGATCGTCTTCGCCCAGCACTTCGGCCTCCAGCTGCTCTACTTCTCCAGCGGTCGCTTCGCCTTCGAGCAACCGCACGAGTGGCTGCCACCCCTGATCCTCGCGCTCGTCCCCGCCGGCCTGATCTGGGGCCTCGACGGACGCCTCGCCCGCAACCGCGAACGGGTTCGATGGCCGTCCTGAGGTCTCGCCGGCTGACGAATCCGGGCTCAGCCCGGGATGTGGAGACTGCCGACCCGTGATCGGCGGCTGACGGCATGCGCGGCCGGCTTCTCGCAGGCCCGCGCGCGCTCGCCGGCGCGGGCGCCGGACTCATCTCCGGCGCGCTGATCGGCACGTTACGCGCCGGGCAGGCCGACCCGGCCCCCGGAGTCGCCGAGCTCTCGGCCAGTGGGACCGGCCTGCTCGCCTGGCTGGTCATCGGCCCCGCGCTGGGAATCGTGCTGGCCGTGCTGACCAGCCCCGGCCCCGGCACTCGCCCCGCCACGGCGGCGACCGGTGTCCTGCTGGGCCTGCTCGTCTGGCTGACCTGGTCGCTCACCCTGGTGCCACTGCTGGCTGGCGAAGAGCCCCGCT
>Ga0136617_10003269_pt1 | contig 14480 bp, 16 predicted proteins | sample AntDrymUQ3222106_2_FD_129672 | JGI IMG/M metagenome (GOLD analysis project Ga0136617, IMG submission 129672) | Polar desert sand microbial communities from Dry Valleys, Antarctica - metaG UQ322 (21.06) | ecosystem: Environmental > Terrestrial > Soil > Desert | place: Antarctica: Dry Valley... | reverse complement strand
CTCGATCCTGATGTCCTTCGCGGCCGGGCTGGCCGCCTCCAGGTCGGCCCGGTGGTCGAAGAGCTCGCGCACGAGCCGCTCGGCCAGCGCGGGGTCGAAGCCCTTCTTGACGAGCAGCACGTTAGTCACCTTGATGGTGCGGACCTCGCCGGCGCCGTAGGTGCCGGCGGGGATCGTCCCCTGCTCGTAGAAGTCGCCGTACTGCTGATTGAGCTGGGGCAGGAACCGTGAGACGTCGAGCAGCCGGACCTTGCCCTTGCGGGCCGTGAAGAGGTCCTTGATCCCCGGCGTGGGGAGGCCGCCGGACCAGAACAGCGCGTCGATCGACCCGTCCTTCATCGATTCGACGGTCTTGTCGAGGGCCAGCCGCTGGCGCTTGACGTCCTTCTCGGGATCCAGTCCGGAGGCCTGCAGCAGGCGGTTGGCGATCACCTCCGTGCCCGACTGCGGGGACCCGGTCGACACGCGCTTGCCCTTCATCTCGGCGATCGTGTCGATGCCCGAGCCGTCGCGGACGACGACCTGCGTGAAGTTCGGGTACAGGGCGGTCAGCGCCTCGATCGGCTGGGGCTTGCCCTGGAAGGCGCCCCTGCCGTTGACGGCGTCGGCGGCCGTGTCCAGCAGCGAGAAGGCGATGTCCTGCTTGCCGGCGGTGAGCAGCTGGATGTTCTGCACCGACGCGCCGGTCTCGCTTGCGGTCGCCTTGTGATCGGTGTTGCTCGAGATGACGCGGGCGTAGGCTCCGCCGAGCTGGTAGTAGACGCCGGTGGTGTTGCCGGTGGCGATCGACAGCCGTTTCGGCCCGCCGGCGCCGTCGTCCTGCTTGCCACCGCAGGCCGGCGCGGCGAGCGCCACGGCGAGCGTGAGTGCGGCGAGCAGCAGCCGCGGGGCACAGGTCCTCCTGGTGGTGGTCATCGACCCTCCTCAGATCGGGAATGAACGTCCTGACTGGTGACGAGCGGCGCCCCCGCGCGGGAGCGCCGGAGCAGGTGCAGGCCGACGGCGACCACCAGGCAGCAGGCGCCCGCGGCCACGGTGGCCGGCTCGAGGTAGAGCAGCAGCAACGCGGCCGGGACGCAGAGGGCTCGTTCGGGCCAGCCGACCGGACCGCACAGCCAGCCCCCCGTGACGATCGCCAGCGCGACGACGGCGAGCACGCTGGACGAGGTGGCGGCGACGATCTCGGCCACGGAGCCCTGGGCCAGCAGCGCCTCGCCGTTGTCGGTGATGACGAAGGCGAGCGGCACGAGGAATGCCGGCAGCGCGTACTTGAGCGTCTGCATCATCGTCCCCACCGCGTTGCCGCCGGTGATGGCGGCAGCCGCGACCGCCGCGAGCGCGGTCGGCGGGCTCACCTCGGACAGCACCGCGTAGTAGAAGATGAACATGTAGACGGCGGGGTCGGCCACGCCGAGGCTCTTGAGCGCCGGGCCGATGATGACCGCCGCGATGATGAACGAGGCGGTGACCGGCACCGCCAGCCCGAGCAGCGTGATGGCGCCGCCCGCGAACACCGCGGTCATGAGCAGGACGAGCGTGCGGTCGTCGGTCAGCGCGCCGGCGGCGTCGACGATGATGCCGGCGAGGTTCAGCCCGAGGCCGGTCAGCGTGACCATGGCGACGATGACCCCGGCCGCCGCACAGGTGGCAGCCACGGTCAGGGCGCCGCGCGCGCCTGCCGCCAGGGCATCGACCAGGCGCCGCGGACCGATCCGGTGCGCCGGATCCAGGACCGACAGCGCCAAGGCCAGCGCGGTCGCGTAGACCACGGCGCGCAGGGCGCTCATTCCCAGCGCCATGAAGACGATGATGCCTGCGAGCGAGAGGAAGTGGTAGCCGAAGCGCAGCAGCAGGCGTCCAGCCGGCGGCGTCTGCACCTCCACGGGCCTGGCCCCATGGCGCCGCGCGTCCATCTCGATCGCCAGGATGATCCCGAGGTAGTAGAGGAGCGTCGGGATCGTCGCGTAGACGAGCACCGTCAGGTACAACGTCTGCAGGTACTCGGCGATGATGAAGGCGGCGGCCCCGAGCGTCGGCGGCGAGAGGATGGCCCCGATGCCGGCGGCGGCGAGCACGCCGCCGCCCTGCTCGCGGGTATAGCCCGCGCGACGCAGGATCGGCCAGGTCACGGAGCCGAGACTGACCGCCGTCGCCGTGCCCGAGCCCGAGACGGTGCCGAGCAGGAAGCCGGCCATGGTGACCGTGCGACCCGGGGCGGCGCCCGAGCGGCGGAAGGCGGCGAAGCTCAGGTCGACGAAGAAGCGCCCCGCTCCCGACGCGTTGAGCACCGCACCGTAGATCGTGAAGAGCACGATGTAGCTGGCGGCGACGTCGAGCGGCGTCCCGAAGAAGCCCGAGGTGCCCATGTAGAGGGCGTTGACGATCTCGCTGACGTCGAAGCCGGCGTGCGCGATCGACCAGTCCTGGGGTAGTTCGGACCCGTAGTAGCCGTAGGCCAGGAAGGCGAGGCAGATCGCGGGGAGCGCCCAGCCGGTTGTGCGCCGTGTCGCCTCGAGGATGAGGATGAGCAGGACGATCCCCATCGCCACGTCGGTCGAGCTCGGCAGCGCCTGCCGGTTGAGGAACTCGTCGAAGCCGGTGACGATCGGATAGAGCGCGGCGCCGGCGCCGGCGGTCGCGAGGGCCCAGTCCAGCGCGCTCGGCCGTTCGGTGCCCGACCGGTCGGCGGCTTGCGGGGCGGAGCGGGACGGCCGCGCGGAGAAGAGCAGGAAGGTAAGGGGCAGGACGCCGGCCAGGAACAGGCTCAGATAGTGCTGCGTCCCATCGCCGGACGGCGAGAAGACCTCCTTGACGGCGAAGAGCGCAAGCGCACAACACGACGCCCTGACGACGGTCCCGACTCGGCCGCTCAGCCGGCGCGACGGCTGGTCCTCGTCCTCCTCCAAGCGCGCAACGACGGCGCGCCCGGCGACGGTCTCGGTTTCGGTGACGGTCTGCATGTGCCTCTCCCACTCGACGCGGACCCGATCGGCTTCGGATCCACCTCGACCGTAGTACCGCCCGCCAGACGGGAAGCCATCGCGCTGGACTTGACGCAGAGTCAGGGGTGCGGCAAACCCTGCAACCAGGGTCTGGCCGAACTCGGCAGCTGTGCTGGATCGTCGTTTCGCCGCTAGGCGTGCCGCCCCGCCGGACGGCGAACACCGTGCCCGATGCGCCCCGCACCCCGGACAGATGATCCGTCAAAAAGAACCTGGGCGCACCGACCAACCGATAACGCTGTGCGACGGCATCTACTGCGAGTAGTAAACGAACGCTCCATCGCCTCAACCAGCGTGTTGCCGCGAACGCGCTGAGGTCGTGCAGATCTGCCGGTCGCGGCCGCACGCGCGAAGCCGGGCGCCTCAGCTAGACCGCTGGCCGATGACTTTCACCGCTCCCGCTGGTCTGTACTCAGCGAACCCGAAAACAAGAGGATGGCAATGGCCGACACAACCAGAACTCACATCACGCAGCTGGCGACGGTGTACGTCCCCGTCGCCGACCAGGACCGGGCGATCGAGTTCTTTGTGGAAACGCTGGGATTCGAAAAGCGCGCTGACTTCCCGTACGAGGGCGAGCGCTGGGTCGAGGTGGCACCTCCTGGCGCCACGACGCAGGTCGCGCTCATACCGTTGCGCGAGGGGCGCCCGGGCGGGATCGAAACGGGCGTGGCGTTCAACACCGACGACGTCGACGCTGACCATGCCGACCTGCGGGCCCGCGGGGTCGACGTGGACGAAGCGGTCTTGCGCAAGGGGGATCCCGTCGTGTACTGGGGTGGCACCGCCTTGGCGGGCACTCCGCCGATGTTCCTCGTGCACGATCCGGACGGCAACTCGTTCCTGATCGTCCAGCGATACTGAACATCGCCGGGCAGGCTCGGGCGGCGATACGGCGCGGGATAACGTGACGAACGTGGACCGCGACGACTCGTGCGCTGTCGAAGGACCCGTCGACCTGCTGAGCAGCTCGGGCACCGGACCGCTGTGGGGCATGGCGAGCACGGACCTGAACGCCACGCTGTTGGCCTGGCCGCCGGGGCACGAGCTCGCCGAACACGTCAACGGGGAGCTCGACGTGCTCGTCGTCGTGCTCGACGGGCACGGCAGCGCGATCATCGACGGCGACGCCCACGACCTCGCGGCAGGTAGCGCGATCCTCATCCCGCGCGGAACGCGGCGCGCCATCACGGCCGGCGATCCCGGCCTGCGCTACCTCTCGGTCCACCGGCGCCGCGGGCCATTGCAGATCCAGACGACGCCGGAGCGCTGACGAACGTGAAGATCCTGGCGCTGTACGACATCCATGCAAACGTCGACGCGCTCGACGCCGTGCTCGCCGATCCCCGCGCCGCGCGCCCCGACGTCGTCGTCGTCGGTGGCGACACAGTGCCAGGCGCCTTCGCGCGCGAGACGCTCGCCCGCCTGGACGCGCTGAGCGTCCCGGTACATTGGGTGCGCGGCAACGGCGAGCGCGAGGTGGCCGAAGCGATCGGCGCACCCGCCCCGGCGCCCGACGATCTGGCCGCCCTGACCGCGGCGATCACCGCGGCCGAACTCGGTGACGAACGGGCGCATGAGCTCGGCGAGCTGCCGCTGACCGTGCAGCTCGACGGTGTGCTCTTCTGCCACGCCAGCCCGCGCCGCGACGATGAGATGCTCAAGAAGCTCTCGAGCCCGGAGCGCTGGACGGAGGCACTGGCCGGCGTCGCAGCAGGGCTGGTCGTGGCCGGTCACACGCACCAACAGGACGATCGCATCGTCGGCAGCGTGCGCTTGGTCAACGCCGGCAGCGTCGGGCTGCCCTACGAAGGTGACGGCGCCGCGCGCTGGCTGTGGGTTGCCGACGGCGAGCCCGAGCTGCGCCACACTACGACGCCGCCCCCGCGGGCGCACGCATGCTCGAGGCCGGCTGGCCCGACGAGCGGTCCATCCGCGCCGCGCTCGTCGATCCCGTCGAGCCGATCGTCGCGACCCGGATCTTCGAAGCTGGCGCACGGCTAGGACGATTTGGGTCACCCCGGCGCGCCCTTCACAGAAAACCTTCGGTCAACCTTTCGGTTTGCGCCGTTGCAATTGCAGACCGTTCACAAGATCATCGCGCCATGAACACCACGACACGTACGGTGCAGGCGACGCTCGGCGGGGTCTCGGTCTGATGTCGATTACCTACGCCGATCTCATTGCGACGGCCCTCGGTCGCCATCGCGCCTCGACCGCGTTCGTGCAAGATGGTCGCCGGCTCAGCTACGGCGCTGCCGGGGATCTCGTGGGGCGCCTCGTACGTGCGCTGTCTGATCGAGGCGTCGCTGCGGGCACCGGTGTCGCCGTGCTTGCGCCGCCCCGGCCGGAGGCGTGGCTCGTGATGGCCGCGACGCACATCCTGGGTGCACGCTGCACCGCGCTGCATCCGTTGGGATCGCTCGAGGACCACCTCTTCGTCTGCGACGACGCCGAGATCGACACGTTGCTCGTCGACATGGCGCGATTCGGCGGGCGCGGGGTCGAGCTGTACGGTCACGGGGCATCCGTGCGCCAGCTGTTGTCGATCGGGCCGTCGCCGGACGCCGACGATGTGCTGGCGCTGGCGGCCGACTGTCCGCCGGCCCCGCTGGCACCGACCGTCGACGAGCGAGATCCGTGCATGGTCCTCTACACCGGCGGGACGACCGGACGACCCAAGGGCGTCGTGCTCTCGCATCGCGCCTTCGCGACGTTGACGTTGACGGCTCTGGCCGAGTGGGAGATCCCAGACGCGGCGCGCTACCTGGCGGCGTCTCCGATCACGCACGCCGCGGGCACGCTGGTCGTGCCGGTGCTGCTGCGCGGCGGCACGGTCCACCTGCACAATGCCTTCGATCCGGGCCGCTACCTCGACACGATCGCCCGCGAGCGCATCACGTTCTGCTTCGGCGTGCCGGCGATGGTCTACGCCCTGCTGGCGCACCCGGCGCTGGAGGCAACGGACACGACGAGCCTGCGCACGTTCGTGTACGCCGGGTCGCCGATGTCGCCGGCACGACTCGAGGAGGCTCTGGCGAGGTTCGGACCCGTCTTCCTGCAGTTCTACGGGCAGACGGAATCCGCGGCCCTCGGGACCGCGCTGTCCAGACGTGACCACGACCCGGAGGTCCCCGGCCGGCTCATCTCCTGCGGCAAGCCTGTGGCAAGCGTCCGCCTACAGCTCAAGGACGACGACGGCGTGCAGGTAGCGAACGGCGACACCGGCGAGATCTGCCTGCAAGGCCCCAGCGTGATGGATGGCTACTGGCATCAGCCCGAGCTGACGGCCGAGACACTGCGCGACGGATGGCTGCATACCGGCGACATGGCCACGCGCGACGACGATGGGTTCCTCACCATCGTCGATCGCAAGAAGGACATGGTCGTCTCCGGCGGCTTCAACGTCTTTCCGCGCGAGATAGAGGATGTGCTCAGCGCCCATCCAGCGGTCGCGGCGGCAGCCGTGATCGGCGTACCGGACGACAAGTGGGGCGAGGCGATAAAGGCAATCGTCGTACTGCGGACCGATGCCGACGTGTCAGCCGGCGAGCTGATCGAGATCGTGCGCGAGCGTAAGGGACCGGTCTATGCGCCCAAGTCCGTCGACTTCGTCGATGCGATTCCCCTGACGCCCGTCGGCAAGGCCGACAAGCGGGCGCTGCGGGCAAGCCACTGGGCCGGCCACGAGCGATCGGTCCACTGACGCATCAGCCGAACCCGACCGGGGCCGCCCGCGATCTCCTTGTTGCTCATCCCCTCCGTCGCGACTTCCATGCCGGCGCTGACCGAGTTCCTCGCAGCCAAGAACGCCGAAGCTGCCGCCAGTCGACCCGGCGGCGACTGGCGCAGGCTAGACTGCCTGCGGGTCGAGTGTCCGGAACCTCCGCGTCCCGCGTGCGCAGCCGCACGGCAGCGGAACCGCTCTGCCCAGCAGGGCCCTGCGAGACCCGCAACCTCGATGGACGCGAGGTGTCGGCTGGACTTCACCCCCGGCCGGCGGCGCGTGATCGACGGCTCAAGCCCCACAACGAGGGAGGACAAGCATGGCCTCGAGCGGCAAGAAGAAGACCACGATGGCAAAGCTCATGCGTGAAAGCAGGCTTCGCGAGCGCCGTCAGGACAAGCAGGCCAGGAAGGACGCGAGGAAGCACGCGGCGGCAGCGGGCGGGCCCAGCGACGCGCCGACCGGGCAGACAGATGAGTCCGCCGAGCCAGACGCCGGCCAGCCCGCTCGTGAGCGGGTCGCTCCCGCGCTCACCGACGCCTGACCTCTGCTCCGCCTTTGCGGACCGCAGAGCTGGTGGCGCACTACACCCGCAGCCCGAAGCCGCGCAGCAACATCAGCGCCCGCCCGCCGACCGAGCCGGGCTTCGGCAGGACGCCGAGCTGGATCGCGGCGTCGTAGAGGTCGAAGAACGCCCGGACGCGCCATAGCCGCGCCCGGGCCTCGTCGAGCTCGCAGTAGAAGACGGCCTGCACGACGATCGCCCGGCCGGTCGGTGGCAAGCTCTCGACCTCGCCGGCGTGCGTCGCCAGCAGCCGCACGGGGGCGGAGACGAAGCGCCCGTCGGTCAGGCGCGGGCCGGAGCCCTCCAAGCGCGCGTCGGGCGCGGCCGTGCGCAGCAGCGCGACGTGCTCGGCGAGCGCGCCCGGGCCGTGCAGCGGGCCCTTGAACGTCAGCGGGTCCTCGTAATGCAGATCCGCTGCGCACGTGTCGGCGAGGTCCTGCGCGAGATCAGCGGCCGACCACGCCGCCTCGAAGCGCTCGACGAGCCGTTGGGCTGTAGCGGTCACTCCGCGAACTCTGGCATGCCCGCCAGCGGTGAGCTCGCACGTGCGTGCGTGCGCCGCGGGATCCGGCCGGCGTCGCGCGCGAGCGCGCCCGCGATCACGGCGTGGCGGATCGCGTGCGCCATCGCGACGGGGTCGGTGGCGCGCGAGATCGCGCTCGCGCAGAGCACCGCGTCGCAGCCGAGCTCCATCGCGAGCGCCGCGTCGGACGCGGTGCCGACGCCGGCATCGAGGATCACCGGCACGCCGGCGGCCTCGACGATGAGCGTGAGGTTCGCCGGGTTAGCGATCCCCTGGCCGCTGCCGATCGGCGAGCCGAGCGGCATGACCGCCGCGCAGCCGACATCCTCCAGGCGGCGCGCGAGGACAGGGTCATCGCTCGTGTAGGGCAGCACGACGAAGCCGTCGTCGACGAGCTGCTCGGCGGCGGCGAGCAGCTCGGGGGCGTCGGGCAGCAGCGTGCGCTCGTCGCCGATGACCTCGAGCTTGACCCACTCCGTGCCGAGCGCCTCGCGCCCGAGCTGGGCCGTCAGCACGGCGTCACGGGCGGTGAAGCAGCCGGCGGTGTTCGGCAGCACGGCGACGCCCTGGGCGGTGATGACATCAAGCAGCGAGCCCTCGGCGGCCGGATCGATACGCCGCATCGCAACCGTGACGAGCTCCGTCTGACTTGCGCCGATCGCGTCGGCGAGCGCCTCCATGCGCGTGAAGCCGCCGCTGCCGAGCAGCAGGCGCGAGCCGAACGTTCGCCCGGCGATCTGCAGCGCCGGCGACGTCGCGCGCTTCATCCGCCCTGCACCGCCCGTACGATCTCGACGTGCGCGCCGTCCGCGAGCGTGCGCGTCTGCCAGCTGCCGCGGCGCGCGACCTCGGCGTCGACGGCGACGGCGATGCCCGCCGTCTCGGGGTCGATGTCGAGCCCGAGCAGGACGTCGCGGATCGTCGGCTCGGCGCCCGCGTCGATCGGCTTGCCGTTGACGAAGATCACGCGTGGGCTCCGCGAAACCGCGCGGCGGCGAACGCGCGCGGGAGGTCCTGTGCGCCCTCCAGGCCGTCGACGACGATGTCGGCGCTGACCGGCGCGAGGAGGATGCCGTTGCGGTGATGGCCGGTCGCCCAGTGCAGGCCCGCGAGCTCGTCCGACGGGCCGAGCAGCGGCGCGTTGTCGGGCATCGCCGGGCGCAGCCCCGCAGACATCTCCTCGACGACGAGCTCGTGTACGCCGGGGACGAGCTCGCCGGCGTCGCGCAGCAACTCGTAGAGGCCGCCGGCGGTCACGGTCGTGTCGAAGCCGCGCTCCTCCATCGTCGCGCCGAGCACGTAGCGGCCGTCCCCGCGCGGGACGAGGTACCCGCCCTCGAAGCGCACGATACGCTCCAGCAGCCCGGCGCCCGCGGGGTCGCGCAGGCGCAGGATCTGACCCTTGACCGGGCGCAGCGGGATGCGCGGCAGGCCGTCGACCGCCCCCGTCCACGCGCCGGCGGCGGCGACGATCCGTCCGGCGCGCACGACCTCGCCGCCCGCGAGGCGTAGCCCCGTCACGCGCCCGGCGCGCTGCTCGACGCGCTCGACGCGGGCGCCGGTACGCAGCGTCACGCCGGCGCGGCGCGCGGCCTCCGCGAGCGCGAGCACGAGCGCGCGGGGGTCGGCCGCGTGGTCGCCCGGCACGTCGAGTGCCAGGCGGATCGTCGGCGCGAGCGCGGGCTCCAGGCGCCGCGCGGCGCTCGGCAGCAGTCGCTGCGCATCGAGCCCGAGCTCATGGCGCAGGCCGAGCTCGCGGTCGAGCGCCTCGGCCTCGTCGCGGTCGCGGGCGACGACGAGCGCGCCGCAGCGACGCAGCCCGGGATCGGCGCCGGCGGCGTCCGTCAGCTGTGCGGCGAACTGCGGCCAGAGGCGGGCGCTGCGCAGCCCGAGCTCCAGCAGCGCGAGCTCGCCGGCGTCGGCCTCGGTGACCGGGGCGAGCATGCCCGCGGCGACGCGCGACGCGCCCGCGCCGAGCGCGCCGCGCTCGAGCACGCAGACGCGATGGCCGCGCTGGGCGGCGCGCCAGGCGATGGCGAGCCCGATGACGCCCCCGCCGATGACGGCGACGTCGCTCGTTGCGGTTGGGTCCTGCGGCATGACACCTCGCTTCGCCGGCATGATCCGGATCAGCTGTTGACGGTCGGCGTGGACGCCCTCTCAGCCCGCGCGCGGGCTCCCGTTAGGTCTTCATCCTAGAAGGTTGATTGCGCGGGCCGTGGCGGATACGGCGGTGGCGGTGGTGCGGCGGGATACGGGCCGTAGCGGCGGCGCCAGGTGCTGAGGAACAGCATCGATGACGGCGTGGGGGGTGCGGGCGTCGGGGTGGACTGTGAGCGTGGCGTGAACGTGTTCTCATGGAGCAGTTCCGCGCCAGGCTCCCGTCGGCGCAGGGGCCGGGGCGAGCACTCCCCTCGCATCCCACGACGAGGGCGCGTCCTCCCATTGCCACAATGGCCTGGATGCCCGCTCTCCACGACCGCCGCACGCGTCTGCAGGACGCCCGCCTGTACCTCGTCTGCGACCTGCGGCCCGGTGGCCGCGCGCTGCCGGACGTGCTCGCGCCCGCGCTCGCAGGCGGCGTCGACGTCGTGCAGCTGCGCGACAAGCAGGCGGGCGACGACGAGCTGCTCGCCGCCGCCGCGATCACGCGGCGGCTGTGCGACGACGCCGGCGCGCTGCTGATCCTCAACGACCGTCCCGACCTCGTCGCAGCCGCCGGCGCCGACGGCTGCCACGTCGGCCAGCAGGACATGGACGTCGCGTCCGCGCGCGAGCTCGCCGGGCCGGATGCGCTCGTCGGGCGCTCGACGCACTTCCCCGACCAGATCGACGCCGCCGCGGACGCGGACTACATCGGCGTCGGCCCGGTCTACGCGACGCCGACGAAGCCGGGCCGCCATCTTGTCGGCGTCGAGCTCGTGCGCTACGCGGCGTTCCACGCGCCGGTCGCGTTCTTCGCGATCGGCGGGATCGACACCGACAAGGTGCACGAGGTCGTCGCCGCCGGCGCGACGCGGATCGCCGTCGTACGCGCGATCGCGTTGGCCCACGATCCGGGGGCCGCGGCCGCGGCGCTGCGCGCGGCTCTCACCGCGGAGCCGGTTCATGGGCGCCCGTAGCCGCAAGCGCAAGCGCTCGGGCACGGCCACGACCGCCGCGCCCCCCGAGCAGCAGCCGGCCGGCGAGCCGGCGCCGCCCGACGACGGGCTGCGCCGCGGCTACGCCCGCGGTCGCGCGCGCGACGACGAGATCCGCGCGAACCTCCCGCCGCTCGCGCCCGGTGAGCGCCCGCGCGCGGTCACCGTCGCCGCGATCGTCGCGTTCATCTTCGCGATCGGCAACGTCGCCACCGCGCTGACGGGCAACGACATCTCGTCGGCCAGCGGCGATCCGTCGGTCGTGACCGCGGTCACGACGGCGCTCCTGCTCGTCGCCGGGTTCGGCATGCTCGCCCGCCAGTACTGGGCCGTGCTCGGCTTTCAGACGATCCTCGGCCTGCAGATCGTCTTCTTCTCGCTGTACCTCATCGGCGTGCAGAAGTGGTGGCACGCGATCATCCCGCTCGTCGCGATCGGCCTGTTCGGCTGGCTGTTCTGGAAGCTCGTGCGCCCGATGGCCCAGCTGCAGATGCCCAAGCGGACGCCGGGCGAGCCGGCGCCCTAGCGCGCAAACGCTGCCGCCAGTCGACTCGATAGGCTCGATTCCATGGCCGAGAGCTCCTACGACTGCATCGTCATCGGCTCGGGTCCGGGCGGCTACGTCGCCGCGATCCGCGCCGCACAGCTCGGCATGAAGACCGCCGTGGTCGAGGTCGACCGGGTCGGGGGGCGCTGCCTGAACTACGCCTGCATTCCCGCCAAGGCGGTGCTGCGCGTGGCCGACGTGCTCGGCGAGGTTCGCGAGGCGGGCGACTTCGGCATCACGGTCGGCGAGCCTTCCGTCGACTTCGCGGCGGTCGGCGAGCGGCGCAAGAAGGTCGTCAAGACGCTGACCGGCGGCGTCGCGAGCCTCATGCGCAAGCACGGCATCGACGTCATCGAGGGCCACGGCTCGGTGACCGACGAGGGCAACGTGAAGGTCGGCGGCAACTTCGACGGGACCGAGATCCAGGCGAAGTTCGTCATCCTCGCGACCGGCTCGGTGAAGAAGGCGCTGCCCGGCACGCAGTTCGGCGGCCACGTCATCGGCACCGAGGAGGCGTGGGCACTCGAGGCGCTGCCGACGACGCTCGCCGTCGTCGGCGCGGGCGCGTCGGGCACCGAGATCGCCTCCGCCTACGCGCGCCTCGGCAGCGACGTCACGCTCTACGAGGGCCTGGACCGCGTTTTGCCGACCGAGGACGCCGACATCTCGAAGGTTGCCGAGCGCGGCTTCAAGCGGCAGGGCATCAGGGTCCGCACCGGCGTCTTCGTCGAGGACGTGCAAACCGCCGCGGACGGCGTCACGTTCACCGTCGCCGGCGAGGCGCAGGAGGCCGAGTGGCTCGTCATCGCTGCGGGCCGCGCGCCGGACCTCGAGGGCCTCGGCGTCGAGGAGGCTCAGATCGCCCTCGCACCGAACGGGCTCATCGCCGTCGACGGCGCGCTGCGCACGTCGCTGGCCGGGGTCTACGCGATCGGCGACCTCGTGGCGGGCCCGGCGCTCGCGCACAAGGCCTCCGACGAGGGCATCATCGCCACCGAGGACGCCGCGGGCCTGGAGACCCACCCGCTCGCGCACGTCGACATCCCGCGGGCGACGTTCTGCCTGCCGAACGTCGCCAGCTTCGGCCTCACCGAGCAGCAGGCGCGCGACGCCGGTCACGACGTCATCGTCGGCAAGATCGGCTTCGGCGCCGTCGGCGCGGGCACCGTCTACGGGGATCGCACCGGCCTCGTGAAGATCGTCGGCGACCGCACGTACGGCGAGCTGCTGGGCGGGCACATCGTCGGCACGAAGGCGACCGAGCTGATCCAGGAGCTCGTCAACGTCCGTGCGCTCGAAGGTGGCTTCGGCGAGGTCGCCCGGATCGTGCACGGCCACCCAACGCTGTCGGAGGCGGTCATGGAGGCCGCCCGCGATGCCGACGGATGGATCATCCACGGATAGTCATTAGCGGTGGGCGCCGTGCGGACGGCCTTCTACTACGACCTCTTCAGTCCCGAGGCCTACCTCACCGCCGAGCGCATCATCGCGCTGCTGCCGGCGGCCGAATGGATTCCCGTGTCCGCGCCCGACCTGCCGGGAGCCGACCTGCTCGACGGCTTCCTCTGCCCGACGGACCGCGAGGCGTTCTGCGACCGGATCGAGCGCCTAGCCGCCCGGCGCGGGCTGCAGGCCATCCGCTGGCCCGATCCGTTCCCGTCCGACACGGCGTTCGCGATGCGCGTCGCGACGTACGCCTGTCAGATGGGCCGCGCCGTCGCCTTCTCGCTCGCGGCCTTTCGCCAGGCGTTCGCCGGCGGCCGCGACCTCCGCGTGCCCGACAACGTGCTGATCGCCGCCGCGGCCTGCGAGATCCATCCCAGGGCGGTGTCGAAGGGCGCCGGGCTGGCCTCGGTCGCGCGCGCGCTCGACGACGCGACCGCGCTCGCCGCGCAGCGCGGCGTACGCGACGTCCCGGCCCTCTGGCTGCCGGACGGACGCGTCTTTCACGGTGACGAGGCCTTTGACGGCGCGATGCGCGCGCTGATCGCGTAGCGTCGAAGCATGCGCGCCAACCGCAGCTACCGCCTGCTGCACACCCGCTCCAGCCGCACGCCCGCGCGCCTGGACCCGTCGCGGATCGACCACCTCGAGGTCGTCGAGGTGGCATCGGGCGAGGTCGTGCTCTTCTGGGATCTGGCCGCGCCCGACGCCGCCAAGCGCGCGCGGCGCCTGCGCGAGGACCTCTCGCAACTCGACGACGTGGAGTTCCTCTCACGCTGGTCGAGCTGAGTCGGGCCCGGGCCCGGGCCCGCGCACTCGTTCAGACTCCATCGGCCATGGACGTCGAGATTCGCCACCTGGGCCCCGGCGACGACGACGCCGTCGGCGCCGCGGGCGCGCTCTTCGATCAGCCGCCCAAGGCCGACGCGTCGCGGCGCTTCCTCGAGGACAGCACGCACCATCTGCTCGTCGCGTACGACGCGGGCGGCGAGCCGATCGGCTTCGTCACGGGCGTCGAGACGACGCACCCCGACAAGGGCACCGAGATGTTCCTCTACGAGCTCGGCGTCGCCGAGCACGCTCGCCGCCAGGGCGTCGGCAGCGCTCTCGTCGAGGCGCTCGCCGCCCTCGCCAAGGAGCGGGAGTGCCACGGGATGTGGGTCGGAACCGAGGCCGACAACGCCGCCGCGCGCGCGACCTACGGACGAGCCGGCGCGCAGGCGACGCCGCCGCACGTGATCCTCGAATGGGTGTTCGAGTGAGTCCCTAGACCGTCGTCGGCGTCGCGTGGCGGCCGCGCGAGTCTGAGCATGAGGCGTTATCCGCTCGTGCCCGCACACGTGCTTCTATTGCATGTGATGAGCCCAGAGGAAGAGAACGAGGTGCTACGGGAGCAGGTTCGGCTTCTGTGCGCGGCTGAACGTCTGCTGCGAAGACCCGACGGCGGTGGTTCCGGCCTCGGTGGTGGACCTTGCCGTGTCGCAAGAGCGCATACAGGCGATCCGCGCTCTACGCCGGGCGACGGGAGCTAGT
>Ga0136617_10003268_pt1 | contig 14485 bp, 13 predicted proteins | sample AntDrymUQ3222106_2_FD_129672 | JGI IMG/M metagenome (GOLD analysis project Ga0136617, IMG submission 129672) | Polar desert sand microbial communities from Dry Valleys, Antarctica - metaG UQ322 (21.06) | ecosystem: Environmental > Terrestrial > Soil > Desert | place: Antarctica: Dry Valley... | reverse complement strand
GAGGGCGAAGACGGGGTTGCCGACGAAGGCGATGAAGGAGTTGGAGAAGCCGGCCGCCTCGGCGATCGCACCGAAGGCGATCATCACGAGCGGGACCAGCACGGGCAGCAGCGAGACGAGCAGGGGTGGTACGCCGCGGCCGTGCTCGTCGGCGAGGTTCTCGGCCTGCTCCTCGGCCAGCGCCTCGGACTCCAGCAGCGCCTCCGAGGCGTGCTCGTCGGTCTCGGGGTTCCAGAAGCCGCGCTTCAGCAGCAGGCTGAAGACCAGCACGGTGAGCAGGGCGGTGGCCGGGCCGATCAGCAGGCCGTAGCCGAGCATGGTGGCCAGCGGGATGTCGAGCAGCCCGGCGATGGCGATGGTGCCGAGGCCGGGGACGACGAAGACGTAGCCGACCAGGATGCCCGCGGTGAGCGCGCCACCCATCAGCCCCAGGCCGGTGCTGCCGAGCTGCGGCGCTGCCGAGCGCGCCAGCGGCGAGGCGAGGACGAGCTGGACGTCGACGTAGATCGAGGGGAACAGCGAGGTCATCACGGCCGCCATGGCGTACGGCAGCCGGCGTGGGCCGAGCACCCGCAGCAGCAGCGCCACCAGACGTTGCAGCGCCTGCATCGCGAAGAGCAGCGACCCCATCAGCACGCCGAAGCCGATCAACAACCCGACCTCGGCCATGATCGCGCCGAAGCCGTCGATGATGAGCAGGACGACCGAGAGGATGGCGATCGTGGCGTGGAGGATGATCACGGGTGGCTCCTCGGGGGTGGGACGGCCTGTGCAGGCAATCACACGCCGGCTGTCAGGGGAACCCGTGGTCTTGTGGCCCAGCCTCGGTGATCGCTCACTGCCACGCGACGAGCGATCGCCGGCTGGCGCCGCCGCCGGCCGCTCGGCTATTCCACCGTCGCGCGTGGGGCGTGCCCGGGCGTACGCTGACGCCTGTCGTCGACCCGCGGGAGGTGGTCGCCGACCCCTCGGCCCCGCGGGTCCGCTCGGAGGGGATCCGCCATGCCAGACCCACCCGACCGTCGCCGTCCTGCACGCCACGGTCGCGAGCACTTCTTCATCGAGGACGAGGGCATGGTCGGGGATCCCGACACGGCTCCTGCCACTGCTCCCGTGGCCGACGGTGCCCGGGCTGCTGCGGCCGCGACGGCGGCGGACTTCCGGTTCTCGCGGCTCGGTCCGAAGGGGACCAAGCTGCCCGAGGGGCTGCTGCGCAAGGTCGCTGCGGCGATGGCCGCCGGCGACGACGGGGGGAACGGCACCATTCCTGCCGGTTACACCTACCTCGGCCAGTTCGTCGACCATGACATGACCTTCGACCAGACGGTCGTCGCGCTCGGCGGCTCGGTCTCGACGGCGGAGCTGCTCCAGGGGCGCTCGCCGAGCCTCGACCTCGACAGCGTCTACGGCTTCGGCCCCAGCGACCCGGTCTCGGCCGAGTTCTACCGCGACGACCGGCACCTCGCGATCGGCAAGACGGTGCGGCTCGGGCCGGGCCGGCTCCAGGCACGGCGTGAGTACGACCTGCCGCGCGTCGGCGACGGCAGCGACGACGACAACGCACGTCGGGCGCTCATCCCGGACTTCCGCAACGACGAGAACCTGGCCGTGGCCCAGACCCACCTCGCGTTCACGCGGTTCCACAACCGGGTCGTCGACGGGCTCGACTCCTCGGTGCCCAACAACCAACGGTTCCGCCGGGCGCGCAAGGAGGTCGTACTCCACTACCAGTGGATGCTGCGCACCGACTACCTCACCCGGATCTGCGACGAGGCGGTCGTCCACGACGTCTTCGACAACGGGCGCAAGGTCTTCGAGGTGGAGGCCGACCCGCTCAGCGTCCCGACCATGCCGATGGAGTTCTCCGTGGCGGCCTTCCGGTTCGGTCACTCGATGATCCGGGGGGCCTACGACTGGAACGCCGAGTTCCCCCACGGGCAGGGAGACCTGTTGTTCCTCTTCGACTTCTCCGGGACCTCGGGATTCCTCGGCGGCGGTCTGCTGGCCCTGCCGAGCAACTGGATCGCCGACTGGCGACGGCTCTACCGCTTCTCGAGCATCGGCCGGGCCGACCTCAAGCCGCCGCCCGGTGAGTCCAACCTGGCGCGGCGGATCGACACGTTGCTGACCCCGTCCCTGGCCGGGCTGCCCGAGGGTGCGTTCGGTGGCCGGCGGGACGGGTTCGGCGCCATGGCCGCGAACCTCGCCTTCCGCAACCTCGTACGGGCGTCCATGGTCAAGCTCGCGAGCGGCCAGGACATGGTGAAGAAGCTGCGCCGCAAGGGCGTGTCCGTGACGGCGCTCACCACGTCGCAGGTGCTCGGTGGGGGCGACGGTGCCGTTCTCGACGCCCTCACGACCGCCGAGAGGGACCGGTTCGCCCGGGAGACCCCGCTGTGGTTCTACGTCCTGCGCGAGGCCGAGCTCAACGACGGCAAGCTGAGCGGGGTCGGGGCCCGGATCGTGGCCGAGACGTTCCACCGGGCGATGGAGGGATCGCGTCACTCGATCGTGCGGGACCCGGCCTGGCGTCCGACCCTGGGCGGCAAGCCCAACCGGTTCACGATGATGGACCTGCTGCTGGTGGCCTACGACGACGACAAGGACGTACTCGCACCCCTGGGTGACTGAGCTTGGGCGACCGAAGCGGCTGACGCGCGGACGTCGATCGGGAATGCTGGGAGCCCTCGACCGGTTGGATCTAGTGGAATCTTCAACCACGAGTCCAACCCACCCAGAAGGGGCGACCATGCAGTTCGGTGTCTTCACCGTCGGAGACCTGACTCCCGACCCGACGACGGGCCGCGTGCCGAGCGAGCACGAGCGGATCGAGTCGATGACCCGGATCGCGCTCAAGGCCGAGGAGGTCGGTCTCGACGTCTTCGCGACCGGCGAGCACCACAACCCGCCCTTCGTCTCGAGCAGCCCGACCACGCACCTCGGCTACATCGCCGCGCAGACGCAGCGACTGATCCTCTCGACGGCCACGACGCTGATCACGACCAACGACCCGGTGCAGATCGCTGAGGACTACGCCATGCTGCAGCACCTCTCGGGCGGCCGCGTCGACCTGATGATGGGCCGCGGCAACACCGGCCCGGTCTACCCCTGGTTCGGCAAGGACATCCGTGACGGGATCCCGCTCGCCGTCGAGAACTACCACCTGCTGCGCACCCTGTGGCGCGAGCGCGTCGTCAACTGGCAGGGCCAGCACCGCACCCCGCTACAGGGCTTCACCGCGACGCCGGCGCCGCTCGACGGAACCCCGCCCTTCGTGTGGCACGGCTCGATCCGTTCGCCCGAGATCGCCGAGCAGGCGGCCTACTACGGTGACGGCTTCTTCCACAACCACATCTTCTGGAACAAGGAGCACACCGAGCAGATGGTGGCGCTCTACCGCCGCCGGTTCGAGGCGTACGGCCACGGCGCGGCCGACCAGGCGATCGTCGGCCTGGGCGGCCAGGTCTTCATGGCCGATCAGCAGGCCGAGGCCCGGCGGTTCTTCCGGCCGTACTTCGACAACGCCCCGGTCTACGGCCACGGCCCCTCGCTGGAGGACTTCTCCGAGCTGACGCCGCTGACCGTCGGTACGCCGGAACAGGTCGTCGAGCGGACGCTCGGGTTCGCCGACTACGTGGGTGACTACCAGCGCCAGCTGTTCCTCGTCGACCACGCCGGTCTCCCGATCGACGTGGTGCTCGAGCAGCTGGAGATCCTCGGTCGCGAGGTCGTCCCCGTGCTGCGTGCGGAGTTCGACCGCCGCCGGCCCGCCCACGTGCCGAGCGACCCGCCCACCCACGCCTCCCTGGTGGCGGCCGGGCCGGACTCACCCCACCACCTCGTCGCGCCCGCCGCGGCGCGGACGGAGACCGAGGACGCCGTCGCCGGGAGTGCCCGGTGACTCGGCGGCTGGTCGTGCTCGCGGCCGGCCTGTCCGAGCCCTCGTCGACCCGGCTGCTGGCAGACCAGCTCGCCGACGGCGTACGGGCCCAGGTCTCGGCGCGCGGCGAGGACGTCTCGGTCGAGGTGGTCGAGCTCCGCGAGCTCGCCCACGACCTCGCCACCGCCACGACGAGCGGTGGGCTGCCGACGCCGCGGCTCGCCCAGGCGCACGACCTGGTGTCGGCTGCCGACGGGTTGATCGCGGTCTCGCCGGTCTTCGCGGCGAGCTACAGCGGGCTGTTCAAGATGTTCGTCGACGCCCTGGACACCGACGCGATCAACGCGCTGCCGGTGCTGGTCGCGGCGACCGCCGGCACGACGCGGCACTCGCTGGTCCTCGACCACGCGATGCGGCCACTGTTCACGTACCTGCGAGCGGTCGTCGTCCCGACCGGGGTGTTCGCCGCCACCGAGGACTTCGGCGACCACCGGCTCGAGGAGCGGATCCTGCGCGGCTCCGCGGAGCTCGCCGCCGCGATGGTCGGTGGCCCCGACCGGGTCGCCGGCTACGGCCCCGACCTGGCCGCACGACCGCGGCGTCCCGGCACCGACCTGCCCGAGCCGCCGTCGTTCGAGAGCCTGCTGCGCGACCACTCCGGCTGACCCCACGGGGGATGGTAGTTTCATGCCATGCGCACTACCATCGATGCTGGGGGACGGGTCGTCGTACCCAAGTCAGTGCGCGACGCGATGGGACTCACTGCGGGAAGGGCGATCGACGTGATCTTCACCGACGGCCGGATCGAGATCGAGCTCGCACCCGCAGACGTGGTGGTCGACACCAGCGAGGACCTGCCGCGCCTGGTGCATCGCCAGGACCTGCCGCCGCTGACCGACGAGATCGTGCGGGACACCCTGGAAGCCACGCGGCGGTGACCGGCAGCGTCTGTGACACCAGCGTGCTGATACCGGCGCTGGCCGACTGGCATCCCGAACACGAGGAGTCGCGGGCCGCTCTACGAGAAGGGGTGTCGGCGTTGCTGGGTCACGTCATGCTCGAGTGCTTCAGCGCCCTCACGCGGCTTCCAGCCCCCCACCGGGTGGCCGCTCCGGAAGCGGCAGCCACCCTCGCGGCGCTGACGTGGGAGCCCGTGACGCTGCCGGCTGGGTCCATCGGCCCCCTGATCAGGGACCTCGCAAGCCGCGGTGTTCGTGGTGGTGCCGTCTACGACGGCCTGGTGGCAGCCACCGCGAAGCACCACGAGCTCCACCTCGTCACGCGTGACCGACGGGCGCGCCCCACCTACGACGCCGTCGGTGTGACCTACACGTTGCTCTGAGACCAGATGATCACCGACCACGACGTCGCCCGCTGGCGGCTGCGAACCCAGCACCTGGTCGAGCCTCACCTGCCGGGTTCGGCGGACGTGGTCGGCGCGCTCCTCGCCGTACAGGCCGAGAACCCCGCGCAGTCGGCCTGGGCGGTCGCGACCCGTACGGCGAGCCCGGACCAGGCCGACCTCGCGGCCGCACTCGACGACGGGAGCGTGCTGCGTACGCACGTGCTGCGGCCGACCTGGCACTACGTGAGCGCCGTCGACCTGGTCTGGCTGGTGGAGGTGACCGCGCCAGGAGCGCGTCGGCCGATCATCCAGCAGCTGCAGGCGTCCCACGACGACGCGGCCCTCGACCGGCTGCGGGAGACCGTCGTGGCGGCCCTCGCCGGCACCCAGCTGACCAGGTCCCAGGTCGCCGAGGTGATGGAGCAGGCCGGCCAGTCCGTGGGCGGGCACGACCTGATCCTGCTGATGGCCGACCTCGAGCTGCAGGCGCTGGTGTGCAGCGGGCCGGTGGTCGACGGCGTCCACAGCTATGCGCTGGTCGCCGACCGGGTGCCGGCGTCCCGTCGGCTGGACCGTGACGAGGCGCTGGCCGAGATCGCGTGGCGCTACCTCACCGGCCACGGCCCGGCCGGTGTCGACGATCTCGCCTACTGGGGCACGCTGTCGGTCACCGACGCCCGGGCCGGGGTCGCGGCGGCGCCCGACCGCCTCGGCTCGTTCGAGCACGACGGGTGTACGTTCTGGCACGCGCCCGGCCAGGAGGCCCCGACCGGACCGTCGGCGCCCGCCGGCCACCTGCTTCAGATCCTCGACGAGACCTACCGCGGCTACGCCACCGGCTCCCGCTGGGTCCTCGACGCAGCCGGGGCGGTCCCGCGCGGTCGCGAGGCCGCGATCGGCATGGCGCTCGTCGACGGCCAGCTGCTCGCGGGCATGAAGCGCAGCGTCACCGCCCGCCGGGTCACCTTCGAGCTGCGCCCGTACGCATCGTGGACCGATGCCGCGCTCGCGGCGGTCGAGGAGGCCGCCGGGCGCTACGGTGCCTTCCTCGGCCTGGAGGCGGCCGTCCGGCTCGGCTGACCACTCCAGCAGCGTCTCGCGGCCGTCGAGCGCGCCGCCGCCGGCGTCCCGGTGCTCGTTAGGCTGGCGACCACGCACTGGGGGCTTGGCTAACGCAACGATGTCCCTGCTCCCGCCCCCGTATTTCGTACCGGGAGCCGCATCTTGGTTGCGTTAGCCGAACCAGCCGGCCGGGACTCACGTCGCGAGGTGGACGATCGCGTCGCCGGAGTTGACCAGCGGCGCCTCGGTGCGGCCGATCACGATGCCGTCACGGTTGGCGTGGACGAGCCGGAGGGTACGGCCGAAGGAGTCGACCAGGGCGCCGAGCCGCTCGCCGTCGGTCACCCGCTGCCCGAGCTGGGCGTCGAGGTCGAGGATGCCCGTACGCCGGGCACGGACCCAGCCGCTGGTGCGGCACTCGACCGACGGCTCGTGGTCGTCCTCGGAGAGCGGCTCGGTCATGCCGAGCGCGGCCAGCACCCGGCGGACCCCGACGACGCCGGCGTCGATGGCGTAGTCGTCGAAGCGGAGGTTCTCACCGGCTTCGTAGAGCAGCACGCTCGCACCCCGCTCGCGGGCGGCATGGCGCAGCGAGCCGTCGCGGATCCGGGCGTGCAGCATCACCGGCGCGGCGAAGGCCTCGGCCAGCGCGCGGGTACGCTCGTCGTCGAGATCGGCGCGGACCTGCGGCAGGTTGGACCGGCGGTCCGACCCGGTGTGGAGGTCGATCCCGACCTCGCACTTGGCGACCACCTCGCGCATGAAGAGGTGCGCGATCCGGCCGGCGAGCGAGCCGCGGGCCGAGCCGGGGAAGGAGCGATTGAGATCGCGGCGGTCGGGCAGGTAGCGGTCGCCGCTCATGAAGCCGAGCACGTTGACGATCGGCACCGCGATCAGGGTGCCCCTGAAGGTGCGCGGGTCGAGGTCGGCCATCACCTGGCGGATCACCTCGACGCCGACCACCTCGTCGCCGTGGATGGCCGCGTCGAGCCACACGGCCGGCCCGTCCTCGCGGCCGTGGATGACGCGCACCGGCAGGCTGACGTCGGCCCCCGTCACCAGCCGGGTGATCGGCAGCTCCAGGGCGCGCGCGGTCCCGGCGCGGATCCGGACGGTCCCGATCCCGAAGGACTCCCGCGCCACTCAGGCCACCTCTCCCGATCCCATGGCCTGCTGCGCGCCGCCCTCCACGCACGCTGGCTGCGTTGTCGTCAGTCGTCGTGGCTCCGCCACGCCTCCCTCCTCCGCCTTGCCATCGCACGCACATGACGACGCTCGCGACGGCCGAGGATCGAGAGACATGGCCTCAACGCCCCCTGTTCAGCCGTCGTACGGACCGCCTCGGCCGGCCGCCGAGGTAGGAGCGGCGAGGATCGACGAGGAAACCCTGGCGCAGCGCCTCCCGGCCGACCAGCAGCCGGAACCCCATCTCGTCGCGGCGGCTCAGCGTCACCTCGGCGGTGATCGCGTGGCCGACCATGCTGAGGTCGAGGAGGACGACGTACCGCTCCTCGACGTGGCCCGAGGAGCTGCGGACCTCGCGCTGCGCGACCACGCGGCTCTCGCAGGCCACGGCGTCCTCGGAGGTGTCCTGCCACGGGTGCACCGAGTAGCGGACCCACGTCTCCCCGTCGCGCTCGAGCTCCTCGAGGTCGAAGGCGTGGATCGCGGACGTCCGGGCACCGGTGTCGAGCTTGGCCTTGATCCAGCCGACCCCGAGTCCGGGCAGGCTGACCCACTCCCGCCACCCCGCGACCGTGGTCCTGGGGGCACTGTCCATGGTGTTTGATGGAGAGCCAGCATCTGCTCCAGTGCCAGGTCCCGCCATCCCGTCATCCTTGCAGGAAGAGACATGAAGCTCGCCATCCTCTCGCGCGCACCGCGCTCCTACAGCACCCAGCGGCTCCGTACGGCGGCGCAGGACCGCGGCCACCAGGTCAAGGTGCTCGACACGCTGCGGTTCGGGATCGACCTGTCGGGCAAGGAGCCCGACCTGCAGTTCCGTGGCAAGCCGCTGTCGGACTACGACGCGGTGCTGCCGAGGATCGGCAACTCCATCACCTACTTCGGCACCGCGGTCGTGCGGCAGTTCGAGCAGATGGACGTCTACACGCCCAACACCGCGGCCGGGATCAACAACTCCCGCGACAAGCTCCGCGCGACCCAGATCCTCTCGCGCCACAACATCGGGATGCCGCCGACCAGCTTCGTACGCGACCGCGCCGACGTGATCCCGGCGATCGAGCGCGTGGGCGGCGCTCCGGTCGTGATCAAGCTGCTCGAGGGCACTCAGGGGATCGGCGTGATCCTGGCGCCCACCATCAAGGTCGCCGAGGCGATCATCGAGACGCTGCAGAGCACGAAGCAGAACGTGCTGATCCAGCACTTCGTCAAGGAGAGCAAGGGCCGCGACATCCGCGCGCTGGTCGTCGGCGACCGGGTGGTCGCCGCGATGCGCCGGGTCGCGCAGGGCGAGGAGTTCCGCTCCAACGTCCACCGCGGCGGCTCGGTCGAGCCGGTCGAGCTGTCCGAGGACTACCAGGCGACCGCCGTACGCTGCGCCCAGATCATGGGGCTCAAGGTGGCCGGCGTCGACATGCTCGAGGGCAACGACGGGCCGCAGGTGATGGAGGTCAACTCCTCGCCCGGCCTCGAGGGCATCGAGACCGCGACCAAGCTCGACGTCGCCGGCGCGATCATCGACCACATCGACCACCAGGTGGCCTTCCCGCAGATCGACGTCCGGCAGCGGCTGAACATCTCGACCGGCTACGGCGTGGCCGAGCTGGTCGTCCACGGCGGGGCCGACATGCTCGGCAAGGGCATCGGTGACTCGGGGCTGCGGGAGCGCGACATCACCGTCCTGACCCTCCACCGCGGCACCCACGTGATCCCCAACCCGCGGGCCGGCACCCCGCTCGAGGCCGAGGACCGGCTGCTCTGCTTCGGCAACCTCGAGGAGATGCGCGCGATGATCCCCGAGCGCCGCAAGCGCCGACACCGGGTCAAGAGGCTGCCCGAGCTGCCGATCCACGACGCCTGAGGTGGCAGTCGTCCGCCATGGCGAATGCCAGCGGTGGCTGGCGGTGTGGTGAGCGGTATGGCTGGCGTGGCTACGGTCGCAGCATGAGCAGGGATCTCACGGGCTCGGTCGTCGCCGTGGTCGGGGCCAGCGGGGCGCTGGGCAGCAGGATCGCGCAGCAGCTCACCGATCGCGGTGCCCACCTGCTGCTGGTCGGGCGCGACGCCGAGCGGCTGCGGGCGACCGGGTTGTCCGGCGAGGTGGTCGTCGGCGACCTCACCGACGCCGGGCTCGGCGAGGCCGTCGCAGCGGCCGCGACCTCGGCCCACGGCCGGCTCGACGGCGTCGTCAACGCCGCCGGGGTGGTGGCGTTCGGGTCGCTCCTCGACACTGCTGACGAGGTGCTGGAACACCTGTTCCTGGTCAACGCGATCGGACCGCTCTGGCTGCTGAGGCGGGTGCAGCCACTCCTCGCCGAGTCCGGCGGGTTCCTCGCCCAGGTCTCGGCAGTGGTGGCCGACCAGCCGCAGCCGGGGATGGTGGCCTACTCGGCTTCCAAGGCGGCCCTCGCCGCCGCCGACAGCGCACTGTTGCGCGAGCTGCGCCGCGTCGGCATCAGCGTCCACGACCTGCGGCCACCGCACACCGAGACCGGTCTCGCCACCCGACCCCTGGCCGGTGCCGCGCCCCGGCTGCCCGAGGGCCTCGACCCGGACGTCGTGGCGGCGCGGGTCGTGGTGGCGATCGAGCAGGGCGAGGCGGTCGTCACCGCCGAGGACTTCTGACCGCGGTCCCGATCAGGCGACCGGCTCGCCGAGCAGCCCGGTGTCGACGTCGTAGAGGAACCCCGCCACGTCGACCTCGGCCGGTAGCAGCGGATGGTTGCGCACCCGGCGTACGTCGGCGCGCAGCGCCTGCCGCTGGTCGGTGATGGCGCCGATCGAGAGCCAGGAGGCGTCCTGGTCGAGCCGCTCGCCCACGCGTGCCTGGAGCTCGGCCTCGCTGGAGGAGGCCATCGCGCACCAGGTGTGCTGGACGACGAGGATCCGCTCGACCTCCAGCAGCGCCACCCCCAGGACCAGCGCCACCAACGCGGCATCGGTCACGCGCCCGCCGGGGTTGCGGAGGATCTTGGCGTCGCCCGGGGACAGGCCGAGCATGCCGAGCGGGTCGAGCCGAGAGTCCATGCAGGTGACCATCGCGACGCCTGCGTGGGCGATGCCGTCGAAGCCGCCGAGCGAGAAGCTCGCGGCGTAGCGGCGGTTGGCAGCCAGCAGGTCCTCGAAACCGGTCACACCGAGCAAGGGTAGGGCGCGGGCGCGGCGAGGGTGGTCCCACCATGCGGAGGGCTGTGACTCAGGTCACAACAGCCCGCATAATGTCCCGATGCAGACGCGGGTGGTGCCCCAGGAGTCGACACAGCAGTCGGCCCAGGAGTCGACCCAGCAGTCGACCGAGCGGTCAGTGGCGCGCCGGGTGCTCCAGCTGCAGGTGCTGGTGGTCCTCGTCCTGGTCGTCACCGCCCTGGCCCTGGCCGCCTTCGACGCCCGGCGCGACGTCCGCGACAGCGCGAGCGACCGGGCGGTGGCGGTGGCGCTCTCGATCGCCCGCGCCACGCTGGTGCGCGACGCGATCGGCACCGAGGACGCCTCGGAGGTGCTGCGGTCGCTGGCCACCGGGGTCCGGGCGGACGCAGACGTCGACTTCGTCGTGATCATGGACCTCGACCGCAACACCATCGCGCAGGGAGCCTTGCCCGAGGGTGGCGACCTCGTCGGCAGCCTCGGGCCCGCCGCCCGCGGCGAGGTCGTGACCGAGGAGTACGTCGGCACCCTCGGCCCCTCGGTCCGGGCGGTGGCGCCGGTCTTCGTCGGCGAGACCGGCGAGGTGATCGCCGTGGTCTCCGTGGGCGTGGCTCTCGAGGCGATCGACGCCCAGCTGCTCGACGAGCTGCTCGACGTGCTGCTGGCGGCCCTGACCGTGCTGGGGGTGGGACTCGGGGGCGCCTGGCTGATCAACCGGCGGCTGCGACGGCAGACCCACGGGCTCGGCGAGCAGGAGATCACCCGGATGTACGAGTACTACCGGGCGGTGCTGCACGCGGTCCGGGAGGGGCTGCTGCTGGTCGGCCCCGACCGGCGGGTGCAGCTGGTCAACGACGAGGCGAAGCGGCTGCTCGACCTCTCCGACGACGCCGTCGGCCGCTCGATCGACGAACTGGGGCTGCCGCCCGCGCTGGCGGCCACCGCGGAGGGTGACGTGGCCGGCGCGGACGAGCTCTACGTCACCGGTGACAGGGTGCTGCTGGCGAGCTTCTCCCCGGCGTACTGGGAGGGCCGTGAGGTGGGCTCGGTCGTCACGCTGCGCGACCACACCGAGCTGCAGGCGCTCACCGGCGAGCTGGACGTGGTGCGTGGCCTCACCGAGTCGCTCCGCGCGCAGACCCACGAGGCGGCCAACCGGCTCCACACCGTCGTCTCGCTCATCGAGCTGGGTCGGGTCGAGGAGGCCGTCGACTTCGCCACCGAGGAGCTGCAGATCGCCCAGATGCTGGCCGACCGGGTGGTCGGCGCCGCGGGGGAGCCGGTCGCCGCCGCGCTGCTCCTCGGCAAGGCGGCCGAGGCCGCCGAGCGCGGCGTACAGCTGACGCTGACCGGCGACCTGCCCGCCGACCAGGAGGCGGCGACCACCCGCGAGCTGGTGACCGTGCTCGGCAACCTCGTCGACAACGCCTTCGACGCGGTGTCGGGTCGCGAGGACCGGCGGGTGTCGGTGCACGTCGAGGGCGACCGCCACCACCTGCGCCTCGTCGTCGGCGACAGCGGTCCGGGACTGACGACCGAGCAGGCCGTGCACGCCCTGGAGCGCGGCTGGACGACCAAGGCGGCTGCCGAGGGCGGTGGTCGCGGGGTCGGCCTGGCGCTGGTCTCGCAGATCGCCCGTCGTCAGCAGGGCGGGGTGGTCATCGGCCGCTCCGAGCTGGGGGGCGCCGAACTGACGGTGACGCTGGGTCGACAGCTGGGTCGACAGCTGGGCCAACAGCTGGGTCACGAGCTCGGCCGGGTCGCGGAGCCGGTCCCGTGAGCTACACCCCATTCGAAGGGAGAGCGGAGCTCCGCTCTGCTGGGGCGCAAGGGGACCCCAAATGAGCGTGCGGGTGCTCGTCGTCGAGGACGAGCCGCTGGTCGCGCAGGCGCACGCCGAGTACGTCGCCCGGGTGGCCGGCTTCGAGGTCGTCGGGGTGGTCCACTCGGCGGCCGACGCGCTGCGCCACCTCGCCGAGCGCGGTCCGGTCGACCTGCTGCTGCTCGACCTGAACCTGCCCGACGGCCACGGCCTGGCCCTGCTGCGGCGACTGCGCGGCAACGGCCACCTGTGCGACGCGATCGCGGTGACCGCCGCCCGCGACCTGGCCGTGGTCCGCAGCGCGGTGGCGCACGGGGTAGTCCTCTATCTCCTCAAGCCGTTCACGTTCGCGATGTTCCGCGCCAAGCTGGAGCAGTACGCCGACTACCGCAGCCGGTTGGGCAGCGCTCCCGCCGAGGTGGTGCAGGACGAGGTCGACCGGCTGCTGGGTGCGCTGCGGGTGGGAGCCGCGCCACCGAGCCTGCCCAAAGGATTGAGCCCCGAGCGGCTGCAGGACGTCACCGACCGGTTGCGTACGGCCACCGACGGGCTGTCGGCCAGCGAGCTCGGGGAGCAGGCCGGCACGTCCCGCGTCACGGCCCGCCGCTATCTCGAGCACCTGGCCGACGCCGAGATGGTGGAGCGCTCGCTGCGCTATCGGGGCAGCGGCCGCCCCGAGGTGGAGTACGTGTGGCGCCGCGTCGTCCCGCCGGTCGTCACTCGTCCTCGCTGAACACCACCTCGCGCCTGCTCCGGATCGCGGGCAGCACCGACAGCACCAGTGCCGCCACGGCGAGCCCGATCAGCACCCCGGAGATCGGGCGGGTCAGGAACACCGAGGGGTCGCCGCGGGAGATGATCAGGGCGCGCCGCAGGTTCTCCTCCAGCAGCGGCGCGAGCACGAAGCCGAACAGCAGCGGCACCGGCTCGCACCCCCACCGGATCAGGGCGTAGCCGAGCACGCCGACGATCGCGATGACCAGGACGTCCCACGGGTTCAGGCCGATCGAGTAGGTGCCGATGCAGGCGAAGGCGATGATCGCCGGGAACAGCACGTCGTAGGGCACCGAGATCATCTTCACCCAGAGCCCGATTAGGGGCAGGTTGAGCACCACGAGCAGCACGTTGCCCACCCAGAACGACGCGATCAGGCCCCAGAACAGCTCCGGCTCGTCGTTGATGACGTTCGGGCCCGGGGTGATGCCCTGGATGATGAAGGCGCCGAGGAGCAGGGCCATCACCGGGTGGGCCGGCAGACCGAGGGTGAGCAGCGGGATGAACGAGGTCTGGGCGGCGGCGTTGTTGGCCGACTCGGGGGCGGCCACACCCTCGATGGCGCCTCGGCCGAACCTCTCGGGGTGCTTCGAGATCCGCTTTTCCACCGAGTACGACGTGAACGCTGCCAGCACGTGCCCGCCGCCGGGGAGCACGCCGAGCAGCGAGCCCATCGTCGTGCCGCGCAGCACAGGTGGGGTGATGGTCCGGAAGTCCTGCTTCGTCAGCCACAGGCCCTCCACCTTCTTGGTCACTAGGCTCTCGGAGCGGTGCCGGTGCTCGAGGTTGCGCAGGATCTCGGCCAGGCCGAACAGTCCGACCGCGATGGAGACGAAGTCGAGACCCCCGAACAGCTCCGGGATGCCGAAGACGAACCGGGGGACGCCGGTGAACTGGTCCTGGCCGATCGTGCCGAGCAGCAGGCCGAGCACGATCATCGCCAGCGCCTTGATCGGGGAGCCGCTGGCCAGCGCGATCGAGACGACCAGGCCCAGCACCACCAGCGAGAAGTACTCCGCCGGGCCGAACTTCAGCGCCGCGGAGGCGAGCGGCGGGGCGAAGAGCGCGACGACGACCGTCGCGACCGTGCCGGCGAAGAACGAGCCGAGGGCGGCCGTGGCCAGCGCCGGCCCGGCCCGCCCCTGCTTGGCCATCTGGTGGCCGTCGAGTGCGGTCACCGCCGACGACGACTCCCCGGGCAGGTTGATCAGGATCGCGGTGGTCGACCCGCCGTACTGCGCGCCGTAGTAGATGCCGGCGAGCATGATCAGCGAGG
>Ga0136617_10003267_pt1 | contig 14486 bp, 15 predicted proteins | sample AntDrymUQ3222106_2_FD_129672 | JGI IMG/M metagenome (GOLD analysis project Ga0136617, IMG submission 129672) | Polar desert sand microbial communities from Dry Valleys, Antarctica - metaG UQ322 (21.06) | ecosystem: Environmental > Terrestrial > Soil > Desert | place: Antarctica: Dry Valley... | reverse complement strand
CGAAGCGTTGATCGAGGCTATAGGTAAGGCGCTGGAGGCCGTGACGGCCCACGATGCTTGGGGCTTTTTCGAACACTGCGGTTACCGACAAGTGGGTCAACTACTGTGATACCCGCTGTAGCGCGTCCATCCGGTCGAGTTCGGAGAGTTAATCTTCGAGGATCTCCTCGTTCCCGGGGTCGGCCGGGTGGCGCTTCATCACCTCCGCGTTGATCTTGGCGAGCGCCAACGGGGTCTTTAGCTCGTGGGACGCGTCGGTGATAAAAGTGCGCTGCCGCTGAAAGGAGTCCCTGACCGGCTGCATGGCCCGGCGGGACATGTATAGGCCGCCGATCCCCGCCAGCAAGAGGCCCCCGAGACCCACGGGGACCAGGATGAGCAACAGATTGCCAACAGCCTCCCGGACCACCCGGCGCGACTGCGCGGCCTGGACGACGGCCACGCCACCCTCGCGCCCGGACACGGGGACGCTCGCCACCCGCACCATCTCGCCCTCGGGACCGTCGACGGTCTCGGTTATCGTCACCCCTTCTTCCGCGGCTTTTTGCGCCGGCCCCTCGAAGGGGAGGCCAAAGGAGGAAGCCGAAGAGGTCGAGTCCAGGAGAGTGCCTTCTCCGCCGCCAGCTTCGCCGTTGGTCTCGCCGTTGGCGCCACCGGGCACCAGGGCGACCATACCGAGGTCCTGATCCGTGGCCCATTGAAAGGGACCGGGGGGTCCCTTGCCGCGTTCGCGACCTTCCTGGTAATGATCCAGCAGGGGGCCGGCTACGAAGTCGGCATCACCCTGCGCTCTCTGTTCGAGCAGATTGTCCTGTTGGGTGGCGGCTTGTTTTGCGAGGCTTGCCGTTACGACGGCGCCCAGGATCACTAGTAGCAGCGCGAAGATACCGATGTAGCCGAGGGTGAGCCGTCTGCGGATGTTTTCGAACACTTCTCTATTCCCTACGGTCTGGGCTCGAAGGTATAGCCCACGCCCCGTACCGTGCGTATGTGGGAGGGTTCCCTGGGTTGGTCGAGCTTGCGGCGCAGGTATGAGACGTAGAGTTCGACGACGCTCGTGCTAACTTCGCCAGGGACGCCCCAGACAGTGTCGAGGAGCACCGATCGCGAAAAGATCTGGCCGGGACGCTGCATCAGGGCCGCGAGCAGCGCGAACTCCGTAGCGGTCAGGTCTATGCGCTCGTTACCTCGACGCACTACGTGGCGAATCGGGTCCAGCGCAATATCGCCAACGGTGAGCGCTGATGCCCCGCCGTCGCCGGAGGCGCCTTGAGGCCTCCTGGTGAGCGCCCTGACACGGGCCAGAAGCTCCGGGAGGGCGAAGGGCTTTGAAAGGTAGTCGTCGGCGCCGGCATCCAGGCCCTCCACCCGGTCCTCTACCTGGTCGCGGGCGGTCAGCATGAGGACTGGGATGCCAACCTCCGCGGCTCTCAGGCCCCGGACGATCTGGACACCGCTGCGCTCGGGGAGCATCCAGTCGACGATCAAAAGGTCGAAGGAGTCGTCGAGGGCGCGACCGAGCCCTGTCCGGCCATCGCCGACGGTCTCCGCGACGTAGCCCTCTTCTCGTGGGACCCGCGCGAGCATCCGGGCCATCTTCTCCTCGTCTTCTATTATTAGTATGCGCGTCATCTGTGACATACTAGCCCACCTTCCGCTCCCCGGGCTGCTCTCATGAGCATTCCTATGAAAACTCATAAAGTCACCGAAGTCTCTCCTGAACCCGGGACCAGGACTAACCAAGTCCGGCCGTTTCCTATGAGAACTCGTAACTCCCCTCAGCCGCCTCGCTCGTAACGCTTCTGGGAATTCAGGACCATTGGCTATTAGAGGTACGGAGATACCACGGTAGTATGCCCTGGCGCCTTGACGGGCGTTTTGGCGTTAGTACATACACCTTAGAACAAGCTGTGAGAATCATAAGAATGTTCATAGGAACGCGAGGTTCATCCTTTTGGGTGGTGAGAAATCGACCGTTCGGAGGATGGTGCATTGGGGGTCCAGGGGCGATCATCTGAGCAGTCGTTATCAAGCTCCAACGAGGAGGTAAGTAAGATGAGGAAGTTCATGATGTTGGGAGCGCTCGTGGCGCTGGTGGTGGCCGCACTGGCCCTTCCCGCCCTTGCGCAGGACGGCGGTTTTGGCTTCGAGGATCGCCAGGACTACTACGAGGATATCTGGGACGGCTACGAGGACCGCTACGAGGACAGCGCGGGCTGGGATGCCTTCGAGGACCGCTACGAGGACGTCTTCGAGGAGGAAGGCTTCTTCGCCTTCGCCAATGACTTTGAGGACGAGGGCTTCTTCTTCGGCGGGGATGACTTCGACGAGGACGAATTGGACGGGAGCGGCTCCGATGGAAGCGGCTTCGACAGCGGGGTCAACCAGACCTTCGAGCAGGAAGCCGAGAGCGGTGACGTTAGCCAGTCGTTCAACGTCTCCAACATGGGCGACAACTCCAACCAGTGCGTAGGGGTCAACAGCGTCGTCAACACCGGCAACATCCAGAACCAGAGTGGCTTTATTCAGTACGGTTCCGAGATCGGTGACTTCGAGCAGGATGACATCGGCTCTAATATCAACGTGGGTGGCAACTCGACGACGACTTGCGATCAGCAGGTCAACCAGGCTGCATCGGCTTCCGGGCGGTAGGTAAGCGCTCATCATGCTGAAGCCTATGCTAAAGCTGATCCGCAACAGTGGCCGGGGCTTAAGAGCCCCGGCCCTCCTTGCTCGTCCGAACCTTTTTACGCGCCTCGTGCGCGCAACCCGCGGATATGCATTTCTGGGCGCCAGCGTGTCCGTGGCGGCTGTGGTGGTCGTCTCGCTCCTCACCTGGTTGTCGGGTTACGTGGACAATGCCATCGGCCGTCCCACCGAGGTGATCGAACGCGTCCTCCCCGGCGTGCTGGAGCAGGTGGATGACCAACTGGCGACGCTGATCGGAGCGGACGAAGGGACCGTGCAAGGGGCCGTGCTACGGAGCGCACGCGAAGGCCTGGCCGCCGTAAGCTCCGCGATCTCGCAGCCTGGAACACCCCGCGAGGCCACCGCCAACCCATCCACTAACGCCACCACCAAACCACCGGCGGCATCCGACCCTACGACCCTCCCAAGGTTTAACGCGGCGACTCCCGCCCCCGGAAGCGCCTCCCCAACCACAAACGAGCCTTCATCGAAGACGACGGACGAGACGCCATCTCAAAGGCCGAGCGAGACACCGTCGTCCGCTAGGGGGAGCGAAGAGCCGCCACCCGCAACGCAAGAGCCGTCCTTGCAAGAGCTGCCCCCCCAGGAGCCGTCGCCGGAGACGCTTCCCCAAGAGACGCCGTTGCCAGAGACGCCTCCGCTAGAGCCACCTCCGAAGGAGACGCCTCCGCAAGAGATGCCCCCGCTTGTCACGGAAGAGCCTCCCCCGACGGTGACACCGCCGCCGGGGGAATTTCCGTCACCTCCTGTCACGGAATCTCCGCCACCCGTTGCGGAAACTCCACCCCCCGCAGCGAGTGAGCCGTCACCGACGCCAAAAGGCGTATAGGCAATAAAGGGCTTGCGTCCTGAGGGGCAAGCTACCTTCCCGGATCTGTCCCTGGCTCGAGCCGTGCGGTTTCGCCGCATCCACGTTCCCCTACGATGCCGGTTCGGTCCTACCGCTGGCGGTCTTGCTGCCCGGGGATCATGCCGGGACCAGGAAAGAACAACCCGGAAACCTCGCCGGACGAGGTGGGTCATGGCGAGGAAGCAACGGTCCTCCCACGGCCCGTCTTTGCCGGCGCAGCGGCGTCTTCGAGCGACGTGGAGAGGATCTGAACCACTGCTAAGGCATGGCTATAAAGTACCCGGTCTCCCACAAGGGCGGCGACCCGGACCAAGACGTGTCGATGTCACGGTTCGGTAACAACGAAACCAGCGCGTGTTACGCGCCAAGGGCTTTATTGGAGGTGGTCTCTGGACTCTTCGTGCTACGCTTACTCGCATGGCTCGAAGGTTCGCGAGCGACAGCGCGATGAGTGGCATTCCCGCGGCCGGTATCCCCGAGACTCGGTCAACGGACTCCCTGTGTCGCCGCGAGCAGCACCGCCAGCGGCCCCGCCGGCGCCTACTAGGCATCGACGCGGCCCGCGCCATCGCGGTGTTGGGCATGGTCATGGTCCACTTCGGGCCGACCCCCGCGCCCGACACCGCCCTCGGCAACCTCTACGGCCTCTCCCACGGACGCGCCTCCGTGCTGTTCGTGCTGCTAGCCGGGGTAGGGGTGGCGCTGCTCGTTAGCGACCGCTCGGGGGACCGCTCGCCCGAGCGGTCGCCGGCTCTGGTCCGCGGTCGGCTGGTCCTGCGGGGGGTGCTGTTGCTGCCATTGGGGCTGTGGTTGGAGGGATTCGATCATGGGGCGCTCGTGATCCTGCACTACTACGCGCTCTACTTCCTGTTCATGGCGCTGGTCCTCACCGTCCCGGATCGGTGGTTGCTGGTGGGCGGGGCGGCCGTGCTCGTCGGCGGCCCGCTCCTCTATCTCTGGGGTCAGACGCTCGCGCCGGAGTTGTTCGTCAGGGGGGATACCGCCTCGCTCGACGATCCCGTAGGCAAGATCGTCGACGACCTGTTGCTCACGGGGGCATACCCGCTGGCCATCTGGGCGACCCCTCTACTCGTCGGGATGTGGATCGGACGGCGGGACCTGGCAGCCGCGCCAACCCGCTGGTGGCTGCTCGTTCTCGGGCTGGCCGTCGCCCTGGCCTCGGCCGTCGCCGCGGCGCTCGCCACCGAGGGACTCGCCGCGACCTTTGCCTTCGGTGGGCCACCCGACGAGCAACCGGGCGAGTTCGCCGATTTCCTGACGGATAGGCCGCACAGCCAGATGCCGCTATGGATGACGGGCGCGGTCGGCTCGGCCTGCGCGGTGCTCGGCGGGATGCTGCTGCTTGCCGAACGGCTGCAGCGGGTGACGTGGCCGCTGGTCGCCACCGGCCAGATGGCGCTCACCGTCTACGTGGGCCACCTGCTTTTGCTCGCCGCGTACCCGGAGTTGCTGACACGCGAGGAGGTCCCGGCGGCGTTCCTCACCGTCGGGGTATTCATGCTTCTCGCTCTGGCTGCCTGCACGCTCTGGCGAGCGGTGCTCCCGCGCGGACCACTCGAAGCCGCCCTCTCCGCGCCGTGGTGGACCCTGGAATGGGTTCTGCGGCGAGTCGTTACCGCTCGCCGCGCACGCGGACCAGGTACTGGCCGATAAAAGCTGCTCTATAGTGGCAATTCAGGCGCTCCGCGCGAAAGAAGGCGGACGAATGCGTGGAGAAACAGTTGCGCGTGGCTCTTCTGAAGGCTCGGATCCTATCCCGGAGCGCGCACCTCATCTCCGTCTGCAAGACGCCATTCTCCGCTTCCTCCCGCGCGAAGCGTACATTCTTGTTCTCAGGCTGGCGTAGCCGGTAACCGCCGTCAGATACCTCGATGCTCCAAGTTTGCTGTGGATCGCCGTAAGAAATATCGAAATACCGCAAGAAACCACAGCAACTCGCCAGTTCTTATCGTCTCGCCGGGAGGCGCCACCGCGACGACCTAACCATTCTCTCGCCGCCGATCAGTCGTGAACCGTCCCGTCGGGCGTGGTGGCGCCTTCGAGGGACGCGGTCTGCTCCTCCAACTCCTCTACGGTAATTCCCGTGGCATCCTCCAGGTTGGCGTCGGTCAGGTCGGCGGCGCTCAAGTTGGCGCCGGTGAGATCCGCGCCGCTCAGGTCGACTTGCTGCATGTTGGTAGTCGTCAGGGTGGCCTCATTCAGGTCGGCTTGCCGCAGGATGGTACCCGCCAAATCAGCCTCGGTCAGGTTGGCCCGGCGCAATACGGCCTTGGACAAATTGATGCGCAGCACCGTGGCGTCTGATAGATCGGTCTCGGTCAAGTCGGTCCCTGAAGATAGTCGATCAGCGTCAGGTCAGCCTCGCTCAGGTTGGCGTTAGCGAGGCTAATGACCGGCTCGACGTTGGTTCCGGGGGCTCTACTACCGGCCAGCCCCGACTCGGCCAGGAACTCCACGACGCTCCGTCTTTGCTCTCCGTCAGCCCGCCTCAGTACTGCTAACGTACGCGCTCTCGCCAGATAGCGTGCCTCGTCGTTCTCTTCGGAGCCAAGCAAATCTTCGTCGATGAGCAGGGTTCCAATCTCTCCAGGGTACGTCTGTAACCTCTCCTCCTGTGCGCGCTCGTCTTCGGCCTCTAGCTGCGCCCTGGCGCGTATCTCCTCAGTCTCCAGTTGCCGGGTGCTCTGCGCCTCATTGAAAAAGAGCGCGCCGAACCCGAGCATCGCCGGGACGATCAAGAGCTGCAGCCAGTCCCAGGCAGTTTTGTCGCCGAACCCCGTCCGTTCTCAAACCTTGCCCCGACGAGTCGTCCGCCGTTGTTCCTCCCCCGGCCTTGCACTCGACCGCTCCCGTGTCTCCCGCTCCACAACATGCCTCCACGCCGTTGTCCCGCTCCGACGGCCATCCGCGCTCCTTACGCTATGTAGGCCATCATACGGCAGACCGTGAGCGTGCGGCATGGTGCGAGACGCTCCCGCCGGGTCTACCCCCGGCGAGATCGTGGCGAGGCATCCGGCCCGCGCGGTGTGCAAGCCGGATGCCTCGTGAGAACTTGTGGTGTTTACCCGTAAGTGGTATCGAGCGCGATGTCGAAAGTCGCCGCGTAGCCCTGTCCGCTCTCGGTCAGCGCGAGTGTCAACTCGTCCCCGCGGCCCTGGTAGATACCGTCGTCGGCGTTCCTCTGGTCGCGCGGCCCCTTCTCGGCGTAGGCGCCCTGGGTGTGGACCTGATCCGTGAGGGCGTCATCGAAGTACAACTGCGACGTGAACTCGTAGCCCTGCTGGGATTCGGCGCTGTCACGGATCGTGAAGTGGATGTGGACGGCCCTGCCCTGGTACCAGCCGGGGTAGATCGTCGTGAACCTCGCGGTCCCGTTCTCGTCCGTCAACTGATACCCGCGCAGGAACGTCGCCCCCGTGGTGTCGAAATCCCCAGCGGCGTTATCCTCAACACCCGAGTACTCGCCCAGAGCGTCGCAATGCCAGACGTCCACCAGAGCGGCGGCCAGAGGGCCGCAGGCGGAGATATCGCCTGCGTCTATCCGCGAGACGTTGAACGTCAACTCGAATGGGATGCCCTTCCTCTCCTCCCGGATGTCCGAGCGTTCGAGCCCCGTGTCCACGTAATACGGCCCCTCCGTCTGCTCGGGCTTCACTACGCAGGTAGTAGAGGCCGTCTCCGCCACCTCGATAGTCCCGGCGGTGGTCGACGCGGTAGTAGACGCACCCGTCGTCTCCCCAGAGCCGGACTGATCACCTCCACCACCACCGCCGCAACCCGCGAGGGTCAGGGCCGCCGCCGTAGATCCTATGAGGCCGAGCATCTCTCGTCGGGTGAGGTAGCGAATCCTCGGAACTTCGTTTGCGGGGTCTCTCTCTATCATGTTTGCCTCCTAGTTCTCCTGATTGATCTTTGCCACTATTCTTCGCGTCGCACACACGGGGGCTCTCTACACACCTACACACTCCCGAGCATTTGACTACCCGCCCGCCGGGGGTGGCCCCTTCTTCATAATGCCAACCGGGGGCGGCCCGGGCGGTCTCTCGCGTTCGAACTCCCACGGGCCGACCGCTGCCCACGACGCCGCGTAGATGACCACCGCGGCGATGGACCCGGCGACCACCAATCCCGCGTGCGTCCACGCCTTCTTGCCCGCGCTACGGCCCCGGGCCCCGCGTCCCCTCCGGCCGAAGGCCAGGTACTCGAAGCCGGCGAAGACCACGATCGCGCCGAGGAACCACACCGGCGTCATCTCCAGGTTGTGCAGGCGCATGGCCGAGAATATGGTGTGCGCGAGCGCCAGCGGGACGGAGAACCACACCAGACGCTGCAGCGGCTTCCAGCTCTTGCCCAGGAGCCGCTGCGAGGTATCGCTGGACGTGAGTAGCAGCGCCACGAACACGACCATTGCGACCACGCCCACGAGCATGTCCCCGATCACGAACTGCCTGAGCACCCCGGCGGACAGGCCGAAGTACTCCATAAGCCCCACTACCGTATGGGCGGCAAACCACATACCGGCGCTTATCCCCACGGGCTTTCGCAGCCCGGCGAGGAAACGGATCGAGGCCCAGAGCGGCTTCACCCTACTCAAACGCTTGATACGCAGCAGGTTCGCCGGGATGATGCTGAGGACGAGAAGGATGGACCCGTAAAGGCCAGTAACGGCGGTCGCGTGATGGCTGGAACCGACGAGGCCCTGGTACGTAAAGAAGCCGGCATAAGCAGTGTTGGCCGCCAGGATTAGCGCCGGCAGCCAGTGGAGCGAGAACCGGCGCAAAGAGGACCGCCGCGGCCGGGACCGGCCGGGCGCCGCGGTCGCCGGGGAGAGTCCCGAAGAGGGACTAGAGACGGGCCCTTCGGTGTCCCGAGTCATCGAGTTTCCTCTCGGGATGCGGAGAAGACCTTCGCCATCCTCACCGGCGCGGTGTCTCCGGACACGCCGCACTCCTCTCGTCCAGCGATGGAGTTGCCTATCGACGTCCCGTACACAGATACACCCTCCTCAACCGTTGCTTGTGCTCACCACGCCTATTGTTCAGTCGAAGGCAGTGATTTGCCTATGAGGAGGTTAAGAATTTTCATAGACTCCACGACAAACAGCTTGCGCCTACCCTCCCCGTTGAGCATGCAGTAGGAGGAAACGCCTTGCTCACGTCGGCCCCGATCCACGAGAGATCCCCTACCGGGTCGCTAATTCAAGAGGCCCGAGCAAACCGGGAGGATGACGCAAACGTGGTCATTCTTCAAAAGAGCGGCGACTGTCGCCGGACCATCACCGGTTCTCCGGGGCACTGCTGGAAGACTATCCTAACGGCTTGCTTAGAGTGCGGGACTATCGTTAATCGGAGACGCGCTGATCGGTCAGACTAGAGCCACGGGGCGGCACCAGCCGCCGCTCGCGCCTTGCACCTTGACCGGGAAGCAGGAGACCTTGAAGCTGGTGGGGAGTGGGATCTTGTCCAGGTTCGCGAGCTTCTCTATCTGACAATACTCCCGCTCTATCCCGGCGAAGTGGGCTTCCCAGATGACCCGTCCGTCTCCGGTCTCCTTGAACTCTTTCGCCATGTCCGCGAACTTGCGGTCGAAGCCGTAAGCGTCTATGCCTATGACTTTGATCCCCTGTTCGACGAGCCACAGAGTGGACTCGCGGGTCATCCCCGGTTGCTCGAAGTACTCTTCGCTCCCCAGGTACAGGTCGCGGCCTGTCATGAGCATCACTATATCCAGGGGTTTGAGCGAGTATTCGATTCTCCGCAACGCCTCCCGAAGGTCGTCCACGCCGATCTTCTCCCCGGGCTGTTTGTGGCGCAGATCCAGAACCACCCCGTCGGAGAAGAACCAATCGAGGGGCAGCTCGTCTATCTTCCTGGCGGGCTTGCCCTCCGACTCCGGACCATAGTGCCACGACGCGTCGACGTGCGTACCCGCGTGGGTGATAGCGGTTACCTCCTCGAATGCGGCTCCCTTGCCCCTGGAGTGGACGAGGTCCTCCTCGGTCGCCCCGAAGGTCTCCTTGATCCAGTCCAGCCCCTCACCGTCGTGCGTAAGGTAGCGCACCTTTGGCTTCCACGGCTCATGCGGAGCATCGGGGACGATGCTGACGCCGAGATCTATCAAGGCGCTGAAGGTAAAGCCTCGCGCCCCGTTGTTATCGGCCTGGGAATCGCTCATGGTCACTCCTTGTATTGCTATACGGTGCAAACTAGATGGCGCAAAGCTGCGCATACGTCCCGGGTAGCGGAACCCGACCACTCCAGCGGGTTACCTTGTCCCGCGGCCTAGCAAAACGGCCGCTTTAGGACACTTTGTAGAGTGAGCATACGCCTGGAAGTATCGATACTTCCAGCCGCATCTTACACTTTTTCGTCCTTTACCTTGCCCCTGGTGGCACGGACCCCGGCGTTGGGCCTATGAAACCCCGCCACAATGTCTGCGACCCATAGCGAGACCGCCGCTGTCGGGTAGGTAGCCTCATTCGATCCGGCTCCCGAATCGCCCATGACTGGCAGTTGCATCCGCCCTGTGGCATCCTTCTCTCCCCGCAGTGCTGGCGAGGCCGACGGGGAGTGGCGTAGCGGCGAGGGGGGAACCGCATCTGGGAAGACCGGCCGCCGCCTGCGCGACGAGCCGACCGACGAGTGAGAGCAGATCGAACTCTTGCGCTCGTGTAAACGAACCGGTAAAGCGACCGTACTCCGCCGCCTGCTCATCGCTCAGAAACTCCCCGGCATGGCCGCGCAACGAGCCACCATCGGCTCCGGTCGCCCCTCGGAGCTCGCTAGCGCCGGATCCCGGCCAGTTGTTCCTCAATCCCCGTATCGGAACGAGTCGGCGCGGGGGCGCAACCCAGCCAGAGTGACCGTGACGAGCCGGCGGACCGCGGCTTTGGACGGCAGGCTGCTGGCTGCTGTGAGGGCGTGAAGGCAGTAGCTCGCAAGCTCGTCAGGCGCGACATCATCCCGTAGGTCGCCAGTTGCTGCGCCCTCGATCAGCAGGTCTCGGATCAAGTCGCTGAGCCGCTGCTGCGCTCGGAAGACGTGCTCACCCCGATGCAGGAGCGCCGCGAGCTCGGTGCCGTGGCGCTGGTGAGAAATAAGCGCGAAGGCCTCGAGCACAGTTTCGAGCCGCTCGCCAGCGTCGCCAGCTTGGTCCCGGATCGCGATGAGATGTTCGAGGTGGCTGGTGACCTGACGTTCGTGCCAGGCAACGAGGATCGCTTCGACGTCTGGAAAGTACTTGTACAGCGTCGCACGCCCGATGCCGGTCTCCTCGGCGATCTTCGACATCGTCACCGACGCCAGCCCGTGCTCGGCCACCAGCGCCGCAGCGGTGTCCAGGGTCGCATCGCGCACCGCGCGGCGGTGCGCCTCGATCGTCTCGTTCCACAGGTTTGGCACCACCCCAGTATATCCTAGTATACGTGGCGACGATGTCGAGACACGTTGTATTCAGTATCGACGTACTGTCTGATAAACTGTTGTCGTCACGAAAACCTTGACAACCACGCGCGACAGAGGAGGACACGCACATGGCTGACTTGCCTCCCTACCCCGACTCCAAAGGCGACGACACCGGCGACGACACCGGGGTGGGGCCCGGCCGCGGATCGACCGCTCGTGAGCGGCTGCTGGCGGGGACTCCAATGACGGAAGAGTCGGGAAGCATGGACGTGCCACAGATGGGGGAAGGAGCCGCCCACGTCCCGCAACGTCGCCCAGTGATCACCGCACTCGCCGCCGCGGGAATCATCGGCCCCATCCTGTTCACGGTGGCCTTCGTCGTGCAGGGTCTCTTCCGGCTCGACGAATACAATCCCGTGGCGGAAACGGTCAGTGCGCTGGAGGCCGGATCGGGCGGCTGGGTGCAGCAGGTGAACTTCGTCGTCTTCGGGCTGCTGACGATCGCGTTCGCGGTCGGGCTGCAACTGGAGGTGCGTCCGGCACGGCTCGGCTGGGTCGGCCCCGCGATGCTGGTTCTAAGCGGACTGGCGCTCTTGTGGGCGGCGGTATTCCCGATCCGAGAGGACGCGTCCGGTGTCACCCTTCCCCCGGGACTGCACCTCGTGGGTGGTTTCACGTACTTCTCGAGTGCCGCGGTCGGGCTCATCGTTCTGTCGCGCCGGCTGGCGCGCGACCCTAAGTGGCGCGGCCTCGCCGGCTATACGCTCGCAGCTGGTGTCACTGCCGTTGTCGGGTTCGTGGCGATAAACGTTCTGGTCCGGCCAGACGCCGCGCCGCTGCACGCATGGTATGGCCTGGCGCAGCGGGTGTTGCTGCTCGCAGTGTTGTTTCCGCCTACGATCGTCCTCGCGCTCAGACTGCTGCGTCTCACGAGGGCGGGCGACGCGCTGCACGACTCCAAAGGCGACGATACCGCCGTGGGGCTTGACCACGGATCGACCACCGGCACACCACGCTGGGTGAAGGTGTTCGGGATCATTGTCATCGTCCTGGTCCTGCTGTTTGCCATCAAGATGCTCACCGTCGGTGGTGGCCCTGGTATGCACACACCGTGATGACCATGACACCCCGCCTCCGCAAGTTCGCGCTCACCGCGCATGTCACTTCCTCAGTCGGCTGGCTCGGCGCGGTCGCTGCCTTCCTCGCTCTCGCCGTCGCTGGCCTGACCAGCCAGAATGCTCAGATGGTGCGTGCCGCCTATCTCGCGATGGAGTTGACCGCCTGGTTCGTCATCGTCCCGTTAGCCTTCGCTTCGCTGCTAACCGGGCTTGTCCAGTCACTTGGCACCAAGTGGGGATTGTTCCGGCACTATTGGATCTTGGCGAAACTCCTGCTAACCGTCCTTGCCACCATCGTCTTGCTGCTGCAGATGGAGTCAATTAGCTACATAGCAGGCGTAGCAGCAGAGACGACGTTGTCCAGTGCCGATCTCCGCGAGGCGAGGATCTCACTCGTGGCCCACGCCGGTGGCGGCCTGCTGGTGTTGCTCGTGCCCGCGACGCTGTCGGTGTACAAGCCGCGGGGCATGACCCGGTACGGGCGGCGTAAGCAGCACGAGCGGCGTACGGAGTCGCAGCCGTAGATGCAGCGACTCCTGCTCGGCCTCGACCGAGCGAACCCTGTCCTGACCTTGCTGAGGTGACGACGGCATAGGAGCGCAATCAATGCGAGGCTGAGGACCGCCCGGCGGGGTTCGCTCGTTTTTTCGCTGTCCCAGCCTGGGGTTGGTAGCTTGTCGCGATGTGTGGCCCTGCCGGGTCTGCGCCGAGCGCGGCAGTTGGCCCGACCATATGGAAGGCGCCGTCAAAAGCGGGACCGAGACGGACCGCCGCGTACTCGCGGGGCTTCGATATTCGCAGAGAGGGCTAGCCGATCCCTAACCGGTGCTTTCGTCAGTCCGGCTGCATACACCCTAGCTTCGAGAAGACCCCGTTCAGGCTGTCGTTTTCCCGACAGCGTCGGTCTCGCTATGGGTCGCAAACATTGTGGCGGGGTTTCGTACGCTTTAGGTACCGTCGAGAACTCGGAGAGCCGTCTCGGGCGGCTCGCCCTCGCGCAGGATCAAGGCGAACCCGAAGGTCATACTGGATGGAGGGTTTGCTTCAGGGGAGGAACGTCTTGAAGCCCATTTTGGGACGACCCCTGTAAGCGTCAATAAACGCGACGTGAAAGCGGCCTTTCGGACGGCTCGATCGGGATCACGGCAGTCGTCTCGACCTCGACCATGGCCTCGGGCTCGATTAGCGCCGCCACCTCCACCATGGTCATGGCCGGGAAGTGCCGCCCCATCAGCTCGCGGTAGGCCAGGCCCATGCCCTCCAGGTTGGAGAGGTACTCCTCTCGGTCGGTGATGTACCAGGTCATACGCGCGACGTGCTCAGGGCCTGCGCCGGCCTCGGATAACACCGCGAGAGTGTTCTCCAAGCACTGGCGCACCTGGCCGACGAAGTCCTGCGCCCGGAAGGTGCCGGTCTCGTCCCAACCGACCTGACCGGCGATGAAGACCAGCTCCCCCTGCGCAAGGATGCCGTTGGCGTACCCCTTTGGCTCCGCCCAACCCAGCGGCTGCAGTATCTTCATCTCTCTCCTTCCATACATCGGCGCAAGAGCGGGACGTCTCGGCGCTACCCTGCCTGGCGCAGTTCGAACTCGACCATGCGGGAGCGGATCTGTTTCGGTATCGGCCGAGCTCGGCCGGTCTCCAGGTCAATGCACGCCAGTACCAGTCGGGCCTTCATACGTTGCTCGCCGTTGCGGTCGTTCGCGACTACCTTCAGGGTAAAGCTGCCCTCCCCCATCCGCTCGACGACGAGCTCGAAGCCTAGGCGATCGCCGAGACGACTCGGCCGCGCGAACTCGCACTCGATACTCACTGTCGGCACCCCGGTCCCGAGCTCGCCGTGCAGCGTCTCGAAGTCGCAGCCGAGCGGCCCGGCGAACCAGTCCTCGACCAGCCCATTGATCATCTCAAAGTAGCGCGGGTAGAATACGATCCCTGCCGGGTCGGTGTGTGCCCACCTCACGAGGATTTCCTCCTCAAACCGGTCCACGATGCCCCCTTGTCGGTCTTTTGCTCCCGAGGAGCCTCAAGATAGGCCCCTTTGCGCCTCGGCTCGCTCCAGCTCTTGCTCGCGCAACCTGAAGCGCTGCACCTTGCCGGTCTGCGTCTTCGGCAGCTCGTCGGTAAACTCGATCGCGCGCGGGTATTTGTAGGGGGCGATGCGGCCCTTCACGAAGGCCTGCAGCTCCTCTACGAGCTCCTCGCCTCCCTCTATACCCTCGCCGGGAACGACGAACGCCTTGGCTATGTTGCCGCGCTTCTCGTCGGGTGAGGCGACCACGGCGCACTCGCCGACAGCTTCGTGTTCCATCAGCGCCGCTTCGATCTCCGGCCCGGAAATGTTGTAGCCAGCGGAGACGATCATGTCGTCGGTACGCGCCTG
>Ga0136617_10003266_pt1 | contig 14491 bp, 11 predicted proteins | sample AntDrymUQ3222106_2_FD_129672 | JGI IMG/M metagenome (GOLD analysis project Ga0136617, IMG submission 129672) | Polar desert sand microbial communities from Dry Valleys, Antarctica - metaG UQ322 (21.06) | ecosystem: Environmental > Terrestrial > Soil > Desert | place: Antarctica: Dry Valley... | reverse complement strand
TGAACCCCGCGACCGGTGAGCGCCCGCTCACCGCCAGCTATGTCAGAGACGTCTTGAGCGTCATGCACACGTGTGGCATGTATGACTTCGCTGGGCAGTGGGCGTATCGGATCGGCATCCCCGCCAAGAGCGGGGTGAGCGGTGGCATCATGGCCGTCGTCCCAGGCAAGCTGGGTATCGCAATTTTCTCGCCGGGGCTCGACGCATACGGTAATAGTGTGCGGGGCACCGCGGTATGCGAGGAGGTCTCCGAGCGTCTGGGGCTGCACATCTTCGCCGACAACGCCGAGGACGCTTTGCTCGGCTCCGCAGGGTTCTTATAAGGGAACTTCTACTCGGCGCTCAGGCGCAAGGAAGGAGAGTACGTCCACGGCTCCGACGAGCAATATGGGACAAGAACCCTCTGGCTGCGCCTCTATCTTCTCGAAGTCCACCGCCGCGAGCCGAACACGGGTATCAGAACATCCGGCCGCCCAGCGGAACGTCATGGCCGGGGGAGAGGAGGACTACTTCTCCGGCCTCGTCCGGCACCCCGAGGACTAGGACCTCGCTGCGAAAACCCGCGATCCTCTTCGGCGGGAAGTTGACCACCGCGACGACCTGTTTGCCGATCAGAGTCCCTGGCTCGTAGTGGGCGGTGAGCTGGGCGCTGGTCCTCCGAAGCCCGATCTCGCCTCCGAAGTCCACCAGGAGCTTGATCGCAGACTTCCTCGCCTCCGGGAACGGCGCCGCCTCCACCACCCGCCCAACCCGCACATCCACCTTCTCGAAGTCTTCCCACGTTATCTCCGCCAAACCAGGTTCCTTTCTATGGGACATCGGGTTTCAGGTTACCCGGCAGCAAGGTGTCGCGCGACCACTGGACAGAGCGTATGATTCGATTGTAGCCAGTGGGACGGTGTGATGGGGAAGCCGGGGTTGGTAGTTTGTCCGTGACGGTTGCGGGGATCTTCGGAGAAGGGAGCATTGGGGTGAGCGAGCACGAGCGGCGGAGCAAGCAGGGGGTCGAGTACGAGGACGTAGGGACCGAGTACATGGAGCAGCGCCAGCTCCAGAAGGGCGCAGCGGGATGGGTGCTGCTGGCGGGGCTCGGGGTGGCTTACGTTATTTCGGGAGACTTCGCGGGCTGGAATTTCGGGCTCGCCGAGGGCGGGTGGGGCGGTTTGCTCATCGCGACGCTCCTGATGGGGACCATGTACGCGACGATGGTCTTCGCGCTCGCCGAATTGTCGTCCACGATACCGACGGCGGGTGGAGGATACGGGTTCGCGCGGCGGGCGATGGGGCCGTGGGGCGGGTTCCTCACGGGGACCGCCATCCTGATCGAGTACGCCATAGCACCGGCGGCCATCGCCACTTTCATCGGAGGGTACGTGGAGTCCCTGATCGGCTTCGGGGGATGGCCTGTGTACCTGCTCTTCTACCTGGTGTTCGTGGGTATACACCTCTACGGGGTGGGAGAGGCGCTCAAGGTCATGTTCGTCATAACGGCCATCGCCGTGGTTGCTCTGGTCGTCTTCGTGGTGGGTATGATCCCCCTGTTCGACCCGTCCAAGCTCCTGGACATAGAGCCGACGAATGCGGCCGGGGCGAGCGCGTTCCTGCCGTTCGGGTGGGTGGGCCTCTGGGCGACGCTGCCGTATGGGATCTGGTTCTTCCTCGCCATCGAGGGCGTGCCGCTCGCCGCCGAGGAGACCCGCGACCCGGCGACCGACATGCCCAAAGGCCTTATTGCCGGCATGATGGCGTTGCTGGTGTTCGCGGCCCTGATCCTCGTCTTCGCGCCGGGCGCGGCGGGATCCGCAGCCATCCAGGACTCCGACAACCCGTTGCCCCTGGCTGTTCAGGAAGCGTATGGAGGCTCCAACTTCCTGAGCTCCTTCGTCAACATCGCGGGGCTGGCGGGACTGGTCGCCAGCTTCTTCTCGATCATCTTCGCCTACTCGCGACAGATGTTCGCCCTTTCCAGAGCAGGCTATCTACCCAAGATACTCTCGCTCACCGGCAGGCGGAGGACGCCCTGGGTAGCCCTGATCGTCCCCGGCGCCATCGGCCTCATCATGTCGATAACGGGCGACGGCGCCAGGCTGCTCAACATAGCCGTCTTCGGCGCGACGATAAGCTACGCTCTGATGATGCTCTCGCATATAGTGCTGCGCCGAAACGAACCTGACCTGGAGCGTCCCTACCGCACGCCAGGCGGAACTCTGACCTCGGGCGTGGCCCTGGTGCTTGCGGTGCTCGCGGTCGTGGCGACCTTCATCGTGGATGTGCAGGCGGCGCTCATCATGGTCGGCGTCTACGCGCTGTTCCTCCTGTACTTCGGTCTGTACAGCCGCCATCACCTCGTCGCCCAGGCCCCTGAAGAAGAGTTCGCTACTATAGAGAAGGCCGAGTCCGAGCTGGCCGGAAGCTAGAGGGGAGAGGGATGGAGACACGGGAAAAGGGACGTCTGGACCTCGAGACGCTCCGCGCCGCGGTTGAGGCCGGGAAGATAGACACCGTCCTCATCGCCATGACGGACATGCAGGGCAGACTGCAAGGGAAGCGCCTCACGGCCACGCACTTTCTGGATGAGGTCGTCGAGCACGACGCCGAGGGCTGCAACTATCTGCTCGCCGTGGACGTGGAGATGAACACCGTCGGGGGCTACGCGATGTCATCTTGGGAGCGGGGTTACGGCGACTTCGTCTTCAAACCGGATATGGAGACGTTGCGGCTCGTGCCCTGGCAGGAGGGGACGGCGATGGTCACCTGCGACCTCGTCTGGGAGGATGGCTCGCCGGTCGCGGCCTCGCCGCGGCAGATCCTCGAGCGCCAGCTAGAGCGCCTCGCCGGACACGGCCTCGAAGCCTTCGTCGGCACGGAGTTGGAGTTCCTCGTGTTCCGCGACTCCTACGAGGAGGCGTGGCGCAAGGGCTATAAGGACCTGGACCCGGCCAACTACTACAACGTGGATTACTCGCTGCTCGGGACGGCCCGCGTCGAGCCGTTGTTGCGGCGAATAAGGAATTCGATGGCGGACGCCGGGCTCGCGGTCGAGGATGCGAAGGGCGAGTGCAACTTCGGGCAGCATGAGATCAACTTCCGCTTCGACCGCGCGCTCGCCACCGCCGACGGACATTCCATCTACAAGAACGGCGCCAAAGAGATAGCCGCCCAGGAAGGCTGCTCCATCTCCTTCATGCCCAAGTTCGACGACCGCGAAGGCAACTCCTGCCACATCCACCTCAGCCTCCAGGGCGAGGATGGGACCCCTATCTTCGCGGACGGAGACGGCGATAGCCACGGTTTCTCCCGGACGTTCGAGCACTTCCTGGCCGGACAACTCGCCTGCCTCAAGGAGTTCACGCTCTTCTTCGCCCCGAACATCAACTCGTACAAACGCTACGCGAAGGGCTCCTTCGCCCCGACGGCGGTGGCGTGGGGGCGGGACAACCGCACCTGTTCGTTGCGCGTCGTCGGCCACGGCCCCTCGCTCAGGGTCGAGAACCGACTCGCCGGGGGGGACGTGAATCCGTACCTGGCTATCGCCGCCATGATCTCCGCCGGCCTGCACGGCATAGAGAACGAGCTTCCACTGGAGGACGAGCTGGCAGGCAATGCCTACGACTCGGACAAACCCAACGTGCCGACCAACCTGCGCGAGGCGCGGGAGCTGTTCGCCGGGAGCGAGGCCGCCCGCGAGGCTTTCGGGGCCGAGGTAGTAGAGCACTATTTGAACGCGGCGCGGGTGGAGATAGAAGCGTTCGAGGCCGCCGTCACCGACTGGGAACGCTACCGGACCTTCGAGCGCCTGTGAACTAGCCTGAGAGACCCCGGAGAGTTGTGCTTGATTTCACAGAGAAGGTCTGTTACCATCCTGGTATATACCAGACGGCATGGGTTGGTGGAGAGGATGGGGGAACGTAGGCAGGAGGGCAGTGCTTTCCTTAGCGACAATGGTGGTGCTTCTGGGGCATGGGTTTTCTTGAGCCGCGGATCCAAGAGGCCCCAAGCTCTCCCCACGGATAGGAGCACTTCCTCGGGGAAGGAGATAAAGTGCATTCTACGGAGGACCTTACTAGCTCCTCGTTCACGATTACCATAGAAGGCCAGAACGCTGCGCTTACGGACGTGTTCCCTGGATTCGACGAGTCTGATCGGCTCGGGGTTGTCGTACGCCAACCGTGTGGAGGGCTTGGAGCAAGCACGCTCATTCTGGCGACCGTGACCGCATTCTACGATATCCAGCGGGCGCGCTCTGACGACTTCTTCATTTACCCCGACTACTTTCTTTTCCATGTCGGGCGGAGGCTCGGGGATCACAACATGCTTGATGTCTGGCCGGAGCACAAAGAGGTCGTGGCAGCAGACGACCCTGAGGAGGTTCTCCGGGCGATCAATGACCGGGCCATCACCCGTCTGCTGGTTGAAGACGTAGAGTCCGGTACCCCGGCCTTTGAACGCGAAACCCTCGCCAGCACCAATATCCTTACTGCTCTCGCGTATTCGTCACGAGGCCAGGTAAGGGATGCCGACGTGAGCGTGGCCGGCAATGCGGCCACCGAATCGTACGTCTCGGCCGCGCTCGACCAATCGCGGGAGATGGATTCCAGGGTAAGAGCCGGTATTCGAACGAGCCGCGAAAACCTGTTTGAGAACGGAATGCCAGTCGAGACTTATCGAAGGGTTGGTGTTAATGAAGTCCTCAACAAGCTCGTCTGAAGTTGGTTCGATCCGGATCTATCCAGGGCGCGTCACCTCACTCAGGAGATACTCGCGGGATGTCTTCTAGCGAGCTTGCACAGGGCTCTCCGGCCTACCGGAGCGTGGCGCGTTCGCTCGCGGAGCGCATCCGGTCGGGGAAGATGCCCCCTGGTAGCAGGGTTCCCTCGGAGCGCGAGCTTGCGGTGGAGTATGGGATCTCGCGCATGACCGCCCGGGCGTCCGTGAATCTTCTGGGGCAGCGGGGGCTCATCGAGCGGAGGGGTAGGTCCGGGACCTTCGTCGCGGCCCCGAAGATCGAGCTGGATCTCTCTTCGGTGGCCGGCTTGAGCGCCCGTCTGTTGCGGCAGGGGATCACGCCGGGCGCCCGGGTCATGGAAGCGCGGGAGACGAGCGCCGGAGAGCTGGATACCGCCGTGGCTGGAGCTTTGGGGGTTGCCGATGACGAGCCGGTGTACGGGGTGGTCCGCACGCGCACCGGCGATGGCGAGCCCCTGGCCCTGGAGGAGTCTTATTTTCCCGCTTTCTGTTGCCCGGGTTTGCTCGACAATGAGCTGACCGGATCGATCTACGAGCTGCTGCGGGATCGGTACGGGCTCGAGCCGGCGCACCTGCGTCAGGAGGTCGAGCTGACACAACTCGATTCGGCCGCCGCAGCGAAGCTCGGCGCCCATCCCGACGTGCCGGTGTTGCGGGTCACCCGAACCGCGTGGGACACCGATGGAAAGCCCATCGAGTTCGCCAGGGACCTGTATCGGGGCGACCGCCTGCTGTTCATCTCCGAAACGGAGCAGGTGGAAGAGAAACGGAGAGAAACACGAAAGGTATGAGGGAAAGGACGCTAGACACAATAGCGACAGTGGGGTGATAAGAGTGGTTTTGGGAACATCGGACCCGGCTCTGGAGAGGATCGTGAACGCGATGCCGGGGTGGAAGAGCGCGGGCGGCGTGAGAGCCGAGTACATCTCCGGCGGGATCACCAACCGCAACTTCTGCGTGCGCGTGGACGGCAGTCCATTCTTCGTCCGTCTGGCCGGAGAGGAGACCGAAGCCCTCGGGATAGACCGCGACAACGAGCGCCGCACGGTCGAGGTTGCCGCGACGGCGGGGATGGGCCCCGGTGTGGTGGCGTATCTGCCGGATCACGGCTGCCTCGTTACCGAGTGGATCGAGGGCACGCCCGTGCCGCCCGAGGATCTGCGACAGCGCGACACGCTCGCGCGCCTGGTACGCTCGCTGAAAGCTTTCCACGACTGCGGCTCCGAGATTCCGGGAGCTTTCTCCCCGTTCAGGGTGGTCGAGGAGTACAGAGAGTACGCCGGTAGCCGGGGGGCGGGGATCCCCGAGGGTTACTGGTGGCTACTGGAGCGGGCCGGGGAGATAGAAGAGGCGTTTCGAGAATCCCCCTCGCCGCCGTGCCCGTGTCACAACGACCTCCTGAACTCCAACTTCCTGCTGCACGACGGCCGGGTGATGATCGTGGACTACGAGTACGCCGGGATGGGAGACGTGTTCTTCGACCTCGGCAACCTCTCCGTGAACAACGAGTTCGACGAGAAAGCGGATCTCGCCCTTCTCGAGGCGTACTTCGGCGAGGCTACCCCCGCCCGCGTCGCGCGGCTCAAGCTCATGCGTCTCATGTCGGACTTCCGCGAGGCGATGTGGGGGGTGATGCAGCAGGTTCTGTCTTCGTTGGACTTCGACTACGTGGACTACGCCAACAAGCATTTCGACCGCTGCCGCGAGCACGCGGAGGATGACCGCTACAGGGCCTGGCTCCGCGACGCCGCCGGGGCGGTGTAATGGTGAGTCGGTGATGTCCGCGGGAAAGCAAGGGAAGGCGATCTCATGGCAATAATTGGGGATATCGTTGTCTACGTCATAATGGCTTTCGTCGTCGCCGGCGCCGTCGCGGCCATCCGCGACGACGAGCACGGTATGGGGAAGGAGTTCAAGGAGGGCCTGCATGCCATCGGGCCGATCTTCATCCCGGTGGCCGGCATCATGGCTTCCATACCCTATCTTTCGAAGTTCATCGAGGCCGTTGTCGGTCCAATCTTCGGCCTGGTGGGGGCGAGTCCGTCGATGGCCGCGACGACCATCATAGCGGTGGACATGGGCGGTTACCAGCTAGCGGAGGCCACGGCCAACAACACGGCGAACTGGATCATGGCGGCCATAGTCGGCTACATGGCCGGAGCGACCATAGTCTTCAGCATACCCGTCGGGCTGGCCATGCTCGACCAGCGCGACCACAAGTACATGGCGCTCGGGATCATGTCCGGCATCCTCACCGTGCCGCTGGGCGTCCTGATCACCACCAGCATCCTGTCGATCACGGACGCGCGGGTGCGGAACGAGGTCTCCACCACCGCTGATTCGACCTACGCGCTCACCGATCTCGGCTTCGGCACGATATTCGCCAACCTGATTCCCTTGATCATAATCGTGGTGGCCATAGCATTGGGGTTGTACTTCTACGCCAACACGATGATCAAGGGTTTCATGTGGTTCGGCAAGGCGATGGACACCGGCATCAAGCTGGTGCTGGCCTTCTCCATCGTGGAGTACTTCACCGGCTTCTTCTCCACCGTTTTCGGGAGCTGGGGGTTCGACCCGATCATTGCCGACGCCCAGGATCAGTTCCGCGCCCTGGAGATCGCCGGCTACATCGGCATCACGCTCGCGGGAGCCTTCCCGATGGTCTACGTGATCCGGACGTACCTCGCCAAGCCCCTGGGCGCGATAGGACAGAGGTTCGGTATCAGCGCCGAGGGGAGCGCCGGGGTCCTGGCCGCGGCCGCCAACATCCTAGCTTTGTATCATTTGATCAAAACAATACCACCGAAGGACAAGGTCCTCTGCATAGCCTTCGCGGTCTGTTCCGCGTTCCTGCTGGGTGACCATCTGGCCTTCACCGCCAACTTCCAGCCCAACATGATCCTGCCTCTCATGCTCGGCAAGCTCGGCGCGGGACTCATCGCCATAGCGCTGGCCCACTGGATCGCCGTTCCCACGGCCCTGGAACTGGAGAGGCGCGACCGCGAAGAGGGCGTCATAGGCGAGAGCGAATACCCGACCGTCGAGGGGCTTGGGGCCGGAGAACAGGAGAACGTCGAGGAGTTGAGCACCGGCGGACGCCAGGAATGATGGAGCCGGACGAGAACCGACGGGAATCCGGGATACAGTCGGGAGGTGCGCCGGGTGAAGGATGAAGCACGGGTCGTGATCATCGGCGGCGGGGTGGGGGGGACGAGCATCGCCTATCACCTGACCAAGATGGGCTGGCGGGACGTGGTGCTCCTCGAAAAGAGTGAGCTCACCCACGGTACCACCTTCCACTCGGCGGGCCTGGTGGGCCAACTCAGGCCCACGGAGACCCTCACCAGGATGAACATGCACAGCGTCGAGTTGTACCGGCGCCTGAAGGGCGAGACGGGCGTGGACCCTGGCTGGAGGGAGGTAGGCAGCCTCAGGCTGGCCTCCTCCCAGGATCGCATAGAGGAGCTCACCCGCCTCGCTGGCCGGGCGAAGACCTTCGGGCTGCCCCTGGAGATCATCAGCACCGAAGAAGCGCTGGAGCTCTTCCCGCTTTTCAACCCGGAAGGCGTGCTGGGAGCCGCCTACGACCCCACCGACGGATACATAGATCCGAGCGCTCTCACCCACGCCCTGGCCGAAGGAGCTCGCTCAAACGGAGCGGAGATCCAGACCAACGTGCGGGTGACCGGGATCACGGTGAAAGACGGACGCGTGAAGGAGGTCGTCACGAACCGCAGATCCATCCGAACGGAGGTGGTGGTGAACGCTGCGGGCATCTGGGCGCCCGAGATCGGCAGGCTCGCCGGGGTGAACGTGCCCCTCATCCCGTTCCAGCACCAGTACGTACACGTCAGGCCCAAAGAACCAGTCTCGCCCGACTTACCCACCATGCGGGACCCGGATGACCTGGTCTATTTCCGCCCGCACGAGGGCGACGTAATAACCGGGGGCTACGGCCGGCGCCCCGCTCCCTTCGCGCTCGACGGTGTCCCCACGGACTTTAGCCACAAGCTACTCGAACCGGACTGGGAGAGGTTCGCTCCGCTCTTCGAGATCTCGCGCAACCGGGTACCCGTCATCGAAGAGGGCGAGGTAGTCGAGCTCACCAACGGGCCCGAGTCCTTCACGCCCGATGGAGAGTTCATCCTGGGAGAGGCACACGTGCGGGGATTCTTCGTGGCGGCGGGGTTCAACGCCCACGGGATCGCCGGCGCCGGCGGGATGGGCAGGATCCTGGCCGAGTGGATAGTCGAGGGCCAGCCGGGCGTGGATGTCTGGCAGATGGACATCCGCCGCTTCGGGGAACACTACCGCAGCCAAAAGTACACCCTCGCCCGCTCCACCGAGTCCCTCGCCACCTACTACGATATCCACTTCCCGAACGAGGAACAGGAGAGCGCCCGTGGACTCCGTCTCTCTCCTGCCTACGAGAGGATGCGGGAGTTCGGGGCCGAGTTCGGGGAGAAAGCCGGCTGGGAGCGGCCGAACTACTTCCGATCCAACGAGGACGACGCCTACGAAAACCTCCGTCCGCGGGGTTGGGCTGGTCGGCTCTGGTCCACGGCCATCCCCGCGGAGCACGCCGCAACCCGGGAACGGGCGGGGCTATTCGACCAGACCTCCTTCGCGAAGATCGAGGTCTCGGGTTCCGGCGCCTGCGCGCTCATGCAACGGCTCTGCGACAACAACGTGAACAGAGCGCCCGGTACTGTGACCTACACGCAGATGCTCAATTCCCGTGGCGGCATCGAGTGCGACTTTACCGTGACGCGTCTTGAGGAGGACCGGTTCCGCATCGTCACGGGAACGGCCTTCGGGGTCCATGACATGGATTGGATCCGGCGCCACCTGCCGGACGACGGCTCCGTCCGGGTCAGGGACGTGACGTCGAGCCTCGCCTGCATCGGGCTCCAGGGACCGCGGGCGCGGGACATCCTCTCGTCGGTCTGCCAGGACGATCTCTCGAACGAGGCCTTCCCGTACATGCGGGCGCGGGAGATCACCGTCCAGGACGTACCATGCCTGGCGCTGCGCGTCACGTACGTGGGCGAGTTGGGCTGGGAACTGTACCCTCCCATGGAGTTCGGCGCCCGCCTGTGGGATGCGCTCTTCGAGGCTGGACGGCCCCACGGCCTCGTGCCGGCGGGCTACCGGGCCATCGAATCCATGCGGCTGGAGGGGGGATTCCTCGCGTGGGCCGCGGACATCACGCCGGAGACGAACCCCTACGAGGCGGGCCTCGGTTTCGCCGTCAAGCTCGACAAACCCGTGCCGTTCGTCGGCAAGGAGGCACTGGAGAAGGTGAAGGCGCAAGGCGCGCAACGCCGTCTGAGTTGCCTGGTGCTCACCGATACGGGCACGGTGGCCCTCGGCAACGAGCCCGTCAGGTCGGGCGAAGAGGTAGTCTCCCGCGTGACCTCCGGCGGGCACGGTTACTCGGTCGGCAAGAGCATCGCGTATGCTTACCTGCCGGTGGAACTCGCCGAAGCGGGGACGGAGTTGTCGGTGGAGGGGTTCGGCGAGGAGATACCGGCCGAGGTGTCCTCCATGCCGCTCTGGGACCCCAGGCACGAGCGGGTCAAGGGGTAGAGGCGTGATCCAGCATCCTAACCTCTCGGACGGCGAGACGCTTCTCTCCACCGTCCGCCACGGCCTGACGGAACTGAACCGGGACAAACGGGTGGGCGGACGGGTAGACGCTCCCCTCATAGAGGAGGGTCGCCGGCAGGCTCGGGAAGCCCGAGAGGCATTCGACGGCACACCTTTCGACGTGGTCGTCTCCTCTCCTCTATCGCGGGCGCTGGAGACCGCCGAGATCGTGGCCGGAATCAACCGCGAGGACATCACGATAGATGAAGGATGCACCGAACGCTCCTTCGGTGAGATGGAGGGGCTTGCCGCCGCCCGGGTGCGGGAGCGGCTACCGCAGGTTCGCTACGTGCGGGTCGGGGACATCGACTACTCGCTCAACCCGCCGGGGGGCGAGACCTTCGAGCAGTTGCACGAGCGGGCCCGGCGATTTCTGGAGCACATCCTGGAGCTGCATGGCGGCAAGAAGATCCTGCTCTTCGCGCACGAAAACTTTCTCCAGCAGTTGCATGGTGCGATCCGGGGTCTCGGACCCATGGAGTCGCTGGAGCAGGGTATCCTGAACTGCGAGCTGAACCGGTTCCGTCTCGGGGCCGACGGTTCCCTCATATCGCATAACAGGGTGGAGTTGTGCTCCTCGGCCAGGGAGCACCCGTCCTTCTGATGCATATACAGGAGACAGCCGTGGGCGATGCCCTGGAGGACATAACCCGGAGGTTCGCCGCCGGGTTCCCGCCGACGGCGCCGTCTTTGAGGACGGTCGGCAGGGAGGCCGAGTTTCCGCTGGTTAGGCCCGACGGGCGCGCCGCAGACGTCTCACGGCTGTGGCCGCTCTTGCTGGAAGAGGGCGGTTGCAGCCCCGTCTACGATCAGGGGATCGACGGCTCCGAGTTCCTGATCGGGGTGGAGGGGGACGCCTGGTCCTGCGTCGTGGAGGTCGGGGGATCCACCGTCGAGCTCTCGGTCGGCCCGAGGCCGACGCTCCACGACCTCGCCCGGGACATGGAGGAGGCCCTACAATGGCTGAAGAAAGCTGTCCGCGAGGCCGGATACCATCTGCTCGGTTTCGGCATCCAGCCCAGGACCCCTGCTTCTCCGAAACTGCTCACCCCGAAACGGCGCTACGCTGCCCTTCTGGAGGCGATCGGACCCCAGTGGCTGAAGTTCTGCGTGACCGCCGGAGACCAGTTGCAGGTGGATATGGGCCAGGGTGACCTCGTGCGGCACATGAACCTCATAAACGCCGTCTCCGGGATTATCGTCGCCTTTACCGCCAACTCTTCGGTGTACGGGGGGCGACCGGGCAGATTCGCCTCCGGGCGGGAGGGGCTCACGGACAACATGGTGGGCGAGCCACACCGTCACGGCTCGTCTCCCCGCCCGTATGGCAACCTGGAAGAGTACGTAAGGTTCCTCGCCGGGCTGCGGTGCCTCTGCCTTCCGGACGGTAGAGGAGGATACCGGGTCGTCGGTACGTCGTTTGCCGACCACCTGAGACAGGAGCCTTCGATGCGCGAGCCCGAGGCGGCGCACGAGGCGTTCCTGTTCCACGAGCACTACATCTGGCCCAGCGCCCGGCCGCGAGCCAGGATCGGTACGCTGGAGGTTCGTCCCGCGTGCCAGCAGCCGCCCGGCTCGACGTGGGTGCCCTCGGCCCTGGGCCTGGGCCTGATAGAAGCTGCGGAAGAGGTAGAGACCTTTCTGGAGACCACCCTGGGAACCAGCTACTGGGCTGATCTCCTCAATTATCGGCGGCGCGCCGTGCGTGACGGACTGGCTTCGCCGGAGCCGGTTCCGCATTTCCTCGAAACGTTACTGGATCTGGCCGGCAACGGTCTCCGGCGGCGCGGTAAGGGCGAGGAAGCTTTTCTCGAACCGGCGCGAGATCTCCTCGAGCGCCACTCGGAACCGGCAGCGAGAGCTCGCAGCGTATTCCGGCAGGGGGGATCCGCAGCGGTGGTGCGGGAGTTTTCGTTATCCTGAGCATCCATTCTGCCCGTGATTCGCCGCTCTCCCGTGGATCGGCTACCCTGATAGCAGAAGAGGAGGGCATCGTGTGACAAAGTCCATAACGAACGCGAAGTTGGGTATTTTTGGAGATGCGCCTGTGCCTGGATCGGAGCGCCCATGAAGCCGAATATCGGCATAACCGCCGCGACCGAGCGGGTGAGCTACGGCGTATGGGAGGAGATGCCGGCGATCATCAGCCCGGCGAGCTACGTGCGGGCCGTGCAACGCGCCGGTGGCCGGGCGATTCTTCTGTCCCCGGACCCGGAGGACGCGAAGAACCCGGACGTTGTCCTGGACCTCCTCGACGCCCTGATCGTCACCGGCGGAGCCGGAGATCTCGACCCGGCCCTCTACGGGCAGGAGCCGCACCCGGAGACCGGGCCCGTGCAGGAGGAGCGCGACGCCTACGAGCTCGCGCTGGTCCGCGCCGCCGTCGAGCGCCGGATGCCGATCCTCGGCATCTGCCGCGGGATGCAGATCATAAACGTCGCCTACGGCGGCGGCATCGAGCAGCACCTGCCGAACATTCTCGGCCACGAAAGGCACCGTCACACGCCCGGCTCGTTCGCCGACCACGAGGTCAGCCTGAAGACGGACTCCCTCGCCGCTCACGCCGCGGGATCGGAGAGAATGCTCGTCAAGTCGCATCACCACCAGGGGGTGCGGGATATCGGGGTCGGTCTGAGCGTCACCGGATGGGCCGATGACGGCGCGGTCGAGGCGATAGAGGACCCGAGTTGCCATTTCGTGCTCGGTGTTCTCTGGCATCCCGAAGAAGACGAGAAAAGCCGTATCATCGAGGATCTGGTATCGGAGGTTTCCTGAATTGCTCGAAGTAGTGAATCCCGCCACCGAGGAGGTGGTGGAGCGGATCGAACAGTCCACCGCCCGAGACGCGGACGCCGCCATAGCCCGCGCGAAAGAAGCTTTCCCGAAGTGGCGAGCCGTCGAGCCCGCCGACCGCTCGCGCCTGCTGCGCCGCCTCGCGGACGCTCTGGATGCCGAGCAGGAGAACCTGGCGCGGCTCGAATCCCGGAACACCGGCAAGCCCATCGGGGACTCGCGGGGCGAGATGGGGATGGTCGCCGAAACCTTCCACTACTACGCCGGTATGCCGGAGCGTTTGCTCGGCGACACCATCCCCGTCTCCGGTGGCGTGGACGTGACCTTCCGCGAGCCGCTCGGCGTCGTCGGCCTCATAGTGCCGTGGAACTTCCCGCTCACCATCGCGAGCTGGAAGATGGCCCCGGCCCTCGCTGGCGGGAACACCATCGTCCTCAAACCCGCCGAACTCACGCCGCTTACCGCGCTGGAGTTCGAGCGCATCGCACTGGAGGCCGGCATCCCGGAGGGTGTCGTGAACGTCGTCGCCGGGCCGGGGAGCGAGGTCGGGCGGCGGCTCGTCGAGCACCCGGACGTGGCGAAGGTCGCCTTCACCGGTTCGACGGCGGTGGGGCGGGGAATAATGGCCGGCGCCGCCGGAACGATAAAGCGCGTCACCCTGGAGCTCGGCGGCAAGTCCGCCAACGTGGTCTTCGCCGACGCCGACCTGGAAAAGGCCGCCGCCTCGGCGCCCGTCGCCGTTTTCGGCAACGCGGGCCAGGATTGCTGCGCCCGTTCGCGCATCCTCGTCCAGCGGAGCGTCTTCGATGACTTCCTCTCGCTCATGCAGCCGGTCGTCGAGAACCTCCGGGTCGGGGACCCGTTCGACGAGGCGACCGAGATGGGGCCGCTCATATCAGCGGATCACCGCGAGAAAGTAGCCGCATACGTCCCCGATGACGCGCCGGTGGCGTTCCAGGGCCAGGCTCCCGAAGGTCCGGGCTTCTGGTTCCCGCCCACGGTCCTCGCTCCGGTAAGCAACGACGACGAGGCCGCCAGGGAAGAAATATTTGGTCCCGTAGTCGCTGTCATCCCGTTCGAGGACGAGGAGGACGCTATCCGTCTCGCCAACGACACGGTATACGGGTTATCAGGTTCGATCTGGACCCAGAACGGCGCGAAGGCGTTGCGCGTGGCCCGCCGCATCGAGACCGGCGTCATCTCCATAAACTCCAACACCTCCGTCCGCGTCGCAACGCCCTTCGGCGGGATGAAGCAGTCCGGCGTCGGGCGCGAGCTCGGTCCTCACGCCCTGGATCAC
>Ga0136617_10003265_pt1 | contig 14492 bp, 16 predicted proteins | sample AntDrymUQ3222106_2_FD_129672 | JGI IMG/M metagenome (GOLD analysis project Ga0136617, IMG submission 129672) | Polar desert sand microbial communities from Dry Valleys, Antarctica - metaG UQ322 (21.06) | ecosystem: Environmental > Terrestrial > Soil > Desert | place: Antarctica: Dry Valley... | reverse complement strand
GCTCCAGTCGGGCTCGACGAGCTCGACGCGCTGGTAGGGGTAGGGCTGACCCGTGTCCAGACCGATCGCGGTCTCGATGCTCATGGCTGGTCCTTCGCTGGGTGGCGGGCTGGTGGCGCAGATACAGGCGCGTCGGTTGTGTGACGCGCGTGGCTCATGTCAGAGTAGGCGGACGACCTCCGGCAAGTCCAATGCCACGCCGGATGATTTCCTGTTCGAGCACCTGCGTAAGGGAGGACCAGCGGTGACAGCGGCCAGCGTGCGTACGGCGGCCGGAGACCCGACCGGTCTGCATCGGGTGTTGGACGACGCGACCGTCCTACCCCAGGCCGCGCAGCACCTCGACACCCGCAAGGAGCTGTGGCCGGACGAGGTCCGGGTCCGCGTCGAGCGGCTCAACCTCGACGCCGCATCCTTCCGTCAGCTCGAGCGCAAGCACGCTGGCCACGGCGATCGGGTCCGCGACGAGGTCCTCGAGATCATCGAGACCCGGGGCAAGATGCAGAACCCCGAGACCGGTTCCGGCGGGATGCTGATCGGCACCGTCGAGGAGGTCGGCCCCGAGTCCGCGCTGGGGCTGGCAGTAGGGGACCGGGTCGCCACCCTCGTCTCGCTGACGCTCACCCCGCTGGTGATCGAGGACGGCCTGGCTCGCTGGGACGGCCGAGGGGAGCAGGTGCCCGCCGACGGTTACGCCATCCTCTTCGGACGATCCGTCGCCGCCCGCCTGCCTGACGACCTGCCGCACGACCTCGCGCTTGCGGTGATGGATGTCTGTGGCGCCCCCGCGCTGACCCACCGGGTGGTGGAGCAGTACACCGGGGGTTTCGAGACGGGCCTCGGCGGCCCTCCTCAACCTCCCGAGGGGCCCGTCGTCGCGGTCATCGGCGGTGCCGGCAAGTCCGGGTCGCTCAGCCTGGCCGCCGCCCGCAACGCCGGCGCGCGGCGCACCGTCGGCGTGGTGCCGCACGAGCGCGAGGCAGCGCTGCTCCGCGAGGCCGAGATCGCCGACGTCGTGGTGGTCGCCGACGCCCGCGACCCGATCGCGCTGCGCGACGCCGTCGAGGGCGCCGGGGGACCGGCGGACGTCACGATCGTCTGCGTGGACGTCCCCGGCTGCGAGGGCGGCGCGATCCTGGCGACGGCGCCGCGGGGCACCGTCGTCTTCTTCTCGATGGCCACGTCGTTCTCCGCGGCCGCGCTGGGCGCCGAAGGGCTCGCCGCCGACGTGACGATGCTGGTCGGCAACGGCTACGTGCCGAGTCACGCCGCGTACGCCCTCGACGTCCTGCGCGACAATGCCGGTGTGCGAGGACTGTTCGAGGGACGGCTATGACCACCCCGACACGCCACTCGCTCCGCTCGCGCCGCGCCGGAGACCCCGGATGAAGACGTTGCTGCGGGGCGGAGTCGTCCACACCGGCACCCACCGCCCCGTCACGGCGATGGCCACCGACGGCGGCACGGTGGTCTGGCTCGGCGACGACGAGGGAGCGGCGGCGTACGACGGCGCCGACGAGGTGGTCGACCTGCGGGGACTGTTCGTGGCTCCTGCGTTCGTCGATGCCCATCTCCACCTCGTCCAGACAGGGCGCCAGCTCGGCGGCCTCGATCTGACCGGCACCACGAGCCGCGAGGAGGTGCTCGAGCTGGTCGCGCGCCACGTGGGCGGGCGGCCGGGGGATCACGTCGTCATCGGCGCCGGCTGGGACGAGACCGCCTGGCCGGTCCGGAACCTGCCGACGGCCGACCAGCTCGAACGGGTCGCGCCCGGACGTCGCCTCTACCTGTCCCGCGTCGACGGCCACTCCGCGATCGTCAGCCACACCCTCCTCGCGGAGACGCCGCAGGCCAGTCTCGAGGAGGGCTGGTCCGCCGACGGACGTCTCGAGCGGCGAGCCAAGCACGTGGTCAGCGACCGGCTGGCCGACCTCGACGGGCCCGAGCAGCGGCTCGCGGCGGCCCGGCGTGCGGTGGCCTCGCTGGCAGCCCAGGGTATCGGCGCCTTCCACGAGAACGCCGCGCCCCACATCGGCCCGGAGTACGAGCTCGACCTGGTGCGTCAGGCGGCGGCCGAAGGCGGTCTGCACGCCACGACCTACTGGGGCGAGGCCGGCGCCTACGACAAGGTCGAGCGGCTCGGGGTCGCCGGGCTGGCGGGCGACCTGGTGGCCGACGGCGCCGTCGGCTCGAGGACGGCCGCGATGCGGGACTCCTACGCCGACCGTTCGGGGCACTGCGGGCACGGCTACCTGGACGCGGTGCAGATCGCCGACCACGTGATCGGGTGCACCGAACGAGGCGTCCAGGCCGGCTTCCACTGCATCGGGGATGCCGCGCTCGACGCGGTGGCCGACGGCTTCGCGGCCGCGGCGGCGCGCATGGGCGACGAGGCCCTCCGGGCCGCGTCGCACCGACTGGAGCACTGTGAGATGCCCTCGGCGGCCGCGGCCACCCTCTTCGCCCGGCTCGGCGTGGTCGCCAGCGTCCAGCCGCTCTTCGACGCCCTGTGGGGCGGACCTTCGGGCATGTACGCCGAGCGGCTCGGCAGCCGTTGGGAGGGGATGAACCCGTTCCGGACGCTGGCCGATGCGGGCGTCCGGCTCGCCCTGGGATCCGACTCGCCGGTCACCGCTCCCCGGCCGTGGCAGGCCGTCCGGGCGGCCGTGCACCACCACGCACCCGGTCAGCGGCTCGGTCCGACCGCGGCCTTCCTGGCCCACACCGAAGGCGGCTGGGTGGCCGCCCGCCGCCCGGGCGAGGGAGTCCTCCGCGAGGGTGCTGCCGCGACGTACGCCGTGTGGGACCTGCCCGTCGGCCTCGGCGCCCCCGACGATGGACCCGCACTGCCCGACCTGACCCCGGGCGCCGACCTGCCCACCTGCGCCCGGACCGTCGTCGCCGGCCGCACCGTCCACCGCTCGGAGGAGCAGCCATGAGCCCCGACCGACGGAAGGGCAAGCTCGGGCTTGACCCCGCGGAGATACGAAAGGCCCGCTCGCTGGCCCGCACGGTCGGCCGCCCGATCGTCTCCCTCGCCAAGAAGCACACCACCGTCTCGGTCGAGCGCGCGACGCTGCGCCTGGCCGGGCTCCAAGGCGCCGACGCCGACGGCATCCCCTGGGTCAACCGGCTCGCCGACGTGGTCCGAGCCGACCTGCACGACTCCGACCCCGGGGGCGGTCTCGCCCACGGCGTCGCGCTGCCGGTCTGGGACGCGCTGCGTCGCGGTGAGGCGGAGGATCTGTCGACGCTTGCCCAGAAGGCGTCCGCCGGAAGCGTGCGCTTCCGGTTGCCCGAGGGTCGCGACGAGAAGGCCGCGTCGACCGCCGCCCGCACCGCGGTCGGCCGGGGGATCAAGCGGATCGACGCGCGGCGCCGCGAGCGCGAACGGATGATCGCCAAGGTCGGCGACGCCCCGCGCACGCCCTGGATCTACCTGATCGTGGCCACCGGCGACATCTACGAAGACATCCCCCAGGCCCAGGCTGCGGCCCGCGAGGGCGCCGACGTGATCGCCGTGATCCGTTCGACCGGCCAGTCCCTGCTCGACTACGTGCCCGAGGGCGCGACGCGCGAGGGCTTCGCCGGCACCTACGCGACCCAGGAGAACTTCCGGCTGATGCGGGCCGCCCTCGACGACACCAGCCGAGAGCTAGGTCGCTACATCCGGCTCACCAACTACGCCTCGGGCCTGTGCATGCCCGAGATCGCCGCGCTCGCAGGGCTCGAGCGGCTCGACATGATGCTCAACGACTCGATGTACGGCATCCTCTTCCGCGACATCAACCCGATCCGCACCTTCGTCGACCAGCGGTTCAGCCGGCAGATCCACGCGCGCGCCGGGATCATCATCAACACCGGCGAGGACAACTACCTGACCACCGCCGACGCCGTGGAGGCCGCGCACACGGTCACCACCAGCCAGCTCCTCAATGAGTACTTCGCCAAGGAGGCCGGCCTCGAGGACTGGCAGCTCGGCCTCGGCCACGCCTTCGAGATCGACCCGGAGGTGCCCGACTCGTTCCGGCTCGAGCTCGCCCACGCGATGCTCGCACGCGACCTGTTCCCGAAGGCGCCGCTGAAGTGGATGCCGCCGACGCGGCACATGACCGGGGACGTCTTCAAGGGCTACCTCCTCGACGGTTTCTTCAACCTGGTCGGGGCCCTCACCGGCCAGGGCATCCTGCTGGTCGGGATGATGACGGAGGCCGTGATGACACCCTGGATCTCCGACCGTGACCTGGCGCTTCAGAACGTCCGCTACGTCATGAACGCCGCCGGCAGCCTGCACGAGGACTTCCGTCCCCGCGACGGGGGCTTCATCCAGCACCGCGCGCACGCGGTGCTGGAGGAGGCCTCCGGACTGCTGCTCGACATCCAGGGCCGCGGCGGCGGCCTTCTGGACGCCATCGCGGACGGCACCTTCGGCCTGATGAAACGCCCACCCGACCAGGGCCGCGGGCTGGACGGCGTCGCCAAGAAGTCGCGGGCCTACTACAACCCCGCCTCCGAGCTCTTGGAGGCGAAGTGAGCCAGATCGTCCGGCCGTACGGCGACACCACCGGCGACGGCATGGTGCAGGTCAGCTTCACGCTGCCCATCCCGCACGACAAGATCGCGGAGGGCGCAGCGGCCCAGCTCGCCAACAAGATGGGCATCGACCCGGCGCTCGTCGTACACGCCAAGCCGATGGGCGACGGCTTCACCTTCTTCGTCGTCTACGGCCGGGTCAACCACCTCGTCGACGTGTCGAAGGTCGAGATCGTGGAGCGCGACTACCCGCTGCTGACGCCCAAGGAGGCAAACGCGGCGATCAAGCGGACGATGCGCCGCCGGCTCGTGGTCGTCGGCGGCTGCATCGGCACCGACGCGCACACCGTGGGCATCGACGCGATCCTCAACATCAAGGGTTTCGCGGGGGAGAAGGGCCTGGAGTACTACCGCGAGCTCAAGGTGGTCAACCTCGGCGCCCAGGTCTCGGTCCCCCGGCTGGTCGAACGCGCCCGCCAGGAGAAGGCCGATGCCGTCCTGGTCTCCCAGGTGGTCACCCAGCGCGACGCGCACCTGCTCAACACCCGCGAGATGAGCGCGGCCTTCCGCGAGTCCTACCCGGCCGACCGGCGCCCGCTCCTGGTGGTCGGCGGTCCCCGCTTCGACGAGACGATGGCCACCGAGCTCGGCGTGGACCGCGTCTTCACGCGCGGTACGACGCCCGGCGAGGTCGCGTCCTTCATCGTCCACCGGATCACCCAGCGAAAGGCGTCCTGATGACCCCTCCGACAGTCTCGACCTCCGAGGAGCTCGTCGGCACCACGGTCGTGCACCGCCGCTACGTGCCCTACTCGCACGCCCACTACGCCGGCAACCTCGTCGATGGTGCCTACTCGCTGGGCCTCTTCGGCGACGTGGCCACCGAGATGTGCATCCGCACCGATGGCGACGAGGGACTCTTCGCGTCGTACGCCGACGTGCAGTTCCTCGAGCCGGTGCGCTCGGGGGACGTCCTAGAGGTGACCTGCGCGCTGGTCCGGGCCGGCACCCGCAGCCGGACCCTCGACTTCTGGGTGCACGTGGTGGCGCGCGGCGAGGCCACGGACGAGCGTCCCGGCTCGGCCCGGGAGTTGACCGAGCCGCTGCTCGCGACCACCGCGACGGGCACCGTGGTGGTGCCCGCGACCGCCGGCTGACCCTCCCGTAGGCACGGTGCGGACGTGGCAGTTCCGGCTCCGGCGTGTCGTCCGACGACACGCCGTCCGATCCAGATTTTTTACTACCGATTGTGGTGCCGAAGACCGCAGGCTGACCTGCACACTTGCGCGTTGCCGCAGGTCAGGTGGCGCTTGACACGGTGGGGCCCCGGGGACAGGGTTCGGGGGTCCCCCCATGCAGGTCGTGGCTGGGGGACCGGCGTCCGAGCGACGTGCGTCCGAAGGTGGGACCCCGCCCACTGTTCCGACGTGGTTCGCGGACCCGGTCCCGCCCCACGAGGGTGGATGCGGGAGGGGCCAGGGCTCCTTAGACAACTTCCCGGGCATCGGCAGCCGGTCGATGTCGGGTTGGTCCGAAGGGTCCCGGTCCCTCCCGGCATGCTGCAGGTGGGTACTTTCTCAACATGGCCCCCGATCCGACCGCTCCGCGGCGACCCGTGCGCGCGCTGGTGGCCGTCGTCTCGGGTCTGTCCCTGGCGTTCTCCTTCGAGCCCTACGGGCTGCCGGCCCTCTTGCCGGTCGGCATCGCCGGCCTGGTCTGGTCGCTGCACCGCACCACCGTCCGCTCGGGGGCCTGGATCGGCCTGCTCGGCGGGGCCGCGTTCATGTTCGTGCACCTGTTCTGGATGCGCTCGGTGGGCTATGACGCCTGGCTGATGCTGTCGCTCCTGGAAACGTCCTTCTTCGCCCCGCTCGGAGCCGCCGTCGCGGTCCTTTCCCGGCTGCAGGCGTGGCCGGTGTGGACGGCGGCGGCCTGGGTCACCGTCGAGCTGTGGCGTGGCGGCTGGCCCTTCGGCGGCATGCCCTGGGGGCGGCTCGCCTACGGGTCGGCGGACACGCCCTTCGCGGCCGCCCTGCCCTATGCCGGCAGCACCGGAGTCGGCCTCCTGATCGCGCTCGTGGGCACCAGCCTCGCCTGGGTCGTGCTCGCCGGGCGCCACCGGCCGCGCCTCGTGGTCGCGGTGGCCGCGGGGCTGGTCGCTGCGACAGCCCTGCCGGTCCTGCTGCCGTACGACGCACCCGAGACCGGGTCGGCGACCGTGGCCGCCGTCCAGGGAGACGTGCCCGGCGAAGGCACCGACATCCTCTTCGACCACCGCGGGGTGACGCGCAACCACGTAGACACCACGGTGCAGCTCGCCGACGACATCGCGGGCGGCGCGGCGCCGACACCGGACTTCGTGGTCTGGCCGGAGAACTCGACGGCCGTCGATCCGTTCCTCGACGAGGCGATCAACGCAGGCATCCGCGAGGCGGTCGCCGCCGTCGGCGTACCCATCCTCGTCGGCGCCATCGTCGAGGGTCCCGAGCTCGGCAAGATCCTCAACCAGGGGATCGTCTGGAACCCCGGGACCGGCGCCGCGGACCGCTACAGCAAGCGGCACCCCGTGCCGTACGGCGAGTACATCCCGTGGCGCGACAGCAACCCGCTGACCAGTCGCTTCGACGAGCTGGCTCGTGTCGCGCGCGACATGCAGGCCGGCACCCGGGCCGAACCGTTGCCCATCGCGGGCATCGAGGTGGCCGACGCGATCTGCTTCGACATCGCCTACGACGACGGGCTCTACGAACAGGTCCTCCAGGGCGCCGAGCTGCTGGTGGTGCAGACCAGCAACGCGACGTTCATCAAGACCAGCCAGATCGACCAGCAGTTCGAGATCACCCGGGTGCGCGCGATGGAGACCGGACGGGACGTGGTCGTCGCCGCGACCAACGGTGTCGCCGGCGTCATCGCCGCCGACGGGTCGGTGGTCGACCGGCTGGAGCCGCAGACGCAGGGCTACGTCGTGGAGCGGGTGTCGCTGACCGATGCGGTCCCGCCCGCCGTCCGGCTCGGGCCGGCCCTGGGGTGGCTGGCCCTGATCGTGGCTCTTTCCGCCCTCGTGACGGCTGCGGTCGCGTATCGTCGGAGTGATGTTGGACGCCCGGCGCGCGACGCATCGGCCCGGCCCGACCACGAGTCGGTCCCGCGGCACGCGGCCGAGTTGAGCTGAGTCCCACCCGGGCCGACACGAGGAATGCACTGGTGAGCAACGACACCCTGGGCCGCGCGGTGATAGTGGTCCCGACCTACAACGAGGCAGAGAACCTCGTGTGGATCGTGGGTCGGCTGCGGGCCGCCGAGCCCGGGGTCGACGTCATCGTCGTCGATGACGGCTCGCCCGACGGCACGGGGGCGATCGCCGACGGCCTGGCCGCCGCCGATGCGGGCGTGCGGGTGGTGCACCGGCTCGAGAAGGCCGGCCTGGGCGCGGCGTACCTGCACGGCTTCGCCGTCGCCCTCGAGGTCGGGTACGACGTCATCGGCGAGATGGACGCCGATGGCTCCCACCAGCCCGAGCAGCTGCAGCGCCTGTTCGACGCCCTCGACCACGCCGACCTGGTGATCGGGTCGCGCTGGGTGCCGGGTGGGTCGGTGGTCAACTGGCCGCTCACCCGCGAGGCACTCTCGCGGGGCGGCAACCTCTACGTCCGGATGCTGCTGGGGCTGCCGGTGCGCGACTCCACGGCCGGCTTCCGCCTCTTCCGGCGCACGACGCTGGACAAGATCGACCTCGGCTCGGTGCGCTCGAGTGGCTACGTCTTCCAGACCGAGCTCACCTACCGCACGGTGCAGGCCGGTCTGCGCGTCGTCGAGGTCCCGATCGAGTTCGTCGAGCGCGTCCGGGGCGACTCGAAGATGTCGGGGGCCGTGGCGCGCGAGTCCCTGCGGAAGATCACCGTATGGGGTGTGCGAGAGCGCGTCCGGCGGTCGCGTCGTCGCCTTGCTGAGGCTCGGCGATGAGTGGCCGGAGCCGGCGCTGGTCCTGGTGGCTGCTGGTCTTCGCGTTCGTGGCGGTGCCGCTGGCCGAGATCTTCGTGCTGATCCAGGTCGGCCAGGTGATCGGCGCGTGGTGGACCATCGCGCTGCTGGTCGCGGACTCGATCCTGGGCTCCTGGCTGATCCGCCGCGAAGGACGCCGCGCCTGGCAGGCGCTGACGACCGCACTCGACTCGGGCCGGATGCCGGCCCGCGAACTGGCCGACGGGGCACTCATCCTGGTCGGCGGCACCTTGATGCTCACCCCGGGCTTCGTCAGCGACGCCCTCGGCCTGCTGCTCATCCTGCCGTTCACCCGTCCCGTCGCCCGCAGACTGCTGACGCGACTCGTGGCGGCGCGGTTGGTGTCCGGCGCCCAGGCGGGCAGACAGCCCCACCGGCGGCGGCCGGAGCCGGGAACCCCCGGATCCGTCGTGCGCGGCGAGGTCGTCGAGGAGGACGACCAGCGCTAGGAGACCTTGCGCTTCTTGGCGTTGGCCCGGTGCAGGTGCGCCGGCCCGATCTCGCCGCCGCGGAGCAGGTCGAGCCGCTCCTTGAGGATGTCCTCGAGCTCCTTGACCGAGCGTCGCTCGAGCAGCATGTCCCAGTGCGTCCGGGCGGGCTTCTCCGCCTTCACCTCGGGCTTGATGCCCGAGGTGCTGAGCGACACGGCGCCGCAGCGCGGGCACTCCCACTGCGCCGGGATGTCGGCCTCGACCGACATCGTGATCTCGAACGCGTGTCCCTGTGGGCACGCGTAGCCGACCTGTTGACGCGCGGCGAACTCGATGCCGCGCTCGTCCTCGAAGCTCTGGCCGCCGAGTCGTGCCCCTCGCAGTGTGCGCTCCGCCATGGAGCCACCTCCCAATGATGGTTTCCCCCGTTGTACTGGTGTGACGAACGGGGGCAGCAGTTATGACGCGGTGGCGTCGTTCTGCCTGTTCAACGCTTGTGCCTCTTTCAACGTTAGTGCGATGCGCCAGATTCCTGAAAAGTTCGAGCCCGGCCCGCCTGGGAGGCCGAGTCAGTCTCAGATGACGGACGGATGTCTCAGATGACGGGCGGACGGGCGTTGCCCGCCTCGCGGATCCCGCGCTCGGTGTCGACCCGGGTGAGCAGCAGCCCGCCCACGATGAAGAAACCGATCAGGGCGAAGATCGCGGGGCGGTAGGAGTCACTGAACTGGTACACCAGGCCGAACACCAGGGCCCCGAACCACGACGTACCCCGCTCCATCGCGTGGTAGAAGCTGAAGTACTCGGCCTCCTTGCCGCGGGGGATCAGCAGCGAGAAGTAGGATCGGGAGAGCGCCTGGGTGCCGCCGAGGACGATGCCGATCGCGGCGCCCAGGGCCAGGAACGGCACGAGCGCCCCGTCGGGCAGGAACAGCGCCACGGTGACGATCACGCTCCAGCCCGCCAGGCCGACCAAGATGGTGGACTTCGCACCGTAGCGGCCGGCCGCCCGACCGAAGGCCAGCGCGCCGAAGACGGCGACGAACTGCACCAGCAGATAGGTGCCGAGCACGGTCCCGGTCTCGAAGCCGAGCTCCTCCTCGCCATAGACGGCCGCCTGGCCGATCACCGTCTGGATCCCGTCGTTGAAGAACAGGTAGGCCAGCAAGAACGTGAGCGCGACCGGGTAGTCGCGGAGGTCCTTCAGGGTCGCCCACAGCTGCCCGAAGCTGCGTGAGAGGACGCCTCCCTCGACGCGCTCGACGGCGGCCACCGGGTGGTTGCGCAGCCGCGTGTAGGGGATGAATGTGAAAGCCGCCCACCACACCGCGGCCGACAGCATGCTGAGGCGGACCGCCATGCCCTCGCTCAGTCCGATCGAGTCGTGGAGGGTGACCACCGCGAAGTTGACCGCCAGCAGCAGGCCGCCTCCCGCGTAGCCATAGGCCCAGCCGCGTGAGGACACCCGGTCGCGCTCGTTCTCGTCGGAGATCAGGCAGAGGATGGCGTCGTTGAACACCGCGGCCGCGCCGAAGCAGATGTTGGCCACGATGAAGGTCACCGCGCCCAGCTGCCAGTTGTCGCCGGTGACGAAGAACAGCAGCGCCGCGGCCGCCGCGCCCGCCCAGGCGAACCCGGCCAGCAGGTCCTTCTTTCGTTCCGTGCGATCCGCGACGGCACCGAGCAGCGGCAGGAGCACGGCACTGACCAGGGTCGAGGCGGTGACGACGTACGCCGGCAGGGCGCCCGGCGCCACGGACAGACCCAGCACGGAGATGCGGTCGTCGACGGCGGCCGCCTCGGCCACCGCGATCAGGTAGGGGCCGAACAAGACGCCGGCGATGGTGGTGGAGAACGCGCTGTTGGCCCAGTCGTACCAGTACCACGCCTTCTGGTCCTGCAACCGGGCGAGCGGGCGGAGGTCGGCCACGCTGCTGGTGCCGGGTTCCTGCGTCATGGTCGTCCCCTCCACTGCCCGCTCTCGTTGAGCACGGCCCTGAGTATGTCGGTGCGGTCGGTCATCAGGCCGTCGACACCGCGGGCGATCAACGCGCGCATCTCGTTGGCGTCGTCGATGGTCCACACGTGCACGTGCTTGCCGGCGGAGTGCGCGCGCCGGACCAAGCCGGCCGTGACGACCGTGAGCGGTCCGCGACGGTGTGGGACCTGGAGTGCGTCCACCCGACGGCGCGTGACCAGGTCGGCCAGCCAGCCACTCGGCAGCAGCCTGAACGCGGCCACCTCGAGCGGGTGCGCCGAGGTGGGCACCCGGCCGCCGGTGAGCCGTCGGAAATCGTTGAGGCGCCGGCGCGAGAACGACCCCACCAGCAGCCGGTCGTGCACCCCCCGAAGCGCGACGAAGTCGGCCAGCGCGCGCACCGAGCCGGCGGACTTCAGGTCGATGTTGAAGGAGGTGTCGGGGAAGGCGTCGAAGACCTCGGCGAGGGTCGGGACCCGTTCCCGGCCGGCGATCAGGGCGTCCAGCACCTCGGCGTGGCGCAACGTGGAGATAGCGCCCTTCCGGTCGGTGACCCGGTCCAGGACGGTGTCGTGGAAGGCCAGCAGGACGCCATCGGCCGTCACGTGGACGTCGGTCTCGAGGTAGGTGTAGCCGAGGTCGTGGGCGTGCCGGAAGGCGTGCAGCGTGTTTTCGAGACCGGTCAGGTCGGGATGCTCGGCGCCGCCGCGGTGCGCGAACGCCAGCACGCCGCCGGTGCCCTCGAACCTCGCGTCGAGATAGGCGAACCCGGTGCGTGGGCTGGAGCGCGACTGACCCCGGCTGATCCTCACGGGAGGAGTATTCACGTCCATGGCCCGATCGTGGCTGCGATCACGCCCGACGTCATCCGCTTCGGTGCTCACGGGGCCTTCGCGTGGAGGGAGTACGGTCGGCCCATGGACGACGCCATGACCTGCCCCCGGTGCGGTACCGAGATGGTCAGGAAGGCCCGCGGGCTGACCTACGCCACTCAGTGCCCCGAGGGTCACGGGGTGTTCCTCGAACGCGCCGACCTCGGCAGCCTCGTCGAGGCCGAGACGGACTGGCACAGCCGCACCGTCCACGACACCGCCCAGCTGCCCCGGATCACCAGCGACATGACTACCCCGCCCGCAATGGCGCGTCAGAAGCGCGCGTGGGTCGAGACGCTCTTCGGCTGAGGGGCGCGGGTCTCAGATGTCACGGAACGGTTCGATGTTGGCGCCGAGCTCGTTGAGCCGCTCCGCGAGATCCTCGTAGCCACGGTGGATGACGTACGTCGACCGCAGCACCGACGTGCCCTTCGCCGCCAGCATCGCCAGCAGGATGACCACCGCCGGTCGAAGCGCCGGTGGGCACATGATCTCGGCACCCGAGAAGTGTGTCGGCCCTTCGATCATCACCCGGTGCGGGTCGAGCAGCTTGACCTGGCCGCCGAGCTTGTTGAGGTCGGTCAGATAGATCGCGCGGTTGTCGTAGACCCAGTCGTGCAGCATGGTCTGCCCGGTCGCGACGGCCGCGATCACGGCGAAGAACGGCAGGTTGTCGATGTTGAGCCCGGGGAAGGGCATCGGGTGGATCTTGTCGAGCGGGGCGTGCAGCAAGGACGGCCTGGTGGTGATGTCGACCAGCCGGGTGTGGCCGTTGGTGGCGACGTACTCCTCGGAGCGGGAGTACTCGAAGCCCATCTCCTCCAGCGTGGCCAGCTCGATCTCGAGAAACTCGATCGGCACCCGATTGATGGTGATCGAGGAGTTGGTGACGATGGCCGCGGCGAGCAGCGACATCGCCTCGATGGGGTCCTCGCTCGGCGCGTAGTCGACGTCGACGTCGATCTCGCGGCGGCCGGTCACCCGCAGCGTGGTGGTGCCGACACCCTCGACGTCGATGCCGAGCTTCTGCAGGAAGAAGCACAGGTCCTGGACCATGTAGTTGGAGGACGCGTTCCGGATCACCGTCGTGCCCGGGTGCAGCGCCGCCGCCATCAGGGCGTTCTCGGTCACCGTGTCGCCGCGCTCGGTGAGCACGATCGGGCGCTGCGGCTCGACGGCCCGGTTGACCTGGGCGTGGTACATCCCGTCGGTGGCCTTGACCTCGAGGCCGAAGGGGCGCAACGCGGACATGTGCGGCTCGACCGTGCGGGTGCCGAGGTTGCAGCCGCCGGCATACGGCAGCTCGAAGACCTCGCTGCGGTGCAGGAGCGGGCCGAGGAACATGATCACGGAGCGGGTACGACGGGCCGCGGCCTGGTCGATGTTGCCCAGGTCGAGCTCGGCCGGTGGGATCACCTCGAGGTCGTGCTCGTTGAACCAGCGGGTCTGGACGCCGAGGCTGTTGAGCACCTCGAGCAGTCGGTTGACCTCCTCGATCCGGGCCACCTTGCGCAGCGTGGTCCGGCCGCGGTTGAGCAACGAGGCGCAGAGCAGGGCGACGCCGGCGTTCTTGGAGGTCTTGACGTCGATGGTGCCGGCGAGCCGCGTCGGACCTGTGACCCGTAGGTGTGTCGGTCCCGCGCCGAGGGCGACGATCTCCGAGTCCAGGGCGGCGCCGATCCGCGCGAGCATGGCCAGTGAGAGGTTCTGGTGGCCGCGCTCGATGCGGTTGATCGCGCTCTGGCTGGTCCCGAGTGTCTCGGCAAGCTGCTGCTGCGTCAGCCCGCGGTGCTTGCGGGCGTCGCGGATGAGGTTGCCGATCCGACCTTGGTAGTCCTCAGTCATAGAGAGCACGGTATCTCAGATATGAGATATCACGACACCTTCGAGAAGGTGTGTCCGCCAGCCGAGGATCGGTGTGTGCCGGGTTGTCCCGGCTCAGGCCGCGTCGATGCCGGGCATCACGACGGGAGGGCAGTCGCAGTAGTCACCGCACGCGAGATAGGTGTGCATCGCGTGCCCACAGCGCGGGCACGGCATGTCGTGCGAGAGCTGAACCCGGGTCGGCCCCACAGCGAGCAGGTCGCTGACGCTGTCCCACATTTCGCTTCCCCCAATCCCGGTGCCTCTGGCTATGAAGAGCAGCCTGGACGCCGCCCTGATACCAGTAGTTCGAGACCACGGCCGATCGGGATGTCTCGAGCGTCACGCGGCCTGGCTGCCGGGCATCACGACGGGTGGGCAGTCGCACCTGTCCCCGCAGGCGAGGAAGGTGTGCACCGCATGCCCGCAGCGAGAACAGGGGAGGTCGTGCGACAGGTGCTCGACCGCGCCGTACGCGCCGGGCGAATGGACCGCGGTGTCCCACATGGTCTGACCTCCCTCTGGGTGGTTGCTCGATGAGACGGGCGTGCTCACCGGATGTGACGGCGGTTCCCGACGAAAAGATCGTCGTTGTTCATATCTGGTTGGACCGGTGGGACGCGGCGAACTCATCGGGCTCGTGTGACGGGCCGGAATCCTGCGAGGTGCCAATGTCGAGCAATGACCGACACCCGCGGACACTTCATCGGCTCGCGGCTGTACCCGGTGGTCGAGGAGTGCCTCGAGTGGCACTTCCTGCTGGCGGACTAGCCAGGCTAGGGTCCGGCGAATGGCCGACACCGCACCTGGAGC
>Ga0136617_10003264_pt1 | contig 14494 bp, 13 predicted proteins | sample AntDrymUQ3222106_2_FD_129672 | JGI IMG/M metagenome (GOLD analysis project Ga0136617, IMG submission 129672) | Polar desert sand microbial communities from Dry Valleys, Antarctica - metaG UQ322 (21.06) | ecosystem: Environmental > Terrestrial > Soil > Desert | place: Antarctica: Dry Valley... | reverse complement strand
CGCTCACGACGTTGCGGTGCCATGGACACCCTCGCACGAGCGGACCGGCAGATCCGGTGCGACCCTTCGCGGGATGACTCCGCTCGGCGGCGACGGGACGCGGCGAAGAGCCGACCCGATCAAGCGAGTCCCGCCTCGCCGACCCCTGAGCAGGTAGCGGTCAGGTGCGCAGTTGCGGGCGTGGCTCGCGGGCTCGGCGTCTGCGTCAACTGCGGCGTTGAAGCGGCGGGGTCGGGCGGGCGGCGGATCCGCAAAACGTCGCGTTGCGGCGCAGACCCCCGATCCGTGCGACGTTCTGCTCCTCCACGGTGCAAAACGTCGCGCGACGACCAGCGAGTGCGACGAATGCGACGTTTCAGCACCTCGCGCGGAGGCTCGCCTGACAGGGAGAGTCTCGCCTCCACGCGCATGCGCGGGTCCGCCGACGCGGACCCGGAACTCAATGCCGCGGTTGAGGAAACGCCGATGCCGTCACGAACGAGCCGGCATCCCGCCACCCAGTTGGGTCTCAGACCATCTACGCGACAGCCTCCATGGGGCCTCAGCGTCGTCGTAGAACTGATCACCCGATGACGGCTGACGACGTCGAGCACATCGATCGGGCGATCGCGACTCGCCACGACGGCGTCGTCGGCCGCCGAGCTGCTCGCGCTGGCCTGCAGACCGGGCGCCTGACGGTACTTCACCGTGTCTACGCCGTCGGGCGCCCGGCGCTCGGGCGACCGCTCACAGGTAGGCGCCGCGCTGATCGCCGCCGGCGATCAGCATCCACCGTGGCCTCCCGCTCACCGCGCCGTTGAGAAACGCTGCGGGCTCGACCAGCGCAGCGACACCGTCGAACGCGCATGCGGCGAGGCGCTCGTGCTTGCGCTCGCAACCGCAGCCGACCTCGAGCCGCCGGGCTGCTCACCGCGCGTGTCGCTCCCCACTCGCTCGCAGCTCGAACGCTGGATGCTCGCGCTCATCACGCAAGCCGATCTTCCACGCCCGCGCGTGAGCGAGCCGATCGGCCCGGACCAGGTCGCCTTCCTCTGGCGGCGCCAGGGCGTGGTCGTCGAGCCCGACGCCACGGCCGCCGCGCAGCGGCCGAACGCGATTGCGCCGGCGGGCCGGGGGTCGTGATCAGAGCCGCCCGTGCGCCTGCCGGCGCTGGCGGCCGACGGCGTCGAGCGCGACGGCGGCGAGAAGGACGCCGCCGGTGACCATGAACTTCACCGAGGACTCGAGCGCGAGGAGGTCCATCCCGTTGGAGATCGACCCGATCACCAGCGCGCCCAGCAGCGCGCCCCACACCGAGCCGCGCCCGCCGAACAGGCTGACGCCCGCGATCACCGGGCCGGCGATGGCGAGCAGCAGCAGGTCGCCCGAGCCCGATGACTGGTTGACCGCGAGCAGCCGGGAGGCGGCGAGGATGCCGCCGAACGCGGCCAGCGTCGAGCAGAGCACGAACACGATCGTTCGCACGCGTGCGACGTTGATCCCCGCGCGCCGCGCCGCCTCGGCGTTGCCGCCGACCGCGAACACGTGCTTGCCGAACGTCGTCCGCGTGACGAGTCCTTCGACGAGCACGACCAGGCCGACGAGGATCGCCAGCGCCAGCGGCAGGCCGCGGTCGGCGTTGACGATCGCCACCGCCGCGAGGATGCCTGCGGCGGCCGCCCCGATCCGCAGCCCGATCACGGCCGCGCCCTCGACCTCGAGTTCGGCGGCGAGCCGCCGGCGCCGCCGGCCGAAGGTCGCGAGCGCGATGGTCACGATGCACCCAGCCGCTACGAGCCAGCCGACGACGTCCGAGAAGAAGGTCCCGGCCAGGTTCGTGATGGCGGGATCGGTGATGTTGACCGTGCCTTCGCTGCCGAGCACGGCCAGCAGTGCACCTTGCCACCCGAGCAGTCCGGCCAGGGTGACGACGAAGGACGGGATCCCGAGCCGGGTGGCGAAGGTGCCCTGCAGCAGGCCGATCGCGGCGCCGGCGGCGAGTCCCGCGACGATCGCGGGCCAGGCGCCCAAGCCGGACTTGACCGACAGAGTCGCGGTGACAGCGCCCGCGAGGCCGCTGACGGCACCGACGGAGAGGTCGATCTCGCCGAGCAGCAAGACGAGCACGACGCCGATCGAGATCGTGCCGACGGCGGCGATCTGCAGCGCGAGGTTGGTGAGGTTGACCGCGGTGAGGAAGCGGTCGTTGGCGATCGTGAAGATCGCCCAGATGACGACGAGCACGAGCAGCACGCGCAACGAGCCCAGCTCGCCCTCGGCAAGTCGCCGGGCGGCGTCACGCAGGCTGACGCGCTCGGCGGCCAGGCCCGAGCCGGGGCCGGACGCGACGGCGTCGGGCGTGTCGGGAGCGGCCGCGCCGGGAGCGCTCGCGCTCACGAGTTCGCCGCCTCGTCGGGCGAGCCGGCACTGTCGGCGCCCGTGATGGCGGTGACGATGGCCTGCTGGCGGCGCGACTCGGCGGGGAACTCGCCGGCGTTGCGTCCGAGCCGCAGCACGACGACGCGGTCGGCGACCGCGAAGACGTCGGCCAAGTTGTGGGAGATCAGGACGACGCCGAGGCCGCGCTCGCGCAGGCGTCCGACGAGGCTGAGCACCTGCGCGGTCTGCGCCACGCCGAGCGCGGCGGTGGGCTCGTCGAGGATCACGAGCCGCGGCTCGCCGAGCATCGCGCGGGCGATCACGACCGTCTGGCGCTGGCCGCCGGAGAGCATCCCGACCTCGGCGCGCACGGAGCGCAGCGTGCGCACCGCGAGCGAGTCCAGCAGCTCGCGGGCGCGCTGCTCCATCGTGATCTCGTCGATCGGGACGCCGCGAACCGGGCCGCGGGTCTGCTCGCGACCGAGGAACAGGTTGTCGACGACGTCGAGGTTGTCGCACAGCGCGAGGTCCTGGTAGACGGACGCGATCCCCAGCCGGGCCGAGTCCTGCGGGCTGTGGATGCGGGCGGGGCGGCCGTCGAAGTGGATCTCGCCGTCGTCGGCCGGGCCCACGCCCGCGATCGCCTTGATCAGCGTGGACTTGCCTGCGCCGTTGTCGCCGACCAGTGCGACGACCTCGCCGGCATGCACGTCGAGGTCGACGGCGCTGAGCGCCTGCACGGCGCCGAAGCGCTTGGAGATTCGGCGCAGGCGCAGCAGGGCGCCGTCGGCGGCCGGCGCCCGAGTCGCGCCGGCCTGCCGCTGCGTGGTCATCGTCGTCACCGGATCCCGGCGTCGGCGCACGCGCTTTCGTACTTGGCGGTGCAGACCTGCTCGGGCTTGAGGAAGCCGTCCTCGATCAGGACGTCGATGTTGTCCTTGGCGATCGCGATCGTGTCGAGCAGGACGGACGGGACGTCCTTCATGCCGTTGTTGACGCGCGCCTTCGCGACGTCGGGCGCGGGCTTGCCCTGCGCCAGCGGCACGGCGAGCTCGGCGGCGGTCTCGGCTATCTCCGTGATCGGCTGATAGACGGTCATCAGCTGCTCGCCGGTGAGGATCCGCTGGACCGCGGCGACCTCCGCGTCCTGGCCGGTGACAGGCCGGGTGGAGGGATCGATGCCGGCGCCCTTCAGCGCGGCGATCGCGCCGCCGGCCATCCCGTCGTTGGCGACGTAGACGCCGTCGAAGCCGTCGTTGCCGACGCTGGTGATGGTCTGTTCCATCTCGCGCTGGGCCTTGTCGGGGCTCCAGTCTGGAGTGTCGAACTCCTTGACGACCTTCACTCCGGCCGGGTCGAGGACGCTGTGCGCGCCCTTCTTGTAGGGCGCGGCGTTGCTGTCGGTCGGGGCGCCGTGGATCATCGCGACCGACGGCGAGGTCTTGCCAGCGCGCTCGAGCGCCTCGATCAGCGCCTCGCCCTGCTGCCGGCCGACCTTGAAGGGGTCGATCGAGACGTAGTAGTCGAGGTCGGCGTCCGCGACCAGCCGGCCGTAGCTGATCACCGGGATCTCGGACTGCTTGGCGCGGGTGACGATGCTCGCCGCGGACTTGACGTCGACGGCGCTGATGACGATCGCCTCGGCGCCGTTGGTGATCGCCTGCTCGGCCTGCTGCTGCTGCCTGGCCGGGTCCTGCTCGGCGTTCGCGTAGATCACCTCGCAGCTCGCGCACAGCTCCTTGACCCTGCGCTCGAAGTTCGGGCGGTCCTGCTGTTCATAGCGGGTGGTCTTGGATTCCGGCAGCAGCAGCGCGATCTTGGCGCCCTTCGCGCCACCACCGCCCTCGTCGTCGCCGCCACACGCGGCCGTCCCCAGCGCGAGCGCCGCGGCAAGCACCACCACCGCGCCCGTACGCGTGGTCGAGATCGACATTCCCTCTCCTCGTGCCCGGCCCGGTTGACTGATGCGCCGCCGCGCCCGGGACACCCGGCAGGCCCGCGCAGAAGCTACCACAGCTGGTATAGACCAGACAAGCGCACATGCGGAGAGCATATGAGTATTACCGAGATGTCACCCTTGTCTGGTCTATACCAGATCAGTATGGTGCCGGTAGCCAGCGGCGACGAGTCCGGCAACGAGCATTGGGCGGCGCCCCACAGTGGAGGAAGCGTGCAGCACGAGCAGCGGGAGTTTCGGGCCACATCGGCAGCCGGTTGGTGCCTGACGCCCCCGACCGCGAACTCGTCGCGGCCCTGACCGCACGCTTGGACTGCCCGATCGTGGCCAAGAGACGCTACGCGACCTACGAGCATCTGCGCCGTGTGCCCGGTGGCGGCGCGTGAGCCCGCTGCGGGACGCGACGGAGGCGCCTCCGCAGCGGCTCGTCGGCTCGCGCCCCAAGGGCGAGCAGGTCCGCCAAGTGCTCGACGAGCTGATCGCCGAGCTCGGAGCGGGCGCGATGCTGCCGTCCGAGCGGATGCTGGCCGAGCGCTACGGCGTGGCTCGCATGACGGTTCGCAAGGAGCTCGATCGGCTCGTCGCGGATGGCGCGGCGTACCGCCTGCAGGGGCGTGGGACGTTCGTGGCCGAGCCGCCGATCGTCTACGCCGACGCGCTGAAGGGGTTCAGCGAAGACATCGTCGCGCGTGGGATGGTCCCCGGCGCGAGCGTCCTCGCCCAGGAGCTCGTCACCGCCGACGCGGCCCTCGCCGCCGCGCTCGAGCGTGCCCCGGGGACGCCGCTGGTCCGGATCCAGCGCGTGCGCACGGCGGACGGCGACCCGGTCGCGCTCGAGTGGTCCTACCTCCCCAGCGAGGACTTCCAGGGCCTCGAGCGCGCCCGGCTCCGCGATCGATCCCTCTACAGGCTGCTGCACGAGCGCTACGGCGTCACTCTCGGCACCGCCGGGCAACGGGTCAGCGCCGTCGCGCTGTCGGCCGAGGAAGCCGCATTGCTCGACGCCGTCGAGGGTCAGCCCGCCTTCCTGTTTCGGCGTGTCACGCGCCGGCAGAGCGGCCGCGTCGTCGAGTACGGCCGCTCGCTCTACCGCGGTGACCGCTACGAGATCGAGATCAGCCAGGCGCGCCACCCCGGCGGGCCCGACCACGGAGGTGGCGCATGACCGGCCTGCGCACACGGATGCAGGAGCCACGCGGGCTCTCCAAGGTCAGCCCGACCACCTAGGTCCGTCGTGCGGCTCGGAGTGCGCCATGCCCTGGTGGGCGACGTCCTCATCCACGGCGACGTGCGCGTCGAGCACGGCCGGATCGCCGCCGTCGGCGTCGTCCCCGCCGGCCCGACCGGCCTGGCCGCGCCGGGGTTCGTAGACCTGCAGGTCAACGGGTTCGGCGGCGTCGACTTCCTCGCCGCCGAGCCGCCGGACTACCGCACCGCCGGGGCGGCGCTCGCAGGCACCGGCGTGACCGCGTACCTGCCGACGTTCATCACCTCGCCCGACGGCGCGTACGACCGCGCGGTCGCGGTCGCGGCCGCCGCGGCCGCCGCTGCCCGGTCGGGGCCACGCATGCTCGGCGTGCACCTCGAGGGTCCCTTCCTGTCGCCGCACTGGCCCGGCGCGCACGACCCGCGCCAGCTACGGGCACCGAACCCGGCGCTGATCGAGCGCCTCGCGGGCGCCGGACCCGTCGCGCTCGTCACCCTCGCGCCCGAGCTCGTGGGTGCACTGGAGCTGATCGAGGCGCTGGTCGCGCGGGGGATCGTCGTCTCCTGCGGCCATTCCGACGCAGATGCTCACGTTGCCCACGCGGCGTTCGATGCGGGCGCGCGGGCCGTCACCCACCTGCACAACGCACACCGTCGCTACGCGCACCGCGACCCCGGCCTCGGCGGCGTCGCACTCGTCAGGCCGCAGGTGACCGTGCAAGTGATCGTCGACAACGTCCACCTCGCGCCCGAGGTCGCCTACGCCGCCTTCTTGTGCGCCCGCGAGCGATTCTGCCTGGTGACCGACGCGATGGCCGCCGCGGGGCTCGGCGACGGTCGCTACCGACTCGGATCGCGCGACGTCGAAGTCGAGGGCATGAGCGCCCGCCTGGCGGACGGCACCTTCGCCGGCAGCGTGCTCACCATGGACGCCGCCGTGCGCAACCTCGTGGCCCTCGGCGCCACGGAAGCGCAGGCACTCCTCGCCGCCACGCGCGCACCCGCCCGCCTGCTCGCCCGCGCGGATCTCGGGGCGCTCACGCCCGGCCTCCCAGCCGACGTCGTCGTGCTCGACGACGGCCTCGAGGTGCGCGCGACCCTGATCGGCGGCCACGAGGCCTACCGCGCCTAGGCGGCTCCCGCGCGACGCCGGTGCTGCGGCTCAGGCCCCGCCGTCGAGCCAGTCGCGCATCGAGACGTGGCGCGCCGAGTGCTCGCCGGACGCGAGCTCTCCTCGCAGCTCGCCCAGCAGCCCGTAGCGGTCGGCCGTGACGTTGTGCTGGTGGATCGTCTCGAGGTTCTCCTGGCGGGCGGAGACGAACGCGTCGTCGCGCAGCTCGGGCAGCCCGTCGACGACGCCGCGGATCATCTCGCGCACGCAGTCCTCGACGAAGCGCGGGCGCCGGTGGGCCTTCTCCACCACCGCGCCCTCGTCGGAGCGCTTCATCAGCTCGTAGATCTCCGAGGACATCGAGTCCTCGGCGATCGCGAGCAGGCGCCGGGCGTCGATGTCGGTGTCGCACCCCTCCGGCATCCGACGTAGAGCGTGCCCAGGCCGCGCTGGTTGTGCGTCGCGACGGGCACGGCCTCGAAGATCCTCTCGATCTCGTGCTCGCCGAACCCCTCGGCCAGCAGCCGCTCGCGTGAGCTGGCCTGGACGAGCGTCTGCGCGCACGGGCAGGCGGTCATCCCCTGCGCGGTGACGCCGCTCAGCCGCCGCGTGCCGGCCGCGCTGGACACGGCGACGCCGTGCAGCGTGTAGATCTCCTGGGTGGGGATGCCGCTGTGGGGGGCCGGCTTGTGCTCGGGGTAGCGGGCCTCCAGGTGCACCTCGGCACGGCGGGCGCCCTGGCGGTCGCGCACCTTCTCGGCGATGTGCTGGGCCAGCGTCTCGGCTCGGAACGCGCTCTCGCCGAGGATCACCTCGCCGATCGCGTCGTTGACGACCTCCTCGAAGCGCGACATGTGGGCGCCCTTCTGGCGTGGCCCGAGGTCGACGAAGCAGTCGAGCCTGGCCGAGTACAGCGTGTCCGTCCCGCCGGCGTTGATCCGGATGACCTTCTCCACGTTGGTCACACCCACGCGCGAGAGCGAGATGTGCAGCGCGGGGACCTCGCTCTGGACGTCTGCGGGCGATACGGCCATATCCGGGACGATAGAGGGTTGCCGCCAAGCCCCCATTGGGGGCAGGAAGTTCACCCACCCGCCCCCTTCCACGTGCCGATTCTTGTGCTACAAGTCACGAAGAAGGATGCAACACGCGGGGTCGGTCCCGGAGGGGTCGGCTGATTTCGGCTCAAGGATCGAGGGGTTGGGCACCAAAGCGGAAGTCTTGCTGGCGGAGGAGGTCGCGATCACGGAGATCGACGAGCTTCGTCCGCTGATCGCCGAAGGTCAGGAACGGGGATTCCTGACGTTCGCGCAGATCGCCTCCTCACTGGAGGAGATCGAGGTCACCAAGGAGCAGGTCGCAGAGCTCCACACGTATCTGGACGACCACGGGATCGACGTGGTCGGCGAGGATGGCCGCCCGGCGATCAGCGAGGGCGGCCGCTTCGAGCGGCCCGAGGCCGCCCTCGGGGAGAAGCCCGACGCGCCGCGCAAGCCCGAGATCGACCTCACGGTCGAGCCGAGCCTGGACTCGCTGCGGCTGTACCTGCGCTCGATCGGGCGCGTGCAGCTGCTGACGGGCGAGCGTGAGGTGGCGCTCGCGAAGCGGATCGAGCGCGGCGACCTGTTCGCCAAGCAGGAGATGGTCGAGGCCAACCTGCGCCTCGTCGTCTCGATCGCGAAGGGCTATCTCGGTCGCGGCCTGTCGTTCCTGGATCTGATCCAGGAGGGCTCGCTCGGGCTGATCCGCGCGGTCGAGAAGTTCGACTACCGGCGCGGGTACAAGTTCTCCACCTACGCGACGTGGTGGATCCGGCAGGCGGTCACGCGGGCGATCGCGGACAAGGGGCGGACGATCCGCATCCCGGTCCACATGGTCGAGAAGCTCAACAAGGTCGTGCACGTGGAGCGTCAGCTCGTGCAGTCGCTCGGCCGCGAGCCGGCGCCGCACGAGGTCGCCGCCGAGCTGGAGTGCACGGTCCGCGAGGTGCGCGAGATCCAGCGCATGGCGCAGCAGCCCGTGTCGCTCGAGAAGCCGATCGGCGAGGAGGAGGAATCCGAGCTCGGCGACTTCGTCGAGGACGAGGCCGCCGTCTCCCCGTTCGACCAGGCGTCGGACACGCTGCGGCGCGAGAACGTCCGCAAGGCGCTCGACGCGCTGCCTCAGCGCGAGCGCGAGGTGATCGAGATGCGCTTCGGCCTGACCGGCGCGCGCCCGTTCACGCTGGAGGAGGTCGGCCGCGCGTTCAACGTGACGCGCGAGCGCATCCGCCAGATCGAGAACCACACCCTCAAGAAGCTGGAGTCGCTGCCCGAAGCGCAGCGGCTGCGCGACGCAGGCTGACGCCCGTGCCCCCTGCGAGCGCCGCCACTTCGGCGGCGCCCGCGGGACGGGCGAACAGGTAGCCCTGGGCCAGGTCGCACCCCAAGTGCAGCAGCGGGGTCATCTGCTCGCGCTGCTCGATCCCCTCCGCGACCGTGCGCAGCCCGAACGAGCGGGCGAGCTCCACGATCGCGCGCACCAGCGCGATGTTGGCGCCGGGGCGCCCGAGCTGATCCACGAAGGACTTGGGGATCTTCAGCATGTCGAGCGGCAGCGAGGCGAGGTAGGCCAGCGACGAGTGTCCCTCGCCGAAGTCGTCGACGGCGATCCGCACGCCAAGCGCCTTGAGCGCGTCGAGCCGCTGGGTGGCGGTCACGACGTCGCGCATGACCGCCGATTCCGTCAGCTCGAGTACGAGCTGGTCGGCGGGCAGCCCGTGGTCGCGCAGCGCCAGCTCCACCTCGCCGACCAGCGCGGGGTTGGCCAGCTGCTCGACCGAGAGGTTGACCGCGATCCACAGCTTCCCGTCCCCGACGCCGGCGTGGCGCCACTCGGCGGCCTGGCGGACGGCCTCGCGCAGGATCCACGTGCCCAGCAGCTCGATCAGGCCGGCCTGCTCGGCGACGGCGATGAACTGCGCGGGTGCGATCATCCCCTTCTCGGGGTGATCCCAGCGCACGAGCGCCTCGGCTCCCACGACCGCGCCGCCGTCGGCCTCGACGATCGGCTGGTAGTTCAGGACGAACTGGTTGGAGGCGATCGCGCGCCGCAGCTCGGCTTCCAGCTCCATCCTGCGCAGAAGCGCGGCGTGCATGCGCTCCTCGTAGAGCCGGTAGCGACCGTGACCCTCGTCCTTGGCGCGGTAGAGCGCGATGTCGGCGTTGCGCAGCACCTCTTCGGTGGGCGGCTGCTCGCTGCGGCTGACGACCACGATGCCGGCCGAAGCGGAGACGGCGATGCGCCGGCCCTCCAGCTCGAAGGGCTCGGCGAGCGCGTCGAGCAGGTAGCGGGCCATCTGGCCGGCGGCCTCGGGCGAGGCGCAGGTCTCCAGCAGGACGGCGAACTCGTCCCCTCCCAGCCGGGCGGCGGTGTCGCCGGCGGCCAGCCGTTCGGTCAGCCGGCGGGCGCAGACCCGCAGCAGCTCGTCGCCGGCCGGGTGCCCGAGCGAGTCGTTGACCTTCTTGAAGTCGTCGAGGTCGATGAACAGCACCGCGAGCCGCTCCTCGGCCAGCGTGCCCGTGTAGAGCGCGTGCTCGAGGCGGTCGACGAACAGCGCGCGGTTGGCCAGCCCGGTGAGCCCGTCGTGGAACGCGCGGTGCGTGAGCTGCTCCTCCAGCGTGACGCGGTCCGTCACGTCGCGCGAGTTGACGACGACGCCCTTGACCGCCGGGTCGTCGAGCAGGTTCGCCCGCTTGTTCTCCACCCAGCGGTAGCTGCCGTCGCGGTGGCGCCAGCGCACGAGGATGGTGCCGTCTGCGGGTCCGGGGCTGCGCAGCGCGCGGGCGAACTGGGCCAGCGCCCACTCGTGGTCGTCCGGGTGCACGACGTCGAGCAGCTTGGTGCCGACGAGCGCCGTGGGCGCGTAGCCGAGCACGTCCTCGATCGAGGGCGTCTGGAAGCGGATCGTTCCGTCGGCGTCCAGCACCGTGACGACGTCCGCGGCGTTGTCGATCAGGGAGCGGTACCAGGCGTCGGCCTCGCGGCGGGCGAGTTGCGCGGCCAGCCCGGCCGACTCCAGGGCGATCCCCAGCTCGCCGGCGAAGGTCTCCAGCGCCGCGCGGGTGTCGACGTCGATGCCGGCGGGCGCGTCGACGGCCAGCACGCCCTGCGGCTCGCGGCCGCGCAGCGCAAGGCGCAGCGGCGCGCTTCCGGCGTCGCCCTTGACGACGACCCGCTGGCCGTACGCGACCGTGATCGCGCCGCGCGCGCCCGGCCCGGCGAGCTCGGGCACGGCGGCCAGCCCGGCGGCGAGCACCGCGTCGCGGTCGGGCGCGGCCACGAGCGCCGCGCCGGCCCGCCGCAACGCCCGCTCGCGCTCGAGCGCACGGTCATAGCCGGCCGAGGTGCGGCGCAGGGCGTGCAGCACGAGCACCCCGACGGCGATCATCGGCGTCTGCACGAGCGCGGCGCCGGGGCGTCCGACGGCCACGTCGACGGCGAGCGCGAGCGTGAGCGCGAGCGCCGCGGCGATGGCGTAGACGAGCCGCCGCGGGCGGGCGGAGCGGCGCGACGGCGTGGGCGAGGGGAGGTCGGGCATCGGGCGCAAGCGGCGCGGGGTGGCCGCTGTTTAGATCAATCGGCGCGAGCGCGCGCTCTTTGAGCCCGGCCCGAGGCCGCCGCTAGTAGACCCGTCCGCAAGTTCTGCGCATTCCGGCGGGCCCGGCTCGCGTCTGCCGGCACCCGGCATCCGGTCACGTGCCACCAGCATGCCCGCGGAAACCGTGCACCGGCGGACACGACCCGGACTGCGCCGGGTATGCCCAGAACTTCCGGACGGGCCCACTAGACTGCGCGCGTCGCGGTGGGATTCCCGAGCGGTCAAAGGGGACGGGCTGTAAACCCGTTGGCTCAGCCTTCGCAGGTTCGAATCCTGCTCCCACCATCGAAGATCCGGCGCGGTCAGGGCCGGACATTCCCGGACAGTGCAGGGAACTCCCTGCACAGAAGCCGGTCACGGGCGGCCACGCCCGGACGCCGCTGAGCAGGACTTTTCTCGCGACAGCTCGCCGGTATGGGGAAAATATGGGGAAGACGCGTGCCCGGTATGGGGAACACGGGCTGCGCTGTCCTCGCCGCGCGCGCCTCGTCCCGACCTGAGCCGGGCGCGTGCCGAGCTTCCGAACCGGATCGGCCACTCAGTAGCCAACCCGAGCCCGCTAGCGAGCGTTCGAGTCGGTCCTGAACGACCCGTAGGCAGCCGGAACCAGAGGGCCGCACGTTGTCGCGGGCCGCCGCTCAACGCGCCCGCAGAACGAGAAAGACCGGGTGCCAGCCCGGTCTTCCGCTGCGGCTTGGAAGCCACACGGCTCCTCGCGGAGCCCACATAGATGCGTTCGTCAACTGTAGCCGCACGGCGGACAGATCGCCATCCCCCGTTTCGGGGGCGGGATCTTCGCGTGCTCTGTGAGCCCAACGCCCGGCTGCTGACGGCTCTTCCAGCTGCGCCGCGAGCGTCTGCTCGCCAGCGCCGCTTCGGTTGCGCGTCGGGCGCCTTCGGGCGCTGGCGGTGCCGCTGGAGCACTCCCCCTCTTCATCACGTCGCGTCGCGCCGCATGGCCGCTGGTATCGCCCAGCTCACGCGCCGCTGCCGGCCGAGCCCGGACGTCTCGTCGTCTGCGCCCTGCTGTCCCGTGCCCGCCGGGCGCGCGGTTGCCGCACGCCCGGCGACGACCGGCTCGAGACGCGGGCCTACGCGGTCAAGCGCTACCTGTTCCGGCTCGGGCACGCCGCCCGCTCGGGCCGGTTCGCGTGCTCGATCGAGCAGCTCGTCGTGGGGTTGGCGCCGGTGATGGGCTGGGGCGCCATCCCTACCGGCGGGCCGGAGCGGGCGCGGTTCGTGCGCGCGCATCGCAAGAGCGTGCAGCGCTGGCTCGACGACCTGCAGGCCGCCGGCGTGGTCGCGCATGAGCCCGAGCGCGACGCGCGCGGTTGGTGGTGGCGTACGCAGATCGTGCTGCTCGCCGCGCCGGAGCCGACCTGTGATGAGCTGAGGGTCGCGGAGCGTCGCGCGCGGGGCTGGCGGACTCGGGAGCACTTCCGCCGTCGCAAGACCCGGCGCGCACACGGTCTGGCAACGATCCGCGCGCGCGCGTCAGCGCCACAGCGAGCGACGCGCCGCCGGCTCGCGCGAGCTCGTGCCAGGGCGGCGCACGAGGCGCGTCGCCGCGCGCACGTGGAAGGGCAGATCCTCGTCGCCCGCACGCGTGCTGACGAGCGTGGACTTCTGACGCATCCCTTTGGAGCGCCTCCTACGTCGGCGGACGCCATGGAGTCCTCGGAGCGTGTTGAGCGGGCGCCGGCGCCGCGGGGCTCGGCACCGGCCGCGGCGAGCTCGGCGCAAACGCTCACGGAGACGCCTGCGTTTGCTGCTGGGACGGGCGTGCGCGCGCGAGCGGCGCGCGACCCGGCGCGGCCGGCTGCGCCGCCGAAACAGCGCAGCCAGGTGATGGGGCGCATGCCGCCGAGCGAGCTCGACGCCCTGGTGCTGCGACGCGTCGCTGAGCGCGAACGTCGGCTTGCCGATCGGATCGCCTTGCGGCGCGCTCACGTCGTGCGGCGCAGCCGGGAGGTGGTGGGCTGGCCGGCGGGGCGTACTTGTCCGCTTGATCGGCTCGCCGAGGCATGGGTCGTGCATCGTTACGGCTTCGACGTGGCTGCCGAGTCAGGTGCCGCTGCTGCGTGCCGGCGCTCGGCCGTGCTGGCCGGAGGTGCGGCGCGCGCGATCGCGCTCTATGAGGCCTTCGCTGATGAGCGCCCCCCGGGCTGGCCATCGACGGGACCTGCCGCGTTGTGCGTGCTCGCGAGCCAGCGTCGTGCGGTGGCGCTCGCGGGCGACGTCGCGCGGCTGCTGTCTTTAGGCAGGGCGATGCGCGCCAGTGCGCTCGCCGGTAGCGCAGCGCGCGTCGAGCGCGCTGCGGCTCGAGCACGCCGGCGCCAGCGCGCTCCGGATGGTCGAGTGGCGTTCCGGACGGGCGCGGCGCGGTGGGAGACCGCCGAGCATCGCCGCGCCCGCGTCCGCGACCAGCTTCTGCTCGACGGCGCCGATCCGGCGGCCTGGCCGAACGCCGCGCTCGCGGCAGAACACGTCGCGCATCACGTGCCCGAGCCCGAGCTGCTCGGCCCCGACCCGCATGCGGAGCTCGACGGGATCGGCGCGCGCGCCTCGCGCTACCGCGCCGAGCTCATCAGCGGTCGGTGGGCCGTGCCCGCCGGCGACCTCATCGAACCCACCCACTCCCGACAGGAGGAGAGCAGCGCATGAGCCAGCCCCAACCAGAGCGCCGGCGGACACGTCCGACGCCGATCCCTGAGAGCACCTGCGCAGATGCGCAGATGCTCGTCTGCCCGGGAGCCCGTTCGGGAACCGATGCAGTCAGCTCGGCACCGGCAACGGCGTGCCAGGCCGCAGACGCAGCCGTCGCCGTGCCGACGAGTCCGTCTGTGCAGGTGCGCATCTGCGCTGCTGGTCAGTTGCGCATCTGCGTCTGCCCCGTGTCAGGCGGGGCGTGCGAGTCGATCGGGAGTGCGTGGTGAGCGCCTCGTCACGGGTGCGGCTGGAGCTCGATCAGCGCCGCGCGCAGGCGTTGCATGCGGCGGTCAGTGAGGCGTTGTGCGCGGATCTGCTCGCGGGTGATCGTCGCGATGCCGCCCGGGAGTTGCTCGAGCAGCTCGATCGGCGCGTGCCCGGCTGGCTGCACGCGGCCGCGGTTGGCGGGCAGGCCGGTTACCTGCTGGCCGCCGAAGCGGTGCTGCGCGCGCTCGTCGACGCCGAGGCCCGCGGCCGCAGCGAGCTGAGCGAGATCGAGTTGCTGCGCGCGCTG
>Ga0136617_10003263_pt1 | contig 14495 bp, 9 predicted proteins | sample AntDrymUQ3222106_2_FD_129672 | JGI IMG/M metagenome (GOLD analysis project Ga0136617, IMG submission 129672) | Polar desert sand microbial communities from Dry Valleys, Antarctica - metaG UQ322 (21.06) | ecosystem: Environmental > Terrestrial > Soil > Desert | place: Antarctica: Dry Valley... | reverse complement strand
GGGCGATTGAGTGTGATGCGTGCAATGCTTCCGTTGATGGTAAATAGAACCGGTGAGCCTTCGTCAGTCATTTGAGTTTGCCAGAGGGTAATGGCTTAGTTTGAACAGATCTGTACTTCATTCTGCATCAGTGACTCGGCTGTAAGTTCCTGTCAGGGTGGTTAGCTTGCTTAGTCTCATTCACACCGCGGCTCTAGCCCGGTGGTAGAATTTTGCCCCCTGATTTCTAACCGTTTTAACGGTTTGGAGTGGGCCGAGTGAATGACCTTTAAGGAAACCGTTAAAAACGGTTCAGAGTGTCGGAGTTTGCTTTGACACCGGGCTAAAGCCGCGGTGTGACTGAGATAGTTACGAAAAGCAAACTGACCCACTAACCTGCCAGTGCGATGCCTTGTCACGGCTTCTTCAGTATTACTCTTTCAACTACCATAGCAAAGTCGCGACAAGCGGGGTCCGGCAGCAGCAGGGCGGGGTTTCCGGCCGAGCATCTCGGCAGGAGTGCTCTGGCACCGCACTGCAAGGAAGTTCGATCACGGCGCGCTCAGGAATTCCATCAGCGCATCATTCACTTCCTCGACCGCTTCATTCTGCACCCAGTGGCCGCTATCAGGAATGCGCAACTCCCGGTAAGGCGCATCGATGTACTTCCCCACCCCGCGTACCGTTCGCGGAAGAATTGCGAAGTCCTGCTCGCCAAAGATAAAAAGTGTAGGCACGCGAACGCGCTTATTCCTTCTTGTGTGCCCCTGACCAAATTGCTCGGAATCCGCCGAGGCCCTTGAGCCCCGCAGTATGTGAAAGACGTTCGCGCGATAATAGTTTACGGCGCCGGTAAGCGCACCCGGCTGTCGCAGAGCTTCTTTGTAAGTCTCAACGTCAGCATCCGTAAAGCTACCGCTTCTGGCAACCTTCTGTTTGAAAACACTATCGAGATTTTTGAAGTTGTTCCTGCTTATTGCCCATTCGGGTACCCGCGGAAGCTGAAAGAAAAACATATACCAGCTTCTGAGCAACTGGCGCAGCGAAATATTCGCACGCCAGGCAGCCGCTGGAGGAACCTGCAAAACTGCCAGTTTGGATACGCGCTCGGGATACTTCTGCGCAACGGCCCAAGCCACGCCGGCGCCCCAGTCGTGACCGACAATGGCTGCCTTCGGTGCGCCGAAGTGATCGATGAGGGCAATGACATCATTCACGAGCACGTCGGTCGAATAATCCTCAACTCGCGGAGGCTTTTCGCTCAAGTTGTAACCCCGCATATCCGGAGCAACGACATGAAAACGCGTGCCCAGTACGGTCAACTGATGACGCCACGAATACCAGAACTCTGGAAAGCCGTGCAGCAAGATAACAAGATCTTTTCCGCCACCGCTTTCTGCATAGTGCAGGCGGATGCCATTGACGCTGGCGTAGGCATGCTTTATTGCCGGCTGCGACGTGCTGTCTTTGTCTTCCTGTTTAGATATCATTTAGTTCAACCCAAAAGGATGGCTCAATCCTCGCTGATTTGCAGGTGAGGAAGGCGGACCGGGTTTTCACACAGCCCTACCGCGGCCAGTTACTAGCAGAGCTGGTTGCTTCGCTCTCCCAGCTGGTTTTCGAATGACATTTTAGAAAATGCTAACCCAGGTCCAAAGAGCGGGCTTCTTTGTCGGCAACCTCAATCTTCATTCGCAACAGCGCTGTTGAGAATGTCTTGCCTTGGGCGTCGGTCATCAGAGATAGGGTTCCACCACCACCGAGGCTTTCATGCAACAGGAAATTAAGTGCCCCGAGATTTGCCAACTCAAACCTTTCCACGCTGCCCTTGCAGATACCTTGGAAGTGTTGCTTGACGCGCTCGGCGGTGACTTCCCGAACCAGGATCGGATAAAACTCATCCCGGAGCGCAATCAGGCCCACGTTGGCCGTATCGCCCTTATCCCCCGAACGCGCATGGGCAAGTTTGGTTAGTTGAATTTGCATATATCGCCGTCACGCTTCAATTACTTGAACCTTCGGCCTGATTTCTTCCTTGGGAATCAGCGCCGGCCAGTAGGCAACAATCTCTTCCACCTTGGGCCGTCCGCCCGCAAAGCCGGTAACCCCAGGTGGCCCTGTTAGAATCAGCGGAGCAATCTCTTTAGTAAATCGCTCGACGGCGCTGCGATTTTCGCTGCGCACGCCCACCCGCAACTGCACTTCGGGTATGTCCTTTGGCGGATCTCCCGCGAGAGCGCCATGCGTCGCATTCACACCAACGAACTCTGTCAACACTTCATCAAACTGCAAACCGAGACGATCAAGTCGCGCGCGGAGAATTTTGGCGCCGACTTGGGCCTTTTCGTAGGCATCCGGCCAAGAGTAAACGAGCGTACCAATAGCCTTGAATCCGGCCGAGTAGCTGATCGAAACCTTGAGAAACTCGGTTGCCGGCCGGCCTTTGACGCCGTAGACGCAGACCCGATTGGGTCCGGCGTCTTCGAGCTGGATGGTTGTGAAATCGGCTACGCAATCCGGGGTGATGTATTCGTGCGGATCGCCCATCTCATAGACCAGTTGCTCTTTTATAGAAGGGATGGTCACGCAGCCGCCCGTGCCTTCGTGCTTGGTGATAACAAAAGTGCCATCAGGTGCCGCATCTGCGATCGGGAAACCGACATCTGCGAGATCTGGAATACTGCGCCAATCGTACTGACAATTGCCGCCAGAAGCTTGCGCACCGCATTCAATGATATGGCCGGCGATTGTTCCCGCAGCCAGTCTGTCCCAGTCATCAGGCGCCCAGCCAAACTCGTGGATCATCGGCGCGAGGGTTAGACCTGTGTCAGTAGCCCGGCCGGTAATGACGACTTGGGCACCGCCGTTCAGTGCCTCCACCATTGGCCAGGCGCCAAGATAGGCGTTTGCGCTTTGAATTCGATCACGCACAGTCGCCAGCGACTCACCGGTGTCCATATTGCGCAACTCGATTTCCCGCCCCAGTAGTTCATCGAGCCTGGGCATGATGTCGTCGCCAGTTACGATTCCGACACGTAGTCTGCCGGCAAGCCCCAACTCCCTGGCAATTTCACGCACAGCATCGGCGCAACCTTCGACGTTTACGCCCCCGGCGTTTGCCGTAACCCGAATATTTCGTTCGACGCACGCCGGCAGTATTTGTTTCATCAGGGGAACGAAATCCTTCGCATAGCCGGCGTTAGGATCTCGCGAACGTTGCTTTTGCATGATCGACATCGTCACTTCCGCGAGATAGTCGAGCATAAGGTAGTCGATCGGCCCACCTTCAACCTGGCGCACGGGTGCATCAAGCAGATCGCCCCAGAACCCCTGGCCGGCAGCAATGCGAATCCTATTCTTCATTTTGAACTCATGTCAGCACCGGGAGCAGTAGCGAACGAGTGTGAAAACCCAGTTCCTAAGCGCCAGAGGTGCGAAATGTGAAAGCCTAGGGTAACGCCCTAGAGGTTACGGTCGATTAGTTTTGAAGCGCTGAAGGCGCGAAATCAGGTAGTGTCGACCGAATACAGTAGTGATTGCGCCGCCTCCAACATCATTTCGCGCCTTCAGCGCTCAGAAGCGCCCACGAGCCCACCTGGGCCGATGGCCCAGGCTTTCACATTTCGCACCTTTGGCGCTTAGAGTCTGAGTTTCCACACAGGCTTCTTCTCGGTAGCGACCGGGTCATTAATCGCCGGGGGCTAATAATAGGAGCGAATCCCGGTCGCTACCCGCTCTTCTTAGAAACATGACCAAAAAGCCCTTATTTTTCGCCATTGGCAAGTTTCATCTCGTTATCTGCTTGTCGCAGACGAGCAAAGCTACTCGGTTCTGACAAAGCGGGGCGAAGCGGCGCTACTTCACACCAACCCCGACGGCAAAACAAACGGCCCAATGTGCGGACCGGGGTAATTCAAGCTCGTGCAAAGCGCGAGCTCCAACGCCTCGCGCGTGGATTCCGGGGTAATCACTGCATCGACAAACCCGCGCGCCGCAGCATATTTCGCATCCAGTTCCATCTCGTAAGTCTCGCGCACCTGGTCCATCTCAGCCTCAAGCTCCTCGCCGGGTTCTTCTTTGGCCTTCTTCAACTTGTCGAGCTGGCTGCCAAACACCGCTTGCACAGCCGAGTCGCCTTCCATAACGCCCATACGGCCGGTGGGCCAACTGAAAATAAAGTTTGGATCGAACCCCTGCCCCGCCATCGCATAGTAGCCGGCGCCGGACGCATGGTTCACTGTCAGCACAATCTTCGGCACCAAGGCGGTTGCCATCGCTTCAACAAAGCGCGCGCCCGCGCGAATTATTCCCGAGTGCTCTGCTTCGGGGCCCACCATGAAACCGGAAACATCCTGGATAAAAAGCAAAGGGGTCTGGCGCCGGTTGCACGTTTCGATAAAGTAGGCCACCTTCTCGGCCGACTCCGTATAAATAATTCCGCCAAAGCGCGGCGGTCCGCCGCCCGACACTCGAAGCATGCCGCGGTTGTTGGCGATCACACCCACCTGAATGCCACACACGCGCGCATGCCCCGTGATCATCTCCTTCGCATAATCAGCTTGAAACTCGTCCAGATGCGCGCCATCCAGTAGGCAGTCAAGAAGGTGACGGGCGTTATAGGGCTGCTTGTGATCCTCCGGAATGATGTTGTACAGGTCAGAAATGGGCCGCGCCGCCTCCACACTCGGCAGGATGGGAACTACGCTTGAGGGTTTCACCGGTAACTCAGAAACAAATTCGCGAATTTTAGCGAGACAGGCTTTGTCGTTCGCGACGCGATAATGGGCAACGCCTGACACTTCATTGTGTGCGCGGGCGCCTCCGAGCGTTTCGTTGTCGATGGTTTGACCGGTTGCTCCTTTTACCAGATTCGCTCCACCCAGACCCATGAACGATGTGCCTTCGACCATCACGATGACGTCTGAGAGGGCGGGCAAGTATGCGCCGCCGGCGATGCATGGTCCCATCACAGCAGAAATCTGCGGAATCTTCAGATACCGACGCATGAGGGAGTTGTAATAGAAGATTCGCGACGCACCATACTGGCCTGGGAATACTCCGCCTTGATGCGGCAGATTCACGCCCGCGGAATCGACCAGGTAGATAATTGGCACGTGCGAGCGCATCGCGATCTCCTGCGCGCGCAGAATCTTTTTGATGGTTTCCGGCCACCATGAACCTGCTTTCACAGTTGCATCATTGGCCACAACCACAACTTCTCTATCCTCGATCCGACCTACAACGGTGACTACACCGGCCCCTGGGGCGCCGCCGTCGTATTGATCATAAGCGACCAGCAGGCCGATCTCCTGCACGTATGAGTCTTTGTCGAGCAAAAGATAGATGCGCTCGCGCGCGGTGAGCTTCCCTTGCTGATGCTGCCGCTCGATCTTCTCTGGCCCGCCACCGAGCCGCAGCTTCGCGTCTAGCTGCTTCAACTCAGCCGTCAATTCTCTTAAGCGCTTATTGGATTTTTTTGCCGCGGAGCTTTTTGAGGACTCTTTAACTGAGTATTCGTCGGCGCTGCGTTTCACGGGTTAAGGTTCACGGCTAATAATTTTAGATTGCCGCCCAAAGTAACATGAGGAGAGAGACTGTGACAATTGGCGAGGTTGAGGTGGGCTTTCTTTGGAGTGCGCCGGCAGAGCAAAGCGGCGACGGCGCTTTGGTTGAAATAGATCGGGCAGCAATCCAAAGCGGTGTCGCACTGCGTTTGCCACTGCACTCCATAAAGTTGTGCGACGCCGCTCAAAACCCTCCCTAACAGTGGGACTGCCGCCCCGAACAAAATACAAAAGAGGCCACCGCTTTGCGCGGTAGCCTCTCGTAAACCCAATTCGTCTGAACCGATTAACCCTGGATTACGGTCTTCGATTGGTATTGCTGTTCGCGTTCCGGTTGTTGGCGCTTGTAGACCTCACGCCAGCCGTATTTGCGTTACCGTTGTCATTGGTTAACACTGCGGTGTTTGACGAAACTGTCTTACTGTTCGTGTTTGCCGGAATGTTTGCGTTAGCGTCAACCACGCCTTCGCGTGCTGGGTTGCCGGCAGCATTGCTGTTGTTGGCATTGCTGTTATTGGCATTCACTCTGCTGTTGGTGTTGGTCTCGGCAGCGCCGCACCCTGTCAGGGCTACGGCGCCTGTAAACACCAACGCAAGCGCTAATTTGCGTTGCATTATTTTCTGTCCTCCACTGTCTGTCGTCGTTAGTCTTGCGCCAACGACTATCACGTCAAACCTATCGATAGAGCGACTCAGCCTTGTTTGTGCGCCAGTCGTTCTCAAAGTAGTCCGCATCTTCAGTAGTGCGCGGATTGACACCCATGACGATGCCACCCTCTTTGATTCCTTTTTCGTAGTGCTTCGCCTGCTCCTCGGGAATTCCGGCCCCGACAAGTGCGCCCACAACGCCGCCGGTCAATGCGCCGGCTCCACCTCCCGCAATAGCAGCCGCGATCGGACCGGCGATTAGCAAGCCGACCCCCGGCAGGGCCAACGTCGTGCCGATGGCTGCGATGGCCGCCAGCGTCGCGCCAACACCGCCGCCGATAGCAGCGCCCTTACCAGCGCCCTCCCAGGCCTTCGAGCCCAGTTCAGTCTCATTGTCGGTATCAGAAAAATGTTTTTTGCGTGTCTCGTCCGACATCAATAAATTGACGTCATCTTTGCTGTAACCTCGATCGCTCAATCCACGATAGGCACGCTCCGCGCTGTCTCGGTCCTTGAATAAACCCGTTAACATCCGCTTCTCGCTCCCGCGCGCTGCTCCCATTGAGCCGTCAGTAACTCCGTCCTTGTTATAATCTGCCATTGCTTTGCTCCTTCTTGTTTTTAAGAACGTTATTTATGCGAGCGCAAAAAAGCTCAACGTTGGCGTCTCACGGCTATCGTTTTTGCTTCAGTGCACCCATTCGATTACCTGCACTTAGGTTCCACCGCTACTCTGCAACGCCCATACCACTACGGCTCGGACCACTTCCTCTCAACTTTCAGCCAACGGGTTTCCCACTTGAAGTCTCTATCTTTCCGCCGCAGGACTGCGCATTTGATCGCCTTTTTTGCATAGCTTTGCTGTATTTGAAGGCTTTTCCTGAGTAAGAAACTAAGCTCCTTGCTGGAGTGCTGCTGGAATTAGAACGGCTGAGACGCACAGGGGTAATACGATTTTGATACAGATCGTTCTGTACCTGTGCAGAGGCGAAATCTCTTTCCCGAGATTTAGGAGCGAGCATGCTTCAGAGGGACAGCGCCCGCGAAGGTGATCGAACGTTGAGAACCTGGGGAGGAGGAAGCGACACCTGCTGAGCGAAGGAATCTGGAATTCGCGGTTTGCTGAAGAAGACCGGCAAGATACTGAAGAAACCATTTAAGTTTTAGGTACTGGGGGGCGGGGTGTCGGTGTCGGGTGCCGGGTGCCAGGGATCAGCTGAAGGTATATGGTTACCACCACCTCCTCCTGCCAGCTGCCTCCTCCCCTCCCACCCATCTCCCTGTCCCTCCGCCCCCTCGTGCTATCCTCCCCCAAGATGACCAACGAGTCGCAGGAAACTCGGCGTCTGGCCCTAGACGAACTGCGTACGAGCACTATTGCTCCGGGCGCGGTTTTGCGTTCGCGATACCGTCTTGAGAGCGAGATCGGTCGCGGCGGAATGGGTGTCGTCTATCGCGCGATGGATCTCGAGTTGATGCGCGAAGTGGCAGTCAAACTCTTGCCGGAATCGTCGTCTGCTCCTGATGCTCGAGACCGGCTAATTCGCGAAGCTCGCGCAGCCGCCGCCCTGAACCACCCACATATAGTATCTGTCCACGATGTTGGCGTGGCCCAGGGGATTCCCTTCTTCGTGATGGAACTAATCCACGGTCCGAGCTTGTCGCGCGCGAAACCCGTCCACTTGGCGCGCATCGTCGAGATCGCTTGCCAAATTTGCGCCGCACTCGATCACGCACACTCAAACAGTATCATTCACCGAGACTTGAAACCCGACAACGTGCTTTTGTCCGTCGCGGGCAGCTCGGGCAGCGTGAAGCTCGCGGATCTCGGTCTCGCATTACCCGGACACGGCGCGCGCATCTCTCGCTCCGGCATCATCGTAGGCACAGCGGCCTACATGGCCCCTGAGCAAGCTTTGGGCCAGCCTCTCGACGGCCGGGCCGACCTCTACGCGCTGGGCGTAATGCTTTACGAACTGACTACAGGTCGTCTGCCTTTCACCGGCGAGGACGCTCTAACAATTGTTTCTCAACATGTCCACGCTCCCGTGGTGCCGCCGCGTATGTTGCGCTCAGATCTGCCACGCGCGCTTGACGCTGCAATCCTGCGGTTACTTGCAAAGGATCCCGCACAGCGCTTCGCGACTGCAGGTGACGCCGGTGCCGCCTTGCGCGAGTCGCTGACCGCTCCGGACCCTGCTACTGGCGAAGACTCCGCTCCGAGCGTCGCGATCCTCGACGCGCTTGCTCGCGGTCGTTTGGTCGGACGCGCCGCTGAACTTTCGGAGGCGCGTGAGTTGTGGCGACGCGCCCGCGATGGTCGCGGCCACGCAGTGCTCTTGAGCGGCGAACCCGGAGCCGGCAAGACGCGTCTGGCGAGAGAGATTACAATTCAGGCCGCCGTCGAGGGATCGGTGGTGCTCACCGGTGGTTGTTATGAGTATGAGGCGAGCACGCCGTACCTGCCTTTTGTTGAAGCTTTTTGCCGCTGGGCGCGCGAGCAGAAAGATGACGCCGCTTTGCGGGAAACACTAGGCGATGCGGCTATTCAAATCTCCAAGCTGGCTCCCGAAATCGCAACACGTCTGGGTCCGTTTCCAGCGCGTCCAGTGTTAGCGCCTCACGAAGAACGTTTGCTCTTCTTCGACGCAGGTGTTTGCGACCCTCGCCGGCCGTCAGGGTCTGCTCTTCTATGCGGACGACTTACACTGGGCAGACCGCGGCACGCTCTGGGCTGCTGAGCCACCTGCTGCGCCAACTCCGTGATCAGCGTGTGCTGATTGTTGGCGCCTACCGCGATACAGAACTGGATCGCGCACATCCATTAGCGAAGGCGTTAGTCGATTGGAACCGCGAACGGCTAGTCACCCGCATCCCTCTCCGGCGCTTCGATAGCGCCGAGACTTCCGCACAATTGGGAGCGTTGCTGGGCGAAACGGTGAGTGCGGATTTCGGCGACGCGGTTCATCGCGAAACCGAGGGCAACCCTTTCTTCGTTGAGGAGGTATTGAAAGCGCTCATTGAGCAGGGTTCTGTGCGGCGCGAGAGTGGTCGTTGGAAGCGTTGCGACGTAGCTGAGCTGCTTATCCCGCAGAGCGTGAAGGAGGCTATCGGAAATCGCCTGAATCGAGTGAGCAAGGAATGCAATGAAGTGCTGCGTGCGGCTGCCGTGCTGGGCAAGACTTTTACTTTCGAGGAACTGATGGCTGCCGCTGCCGATCACAATGAGGACGCTCTGTTGGACGCTTTGGATGAGGGCACGGCAGCGCAGCTGATTACAAACACCAGCGGCGACTCGTTTACCTTCACTCACGATAAGATTCGCGAAGTGCTTTATGAAGAGATCAACCCCATCCGTCGTCGCCGTCTACACCGGCACGCCGCCGAAGGGCTCGAACGCCATCGCGAGACTTCGCACTGCTTCGTTGAGCGGCTGGCCCATCACTACATCCAGGCAGGTGACTACGAACGCGGCCTCAGCTATGCGAAACAAGCGGCTGCCGAGGCGGAGCGAGTGTTTGCGTTCGACGAAGTGATTGCGGCGTATGGTCGCGCGCGCGACTGCGCGGAAAGCCTGGGGCTCATGGATGAGCAATCGGCTATGGAAGAGGCCATGGGCAAATCGTATCTGTTACATGGCGAGATGATTCCTGCGGGCGAGCACTTCGAACGCGCCATGGCCCTTACAACCGAACCGTTGGTACGAGCACGCTTGCAATGCCAGGCTGCAAGTTCCCTGGTCGCAACCGGAGACCAGCGCGGAGTTGAGTACGTTCGGGAAGCACTGACAGTTTTGGACCCAGCCACGCATCCGCTCGAGACTGCGAATGCTCTGTCCATAGAAGGACGCTTTCATCACCTGGCAGGCCGGCACAAAAAAGCAATAGAACTACTTGGAAAAGCTGCCGCTCTGGTCGCGCCCGCGGTGGAAGCAGACACTATCAGCACTTTTGCAGCACCGATGATCTCCCAGGTTTATGCCTACACCGCTGGTGGGTATCAGCACTACGGACTCTTCGACGACGCCGACCGCTGGGCCCGCCGGGCAATCGAGTTTGGCACAAAGCATAATGTGCCCTTTGCCCAGGCAGTCGGTTTTGAGTTCCTTGGTGAAGACGCGGTTCACAAGGGCGATTTCGAAGCTGGACTTGAATACGCCGCGCGTGAGCGCGAAATTGCTGAGAAGCTTCATTCGCGCGAGCGACGCGCGTGGACACATCTGGTGGTTTCCTTATGCGCCATGCATCTCGGTGATCGGCAGCGCGCGGAGCGAGAGTTTGTTGAAGGGGTGGCTTTGGCAGAATCAGTAGGAGAACATCGCGTGGCTGCGTTGATGAAATGCAACCTGGCCGTTCTGCAAGCGGAACTGGGACGATTGGATGACGCATTGCAGACCGCGTTAGAGAATGCGCAGGCGGCGGGTGCTGGTCTGCTTTATTCGCGTTTCGAAGCTCTCCGCTGTTTGGCCGAAGTACGTTTTCGTCGCGGTGAGATCGCGGAAGCAGAAGGCTTGTGTACCGAAGCTCTGGAGCTGGTATCGGAAACAGAGTCGCGGGTGAGCCGTTTGTGGCTGGGACCGCTGTACGTCGAAGTGTTCCTGGCTGCCGCGAAACGTACGGAGGTGGCCGCGCAAGAGGCAGCGGCCGCGGGCAACAGCGCTGAGGCTAAGGAGAAAGACACTGAGTCTGGCGCCAAACGCGCTAAGGCTCGCGAGCACTTAGTGAGTTATCAGGAACTTGTCGCCGCTTGCCAATCGCCACGCTTCACACGTGAGGCGAGCCGCCTCACCACGCTGCTTGGTTTTGACTAAAACTCCAACACTGCCTCGGGCACATCACCGAATCTCCGGACGTTCGCGGCTTTGCCGCCTCCCTTGGGGAATGCCTCCGGCTTTCCGTGCGCTTTGTTTAAATCGTGCGAGGCTACGACTCGCTTTTTCTAAAGGGAAAGATTATCCTACCTCTCAGCTTTTCAAACCTCACGAGAAAGGATGCACCTCATGTTTCGCATCTCGAAAAACACTCCTACGTACTATCTCACTTCGGTAGCAAGAAATCGATTACGAGTCTTCGGGCTACAACGGTGAGAAAAGCCCGAGGTTTTCCGCAAGTGTTGCGGCAAAGCCGCTCGCAGGGATGCGGCAGACGCTCGGTGGCCGCGAGCGATTCAGATATCCAGGCACTCGGCATTTCAGACTCAACGCTCGGTACTCAACACTCAGTACTCAGTACTCAGTACTCAGTACTCAGTACTCAGTACTCAGTACTCGGTACTCGGTACTCGGTACTCGGTACTCGGTACTCGGTACTCGGTACTCGGTACTATTCAACAACCGACTCTAACCTACGGAGGACCTCACAATGAGCGAAATCAAACTCAACCTCACAGATGCTCAGCACACAATCAGTGGAACAATTCACGGTTCAGTGGCGGACGCGTGTATCGCAGCACTGTCTGCGGAACCGGAAACAATCACCGAGCTTGAAGCAGCACTGGCGCGCTACAACAAACCTGCAGGTGATATCAGTCCATTCGCGTGGTCTCGTAAAGACCCGGAGATAGACAAAGAGTCCTGGGATGCTGGGATCGTTATCATCGATCTCGCCGCGCGCATCGTCGCTTCTGAGTCGACCCACTCCCAACCAGGACCTCAGGGTGAAGTGCCTTTTCACGATGGCGTATGCGCTACCGACACCTTGATCTACTATCGCCTCCCAGACGATTGGTTGTTTCTCGACTCTATTGACCAATACGACGGACTGCGAGATCCACGTCGCCTGGAACGCCTTTCCACACCGCCTCTCGACGCGCGCGCCATTCTGTACGGCCGACCGTTGCTGGAGTTCATCGTGCGCGAAAGCTGGTTGCCGAATCACCAAACCGCCGCGGCTAGTTACTGCAATACCAGCGTCGAAGTCGAAAGATCTCTAACCGCTCACGTTGGTGAGCCTGCTCTTGCCGGGACCGCAGGCGTCTTGTCGACGGTTGCGAACACTCTCGGAGGACAGACTTTAGTCGCTGACAACTCGGGTTCAACATCTGTTGGCGAAGTCGAAAACCAGGCATCCGACAACCCAGATCCAGATGACACACTGCGTCAGCAGATCTCCCTACTCCACGCGTGTTGGCTAATGACTCCGCGCGATGACCTACGCGGCCAGTCGCCCAGGGACGTGTTACTTGCCAGGCAGGACTTCATCGACTACGATCTGCACACGCGTTCGATGCAGTGGAGTATGCAAGGCGAGGGACCGCCGTGCCTCGCCACTGATTCTTTCGCATATCGTTTCGCCGGCTTCGGTACTCACGAGTGGGTCATCTACTACGATCTCGTTCGTCACCTGCTTTGGAGTACGCCGAACGAAGAGAGGGGTCGGATCGGCGAAGGGGAGACGGGAACAGTTGCTGACGCTGATCTCCTGCTGACTAGTACCAGCGACCTTAGGAGGGTGCCGCCTGGTCCCTTGAGTGAGGTTCTTCGATCAGACGAGTTGCCAGCTCTGGAATCAGAGATCGCGCGACTCGAAAAACTCAAAACAGAGTGGCTGGAACAACCTCGGGAGGGTTACGGGGGAAGAATTCCGGCGCTCCTTATAGAAAATGAACGGATACGGTTGCCGATAGCCTTGCGCGGCCATGACATGGTAATCGATGAGGATTGCCCTGTTTGTCAGATGATGGACGACGACGCGGAATTAGGAATGGAAGTAGGTTTCTGGCATCTCGACGGCTCGCACATGGACGAAGACTTCGCCTTTTCCGATCTGCGCACGCGCGAGGAGTGGGAAGCCCGGCGGCGGGAATGGGAAGAATTCATTAAGAACTTTAATCGAGAGTGGGAAGAGCGCCAGCGGCGGGAATGCCTCGCCGGCGTCCCGCCCGTCGAGGAGCCTCTGGATATTTCCGAGTTGAACCCGACATCGGATCAGGATGAGTTGCTCGATTCGCGAAGCCGCTAGCTGCCAACGGTTGGAGAAGGGGATGCAAAGACGGGGAGAAGGGAAGATGGGCACGGGGAGTGTGAGCACTTCGGCCGACTTGAAACCCCCGTGGCCGTAACTCCTTCTCCCGCGCCAGTCTTCCGTTTCAATTGACTCATTGGGAACTGCTACGTTCAAGATCACAATTCCTGATCTTAGCTTTGGTAGTAGCCCAGGGCACGGTTCCAGTCTGCAGGCCGATGAAGTTTGGAAACAAAGGCCGGCATCTGGTACCGCCGCAAAGGCATCGTCACTCTTCTCCAGAAGAAAGTAACCCACCAAGCTAGGCGGGGACGGGAGACGCGAAAACGGGAGAGGGGAGACGGCGAGTTCCCCGGCATTCAACACCTTCGGACTAAATTGGTACAGGCATCAGGCTAGTGGGGGTGGTGACGCCCCAGGAAGGGTACAGACTCTCTTAATCTGACGTTATGAAACAGGTTGCCCTTTCGAACCGTGAATGGTTAGAATCAGATTTCCTTAAAACCCAGGTCGTCATCGCCCGCATGTTCTGCACCACCACCGTCTTGATCGGCTCAAGAAACTCTCCCCCGAGCGATTCGGTCATCGTCATCAACATCGCCTCATCCACCAGGAAGCGGTCGCTCCCGTCAGGCAGGTGATAGCGCCTACCTTCGATGAGCTCGACCTTGTCTTCCATCCCGATCGTGGAAGCCAGCCGCGCAAAGAACATTCCACCAGGCTTAAGTACGCGCCACATCTCATTCATCATCGCGCGCCACTGTTCCTCGTCGCGGGCAAAGTGAAGCACCGCGCTACTCAACACCACGTCGAAGCTGGCATCGGCAAACGACATCCGTTCCACCGGCTCAACGCGAAAGTTATCGGACGGCAGTCGCCCAGACGTCTCCGCTGATGATTGCTGAGCGAGAACTGAGGCCAGCCGACGAGTCTGTGCAATAGCTTCTTCCGATTGATCGACTCCGAAGACCTCGTAGTCGCTCCTGAGGAAACAAACAAGATTCCTGCCCGACCCACAACCGGCATCCAGCACTCGCATCCCCTGCACAAACCGACCCTTTAAGAGTTGATCGAACAAATAGATGTCGATGCTGCCAAACCAATCTTGCAAATTCGCTGGTGCTCGCATTAACAGATAATACGCCTGCCCGGATGTCTGGACCCAAGGTCCAATAGCGTCGATTTGAATTCGGTGGCTCCGCGGCCAAGCGGACGTTATCTTCTGTCTAACGAAAGCCAACGCTAATGAAGAAGACCTTTCAAGTGCTAAATGATATGGTCCGGAGTTGATCCTTACGAAATCCGCCCTACTGATCGAATCCGATATAGACGAGAGCTTGCT
>Ga0136617_10003262_pt1 | contig 14498 bp, 11 predicted proteins | sample AntDrymUQ3222106_2_FD_129672 | JGI IMG/M metagenome (GOLD analysis project Ga0136617, IMG submission 129672) | Polar desert sand microbial communities from Dry Valleys, Antarctica - metaG UQ322 (21.06) | ecosystem: Environmental > Terrestrial > Soil > Desert | place: Antarctica: Dry Valley... | reverse complement strand
GACGACTTCGCCCCGCGCCTGAGCTTCTTCTTCAACGCGCAGATCGACTTCTTCGAGGAGATCGCGAAGTACCGCGCCGCGCGGCGCATCTGGGCGCGCGAGCTGCGCGAGCGCTTCGGCGCGACGGACCCGCGCTCCTGGCGGATGCGCTTCCACACGCAGACGGCGGGCGTCAGCCTCACCGCTCAGCAGCCGCTGAACAACATCGTCCGCACGGCGATCGAGGCGCTCGCCGGGGTGCTCGGTGGGACGCAGTCCCTGCACACCAACTCCTACGACGAGGCGCTCGCGCTGCCGACCGAGGAGGCCGCGCGGATCGCCCTGCGCACGCAGCAGATCATCGCCCACGAGACCGGCGTGACCAACACGATCGATCCGCTCGGCGGCGCGTACTTCGTCGAGGCGATGACCGACCAGCTCGAGCGCGAGGCCTACGACTACTTCAGCCGCATCGACGAGCTCGGCGGCATGGTCGAGGCGGTCAAGCAGAACTTCCCCCAGCGCGAGATCGCCGATGCCGCCTACCAGCTGCAGACCGAGTACGACGATCGCGAGCGGATCCTCGTGGGGGTCAACGACTACGTCGACGCGGGCGACCCGGAGATCCCGATCCTGCGCATCGACCCCGAGCTCGAACGCAAGCAGCGCGGCCGTCTGCAGGCGGTGCGCGCGCGGCGCGACGCGGGGCGCGTCGAGCGGACGCTGACCGCGCTGCGCGCCGACGCCGTGCGCGATGGCACCAACCTCATGCCGGCGCTGCTGGACTGCGCACGTGCCGACGCCAGCGAGGGCGAGATCGTGCGCGCGCTGCAGGACGTCTTCGGCACGTACACCGAGACGCCCGTCTTCTAGCGGCCCTTCTCCAGCTAGCGTCTGCGGCAGCTGTTGTGGTAGGGGATGCCGCCGGTGTACTGCGCCCACTCGGTCTTCGTCAGGCCGTTGCCGACGAGGTGGCAGACCTCGCTTCGCAGCTCGGCGAGGTTGCGCCAGAGGATCTTGTCCCACACGCGGATCGTCGTGTCGTCGCTGGCGGATGCCAGCGTGCGCCCGTCGGGGCTGAACGCCACGCCGTAGACGGAACTGTCGTGGCCGGTCAGCGTCTTGCCGAGCGGCTTGCGAGCGCGGACGTCCCACAAGCGGACGGTCGTGTCGTCGCTGCCTGACGCCAGGGTGCGCCCGTCGGGGCTGAACGCCACGCTGTAGATACGGCTGGTGTGGCCGGTCAGCCTGCCGAGCGGCTTGTGTGTACGCACATCCCATAGCCGCAGGAGCTTGTTGTCGCCGCCGGATGCGAGGGTGCGCCCGTCGGGGCTGAACGCCACGCTGTAGACATAGTTGGTGTGGCCGGTCAGCGGCTGGCGCAGCTGCTTATGGGTACGCGCGTCCCACAACCGGACCGTCATGTCGTCGCTGGCGGATGCCAGGGTGCGCCCGTCGGGGCTGAACGCGACGCTTCTGACGGGGCCGGTGTGGCCGGTCAGCGTGCCCAGCGGCTTGCGGGTGCGCGGATCCCACAACCGGATCGTCCGGTCCTTGCCGGCGGATGCCAGCGTGCGCCCATCTGGACTGAACACCGCGCGGACGACGCCGGCGTGGCCGCTCAGCGGCGCGCCGAGCGGCTTGTGGGTGTGTGCGTCCCATAGCCGCACCGCCTGATCGTCGCTGCCGGACGCCAGCATGCGCCCATCCGGACTGAACGCCACGCTCACGACGGCGCCGGTGTGGCCGCTCAGCGGCGCGCGACGCCGATCGGGGGCCTGCACGTTCCACAGCCGGATCGTGGTGTCGTCGCTGGCGGATGCCAGCGTGCGCCCGTCGGGGCTGAACGTCGCGTCTTCGACAGTGTTGGTGTGCCCGCTCAGCTTGCTCAGCGGCTTGCGGGTGCGAGCGTCCCACAACCGGACCGTCTTGTCGTCGCTGGTGGACGCCAGCATGCGCCCGTCGGAGCTGAACTCCACGCCGTAGACAATGCCCTTGTGGCCGGTCAGCTTGCCCAGCGGCTTGCGGGTGCGCACGTCCCACAACCGGATCGCCCTGTCGTCGCCGGTGGACGCCAGCGTGCGCCCGTCGTGGCTGAACGCCACGCCGTTGACCCAGCCGGTGTGGCCGGTCAGCGGCCGGCCCAGCGGCTTACGTGTACGGGCGTTCCACAACCGCACCGTCTCGTCCTGGCTGGTGGACGCCAGCGTGCGCCCGTCGGGGCTGAACGCCACGCTGACGACCTGGCCGTCGTGGCCGGTGAGCGGCTTGCCGCGAGCCTTGTGCGTGCGCACGTTCCACAACCGGGCCGTCTTGTCTTCGCTGGTGGACGCCAGCGTGCGCCCGTCGGGGCTGAACGCCACGCCGTTGACAACGCCCTTGTGGCCGGTCAGCTTGCCGAGCGGTGCGTGGGTGCGGGCGTCCCATAGCCGGATCGTGTTGTCGGCGCCGGCGGAAGCCAGCGTGCGCCCGTCGGGGCTGAACGCCACGCCGTAGACAATGTCTGTGTGGCCCGTGAGCGGGACCCCGACCGGCTTGTGGGTGCGAGCGTCCCACAGCCGGATCGTGTTGTCGTCGCTGCTCGAGGCCAGCGTGCGCCCATCCGGACTGAACGCCACGCTGTCGACGGTGTCGCCGTGGCCGTGCAAGATCGTCACGACACCCGGATCGCGAGCGGCCTGCAGCGCGGCGATCATGCTGCTTTGCGTCTCGACGCGCGGGCTCATCCGGCGGCCCTCGAAGGCGAGCAGCAGGGAGACGTCCGGCCGGCTGCTGAGCAGCGAGGACGCCGACGAGGCCAGCGCCAGCGACCTCGCCTGCGTCGCCTGCCGTTGCGCCTCGCTGCGTTGGTGTTGAGCGTCGATCGCGAACGCGGCGATCAGGGCGGCGATGATCAGCAGTCCGGCCGCGACCGAGCCGAGGATGCGCAATCGGCGGCGTTCGCGTCGGCGCTCGTGGCTGAGGCGGAGTTCTTCGCGGCGTTGGCTGATCCAGGGGACGAGAAACTCGCTGGTGATCTCATAGAGATCGAGATCGCGGCGGCGTTCGCGGCGCACGAGCTTGGAGTCACGTTCCAGGCGCTCGAGCGCATCGTCGAGTAGCGCGGGCGCGATGCCTGGGTCTTCGTCGCTGACGCGTCGGCGCAGATCTTCGGCGGAGATGACGTTGCGGGTGCCTGCGGCGGTGACCATCTGGCTGAGCAACGCGATCGCGGCCGTCCGCAGGTCGCCGGGAAACGCCTGGAGGGCTTCGCCGAGTTCGTCTTCGAGGAGGCCTTGTATGCCTTTGTGGTCAAGCAGCCCGTCGGGGTCGGGGGATTGCCAGAGGCGCAGGCAGACGGTTTGGACTTCTGAGAGGCTTACCTCGCCGGTTCCGAAGCGTTCGGCCAGCGCCTCTCCCAGGCGTTGTGCCAGCGCGGGATCCAGTTCGCGTCCAAAGCGTCCGGGGAAGCGCTCAAAGGGGCCGCGGATGATCGTGTTGAGGGCGTCGGCCGAGGGAGGTCCGAGACGCAGTGCTTGGTCGACGAGCTCGGGGCGCGCGGCGAGTAGGTGCTTGACGCGTCCGAGGTAGTCCTCCCTGAAGGCGAACACGAGCTTGACGGGCAGCGGCTCGCGGAGCAGCCCGACGATCATGTCGACGAGCGCACGCCGCGCCACGACCGCGGCTGCGTCTTCGAACAGCGTCAGGAGCTCTTCGAACTGATCAAAGATGATCATCGGGCGATGCTCTGCTGACACTGCGCGGACGCGCTGCTCAAACTGCGTGATCGACAGCACCACCCGTGATCCGTCGTCGGCTTCGGGGGCCAGCACGGATGGGAGCACATCGCCGCGCTCCTCGGTGAGCGTGATCTGCTCGATGACCAGTTCGGCGCCGCTGCGCGGCTGCACGCGCACGAGGACGGGGTCAAAGCCCAGCCGGCGGGCTTGGGGCAGCAGCCCGGCGTTGACCAGCGAGGACTTGCCGTTGCCCGAGTCGCCGTATAGCAACACGCCGCGGTAGACCGCGACGAGATTGATCAGCAGCCGCGTTTCCTCCTCGCGGGCAAAGAAGATCGCATGATCGGCGTAGCGAAACGGCTGGATCCCGCGGTAGGGAGTCGCCGGGACCGCGACGACGGGTTCATCGACGACGGCTATGGCGCAAGCTCCTCCCCCAGCACCAGCTCATACAGCGCCGGCACGAAGGACCAGACGTCCTGGGCGATGAACTTCACGTAGCGACGCTGGCCTTGCCAGACATCCATGATCAGCGCGTCGGGCTGATAGTCGACCGAGTACATGTCTGGCACGTTGGCGGCGTCGATCTTCCAGCGCAGCGCCTTGAACAGCAGCCGCAGGTTGTAATCCAGCAGGCTGTAGCCGACAAACAGCGTCGTTGAGCCCGTCAGATAGAACTTCAGCGACAGCGGAATCGGGTCATACGGGTCCTTGTCGCTCATCCGCATCACGAACTGGATGTAGTCCTCGTCGGTGATGACCAGCGACTCGCGATGCGCGATGTCGCCATGCAGCTTGTAGATGACCGGACTTTGGGGCGTCGCGTTGCGGAAGTCCGTCGTCGGCTCAGCGACCGGGTTATAGACCGCCACCCGCGGCTGCTTGCCCGCCTCACGCAACGCGCGCTCAAACAACTGGTCGTAGTTGGTCGTGATCACCATCGAGAAATCAAGCCGCGCGAGCGCCCGCAGCATCGGCGACGGCGCCTTGCCCGTATCAACCGCATCGATGATCGCATCGACCAGCCGCGCCCGCGAACTATCGATCTCATACGCCAGCGCCACACGCTGCAGATTGCCCGGATCCTCACCCGCAAACCGCGCCTCAAAATCACATCCCACCGCAAGCTCACGACTCAACGCCGAACCAATCGGCGGCCGCTGCTCGGGCGGATAGGAAAACCCCGACCTCGGCGGCGGCGGCGCATGCACACCCGCCCCCAAAAACAAAATGCACGACTGGTCACGCACCGTCTCAGCGACGCGATCAAGCACACGATCGACATCCGACACAGAACCCACAATGAGTCCAGCATAAAGCCGCATCCGCCACCCACCCCGCCCCGTGACCAATCTCACAGGACGGTCCGTCGCGCCTACAAGGTCAGTGCTCTGGGTGATCGATGGGCTGGAATAAGTGATCAGTGCGTCTCTGCTCTGGTTGATCGATGCACTGGATTAAGTGACTGGCAGGTTGCGCCAGCTTCTATTCGCAAGCGGACGTGCCTGTAGGACGCGCTGGCACGACCTCCGGCTCGCGGAGGGGCGTGTCGCAGGCGGCCAGCGGTGGGCTGGACGATTGGCCTGCTGTACGCGATGACCTCCTGAGACAGGCCGCGCCGTAATCGACGGCTTTCTGCCTGCTCAGGAGGTCATTCTTGCTTTCCTAGGTCCGGCTGGATCCACACTGGCTAAGCGGAGGATCAAGGGTTATGACGGTGGTGGCTTGGGGCGATGCGGCGACATGGCGCAGCTCCTTTTGATAGATCGAATGGTGGGCGGAAGTCCAGCCGCCCCGTGTCGTGAGGGCCCGCGTGGACCGCCGAAATCGGCGGTGCTGGCGGATCAGCGGCAACCGACCGCCGGGGCAGGCGGTTGCAACGCCCGTCCTGGCAGCTACGACTCCAAAATCCTCCTGCGGTGGGTCATCGGACGATCGAGGAGCCGCTGGGGAAGGGTGGATATGACGCATACGCTGCCTCCTTGTAGAGAGGGGTGATTGACTCTGTGACAAGTGAAGCAGAGGCCGGGTTGCACCGCGCCTGGTAAACGCCTAACCCCGTATCAGGGAAATCCCTAGTGCGGCGCTGTGTAGGAGCCGAAGACATCGTTCGAATCCAGCCGAATCACACGGTCGGGCGCACCACGGAGTGCGCTCGCATCGATCTGCTGCTCGACACCGCGCGTCGTGGCTGCAGCGGCGCGCTCGTCCTGCGCGGCGAGGCAGGCATCGGCAAGAGCGTCCTGCTGCGCTACGCCACCGAACACGCCACCGGCATGACAGTTCTGGAGGCGCGTGGCGTCGAGTCAGAATCCGAGCTTCCGTTCGCCAGCCTCTCGGAGCTCCTGCGACCGTTCCTCGGCGAGATCGACTCGCTGCCCAAAGCGCAGTCTGCGGCATTGCGCGGCGCCTTGGCGCTCGGGCCATCTGAGGCAACCGACCGCTTTGCGGTCTATACGGCTGTTCTCAGCCTCTTGGCAGCGGCAGCCGAGGATGCACCCGTCCTCTGCCTCCTCGACGATGCACAGTGGTTTGACACCGCCTCCGCGGACGCGCTTCTGTTCGCCGCGCGGCGACTAGAGGCTGAGGGGGTGGCGCTGCTCTTCGCCGCACGCGAGAACGACGGATCGGGATTTGATGCGCGCGGCCTCGAGGAGCTTGCTCTCCGCGGGCTCGATGCCGAAGACACCGCGACCCTGCTTGCGCTCTGCGCAGCGCAACCCCCCACGGCAGAGGTGGCAGAGCACCTCGCGCGCGAGACAGCGGGCAACCCTCTCGCCCTCGTCGAGCTCTCAGGGCTGTTGAGCGAGGAACAGCTTGCCGGCCGGGCGCCGCTGGCCGACCCGCTACCGGCAGGAGCTTCGGCCGAGCACAGCTTCCGACGCAGGATCGACGCACGCTCCAAGCCCACGCGCCAGGCGCTGCTCGTGGCCGCCGCCGCGGCAGGGGACAATCTCGGCCCGATCCTCACGGCGGCTCGCGCGCTCGGCGTCGAGGCGAGCGCCTTCGAAGACGCGGAAGCGGCCGGACTCATCGCCGTCACCGAAGCGCGTCTTTCCTTCCCCCACCCACTCGTGCGCTCGGCAGCCTACGCTTGCGCATCGCCAGCCGAGCGGCGCGCGGTACACCGCGCGCTCGCTGAAGCGGTCGGCGATGAGCAACGGGCGTGGCACCTCGCGGCGGCCGCTTTCGGCCCCGACGAGGACGTCGCCCGCAGCCTCGAGCGAGCCGCCGAGAAAGCGCGCGAACGCCACGGCTACGCGGCGGCTGCCACGGCACTCGAACGGGCGGCGCGGCTGAGCCCCGAGGAGCCCTCGCGCAGCAAGCGCCTGTTTGCGGCCGCGGACGCCGCCGACAACGGCGGTCACACCGAGCAGGCGCTCAACCTGTTGGCCCGCGCCCTCGAAGGCGCAGACGAGCCGCGGCTGCGAGCGGCGATCCAGCATGCACGCGGACGTATCGAGCTCTTTCGCGGCCGGACGTATACCGCCCAACAGCTCCTGGCGACCGAGGCCGCTGCCATCGAGCCACTCGACCCAGACCTTGCGGCGTGCATGCTCGCCGACGCGGCGCTTGCCTCCCTGCTCGCCGGCGACGCGCACGGCTCCGTCCGGCTGGCCCGGCGAGCCCATGAGGCGCTGCAAGCGACAGGCGGCAGCGCTGAGCTGATCATCAAGCTGTTTCTGGGAACGGCCTTGTACCGGGTTGGCCAGATCCACGAGGGGCTTCAGCTCGTCCGGTCCATGCCGGCGATCGCCGAGAGCAGGCCGGTCGAGCCGTATTACCTCGTACACGCCGGGAAGATCCTCACCTGGGCCGGCGAGCATGCCCGAGCGCGGGCGCTTCTACGCCGGGCGATCGATGAGATCCGCACCACCGCAGCCCTCGGCTGGCTGCCCTTTGCGCTCTACGCGTCCTCTGGCCTGGATACCCGGACCGGCCGATGGACAGCGGCGTATGCGGACGCCTCGGAGGCCGACCGCATCGCCTCAGACACCGACAACCCCTTCTGGCGCTGCCATGCCCTCGGCCAGCTGTCGCTCATCGAGGCCGGCCAAGGCCGCGAAGAAGACTGCCGGACCCATGCCTCCGAGGCCCTCGCGCTCGCCCGCTCGCTCGACATCGAAGAGCCCCGCGACATCGGCGACGCCCTCGGGCTGCTCGAGCTCGGACTGGGACACCCTGATGAGGCGATCAGACACCTCGAGCCGGTGACGCGTGTCTCGGTCAACGATACCGGCGGACATCCGGTGCTTGCCCGCTCGTCGCTCCCAGACTTGGTCGAGGCATATGTCCTATCCGGACGCTCGCCTCCAGACGAGCTGGTCGCCGCGCTCGCAGCACCGGCGAAGGCGACCGAGTCAGTCTCGTTCGGCGGGCTGGCCGAGCGCTGCCGCGGCCTCCTCGCCGACGACGAGCAGTTCGACGCCCACTTTGCAGAAGCGCTCAGGTTGTACGAGCTCGCCGCGATGCCCTTCGCGACCGCTCGCACCGCGCTCTCCTACGGAGAACGCCTGCGCCGCAGCGGGCGGCGCGTGGAATCGCGCGTGCAGCTGCGCGCCGCGCTTGAGGTCTTCCAACGACTTGGCAGCCGGCCGTGGGCCGATCGCGCAGAACGAGAGCTACGAACGACCGGTGAGAAGGTGCGCCGGCGCAAGGCCTCGGCGACCGAGGAACTCTCTCCCCAAGAGCTTCAGATCGGGCTCGTCGTCGCCCAGGGAGTCACCAACCGCGAGGCCGGCGCCGCGCTCTTTCTCAGCCCCAAGACCATCGAATACCACCTCAGCCATGTCTACCGCAAGCTCGGGGTGCGCTCGCGCACCGAACTTGCCCGCCTCGTAGCGCACCAAGATGTCCTACCGGGAACCCCCTCTCTCAGCATCCAGGCAGAGTAGGCTTGCGCGAGGAAGCTTGGCGTGAACCCTGCCAAATCGCCTGTGACGATCGACGCTGTCCTCGCTCGGATGCGAGCGATCGACGACGAGCTGCCGATAAACGACGGAGTCGCCTGGTTCAACAAGCTCTATCTCCAGGTCACGGAGCGAATCGGGGAACGGCACGAGCAGGGGTCCTTCAAATACCCCGGCTTCCTGGAACGACTCGACGTGGTGTTCGCCGACCTCTACTTCCGCGCCTACAAGACAGCGCAAGCGGGCAAGGCGAAAACCGTATCCAAAGCATGGGCACCGCTCTTTGCAGCCAGACACAAGTCCGCGATCGCACCGATCCAGTTCGCGGCCGCCGGCATGAACGCCCACATCAACTACGACTTGGCGGTCGCGCTCGTGAGCGTCTGCGCGGAATTCGGGCTCAAGATCGAGCGCGGCACTCCCCACCACGCCGACTTCGAGCACGTCAACCAGCTACTGGAGGAAGTCGAGGAAGACGTCAAGCACTGGTTTGCCACCGGCTTCGTCGAAGAGCTCGACCACGCGTTCGGTCGCGTCGACGACATCCTCGCGATGTGGAGCATCGCCAGAGCACGCGATATGTCATGGACAACCGCCCAGATTCTCTCCACTCTTGGTCAGGGATTCCTCAGAGACCAATTCCTGCTCGGACACGGAAAGTACGTCGGGGCCTACGGCCGAGGACTGCTGCTTCCGACCGGAGCACCGCTCGACTGAAGTGCCCGCATCGCTCCCGGCGGCGATGAGCTGCGCCTCACGACCCTCGAGGGTCACGCAGAACAGGTCCACCATGGCGGGCTCGAACTGCGTGCCGGCGCACCGGCGCAGCTCGTCGAGCGCCTCAGGCGGCGACATCGGCTCGCGGTAGACGCGGTGGTTGGTCATCGCGTCGTAGGCGTCGCAGATCGCGATGATGCTCGCGCCGGTCTCGATCTCCCCGGCGCTCAAGCCGTCGGGGTAGCCCGCGCCGTCGTGGCGCTCGTGGCTTGAGCGAACGAGCGCTGCGGCGGGCGTCAGCGACGGCGCCGAGCGGATGATGCGCTCGCCGATCACGGTGTGGCGGCGCATGAACGCCCATTCGTCGTCGGTCAGCGCGCCGGGCTTGTTGAGGATCGCATCCGGGATCGCCACCTTGCCGATGTCGTGCAGCTCGGCGGCGATGCGGATCCACTGGACGTCGAGGTCCGAGAGCCCGGCCCGGCGGCTGACCGCCTCCGCCATCTCGGCGACGTTGCTGAGGTGGTCGTGCAGGTTGGGGCTGCGCTCGCTGAGCACCTTGAGCAGCACGTCGGTGCTCTGGCGGCCCGACGAGGAGCGGCCGGCCTTCTGGGCGTACATGCGCTGGTCGGCGAGCCGCAACGCATCCTCCGCGTCCACGGCCTCGCTGCGGATGCGCGCCCGGCCGTGGGAGCAGCCGATGTCGAACGCCTCGCCGCGCTCCGACAGGGCCTCGGCGGCGAGCGCGACGAGCTCGGCGCCGCCGTCCTCGGCCACGACCGCGAGGACGCAGAACTCGTCGCCGCCCATGCGATAGGCGGTCCCGCGTCCGTTCATGGCTTCCGCCAGCCGGGCGCCGAGGCGGATGAGCAGCGCGTCACCGGCGGGATGGCCGAAGGTGTCGTTGTACTGCTTGAAGCCGTCGAGGTCGAGCAGCGCGAGTATGCGCTCCTGCTCACCCTCGCCGGCCGCGAAGGCCTCATCAAGGTCTCGCCGCAGCGAGCGCCGGTTGGGCAGAGCGGTCAGGGAGTCCATCAGCGCCTCGACGCGGCTGGCGGCCAGCAGCCGGCCGTTCTCCACGACGAGCTTCTCGGCCATGGTGCGGGCCTTCACCGAGCGGCGGTACAGCAGGGCGAAGCCGCCGACGAGGAGCAGGATCACGACCGCCGAGCCGGTGGTGGCGCGGAAGTCGGCGCTCTCCGAGCGCTGTTCGTAGACGCGGCCGGCGACCTGGATCTGCTCGACGATCTGCCGGGCCTGTCCGAGTGACTGCGCACCGAGCAGCAGCGTTTCGTCGTCGAGCTCACCGTCGGCGCCTGTCGTGTAGATGCGCTCCAGCGTCGCGTAGTTGTTGCGCAGCGCGCGCGGAAGCTGTTGCACCTCCGGGGGTGCCGACGCGTCGCGCAGCTCCGCGACGGCCCGGTCGATCTCCCGCCGGCCGCCGTCGAGCAGGCCACGGGCGATGGCCGGTGAGCCGCCGAGTTCCGGCGAGGCGCGAAACGGAGCTGCCTGCAGCACGTTGAGCGAGTTCTCGACGCGGGTCAGCTTGAGCTGCGCCGCGGCGCCATCCTGCGACTGCGCCTGAAGCTCCACGAGGGAGGCGATCGCCCCCACGCCGAGCAGCAGCACGAGCACGGGGACCAGGATCGTGCGGACGAAGAGCGGTCGCTTGAGATGCATCGAGCCTCCATGACTGGACGTGCGTGCGGGAAGGTGTCACCCCAAACCACACGGGTGTCCGGAGCCGTTGGCAGCCGGGGGCTCGCTCTGCGTGCTCGGCCGCTGTTACACCTATCGGCGCGCGACGCGCATCCTTGACCGGTGCGCCGACGGGTGGCCATCCGTTGGGACACGCTCGGAGCCTCTCATGGGGGAAATCTCACGTTTGCGGGTACTGGCGCTTTCCCAGCGATCAGAAGGGAGCGGTGATGGCGCAACTCACGCAGGAGACCGCCGACCGCGGCGCGGCACTGGCGGGCGAGCTCGAGGGCACGAAGACCCAAAAGGACGCCACCGAGCCGGAGTAGCGTCGTGGCCCCGCGCTCGATCTGGAACGGGACGATCGCCTTCGCGGGCGTGTTCGTGCCGATCAAGGTGCACTCGGCGACCGAGGACCGGGCGGTGCACTTCCACGAGGTCCACGTCGACGACGGCGCGCGGATCGAGCACAAGCGCATCTGCCCCAAGGAGGGCAAGGAGGTTCCCTACAAGGAGATCGTCAAGGGCTACGAGGTGTCCGAGGACAGATACGTCCTGCTCGACGACGACGAGCTGAAGGCCGCGGCCGGCAGCGCGTCGCGCGTGATCGACGTCGAGCAGTTCGTCTGCGCCCGCGACATCGACCCGGTGATGTTCGTCAAGACCTACTACCGCGGCAGCCAGCCGGTGCAGATCGTCAGCGCCGTGCGTGACCTCGACCTGCACTTCCGCCAGCTGCACGAGAAGGACAAGGTGCCCGTCGAGACGCAGCGCTGGTGCTCACAGGAGGACAAGCCGGTTCCCTACGAGGCGATCACGCGCAGCTACGAGCTCGAGGGCGGCAAGACGGTGATCGTGACCGACGAGGATCTCGACGCCGTCGAGCCGCGCAAGACGCGGACGATCGACATCGAGCAAATTCGTCGACCGCGCCGAGGTCGACCCGATCTACTTCGACCACCCGTACTGGCTCGTGCCAACCGGCGAGGACGAGGGAGCGACACGGGCCTACCGGCTGCTGCTCGGCGTCATGGAGCAGACCGACCACGCCGCGCTGGGCTCGTTCGTCATGCGCGCCAAGGAGCACCTCGCGATCGTCCGCGCGCGCGACGGCGCCCTGACGCTGACGACGATGCGCTTCCACGACGAGGTGCGCGCGACGAAGGACGTGCCGAGTGCCTCCGGGAAGAGCACGAAGCCGACCAGGAAGCAGCTCGACACCGCGGTCGCGCTGATCGAGGTGCTGGCCGCCGACTGGCAGCCCGAGTCCTACGAGGACTGTTACCGCAAGCGCTTGCAGAAGATCGTCAGGCAGAAGGGCAAGGGCAAGAAGGTCGAGCTGCCGCAGGACGCCGACGCCGAGCCCGACGCTCCGCCCGACCTGATGGCGGTGCTCAAGGAGGCGCTCGCAGCAGCGCAGAAGTGACTCGCCTTCGAGGTTCGCGCGGGCCGCGGTAGGTTTGGCGCGATGGCGCGCGTCACGGGGATCGGCGAGGACCCCGAGGGCGACCACGTGCAGCTGTGGGAGCCCGACGCGGCGTCGGTCGCGCGCGATCCCGAATATGATCGGCGCGCCCGCGGGCATCTATGACCGACCCTGCACCCTCAGGCAAGAAGATCCGCGTGGTCGTGGCCAAGCCCGGCCTCGACGGGCATGACCGCGGGGCGAAGATCATCGCGCGTGCGCTGCGCGACGCGGGCATGGAGGTCATCTACACGGGGCTGCACCAGACCCCGGAGCAGATCGTCGAGACGGTCATCCAGGAGGACGCCCACGCGGTCGGCCTGTCGATCCTGTCGGGCGCGCACATGACGCTCGTGCCGCGCATCGTCGAGCTGCTCGCCGCGCAGGACGCCGACGACGTCGTCGTGACGGTCGGAGGGACGATCCCCAGCGACGACATCCCGGAGCTCAAGCGGCTCGGCGTGGCGGAGGTCTTCACGCCCGGATCGAGCACCGAAGCGATCATCGACTTCATCCGCGCCGCCGTGCCGGCGTAAGGGCCGCGCGCGCGGTACGCGATTGACTGGTCAGTCAATGGGCTAGTCTGACGCCATGTCCCGTTCCGAAGGAGGCTCCAGTTGAAGATCTGCGTCCTGGTGAAGGAGGTCCCCGACGCCGCCGTCGAGAAGCGGATCAATCCGGCGACGGGGCACATGGACCGCAGCGGCGAGCGCAACCTCAACCCGTATGACACGCACGCGATCGAGGCGGCGATGCAGGTCCGCGAGGGCGGCGAGGTCGAGGTCGACGAGATCATCGCCGTCACGATGGGCCCGGACACCGCCGTGCGCGCGCTGCACAAGGCCGTCTCGCTCGGTGCCGACCGCTCGGTCCACCTCAGCGACGAGAGCCTCGCCGGTTCTGACGTCGTCGCGACCGGCTACGCACTGGCGAAGGTCCTCGAGCGCGAGAGCCCCGACCTCGTCCTGCTCGGCCAGCAGTCAGACGACGGCGAGTGCTACACGATCGGCGCCGTCGTGGCGGACTACCTGAAGATGCCGTCGCTGACGCAGGTCATCCGGATGGACGTCACGCTGGGCAAGCTGCGCTGCGAGCGCCAGGCCGAGTACGGCTACGACACGGTCGAGATCCAGCTGCCGGCCGTGATATCGGTCGGCGACGCGATCAACGAGCCGCGCTACCCGTCGCTGAAGGCGATCATGGGCGCCAAGAAGAAGCCCTTGGACGCCGTCGGCATCGGCGACATCGGCATCGAGGCCGACCGCGTCGGCGAGGCCGGCTCGAAGGTCGCCTGCGGTGACTTCAAGGCCCCGCCGCAGAAGGCCGCTGGCGAGATCATCGAAGACGAGGACACCAGCGAGACGGTCGAGAAGATCATCGCCTGGCTGGACGAAAGGAAGCTGTTGTCATGAGCGGGATCCTGGCCTACGCCCTGCACTACGAGGGCGCTTTCAACAAGAACTCGCTCGGCGGCGTCTCCGAGGCTGCGAAGCTCGCCTCCGAGCTGGGCGGGGAGGCCCACGCCGTCGTCATCGGCGACGTCAGCGACGAGCTCGCCGCCTCGCTGGGCAACTACGGCGTGACGAAGGTCTTCCGCGCCAAGGACGCGCCCGAGGGGCTCGCCCAGCCCGTCGTCGACGTCATGGCGCAGGTCATGGACGGCGGCGGCCACCAGTACGCGCTCTTCGGCGGCGGCCTGCTCGGCTTCGAGATCGGCGCCGGCCTCGCCGCCCGGCTGAACGCGGGCGTGACGATGGAGGTCACGCAGGTCAACGTCGAAGACGGCAAGCTCACCGCGGAGCGTCCGATCCACGGCGACTCGTCGATCTCGACGTCGCGCTACAAGGATCGCGGGATCATCATCGGGCGCCTGAACGCGTTCGAGACGGCGGCGCCGAGCGACGCCACCGCGGAGGTCGAGGACGTCGACGTGGCGCTGTCGGAGTTCTCGACGCGCGCAACGATGGTCACCCGCGGCGAGCAGCGTGGCGCGGACGTCGACATCGAGGG
>Ga0136617_10003261_pt1 | contig 14510 bp, 16 predicted proteins | sample AntDrymUQ3222106_2_FD_129672 | JGI IMG/M metagenome (GOLD analysis project Ga0136617, IMG submission 129672) | Polar desert sand microbial communities from Dry Valleys, Antarctica - metaG UQ322 (21.06) | ecosystem: Environmental > Terrestrial > Soil > Desert | place: Antarctica: Dry Valley... | reverse complement strand
GGCCGCACAGGCCGAGCGCACGCAGGAGTTCCTCGCCGGGCTGCCCGATCCCGGGTTCCTGGAGCGCTTCTACGCGAGCCGGCTGGGCGCGACCACCCACATCTCCGCGGTCGACGCGGACGGATGGGCGTGTGCGGTCACGTGCACCAACGGCGAGGGCTGTGGCGAGGTCGTGCCCGGTACCGGCATCCACCTCAACAACATGATGGGCGAGCAGGACCTCTCGCCGTTCGGCTTCCACACCCACCCGCCCGGGCGGCGGCTGCCCTCGATGATGGCGCCGACGATGGTGCTCGAGGCGGGCACCGGCCCGCCGCGGCTGGTGCTCGGCTCTGCGGGCTCCAACCGGATCCGCTCGGCGATCCTGCAGGTGGTGATCGGCGTGCTCGACCACGGCCTCGACGTGCAGGCGGCGATCGACGCGCCACGGGTGCACCTCGAGGACGGCATCACGTACGTCGAGCCCGGCGTGGACATCGCCGGCCTGGAATCCGACCGGCACGCGCTCGTCCGCTTCTCCGCCCGCAACCTGTTCTTCGGTGGCGCGCAGGCCGTGCAGCGCGATCCGGGCGGCGGCGCGCTGTCCGGCGGCGGGGATCCCCGCCGCGGTGGCGCGGTGGCCGTCGCGTGACCGATGCTCAATTCTCCTGCTCGGGCACCGATATCCACGGTATGGCGTCCACGGGTGAAGAGCTGGCCGCACAGCTGCGGCACGAGCGGCTGCTCGACATGGAGTCGCGCCTGGGCGTCTACCGGCGCCGGGCCTTCGCCGTGCTCGCCCTTGCGCTCGTGGCCTCGGGCCCCTGGCTCGGCTTCTGGTTCCTGATTCCGCTGGCCGTGGCGTCCGTGGCAGCCGGCCTGGCCGATCGCATGGTGCGTACCCGCCGACACGGCCGCTTCTGGTCCGCGTTCGGCTGGGCGGTCAGCGGCGCGATGATCGCGGTGAGCACCGCGATCATCGGCGACATGGCCTCGCCCGCGGTGACGTGGCTTGCGATCCCCGCCGTGACGCTCGGGGCGCGCTTCGAGCTGCGCGGGGTGCTGTGCGGCGTCGCGTACCTGCTCGGGCTGATGCTGCTGACCACTGTGGCGCTCGACCCGCAGGGCGTGCTCGATCACCCGGACCGGGTGATCTTGTCCGTCGCGCTCGTGATCGCGATCGCCATCTTCTCCGGCGCCACCCAGGCCTCGGACCGCGACCATCGCCGCGAGGCGGTGCTCGACCCCCTGACGGGGCTGCTCAACCGGTCCGCGATGCTCGCGCGCTTCGACGAGCTCGAGCAGCTCGCCGGCCATGGCGAGCACGCTTCGCTCGGCCTGCTCGTCGCCGACCTCGACCACTTCAAGCGCATCAACGACGAGCACGGCCATCCCGCCGGCGACGCGGTGCTCAAGGACGTCGCGTACGTGATGCGCAAGGCGCTGCGGGCGTTCGACCTCGTCTACCGGGTCGGCGGAGAGGAGTTCGTGGTGCTCCTGCCGGGCGCGGACCTCGAGCGCACGCTCGAGGTCGGCGAGCGCCTGCGCGCCGCGGTCGCCGAGCAGCGCACGGACGAGTTCAGCGTCACCATGTCGGTGGGCGCCGCCGCCGCCCGCGGCGGCGGCGTGCGCTTCCTCGATCTCTACGGCGCGGCCGACGCCGCGCTCTACGACGCCAAGCGCAGCGGCCGCGACCGGGTCTGCACGGCCGGTACGCCCGCGGCGATCGCCGTCTGACCACTTGCGAGTTGCCGCTCGAGCGCCGTGAAGCTGTCGATCGGCTCCGTGGCTTGGAAGGTGCGATTCCGCTCTTCCGAGTTGTCTACTCCAGCACCACGGCGCCCACGGTCATTCCATCGACCGGCCTCTATGCAGGAGCCTGTCGTCGTGCTACATTCTCGCTCGCAGTTCCATTGACAGGCGTCGATACGGAGGTTCGGAGATGGCGAGCGAGGCGAGCACCGACATTCGCGAGGAGGTCCGCGAGAAGTACGCGGCTGCGGCCCGAGCGGCGGCCGCCGGGGAGCCGTGCGGCTGCGGCGGCGGTGACACGGCGGTCTCCTGTTGTGGCCCCGCGGACCTGGCTGTCACCGACAGCTCGGGCACTCGGATGTTCGGCGACTCGCTCTACAGCTCCGCGGAGGCGGCGGGCGCTCCGGTGGCGGCGGTGCAGGCGTCGATGGGCTGCGGAGTGCCGACCGCGGTGGCCGATCTGCATGCGGGTGAGACGGTGCTCGATCTCGGGGCCGGCGCCGGCACGGACGTGCTGATCGCGGCGCGCCGTGTCGGCCCTGCGGGACGGGCGATCGGCCTGGACATGACCGACGAGATGCTCGAGCTCGCACGCGCGAACGCAGCCGAGGCGCGTGTCGAGAACGTCGAGTTCGTCAAGGGCTACATCGAGGCGCTTCCGCTGCCCGACGCGACGGTCGACGTCGTGATCTCCAACTGCGTGATCAACCTGTCGGCCGACAAGCCGCGGGTGATCCGGGAGGCGGCCCGGATCCTGCGGCCGGGCGGGCGGTTCGCCGTCTCGGACGTGATCGCCGACGTCGACATGGACGCCGCCACGCGCGCGGACATGCAAGCGTGGACGGGGTGCGTCGCCGGCGCGCTGACCCGTGCGGAGTTCGAGCAGGCGCTCGGCGACGCGGGCCTGGTCGACGTCGAGATCCGCGAGACCCACCGCGTGCACGAGCACGCGTGCTCGGCGATCGTGCGCGCCCGCAAGCCGCTGTCCTGACGGCACGCGCCGGTGACCGAGCCCATCGTCGTCGTCGGCGCCGGCCAGTCCGGCCTCGCCGCCGCTCGGGCGGTCCGCGACGCCGGGCTGCGCCCGCTCGTGCTCGAGGCGTCTGGGTCCCCGGCCGGATCCTGGCCCGCCTACTACGACAGCCTGGCCCTGTTCTCCCCGGCTCGCTACAGCGCACTGCCTGGCCTGCCGTTTCCCGGAGGGCCGGACCGCTACCCGTGCCGCGACGAGGTCGCCGGCTACCTCGGCCGTTACGCCGACTGGCTCGCGGTGGAGATCCGGACCGGCACGACCGTCGAGACGATACGGCCGAACGGCCGCGGCTTCGTCGTGCACACCGCGGGTGGCGAGTCGCTCGCCGCCACTGGCGTCGTCGCGGCGAGCGGCTCGTTCTCCAACCCACATCGCCCGGCACTTCGCGGGCAGGACCACTTCGCCGGCGAGCTGCTGCACGTCGCCGACTACCGCTGCCCGGCTGCCTACGCGGGCAAGCGGGTCGTCGTCGTGGGAGGCGGCAACTCCGCCATCCAGGTCGGATACGAGCTGGCCGGCGTGGCGTCGGTGACGCTCGCCTCGCGCGCGCCGGTGCGATTCCTTCCTCAGCGTCCCGGCGGCCATGACGTGCACTACTGGCTGACGAGAACCGGCTTCGACGAGCTACCGGGGACGTGGCTCGCTCGAATCGCGGGAGGGCCGCTCGTCGTCGAGACCGGCGGCTACCAGGAGGCGCTTGCGTCGGGCCGGATGGACCGGCGGCCGATGTTCACCGCGCTCGACGGCGACCGGATCGTCTGGGCCGACGGTGTCCGGGAGCGGGTGGACGTGGTGCTGCTGGCCACGGGGTACCGGCCCAGCGTGGGCTACCTGGAGGAGCTCGGCGCGCTCAGCGCCGAGGGCCTGCCCGAGCACACCGGCGGAATCTCCACGACCCACCTCGGGCTGGTCTACGTCGGGCTGAACTTCCAGCGGTCGTTCGCCTCCAACACGCTGCGCGGTGTCAGTCGCGACGCCGACCACGTCGTGGCCGCGCTGGCCGCGCTCGTGCACGACGCCCCCGCCACGATCGGGCTCTGAGCCGAGTCCCCTTGGCGCGCCTGGTCTTGGGCGCCGGCTCTAGTTCGACGGCCATCGATGGGACAGACGGCGGATCGACGTAGATCTATTTGCATCTGTCGATCGAATGGGCGATGCTGCGGGGGTGAGCGATCGCGCCGCGGTCATCACCGACATCCATGCCAACCTGCCGGCGCTCGAGGCCGCGTTGGCGCGAATCGACGGACTCGGAATCGAGACCGTCTACTGCGGCGGCGACCTGGTCGGCTACGGCCCGCATCCCAACGAGGTGTGCGCGCTGCTCGCCGCGCGCGCGATCCCGACGATCCACGGCAACTACGACCATGCGATCGCCCGGGACCTCGAGGACTGCGGCTGCGCGTACATCACCCCGCACGATCGCGAGCTCGGCCAGCAGTCGGTCGAGTGGACGCTCGCTCACACCGACGCGGCCTCGAAGGGGTTGATGCGCGAGCTGCCGTTCGACCTGCGCTTCATGGTCGGCGCGACGCCGGTGCATCTGGTGCACGGCTCGCCGCGGAAGGTCAACGAGTACCTGTTCGAAGACAAGCCCGCCCGGCTCTACGAGCGCCTCGCCGCCGCCGAGACCGCCGACGTCCTGGTCTTCGGCCATACGCACAGGCCGTGGGTCTGCCGCTACGGCCGCGTGCTGTTCGTCAACTGCGGCTCGGTCGGCAAGCCCAAGGACGGTGACCCGCGCGGCGCCTTCGCGATCCTCGACGCCACCAGGGCCGAGCTGCGGGTGACGATCGAGCGGGTCAGCTACGACGCCGAGGCCGTCGCCGCGCAGGTCCGCGACGCCGGCCTCCCGCACGAGTTCGCCGACAAGCTCGTCTTGGCGGCCTGAGGAGGACACACCGATGAAGAAGGTCCTGTTCGTCTGCACCCACAACGCCGGTCGCTCGCAGATCGCCGAGGCGCTGTTCAACCGGCTCGCCCCCGCTGGCGTGGGTGCCGAGTCCGCCGGGCAAGCCCCGCGCGTGGGAGGGGTCTGGCCGGCCGTCGTCGAGGCGATGGCCGAGATCGGCGTCGACCTCGCCGGCAAACGCCCCAAGAAGCTCCTGCCCGAGATGCAGCTGCACGCCGACTGGGCGGTGACGCTGGCATGCGGCGCGACGTGTCCGTACGTGCCGACCACGGTGGAGGACTGGGACATCCCCGATCCAGCGGGCAAGACCGTGGATGAGGTGCGCGTGATTCGCGATCAGATCGAGTTCCGCGTCCGCGACTTGATCGAGCACCGCATCGACGCGATCCGCGCCGACCGCACCGCGCACGAGGTCCGGCTCGCGCACATGCTGCCCGGGCTGATCGCCGACTTCCCCGAGCTGCCCGACAACGAGATCCGCGCCTGCGCGGACGCCGTGCTGTCGGAGTACATCGACGTGCCCGTGCGCTCATTCGTGATGGCGCTGGCCGAGCGCAAGGCGCGCGAGCTTCTCCGATCGACGGTCGGTGCGTCCCGAGCATGATCGCAACGCTCGGACTGGAGCGACTGGGCGCGTGCCGTGCCCAGCTCCGCGGCCGGCGGCAACGCCATGCACCGGTCCGGGCCATGAACAACGGGATAGCCCTGTGGCGTCGAGCCACCGCCGAGGCGATGGCCGCGTTCGCGCTCGTGTTCGCCGGCTGCGGAGCGATCGTCGCCGACGATCGCTACGACGGAGCACTGGGAGCGGTGGGCGTGAGCCTGGCGTTCGGGCTGATCATCATGGCGATGATCTACGCCACGGGGCACCTGTCCGGCGCGCACATCAACCCGGCCGTCACCGTCGCCTTCACGCTCACGCGCCACTTCGCCGTACGTGACGCCGCGGCCTACATCGCCGCGCAGCTCGCCGGCGCCCTCGCCGGCGCGCTCGCGCTGCTCGCCGTGTGGCCCGATCAGCCCGCGCAGCTCGGGGCGACCGTCCCCACCGTCGGCCCCGGCAGCGCCTTCGCCTACGAGCTCATCCTCACCGCGTTGCTCATGTTCGTGATCATGGCCGTGGCAACTGACACCCGCGCGATCGGGGCCGCCGCGGCGATCGCGATCGGCGGCGCCGTCGGCCTCGACGCCCTGTTCGGCGGCCCGGTCACCGGCGCATCGATGAACCCGGCCCGCTCCTTCGGCCCAGCACTCGCCGCCGGTGAGTGGACCGACTTCTGGATCTACGTCGGAGGCCCGCTGGCCGGAGCGGCACTCGGCGCGTTCGCCTACCAGCTCGTCCGCGGAACGCCCCACACGGGTGTTGCCGGCCGCTCCGAGACTTGACCGCACTCGCCCGCGCCGATCGCGGCGCCGGCGGCGAAGTCGGTCAGGTGCGACGCTCCTCCACAGGACGCCCAGCCGGCCAGACGCCGGCAAAGTTCTCCGCGCGCGCCTCGCGCATGAGGGAGGGTACGTGAGTCGCCGTCCAGCCGCCCCCCTTTGGAGGACCCCCGTGCGCCGCATCCTCACGCTGTCGATCACGCTCGCCGCGCTCGCCGCCGCGCCCGGCGTCGCGACCGCGCAGAACTCGATCAGCCACGTCGGCAACACGGTGACCGTGGGGGCGGACGCCGACGGGGCGACCGTCGAGTACAGCGCGTTCAGCTTCTTCTGCTTCCCTGCGCCCTGCGTCGCATCGGCGGACTACGACATCTCGTCTCCGCAGACGTTCTCGTCGCTTCCCGCCGCCTGCACGGACCCCGAGAACGACGACCGCAGCTTCGACTGCGACCCGGTCCCCGCCACCACCGTGGTCAACGGGTCGGCGAATGCCGACACCGTCAAGGCGAGCTGCTTCATCACGTCGTCCAGACTCGTGTTCAACGGCGGCACAGGGGCGGATCGTGCCACGGCCACGTGCGCCAACAGCACGATCACGCTCGGTGACGGCGACGACGCCGCCGACCTCGGCAGCGGCACGGCCGACGGTGGCGCGGGTGACGACACGCTCATCGCGGGATCCGGTGTCAACACGCTGACCGGCGGCGCCGGGAAGGACGCGCTCAAGGGCGGAGCCGGCGCCGACGTCCTCGACGGCGGCGACGACACCGACTCGCTGGACGGCGAGGACGGCGACGACGTCCTGCGCGGCGGCGGGCGCCGCGACGTCCTGATCGGCGGTGCCGGGGCGGACACGCTGGAGGGCGGCGACGACCTCGACACGGTGTCCTACGAGGACAAGACCGGCGCGCAGCCGGTCGCGATCTCGCTCAACGGCGTCGCGGGCGACGACGGCGAGCCCGGAGAGGGCGAGACGATCGCGGCCGACGTCGAGAACGCGATCGGGAGCGTCGGGCCGGACACGATCACCGGCAACGCCGCGCCGAACGACATCGTCGCGCTCGACAACGGCGACGTCGTCGACCCCGGCGGCGGCCCGGACCTCGTGGACGCCGGGCCCGGCAACGACCGGATCGAGGCGCGTGACGGCGCGCAGGACCGGATCGAGTGCGGCGAGGGGAACGACCTGGCCGTGACCGACGAGTTCGACTCCGTCAGCAACTGCGAGCAGGTCCAGGCCTCGCGCGACCTGATGGCGGACGTCGACGCCGACGGCGTTCCGGCGCCGGCCGACTGCGACGATCGGAACGCGAGCCGGCGTCCGGGCGTCGTCGACAAGCCGGGCAACGGCGTCGACGAGGACTGCGCCGGCGGCGACGAGCCGTTCATCCGGATCTTCTCTCCCGTGCAGAGCGCCTTCGCCACGCGCGGCCGGACCACGCAGGTGACGCGACTCAGGGTGCTCGCCGTGCCCGAGGGCGCGCGGATACAGCTGCGCTGCCGTGGCGGCCGCAAGCGCGGATGCTTCCGCGCCGTCGAGCGCTTCCGGTCGCCGGGTGGCGCGAACGCGAAGGACGTCCGCAAGCCGCTCCGCAAGCGACGGCTCGAGCCTGGCGCCCGCCTCGAGGTCCGGATCCTCGACGCCGACTCGATCGGCAAGGTGGTCCGGTTCACCGTGCGCCGCGCAAGGCTCCCGCGCTCGCGGACGCTGTGCCTGGCGCCGGGGCAGAGCCGGCCGGGTCGCTGCCCGAAGAGCTGACGCAGGATCGCGTGGACGCGGCGGCCGCGCGTGTGCTTCGCTACGTGCATGACCACCACCGCGCTCGAGACCGTCGCCCACTGGATCGGGGGCGAGCGGCTCCAGGAGGCCTCGCGCTACGGCGAGGTGACCGATCCCGCGACCGGCGCCGTCACGCGGCGCGTGGCGTTCGCGAGCGCCGCCGACGTCGATCGGGCGGTGGGGGCCGCCCGGGCGGGCTTCGAGGCGTGGAGCGTCCAGTCGCTGACCAAGCGCACCAACGTCCTGTTCAAGTTCCGCGAGATCCTCGCGGCGAACGCCGGCGAGATCGCCCGCGTGATCACGGCGGAGCACGGCAAGACCGTCGACGACGCGCGCGGCGAGGTCCAGCGCGGCCTCGAAGTCGTCGAGTTCGCCTGCGGCGTCGCGCACCTGATGAAGGGCGAGGCGTCCGAGGCCGTGGCCACGGGCGTGGACTCGCACTCGCTGCGCCAGCCACTCGGCGTCGCGGTCGGCATCACGCCGTTCAACTTCCCCGCGATGGTCCCGATGTGGATGTTCCCGCTGGCGCTGGCCTGCGGGAACGCGTTCATCCTCAAGCCGAGCGAGAAGGACCCGTCCGCGTCGCTGCTGATGGCCGAGTGGCTCGCCGAGGCCGGCCTGCCCGGCGGGGCGTTCAACGTGCTGCACGGCGACGTCGAGGCCGTCCAGGCGCTCCTGCGCCATCCCGGCGTCGACTCGGTCTCCTTCGTCGGCTCCACGCCGGTCGCCAAGTCGATCTACGAGACGGCGACCACGCACGGCAAGCGCGTGCAGGCGCTCGGCGGCGCCAAGAACCACGCGGTCGTGATGCCCGACGCGGACGTCGACATCGCCGCCGACGCGATCGCCTCCGCCGCCTACGGCTCCGCCGGCCAGCGCTGCATGGCGATCTCCGCCGTCGTCGCGATCGGCCCGGCGGGCGACGCGCTCGCCGAGGCGCTCGCGGCGCGCGTCGACGCCGTCCAGGTCGGGCCGGGCGCCGAGGAGGGCAGCCAGATGGGGCCGGTGGTGACCGGCGCGGCGCGCGACCGGGTGCTGAGTGCGATCGAGGCGGGCGTCGGCGAGGGCGCCGAGCTGCGCCGCGACGGGCGCGGCGTCTCCGTGTCGGGGCACGAGGACGGCTTCTGGGTCGGGCCGACGCTGTTCGACCGGGTCACCAGCGAGATGTCGGTCTATCGCGACGAGATCTTCGGGCCGGTGCTCGTGCTGCTGCGGGCGGAGACGTTCGAGGAGGCGCTGGACCTCGTCAACCGGAACCCGTACGGCAACGGCGCGTCGATCTTCACGACCGACGGGCGCACCGCGCGCGAGTTCGAGCACGGCGCGCAGGTCGGCATGATCGGGGTCAACGTGCCGATCCCGGTGCCGATGGCGTACTACTCGTTCGGCGGCTGGAAGCAGTCGCTGTTCGGCGACCTGCACGTGCACGGGCGCGAGGGCGTCCTCTTCTACACGCGCGGCAAGGTCGTGACCGAGCGCTGGCCCGAGCAGCGCAGCGGCGCCGACTACGGGTTCCCGGCCCACAAGTGACGCTGGCGCGGACGCGCCTCGCGGCGGTCATCTTCGACTGCGACGGGACGCTGGTGGACTCAGAGCCGCTCGCGCGCGCGGCGTGGGAGCGCTCGCTGGCGCCACACGGCTACGAGATCGACGACCGGGAGTACGCCGGCCTGATCGGCCTGCCGTACGCGCGGGTGCACGGCTTCTTCGCCGAGCGCGTACCGGGCCTGGCGGAGCCCGAGGCGTTCTGGCGAGCCTATTCGGGCGAGCTGTTCGGGCTGATCGACACGGCGCTCGAGCCGTTCTCGGACGCGCTGGAGACCGTGCGCGGCGTGCGCGAGCGCGGGCTGGCGGTCGCCGTGGCGTCGTCCTCGACGCGCGCGCGGCTGGACCGGACGCTCGTGCGCGCCGGGCTGGCGGACGCGTTCGCCGTGACGGTGGCGGGCGACGAGATCGCGCGCGGCAAGCCGGCGCCCGACATGTTCCTCGCGGCGGCGGAGCGGCTGGGCGCCGATCCGGCGCGCTGCGCCGTGATCGAGGACTCGCCGCCGGGGGTCGCCGCGGGCCTGGCGGCGGGGATGCACACCGTCGGGATCGCGCGGGTGCCAGCGGACGCCGCCGGGCTGGGCGACGCGCACGTGGTGCTGGACCGGCTCAGCGCGGACGCCGTGTTGGCGGGCTGATGGGCCAGTTCCACTGGGACCCCGACGCGTACCTGGCGCTGATGCGCGAGGAGGTCCCCGCGTACGAGGCCTTCCAGGCGGCGGCCGTCGAGGCCGCCGGCCCCCGCGTCGCGCGCATCCTCGAGCTGGGGACCGGCACGGGCGAGACCGCGCGGCGCGTGCTCGCCCGGCACCCCGACGCCCGGTTGACCGGCATCGACGCGAGCGAGGAGATGCTCGGCCACGCGCGCGCCGTGCTCGACGCCGCGCGGGTCGACCTGCGCGTGGGGCGGCTCCAGGACGCGTTGCCGGACGGGCCGTTCGACCTCGCCATCTCCGCGTTGTGCGTCCACCACCTCGACGGCGCGGGCAAGGCCGACCTGTTTCGCCGCGTGGCCGCGGTGCTCGCTCCGCGCGGGCGCTTCGTGCTCGCCGACGTCGTCGTGCCGGAGGATCCCGCCGACGTCGTCACCCCGGTCGACGGCGTCTACGACGTGCCCAGCACGGTCGCCGAGCAGCTCGCCTGGCTGCGCGCGGCCGCCCTCGACGCGCGCGTCGCGTGGCTCGACCGCGACCTCGCCGTGCTCGTCGCGCAGGCCTGAGCCTGGATTCAGGCTGACCGCGCGGTTCATCGGGGACGGCGGAGCGTGAGCCGCCAGCCGCCGCCTTCGCGCTCGGCCGCGAACGTGCAGCCGGCGTCGGCGGCCACGGCGGCGACGTCGATCGGGGCCTCCGGGTCGGTGGCCAGCACGATCAGGCCCGAGCCGGGCGGGACGGCGGCCAGCGCGCGGCGTGCCTTGACGGCGGGCAGCGGGCAGGCGAGGCCGCGGGCGTCGAGCGTCGTGTCCATACGATCTCCGGTGAGCATGATCGCCGTCATCCTCGCCTCCGGCCGGCTCGACCGCCTCTACACCGGCCTCTCGCTGCTCGTCTCGGCCGCGGCAGAGGGGGAGCCGGCGCGCGGGCTCGCGACGTTCGCGGCGCTCGGCCCGCTGCTCGACGCGGAGCTGGCCGCCCGCGCGCTGCGCCCGGAGGCGACGCCGGCGCTCTCCGCGCCCGGGCGCGAGACGTTCGCCCGCACGCTGGCGGAGCTGCGCGCGACCGCGGCCGAGCTGCCGGACTGCCGCATCTGGGCGTGCGCGGCGGCGGTGGAGACGACGGGCGCCGCGCGCGCCGACGTCGACGCGCGGCTGGACGGCGTCCTCTCCACGCCGCGCTTCCTGCGCGAGATCGGCGACGCGCGGCTGGTGGTCGTGTGAGGCGGGCGCTCGCCGTGCTCACGCTGGCGGCGGCGCTTGCCGGCTGTGGCACCCCGCCGCCCGACCTGTTCGTCGTGAAGCGCAGCGGCGCCGATCGCAACGCCAACCTGGAGCTGCTCGTCTCCGACGGCGGCAGCGTGCGGTGCAACGGCTCCGAGCACGCGATCGAGGCCGACCGCCTCCTCGCCGCGCGCCAGCTGGTGCGCGACCTCGAGCCCCAGGCCGAGCTGGGCATCGAGCTGCCCCCGGGCCCGGGCACCCAGCTCTCCTACCGCGTGGAGATGGAGCGCGGGACCTTGGCGTTCTCGGACACGTCGCCGGGGATCCCGAGAACGTTCCAGCGCGTGGCCGCGTTCACGAAGGACGTGGCCGAGCGCGTGTGCGGGATCGAGCGCTGACGGCTAGGCTCGCGCTCATGGCCGCCGAAGAGCTCCTCGCCGCCGTCAAGGCCGGCGACGCCGCCGCCGTGCAGGCGCTGCTGGAGTCCGATCCGGAGCTCGCCGGTGCGCTGGAGGGAGGCGTGCCCGCGGTGCGGATCGCGCTGTATCACCGCCAGCCCGCCGTGCTGGAGGCGCTGCTCGCCGCCCAACCGCCGCTCGACGGGCTCGACCACGCCGCGCTGGGCTGGACGGAGGACCTGCGCCGCGACGTCGCCGGCGATCCCCAGCTGCTCACGAGGCGCTCGGCGGACGGCTTCACTGCGCTGCACTTCGCGTGCTTCCTCGGCGGTGCGCCCGCGGCCGCCGTGCTGCTCGAGGCGGGCGCGGACCCGAACGCGCCGGCCGAGAACGACAGCGGCGTGCGGCCGCTGCACTCGGCGGCCGCTGCGCGCGACGCCGAGGCGGCGCGGCTGCTGCTCGAGGCCGGCGCCGATCCCGACGGCACGCAGGCCGGCGGGCACACCGCCCTGCACGCGGCGGCGCTGCACGATGACGACGCGCTCGCCGCGCTGCTGCTGCGCCACGGCGCCGATCCCGCGCTCCGCAGCGACCAGGGCGCCGACGCCGCCGGCATCGCCCGCGCGCAGGAGTCCGCCGCGGTGCTCGCGCTGCTCGGCGCTTAGGCCCTTAGGAGCCGAAGTGGACCTTGCCGTTCGAGCGCGCGCGCGCCTGCGCCCGCTCGACGAAGTCCAGCCGCTTGATCGCGCCGCGGAAGAGGCGCGTGACCAGCCGCAGCCGCGCGCTTTCCGAGCGCAGGTCGAGCAGGCCCTGCTTGGCCTCCAGCCCGAACTCGACGGTGGCCGCCATCTGGTAGGCCGACATCGCGCCGATCTCCTCGGGATCGGGCGTGCGGTCGGTCGCCTGCTCGACCAGGTCGGCGTAGATCGAATGCGCCTCGGCGGCGGCCTCGGGGTCGGCCTCCTCGCTGCGGTCCTCGAGGAACTCGACCGTTCCGGCCGGGTAGGCGAGCTCCTCCTGGCGCGCCTCGATCCGGAACGCACGCGTGCCGCGGGCGACCAGGTTGAGCCGTCCGTCGGGCATGCGCTCGAGCACCTCGGCGACCTCGCACGCGCAGCCGACGGGGCGCAGGCCGTCGTCGGAGACCCAGACGATGCCGAACTCGCCCTCCTCCTCGAGCACGCGCGCCATCATCGTCTTGTAGCGGTCCTCGAAGATGTGCAGCGGGATCAGCTCGCTCGGAAGGGCGACGAGGCCCAGCGGGAAGAGCGGGAAGTCGCGCACCAGCGGCGCCATCGCCAGAGCGTAGTAGACGCGCGACCGCGTGAGCCCTGGGCGCGCCCGCCCCGTACCGAGGAGGATGCGGACCGCCCTCGTCTGGTTCCGGCGCGACCTGCGCGTGCACGACCATCCCGCGTTGACGGCGGCGCACCGGGCGGCCGAGCGCGTGGTGCCGGTGTTCGTGCTCGACCCGCGGCTGCTCGACGCCGGCCGCTTCCCGTCGGCCAACCGCGCGTGGTTCCTGCTCGAGTCGCTGCGCGAGCTGCGCAAGGCCCTGCGCGAGCGCGGCGGGGACCTGTTCGTGCGGAGCGGGAAGCCCGAGTCGGTGCTACCGGAGCTCGCTCACGCGGTGGGCGCCGAGGCGCTCTACTTCGCCTCCGACGTGTCGCCGTTCGCGATGGCGCGCGATCGCCGCGTCGAGGCGGCGCTCGACGGCGTGGCGGTCCGGCGCCAGCCGGGCAACTTCGTCGCCGACGTGGGGGTCCCACGCACCAGCGACGGGCGGCCGTTCGCCGTCTTCAGCCCGTTCTGGCGCCGCTGGGAGCAGCTGCCGCGGCGCGACGTGCACGGCGCGCCGCGCAGCCTGACCGTGTCGGGCGAGCTCGATCCGGGCGCCATCCCCGACGGACCCGCGCCGGAGGCCGCCGAGCCGTGCGCGCCGGGCGAGGGCGCCGCGCGCGAGCGGCTGCGCCGCTGGCTGGACGGCGGCATCGAGCGCTACCACGAGCGCCACGACCGGCTCGAGGGCGGCACGTCGGAGCTCTCGCCCTACCTGCACTTCGGCTGCGTCTCGGCGCGCGAGACCGAGCAGCGCGCGCTGGCCAGAGGCGGCGCAGGGGCCGGCGCGTTCGTGCGCCAGCTCGCGTGGCGCGACTTCTACGCCCACGTCCTGCTCCACCATCCCGGCAACGCGCACCGTGCCCACAAGCCGCAGTTCGAGGCGCTCGAATGCGACGACGATCCGGACGCGCTCGACGCCTGGCGCGCCGGGCGCACGGGCTTCCCCGTCGTCGACGCCGGCATGCGCCAGCTCGCCCACGCCGGCTGGATGCACAACCGCGCGCGGCTGATCGTCGCCTCGTTCCTGACCAAGGACCTGCACCTCGACTGGCGCGCGGGCGAGGCCCACTTCATGCGCCACCTCCTGTGCGGCGACGAGGCCCAGAACAACGGCAACTGGCAGTGGATCACCTCGATCGGCGTCGATCCCGCGCCGTACTTCCGGCGCATGTACAACCCGATGGCCCAGCAGCGCCGCCACGACCCCGACGGCGCCTACGTGCGCCGCTGGTGCCCCGAGCTGTGCGACGTGCCGCTCGCGAAGCTGGCGGAGCCGTGGACGATGACCGCCGACGAGCAGGCTGCCGCCGGCTGCGTGATCGGTCGCGACTACCCGGCGCCGGTCGTCGACCACCGGCACGAGCGCGAGCGGGCGCTGGCGCGCTACCGGGCGGTCACGAGCTAGGAGGCCAGTATGCACCGCGCGCTGCTGAGCCTCGGATGCTTACTCAGCTGCTGGCGACGGCTCCAGCGGTGAACACGCGGCCCACCTCGCTGCTCTGTCGCTCGGAACG
>Ga0136617_10003260_pt1 | contig 14510 bp, 12 predicted proteins | sample AntDrymUQ3222106_2_FD_129672 | JGI IMG/M metagenome (GOLD analysis project Ga0136617, IMG submission 129672) | Polar desert sand microbial communities from Dry Valleys, Antarctica - metaG UQ322 (21.06) | ecosystem: Environmental > Terrestrial > Soil > Desert | place: Antarctica: Dry Valley... | reverse complement strand
GGATCTTCGGTTTCGATTTCCTCTCGGCTTCCGCCTCGGCCAAGGCGGTCAACTGGGCGACCAACTTTGCCTCACTCATCTACTTTGGTTGGACGGGCCAGATTCTTTTCGGCGTCGGGTTCGTCATGGCCGCGTGCAACATCATTGGCGCGATCATCGGCACTCGCCTCGCCATCGCCAACGGCAGCCGCTTCGTCCGCATCTTCTTCCTCATTGTCGTCTGCGGATTGATCGCGAAGTTAAGTCAGACACTGCTTTGGCCTTGATCCTCGCCTATTCGCAAATGAACTGAACTTTTGACCCGTTCGGTTGACTCAATCTCGCTTGCCGATGACACCGTCTAATTTCGCTTTTCTCGCTGGTTTCATTATTTTTGTCGGCCTTCGCGGCGTTTACAAACAACGCACGATGCGCAACGAGGTCACTGTCCGCCGGATGGATCGAATCGAACTCGCGCTCTTGATCACGCTCATGCCGGGCGCGTTCCTGTTGCCTCTTCTTTATCTGTTCACCCCTTGGCTTTCGTTCGCGGATTATCGGCTGCCTTTGTTCGGTTCGATCGTGGGCGTGGTTCTCATGGCTGCGGCGCTCGGGTTATTTTGGCGGTCCCATGCCGACTTGGGACGGAACTTTTCTCAGACCTTGGAGATGCGTAAGGGCCACGACCTGATTATGCACGGCGTTTACCGCTCGATCCGGCATCCGATGTATGCCTCGCTCTGGCTTTGGTTTCTCGCCCAGGGCTTAATGCTGCACAACTGGCTCGCGGGATGGTACGGCCTGGCCGCTTTCGGCCTGATATATTTCGTTCGGGTCCCGCGCGAAGAACAAATGATGACGGAGTTCTTCGGGTCGAAGTATCTCGATTACATGCGACGAACAGGGAGGCTTTTCCCAAAAACCCGGCGACCGGCAGATTGATCGCGCCGCTGCGGCATGCGAGGGACACGGATGAGATACTACCTGGCCAGCGCGGCGTTGCTTCTGAGCCAATCGTTCCTTGCTCTCGGGGATGAAAGCAAAAAGCCTAACGAGCAGTTCTTCCAGAGCCTGAAGAAGTTCTGCGGCCAAAGCTTCGAAGGCGCGACCGAGTTTCCGCAGAACGCCGATCATCCGATGGTCGGCAAAAAACTTCTTATGTCGGTCAGTGCATGCAGCGAAAGCGAGATCCGCATTCCCCTCCAGGTCGGCGAAGACAAATCGCGGACCTGGATACTGACCCTGAGCGACAAAGGTCTGCTGCTGAAACACGATCATCGGCATCCGGACGGCACGCCGGACAAGCAAACGAATTACGGCGGGTGGACCACGGCCGAGGGCAGCGCAAGTCGGCAGCGATTCGCTGCGGACGAAGAGACCGCGAAGCTCATTCCGGAAGCCGCCACGAATGTGTGGACCCTCGAAATCGACGCGGAGAAACAACAGTTCACTTATGCCTTGGAACGGAACGCGGCGCCGCGTTACAAAGCGGCCTTTAATCTTGTGAGCCAAACAAAAGAGAAAAAGACGATGCAGGCCAAGGGAACGTTCGAAGTACAAATGACGCCGCAGGGCGCGAAGGAAGATGTGCCTGGGCGCATGTCGCTCGAGAAAAAGTTCTTTGGCGACCTGGAAGCTGCGAGTAAAGGCGAGATGCTCGCGGCGCAAACGGCCGACGGCTCGGCGGGTTACGTGGCGATGGAGCGAGTCAATGGCACGCTGCAAGGTCGGAAAGGAAGTTTCCTTCTTCAGCACAGCGGCACGATGACGCGCGGCGCGCCGCAATTATTGGTTACGGTCGTGCCGGACTCCGGAACGGATCAGTTGGTCGGCTTAAGCGGCAAGATGGAAATCAAACTCGCGGATGGCAAACACTCTTACGAGTTCGAATATAAGCTTCCTATCGCTCACTAGTTTGATTGTGGTCGGTTCGCTGCGCTTCCCGCCACAGCCAGACGCCGATGAGCGAGCGGGCCGCGGGCTGAAGCAGCGGATAGAGCCAGGTGTTCAGGAGCGGTGGCAAGGTGGGGCCGCCGAGTTCTCCCGATATCCCGGCCACCGTGAGAAAGGCAGCGCCAAAGTAAAAGAAGCCGAGCACGCGCGTGAGCCCATCGCCACGGATCGTAGCAAGTCCATAAAGCACGTTGCCGATGAAAAATCCGAGCAGCAGAAGCAGGAACATCGCATCCCAGAGCGCGTCATAAGTTGCGATTTACGGGCGTAAAACTTCGCGCGTGGCTGCGTCCGCCTGCGGCCATGCGCGGCCCCAGCGATGGAATGCGGTTAGCGTCAAAGTTTGCTGACCCGCCTCGGTGAATGCCCAAAGCAGGAAACCGAGAAAGCCGGGAATGATCAGACCGGCCGCGCGTCGTCGCAGCGCCGCGGCAACTCCGAGCGCCGCGGCCAGCGTAACGAAAGGATGGAGCAAGTAGGTCCAGGCTCGTAGTTGATAGAACGGGTTCTGAAGGAAGAGCACCCGTTCATCGAGCGAAGCTGCTGGTCCATAAAACCGCGGCAGAAAAATAATCAGCAAACTTGTGGCTGCGGAACCGAAGGAACAGATCGCCGCTGCTCGGTAGAAGCTGGGTGAAAATGTCATCCTGAATGAAGTGCGATCGAGCAGTCTGTGATTCGGATCGCAACCGCGCAATCCGATTGCTTCCCAGGCGTCGAGCTGATAAGCCTGCGCAGAGCGAGGTTGAAGCCCCTCGGCCTGAGCGCGGACGACGCCTAACGAAACGTTACACCGAAAACGTGGCCGCTTATCAACTTTATCTCACTGGAGGTTACCCTTGGAACAAACTCATTCCGCCCGAGCTCGCGAGAAGTATCGCAGAGTCACTGCAAGATCCGACGCTGACCCTGCACGACGGAAACGGCGTCGAGATCGCGCGCAACGACAACTGAAAGGGCGATGCAGGACAGACCTCGCAGCAAGCAGAGATTGAAGCCGCGGGGCTCGCTCTCGGCAGCGAGGCGGAGTCGGCTGTGATCGCAGTCCTAACGCCCGGCAGCCATACCGGCATCGTCCGCGGCAAAGCAGGGAATGTGGGCGTGGCGCTCGTGGAAGTGTACCACGTCCAATGAGCTGCCGGAGCCAAGATTTCCAAGGAAGGCTGAACATCTCGCGCTATTCCTCGGCGCCGTCTTTTGCGTCGCAATATCTACCGCGCACGCTTTCGCGCTGGCGAGGCCGACGGGGAAGGAGTGGCTGCGGGAGGATTCAGCGAGGCGGCGGGCGTAGGCGAAGGCGGCTGCTGGATGAGCGCTCTTCGTTCTTTCAACAACTCTTCGATTGTGGCCTTTGCGATCAGATACGACCTGCCTGCTAGCCTCTGTTCTCGCGCGAGCTTATCGGCAAGCTGCTTTTGCCCGGCTTGGAATTGCTGATCGAGGCTGGCTTTGTCTTCGGGTTTTTCCTCGGGAGTGGAGGCGCGCTCTTTTGGCAGCTCCGCTTTTACCGAAACGAGAACCGGATAATTTTCTCCCATCGGCTTCCCGATGCGGACCTCGTAAATGAAGCCGTCGAAGGTCTCGATTGTGGCGACCGATGGTTTGTCCAATCCTGTCTCAGCCGGCGCTGCGTTTGGATCGAGCACATCGGCGAACGATGGGCTCGCGAGGAAATTGGCCAGACTCGAAGCTTTCGCGTTGTCGAGTTCTTCGCCGGGCTTCGGATCAAGAAATTTCCAGGGCGTGGAATCTGTTTCTCGACTCACCTTCCAACTCATCTCCGCGCTCGTTCCAACCAGCGAAATCGTTTTTGGTTTCTCGACTTTGATGAAGTCGCGGCTGAGCCATTGCTCGGGCTTGATCTGGGCTTCATCGAAAGTCTCGGAGACCAGAAACACTCGATTGGATCCGGTTTGCGGCATGACGTAGCGCCCGGCTGCAACGCTGGCGCCACCGGGAAGCTGGCTCGATTCTCGAAGATGCTTCTTCCCGAGCAGCAGCGCGGAAAGTCGCTGCCCACCATTTGCTTTCAAATCGATCAGTGTGCCGCTATTCCCATCCTTCCCTGGTTCGGTTAACTGCAATCGCGCGAACTGCGACGGCCCGATCTTCACGTCCTGCGCCGGACGCATTTCCCAAAGCTTCCTGATCAAACCCGCGACTTTGTCGAAGTCCGCGGGATAATCGGCGCGCTCCGCGACCTTCCATCCATCCTCCTTTTTGACCAGATTGAGTTCGCTCCCTTCGCCCCTGATCGTGAGCTGCGAAACATCGTTCAGAGCGAAGCTGAGAATCTTCTCGTTAGACGCAGTCGCACTCTCGCTCCACGAGGCGGCCTCGCGATTGCGGAGCAAAAGAGCCACACCGCCGAGCGCTACGAGCAAGATCAGGACGAGCGCGAGTTGCTTCCCTTTCATGCGGTGACGCGGCGACGCTTCATCATAGCCAGGCCGAAACCGGTGAAGATAACCAGCGCGGGCATGCCGGCGATGTTGACCCACTTGATCCGGTTCTCCAGAGAATCGATCTCCGCTCGCAGCTTCCGGCGCGTGTCTTTGAGTTGCGACTTCGCGCCGGCTTCGGTCTTGCGGAAGTTCGCCAGCTCCTGCTGCTGTTCCGGGGAGAGAATGAAACGCTGGCCGGCGTCTTTGTTCTGCTGCAGCTCGTTCACTTTGCGCTGCGTCTCGGCCAGGTTCGTCTCCAGCTCCTTGATTTTGCTCCGGTAATTTGCCTCCGCGTCGGCCTGCAACTTCTGCACCACGGTAAATGGTCGTTCGCGTGAGGCGCGACTGCGAACGGCGATGAGATTGCTGTCGCCTGCGAGCTGTTCGACGATGCCTTGCGCGAAACTCAGGTTGCTGTTCAAGGGGATGATCACCGCCTGTCCGCCGAGTGCGGGAAGTTCTCGGACCGCGACCTGGTCCTGAATCATGTCGGCATCACCAACGAGCACGACCGTGGTTGCTTGCACCGATTCTTTCAGGCCGGGCTCGGCCGGTTTCTCTTCTGGCTTTTGCTCGCCGGGGCTGGGCGCCGGTTTGGGTTTTCCCTCTGGAAAAGCTGTCTTGAAGTTGCCCGTCAACCGGATGGCGAGCGGGAACTCTGTCCCACTGGCCACAAAATTATTCGCGATCTGCGCTCCGCCGAACGACGCCATCATCGCCTCGACTAATTGCGACCGCTTCGACGTCTTGAGCAGCACAGTTTTGGTCAGCCCTTCCGCGGGCGTCCCGGCAAATGCTCCGCTGAAGGCCAGCAATAAATTGTCCGCATCGGCGGTGACCACGTCGTCCTTGTTCACTGCGGTTTCATTGAGCGCGAGCACGGTCGGATTCGGTCCCTCCTGCAGACGGGCGACATGCTCCATATCCGCGACCACCTTTCCGGGCTCGAAAGCCAGGCCCCAGGCTTTGAACAATTTGTCCAGCGTGGAGCTGCTCTGCGGCGGCATCATTCCTGTGTCCGCGGGCGGGCGATCGAGCGCGCAGAGCGGGTCGACAAAGGCGATCAGTTTGCCTCCGCGCAGGACAAACTGGTCGAGCGCAAACTGGCTTGCGTCCGAAATGGCCTTCGGATGAATCGCGACCAGGACATTGATGTCGTCAGGAATTTTGTCCGCGGTGACCTCGACCTGCTTGAGGTTGAAGTCCCGCTTCAGCTCGCCGATGAAGGCCCACGGGCGGGGGGCGCGCTGTCCGCGTGGCATCATCATCGGGTTCATCTGGCCCATCACCGGAAGCGAACTCATGACCCCGACGACCGGTTTTTCCGTCGTCGTGACGCGGGCGATCGCGCGCGAGAGATCGTATTCGAGGAGGCGCTCGCGATCGGGGGTGAGGAAGGGAATGGCCTGCTTCTGGTCCAGCTGGCTGATGCTCACTCCGAGGTAGATCCGTTCACCGCCGCGCAGTGGTTGCGCCTCCACCCCATCGAGCCGGGCGGAATCTTCCGCGTCAGAGTCAGGCTCGGGATTGAGCCGTTGGATTTCGATCTGGCCTTTCGAGGCCTGCCGGTATTCGCCGAGCAAATCCTCCACGCGCTGTGCATAGGTTGCCAGCATGACCGGCATCGTCTTCGCGTCCTTCGTGCAATAAAACCGGATTTGGATAGGGGTATCAAGTTTGCCCAGGATCGCGCGCGTGCCCGACGACAGGGTGTAGGCCTTTTCCGCGGTGAGATCAACGCGCTGCTTGGCTTGAGCGGCGATCAGGTTGAACGCGATCAGGATCAGCAGCATCGCGCCGATGCCGACACCGGAATAGAGAACGGTCTCGAGGCCTTTCTTTTTCATGTAAACCCGCCTAACCCGCGCGATGCGCGCGGAGCACGACGCTGGTGGTGAAAAGGGAAAAGAGAATCACAGAGAGGAAAAACAAAACGTCGCGTGAATCGATTACGCCTTTTTGGATGCTCTCGAAGTGCGTCATGACGCTGAAGGAAGCGACCGTGTCTACCAGCCATGGACTGGCCCATTGCGTGAGCAAATTTGTTACCGGCGGCCAGCCGGCCAGAATAAGGAAGAGGCAAAGCGCGACCGACAAAATGAAGCTGACGACCTGATTGCGCGTCATCGCGGAAGTCATGGCCGAGATCGACAAATACGCTCCGGAAAGAAGCAGACTTCCAATGTAACCCGCGAGGATCACTCCGTTGTCGGGATTACCGAGATAGTTGACGGTGATTACGATTGGAAACGTGAGAGCCAGCGCGAGGGCGAGAATCAGCCAGGACGCGAGAAACTTTCCGACAATCGCCTGCCAGGGCGTGATTGGCATGGTGAGCAATAATTCGATCGTGCCGAGTCGCCGTTCCTCCGACCACATCCGCATTCCGACCGCTGGAACAAGGAACAAATAGAGCCAGGGATGCCAGGCGAAGAAGGTGACGAGATTGGCCTGAGCGCGCTCGAAAAATCCCGCCACCATGAAGGTGAAGAATCCCGCAAGGAGCAGAAAGATCACAATGAAGACGTAGGCGACCGGCGAAGCGAAATAGCCGGTCACTTCCCGTTTTGCGATCGTGAGGATGTGGCGCAGCGCGGTGGCGGCGGGCGGGTTGGCGCGCGCACTGGCTTCGGCGTTGGTGGCCGGACGTTCCAAAATTGCTTCGCTCATTTGGCGTTCTCCGGTTTTGTTTCGGGCAATGTGATGTTGCGGAAGACTTCGTCGAGGCGGCCTTCTTCCGTGTGCAACTCCGCGATCTTCCAACGTTCCGCCGCCGCCACTTCGCCAATCGCGCGCGCCAATTCACCGCGCGCGCTATTTTTCTTCGCGTAAGCCCGCACCGTGACCGGCGAATCCGCGACGACGGCGCATCTTCCAACCGCGGGAATTTGCGACAGCTTCTCGCCAATAGCCGCCGCATTTCCATCCATCAAGCGCAAGAGCACGGCGCCCGCGTGCTCCGAGCGTTGCTTCAATTCTTCGGGTGTGCCATTGGCCACAATCTGGCCACGATCGATGATGATGGCGCGCGAGCAGGCCGCCTCGACCTCTTCCAGAATGTGGGTCGAGAAGATAATCGCCTTTGTTTTCCCCATCTCGCGGATCAACGTCCGCACCTCGTGCTTTTGGTTTGGATCGAGTCCGTCGGTTGGCTCGTCCAGAATCAGCACAGGCGGATCGTGGATAATCGATTGCGCGAAACAGGTCCGATGCCGGTAGCCTTTCGACAAAGTCTCGATGCTCTGATGAAGGACCGATTCGAGGAAACACATTTCGACCGCGCGCTCGACGGAACGCTTGTTGGCACCGCCCCGCAACCCGCGCAGGTCCGCCGCGAAACGCAGAAACCCCTCCACCGTCATGTCGGCATAGGAAGGGGCGTTTTCCGGCAGATAACCGATGAGGCGTTTCGCGGGAATCGGATTTTGCAGCATGTTGAACTCGCCGACGGAGACCTCGCCTTCGGAAGGCGGGATGAAGCCCGTGATCATGCGCATGGTGGTGGATTTGCCCGCGCCATTCGGCCCGAGAAAGCCGAGCACTTCACCCATTCCCACGGTGAAGGAGACGCCGTTGACCGCCTTCTTTGCGCCGAAAGATTTCTTGAGGTTTCGAACGGTGATCATGGGGACCTAAGTTTCGTTTGAGCTTGGTAGGACACGCATTTTTTCGAAACGTTCAAGTAAGAAAATAAAGGCCATGCTCAGGCGGTCCGAGCGACAAGCGAATACCTGAGAAGTCGTTCGCCGGTTACCTCCACGCATGAAAGAAAACGCAGAGGAAGCCTTTAAGAGTCCCGGCGATCAATATGAGCTTTCGTTAGGCTGCAAGTAAAAGCAGCCGAACTCTTCAGGAAAGCTCTGCGATTCATTTTATCGATCTCTTTCATTGTGCGTGGCTGATCAGGCTGGGTTCCAGAAGGGTGTTCGCAAAGGTGTATTTGGGATGGTCGATTTCACAGATTAATGCAATCGCCCCCTCTTTCGTCCGTAATAACTTTACCTCGGCCGCGCTTCTGCTCAGGTTGCGTTGATGATCCCCTCCACCGTGCCGGTCACTGACGAGGGCTCGCTGCCGTCTGGGGGGCAGGCTCACCAGCCCCTTCCGGCGTCAAGGCGTCGTCAGCGTCGGATTGGCCATGGGCGGGCGGCCGCGTTTGGACTCCTCGCCGCGATGCTCTCAACCGACGGCTCGGCTTCGCCGTCACCGTTCCGCTTCAGCACGGTGGCCCTCAGCGGCCAGCCCGCGCCGGGCACGCCCGCGGGAATCACCTTTTTGAACTTCGGCATATACCCGACGCTGAGCGCGGCGGGCCAGAGCGCGTTCGTCGCCGGAGTGACTGGCGCCGGGATCACGGTCCAAAACGACACCGGCCTGTGGACGGGCGCGCCGGGGGGCGTGGCGCTCTTGGCACGCGAGGGCAATCCCGCGCCGGATACTGCCGTTGGCGTCAACTACGCGTTTCTGGGCGACCTCTTAACCCATCCACCGCTGAATGCGGCTGGCCAGAGCGCGTTCGTCGCTTCGATTACCGGCACCGGGATTACGAATGCTAACAACGGCGGCGTCTGGTCGGGCGGGCCGGGAAGCGTGACGCTGCTGGCCCGCAAGGAAGACCCCGCGCCCGGCACGGCCGCAGGGATCACCTACTTCGACTTCACTAACTCTTCGAACGTTCTCAGCCGGCCTGCGATCAATGCCGCGGGGCAGAGCGCGTTCTCCGCCAAGACCACTGATACAGGAGTCGGCGCCACCGGCAGCGGCCTATGGTCGGGGGCGTCAGGCAGCGTGGCCCTCCTGGCGCGCGCGGGCGGCCCCGCACCTGGCACGGCCACAGGGGTTAACTTCGGGTTGTTCTTCGGAAATCCCCCACTCAACGCGGCCGGCCAGAGCGCATTCGCCGCTTCCGTCGCTGGACCCGGCGTCACAGTCGCCAACTCCAGCGGAGTCTGGTTAGGCGCACCGGGGAGCGTTACGCTCTTAGCCCGCGGGGGCGATCCCGCGCCTGGCACGACCGCGGGGATCAACTACGCGAGCGTCGGCAGCGCCACGCTCAACTCCGCGGGCCGCAGCGTTTTTGTGGCGTCCGTGATTGGCCCCGGCGTCACGAGCGCCAACGACGACGGCATTTGGCTTGGCGCGCCTGGTAGCGTGGCGTTGTTGGCGCGGGGAGGGGATCACGCGCCGGGGACGGCCGCGGGGGTAAACTACTCGGGTTTCTTCGGTCAAAGCATCACGCTCAACGCAGCGGGCAGGAGCGCGTTTGTCGCCCAAGTCACCGGTCCCGGGGTCACGAATGCCAACGATGACGGCCTCTGGTCGGGCGAGCCTGGTTCGTTGGTCAAGGTCTTTTACGAAGGTGAAGCCGCGCCTGGAGCGGGTGCGAACACGTTCTTCGGTGGATTCAATGGCGGTACCGTCGATAGCCCTTTCGCCCTCAATGACCGCGGCGAGCTTGTCTTCCTCGATCACCTGACCGGTTCAGGCGTTACTGGTAACACCGGCAGCCTGTGGTTTTCAGACGCAGCTGGCGCGCTCTCGCTGATCGTGCGCCAAGGCGACCCTCTCCAAGTGGGTCCCGGCGACATGCGCATCATCTCTTCCCTTTCCTTTGAGGGCGGCTCGGGCGACGAAGACGGTTTCCCCAGCGGCTTCAACGATCTCGGACAAATAACCTTCTGGGCTGCCTTCACCGATGGCTCTCAAGGCATCTTCATCGCCACGCCAGCCATTTCGATCAAAATTAAAACGATCAGTAAGACTGGGAACACGGTGACGATTACCCTGGATTCGTTCACAGGTTACACTTTCCAGCTGCAACGATCGCTCTCTCTTACGCCGGCTGCGTTTGGTAACATTGGCAGCCCGCAAGCGGGCATTACAGGCAGTGTCCTAACCTTTCCGGACCCGGAGGCCACTGACGACATAGCCTTTTACCAGGTGACGGCCGTTCCTTAGGGAAATTTGCCAGTGCACACTCGCGAGTGTCCTTCTCGCCCAGCCCTGAAAAAAGAGAACAACTGACTGAGAGACTCAGCCGTTGTTAATTCAGGTGTGCAAGAAGCGGTCCAGCAAAACCAATCGCGCGTTGTAATTGTCGGCGCCGGCGGCCGTTTGGGTGCGGCGCTGTTCCGTCACTATCGCGCAGATCACGAGGTTACGGGATTTAGTCACGCGCAGCTCGACCTCGCCGCGCCCGATCAGCTCCGGCGCACGCTTGGCGCACTGGAGTTCGATGTGCTGATCAACTGCGCGGCGCAGACCAATGTCGACCGCTGCGAGAAAGAGCGGAAGGAGGCGTTCGCGCTCAATGCGGAAGCGCCGCGCGTCCTGGCCGAGATCTGCACGGAAAAGCAGGCGCGGCTGATCCACATCAGCACGGATTACGTTTTCGATGGAACGAAGTCAGAGCCGTACACGGAGGAAGACGAAGCGAATCCAATCAGCGTTTACGGGGAATCGAAGCGGGAAGGGGAGCGGCGCGTGCTTGGAGTAGACGCAAATCATCTCGTCGTCCGTACCTCATGGGTTTTCGGTCCGGATCGGCCCAGCTTTGTCGATTGGATTATCGAACAAACCCGTCAACACGATCATGTCGAGGCGATCGCCGACAAGATTTCCGCGCCGACTTATACGCTTGACCTCGCCACGATGTTGAAGCCGCTCTGGAGCCGGCGCGCCCTCGCGCCGGAGGGACTGGTCGAGGATGAACCATCATCAACTGGCCCGAGGGCGGGCCGGCTCCAAGCGCCGGGCGGCATCCTGCATCTCGCGAATGCCGGCGCATGCAGCTGGCGGGAATACGGCCAATGGGCGCTGGATTGCTGCAAGACGGTGGGGATAGCTTTGCGGACCGACTTCGTGAGACCGATCAGGTTGCGCGAGATGAAAAGCTTTATCGCGCGCCGACCGGTTTTTACGGTGCTCTCGACCGCGAAATATGAAATACTCACGGGCTCTACCCCGCGCGACTGGCATGATGCGGTGGCCGAGTATGTGCGCGAGCAGGTGAAGCGAGTTTGACATGAAATCCCTCAGCCTCTTTGCTGCTCTATGAACTCGAAGGCAAAAGCTCTCCTCGGTGCCGTATTCTTCAGCGCATTCGCGACGGCACAGGCTCAACTCGCTTGGGAAAAAACCGAGATCGAGCTGCACCCGAAGGTAGGCGACGCCGAAGCAGTGGCGAATTTCAAATACGAGAACAAGGGCACGAAGCCGATTCGGATTGTCTCCACGAAAAGTTCGTGCGGTTGCACTGTCGCCTCCTTGAAGAAGGACGAGGTCGCGCCGGGCGAGAAAGGCGAAGTGACGGCGACGTTTAAGATCGGCGGGCGCACGGGCGTGCAGCAAAAATCTATTACGGTCGAGACCGACGACGCGTCTCAGCCGATGACGAACCTCTTGCTCAAAGCGGTCATCGAGCAGCCGGTCGAGATTCAGCCGACGTTTGTGTTTTGGCAGGCGGGGGAAGCGCCGAAGCCAAAGACGGTGAAAGTGAAAGCAAACAAAGCTGTCACGATCACTAAGCTGGATGTGACCTCATCGAGTCCGGAGTTCACCGCCAAGGTTGAGAAAGGGTCCGCGCCGGGTGAGTTCACTATCAGCGTTCAGCCGAAAAGTACCGCACAGCCGCTGAACGCCATGCTGACGATCAAATCGGATTTGCCGCAGCCCTACTATGTTACGGCGCGCGTGACGGGGCCGGCTGCCGCCGGACGTTAAACCGTGAAACGCGCTCTGTTTCGTCAGGCATTGTTGCTGCTTGGCCTGGCGTTTTTGCCTGGCATCGGACAGGCGGTTTATTACGGCGAACGAGTCTCCTGGAAGGCGCCCGCCCTTGGGAAGGACGACGTCAAACTTGAGGACGCGCGAGCTTGGGGAGATTCGGTCCTCTGGGTTGATGCGCGAGCGGATGAGCAGTTCAATCAGGATCACATTCCCGGTGCGATTTTGCTGAACGAAGACCGCTGGGATGAATTACTCCCGCTGATGCTGGCGGCTTGGTCGCCCGATAAGCGGGTTGTCGTTTATTGCAGCAGCCGGAGTTGTGCTGCCAGTCACGAGCTGGCGCACCGGCTGAGGGAAGAAGCGCAGTTGAAAGACGTTTTCGTTTTGTACGGAGGATGGGAGGCATGGCTGGAAGCGAGGAAATGAGCAGCTCTCCTCACGTCCAGTCGCCGCTTATGAATGTGCAACGGGGCAGTGTCGCGGCGCGCTCGCTTTTGTGGCCTGCGCTAAGTATTATTGTGGGCGCGGTCTTCATCTACGCCGGGGTGTTGAAGGCCTGGGATCCGTTCGCCTTCGCGAAGGACATCGATCATTTTCGGATCTTGTCCTACCCGCTCGGTATGCGCGTCGCCTTTTACCTTCCGTGGCTGGAGATCTTGTGCGGACTTGCTTTGATCGTCGGTCGTCTTCGTTCCGGCGCGATTGCGATCCTGGGCGGGCTCATGGTCGTTTTCACCATCGCCACTATCGCCGCCAAGGCGCGTGGGATTGATCTCGATTGCGGCTGCTTCGGCAGCGTGGGCAAAGGCCTCGGTTTCACCGCTCATCTTCTGATCGATTTTGCTCTCCTGGCCGCGTTGCTCGCTCTCTGGATTGGACATGCTAAAGCGAGTCCGGTGAGATCGGACGCGGAGTAATTATTCTCTTTTGGTCATCCGCCCCGCCGCCGATGCGGACCATGACGCGATCTTGGCAATTTTCCATGACGTTGTCGCCCGCGGTGACACCTACGCCTTCGATCCGGAAATTTCGCGGGACGAAGCACTCGGCTATTGGTTCTGCCACGGCACCCACCCGTATGTGCTCGAAGAGAACGAGCGAGTCCGTGGCACCTACATCCTAAGACCGAATCAGGCCGGGCCTGGTTCGCACGTCGCCAACGCCGCGTTCATGGTTGCACCCGCGTCGCAAGGATCGGGCATCGGAAGGGCGATGGCGGAGCACTCGTTAGGCGAAGCGCGTCGGATGGGTTTTCGGGCGATGCAATTCAACTTCGTCGTCGCCACCAATAAACCGGCCATTCACTTGTGGCAGAAGCTCGGGTTCAAGATTGTCGGAACTCTACCCGGTGCCTTCGAACATCCGGAGAAAAAATTTGTGGACGCCTTCGTCATGTTTCTTTCGCTTGATCAGCGCTAAGCGAATCACAGATCGGTGAACGGATCCGGTTTTAAGATCGTACCGCGCGTTCCCTGCTGCTGAATGAGTTTGGCGACCAGCGCGGTCCACCCTGTCTGATGCGAAGCGCCCAGCCCCGCCCCGGTGTCGCCATGGTAATATTCGTGGAAAAGGTAACGCTCTCCGTCCCGGCTCTCGTCGATCGGACTGCCCGCGCTTCGCGCGAATGGTCGCTCGCCTTTCCCGTCCTTTAGCCAAAGCGAAATCAAGCGATTCGAAAGTTCGTTCGCCACGCACTCAAGGGTCATGAATTGTCCCGAGCCAGTCGGACACTCCACCTTGAAGTCATCGCCGTAGTAATGGTGAAACTTCTGCAGCGATTCGATCAGCAGATAATTGATCGGCATCCAAATCGGGCCGCGCCAATTCGAGTTTCCACCGAAAAGGCCGGTCTGTGATTCAGCCGGTTCGTAAGTCACGATCCTCTCTTCGCCGCCGACATTCAAAGTATACGGGTGGTCCCGGTGATACTTACTCATCGATCGCACTCCATACGGGCTGAGGAATTCTTCCGGGTCGAGCATGCGCCGGAGAAGACGCTTCATCCGATGACCACGTGTGAGCGCGATGAGCCGGCGCTCGCCTGCGCCCGGCTCGAACCAGCGGGAAATCAACCCGGCCTGATCGGGCCGGTTAGTCAGATACCATTCCAGCCGGGCTTTAAATCCGGGCACCGCATCGAGTAACGCCGGCTCAATCGTCTCCACCGCAAGGAGCGGCATGAGCCCGAGGAGTGAGCGCATGCGCAGGCGGACATAGCGGCCATCCGGCAGGTGCAGGACATCGTAAAAAAATTCATCGTCCTCATCCCAGAGTCCGATTCCGGTCCCGCCCGCGTTGTTCATCGCGCCGGCGATGGCGAGGAAGTGTTGGAAGAACTTGGTCGCGATATTCTCGTAGACTGGATTCTCGCGCGCCAGCTCGAGCGCGATCCGAAGCAGATTGAGC
>Ga0136617_10003259_pt1 | contig 14513 bp, 13 predicted proteins | sample AntDrymUQ3222106_2_FD_129672 | JGI IMG/M metagenome (GOLD analysis project Ga0136617, IMG submission 129672) | Polar desert sand microbial communities from Dry Valleys, Antarctica - metaG UQ322 (21.06) | ecosystem: Environmental > Terrestrial > Soil > Desert | place: Antarctica: Dry Valley... | reverse complement strand
TAGGGATGCGTGCCGTAGACGACCTGCATGATGGCGCGATCGGCGATCGCGGACGGCATATCGCGAATCTGCACCAGCCTCGTCAATCGAAGCTGCCGTATGCGATCGAAATCGGCCACGTCGAGCCGGGGCCTGATGAGGCAGTCGGCGAGGAGCGACAGCGCCTGACGGGCAAACTTCGCCAGCGTCGTCACCGTGAAGACCGTGGCATCGGCCGACACGTCGCCGTCGAACTGGGCTCCAATGCGGGCGAACGCCGCATTGACGTCGATGGCCGATAGATTTCCGGTCCCCTCGTCCATCATGTCCGCGGTGATCGCCGCGAGCCCTTCGTACCCTTCGAAATCGGACGCCGATCCGGTCGGCAGCACGAGCATGAACGTGACGACCGGCAAGCTGCGGTGTTCGGCCGACCACAGAGAGAGGCGATTTGCGAGGCGGTCCTTATGAATGTGAGAAAAACGGAAGGAAGGAGAGGAGCCGACCTGCGGAAGGCGCGAGCGATCCGCCCGCCTCACGAGACCACCGCGCAAGTCGACTGCGACAGGGCGAGCGATAGCTTTCCTTTCGGCACCACGCTCAGAGCCACCCGGTTGTCGGTCCGGAGATATTTGCGCGCGGCGTGGTGCAGATCGGCAGCGGTCACGCTCTCGTAACGCGCCAGGTCCCGCTCAAAGTACGCGGGGTCGTTCAGGAACACGCTGTACGCGTTGAGTTGATCGGCTTTGCCGCCGAAGCCGCCGAGCGTCTGCAAACGGTAGACGAACTGGGCCTCCACCTGCGCGTGGCCCCGCTCCATCTCATCAGGAGTCGGACCCTCGGCTACGAGCGTCGCGAGTTGCTCGTCGATGGCCTGCCGGAGCTCTTCGAGCGAATGGCCGGGTGCGGCGGTTGCGACGATCTGCCAGAACCCGGCAAGCTCCCGCGAATTTTGAAATGCCATGACCTCGCTGGCAATACGGCGCTCGTAGACCAGCGCCTTGTAGAGCCTCGAGACTTTTCCGTTGGCGATCAAATCCGACAGCAGATCCATTTCGGCATCGCCGTCGGTAAACATCGCCGGTGAAAGCCACCCGAGGTACAGCCGCGGCAACTCGATGCGATCTTCGAGCACAAGCCGTTTCTCCGAGGTGAGCTCGACCGATGATTTCAGAGGCAACGGCTGCGGTCCGGGGGGAATCTCTTCAAAATGCGCACGCACGCGCTCGAGGGCATCAGCAGTGTCGACATCGCCCGCAACCACGAGCGACGCGTTCGACGGGTGGTAATAGGATCGAAAAAACTCGCGAACGTCATCAAAGGCGGCCGCCTTGAGATCTGCCGTTTCTCCGATGGTCATCCAGTGGTACGGATGATCCGCCGGGAACATCGCCGCCACAATCGCCATCGTGGCGAGGCCATATGGGCGGTCCTCGTAGTTCTGCCGCCGCTCGTTCAGCACGACCTCGCGCTGCGTCTCGAACTTCTGTCTCGTCAGAGCGGGCAACAGATAGCCCATCCGATCCGATTCCATCCACAGTGCCAGGTCGAGCGCATTGGTCGGCACGACCTCCCAGTAGTTCGTGCGATCGGGGTTGGTGGAGCCGTTCAGGGAGGCGCCGGCTTCCTGCAGCGGATGAAAGTAGCCCTTGTCGTAATGCTCGGACCCTTCGAACATGAGATGTTCGAAGAGATGCGCGAACCCTGTCCGTCCCGGGTGCTCGTCCTTCGACCCGACGTGGTACCAGATGTTAACGGCCACCATCGGGAGCCGGCGATCCTCGTGAATGATCACGCGGAGGCCGTTCTCGAGCGTGTGCTGGGTAAAGGGAATTTTCACGAGATCGGTGTAGCCGGAATCGGGGCCCTCTTGTAGCTCGCGATGGATACTTCGGCTGCCACGCGCTCGGCGGCAGCGATGAACGCTTTTGCGGCCGGAGAGTCCGGCTCGCTCAGCACGAGCGGTACGCCCCTGTCGCTTCCCTCGCGGATCGGCTGGTAGATGGGAATACGCCCGAGAAACGCGACGCTCATGTCTTCGGCCATCTTCTGCCCGCCTCCATGCCCGAAGATGTCGGACTCGTGGCTGCAGCTGGGACAGACGAAGTGGCTCATGTTCTCGATGACGCCAAGCGTCGGGATGTTGAGCTTCTGGTACATCCGAATCGCGCGCCGGCTGTCTGCGATCGACACCTGCTGCGGCGTCGAGACCACGATCGAGCCGGCGACCGGAACCGTCTGGCTCAAGCTGAGTGCGACATCGCCCGTGCCGGGAGGCATGTCGACGATCAGGTAGTCGAGATTGTCCCAGCGTACTTCGCGGAAGAACTGCTGGATGGCGCCATGGAGCATCGGGCCACGCCAGATCACCGCCGAGTCTTCCGATGTCATGAAGCCCATCGAGATGACCTGAATCCCGTACTTCTCGGCAGGAATGATTTTTTTGCCGTCGGTCGTGAGCTGCTGGTTGATGCCGAGCATGATCGGCACGTTCGGTCCGTAGATGTCGCCGTCGATTATCCCCACGCGGCTGCCGCATCGGGCGAGCGCCATCGCGAGGTTCACGGCCACCGTCGTCTTGCCGACGCCGCCCTTGCCGGCGCCGACGGCGATGACGTTCTTGACGCCTTCGACGGGCGCCCGGCCGGCCTCGGGGCCGGCGACGGCACGGACGCTCGCCGTCATGTCGACGTCGACGGCGGTCACGCCGGGAAGCGCAGAGACTGCCGCATGGGCCTGCTCGCGCATCTGCTCTTTCACGGGGCACGCAGGCGTCGTGAGCTCGATGGTGAACCCCACGCGGCTGCCGTTGATGCGCAGATTCCTGACGAATCCAAGTGCCACGATGTCCTGGTGCAGATCAGGATCTTTCACGACTGCCAGTGCGCCGAGCACCGCCGCTTCAGTGACCATAACGTTATTAGTTTAGCGTGATTTTCTCAGACAGGGCTGAAGCCCTGTGCCACGTTGCGAGAGAAAGGACCGTTCAGGGCCGTCGACGCGTCAGCTCAGCACTACACGCACTTCGACGCGGGTCAGCGGGGCCGATGGAGCCGAAACCGACAGGGAAAATCGATCGCCGTCCTGCACGCGTGGCGGCACCACGAGCCGGACGGGCTGGCGCGCGAGCGCCTCTCCCGTGCCGTCGCACGGCTCGCATGGATCGGACCACACTTCGCCGCGGCCTCCGCATGCGATGCACAGCTTGCGAATGGGAACCTCGAGCGGGACCGTCACGCCGTTGAACGCCTCGCGCGGAGACAGATGCAGCTCGGCCGAGAGACCCCGCCGCCGGCCGTCTTCTGTCGACGCGGCGACGAAGCTTTCCCGCATACGCTCCACCGCGGCGTGCACCGACGGAAAATCGATCGCGATTTCGTCGGCGAACCACGTATTGCCGCGCGTCACGGGAATCGCGAGCACACGCCTGGCCGCGCGGCCATCATCACGAGGGCGAATGGAGTAGTTCCGCATCGCGTCCACGTTATGTTAGCATCTCGCCCTTCCACCTATGGAACCCAAAGAATGTCCCATGTGCGGCGGACGGATGCGGCTACGCGCACACGACCAGACCGACCGCCTGCCCGGCACGCTCGACACGCGAACCAGACCCGCGAAGGAATGGATCTGCCGCGAGTGCGACTACTTTGAAGAAGCCGACGAATCCTGATTGGGACTTCGGCCAGGACCAGGCCGCTTTGTGAAAATGAGGGGGCGCTTACCGGGCGCCGAGCGTCAAGAGCACTTCCTTGCGGAGCGCGTCTTCAAACTCTTCGAACTTGAGCGTCGTCTCGCATTCGTCGCAGAGCACTTCGAACACGGCCGGCCGGCTCTCTTCGGACACTTCAATGCGTGAATCTTCCAGATGCACCACATGCATCTGAAGCGTCTTCACAAGAAAATTCTGGCTGTTGCCACAACTGGGACACGTCAGGGTCAATTCTGGCTCCTCTCGACGCGAGGGATTGTACGGGATGGGTTCTGAGGAACGCAATGAAAACTTAATGTTTTTGCGTAGTCAGGCGCAAAACTGAGAAAAACGGTTATAAAATGCACGCCATGGCTGACACGGTCACCACGAAACAGGGTACGTTCGAGATCCGAAGCGAAGCCCATGGTCCTCACTGGGTCGCGTGGCTCGCGCGCACCGCAGACGCCCAACCCGAGGGATCGGTGCTGCTTGTCGGTCAGACCCGGGCCGAAGCCGAGGCCCGGGCGCGCCAATGGGCCGACCGTGCGTAACGGTTAGTCCTCATCCAGATCCGCGAACGCGATTTCGCTTGTGACCGCTGAGGGTACAGCGGTCGCGCGACCCATTACGTGCTCCATCAAGCCGCAGTAGGTTCCCTTCGCCTCCAGCGAAACGACCGACAATCCAGGATCGAGCGTGCGGTGCACAGCCGCAACGCATCCGCACGGCAGCGGCTTGAACGCTTCGAACTCGAACTGCGCGGTAATGGGCATTGGTCCTCCATACATTCATTTAGACTCGGAGATGCCCGTTTTGGTTGCGTGGTTTGCTCGATCCTAAACAAGGCCGGGATACAGGACGTGCGGGTCGCTACCACCCTGCTCCGCCGGCGCCGAACAATCAATGCGCGCGAACGGCGTCAGCCGATGCGGCTGGAGCGTCGGCGCCCCGCGCCGGCTCGATTGGGCCATGATGTGCTGCACGTCGAGATCGCGCGCGACGAGCGCATCGGAGAGCAACATGCGATGGCACTGCCACCAGACCGCTTCGGCACACATCACAGCCACCTGCCTGCCGTCGGCGAATCGCAGGAGCTCGTCGACGCCGCTCGAGAATTGTGCCGTTTGCATATGGTCGGCGTACCCGCGGAACGACGCGTTCTTCCAGGCGCCGTTCGGCGAATCGGCGCGGGGTTTTCTCAATCCGCCGAGCGACGGGAAATGCCGGTACTGAATCCCCTCCTCGCTCAGCCGCGCGCCCAACGCTTCGAGACCGAAGTGCGGATGGCGCCGCGAACGCGGGATCGTGCGCACGTCAGCGATTCCTGTGATGTCGTTCGCCTGAAGCAGACCGACAAACTCTTCAGCCGTTCGAGTTGAATGACCGATTGTCCAGATTCGACGGCCGTGCATAAATTAATTTTCCGTCAATCGAGGCCCCGGGGAACAGCGCGCGCGCCGCGATCAGATATGCCGAGAGCTGCTGCTCGTGCTCGGGCGCCGCTCTACCGGTCTTGAGCTCGAGGACCGTCAGGCCGCTGTCGCGGCGCCTGACCAGACAATCGAATGTCCCCCGCAGGATCGACTGCGACGCCGCCGGACGAACGGAGAACGGCACTTCAAAGAGCGCTTCCCCCGCCGCGAGCGCTTCAGACAGCATCGGCTCCGCGCAAAGAGCGAGATACGCGTCGCGTGCCCGGCGGAACAACTCGTCGACGTCGCCCGCCTCCACCGACTCTTCGTCTTTCAGCAGGCGGGCGAGCTCGTCGACAATCGTGACGCTCTCCCCGGCGCCCGCAAGCCCAACCCCTACGCGCTCGAACAACCGGTGAACGAGCGTGCCGGCGAGGCTCCGGCTGCTCATCGTGATTTGATGGCGCCGGCGGTTCTCAGGTTGCGCCGGCGCCTGCGCGCTCGTCACCGCCACACGGGGAACCGCGAACGGGTCGATGAGGAGCCCGAAATTGTCCACCGGGGCAGCCGCCATCTGTTTGCCGAGTTCGTCCGAAAAAAGGCCTGGGCCAGGCCCCTTTTCTTGGCACACCCGAAATACGTGCGTCTGCCCTGATGCAGCCACCCACTCGGTGACTGCGGGCGCCATAGAGCTGCTCGCCGTTTCGAACTGTGGGCGCAGGCCCGGCGGCATCACGTCGCCCAAGCTCCCGCCGAACACTTTCCACTTTCCGTCCTTCACTTCGGAGACAAGATACAGACGTTCCCGCGCACGCGTGAGTGCGACGTACAACAGGCGCTTGGTTTCCTCACGCTCCTTGGCCTTGGCGTCCTGATCGGCTTCCGACTGAAAATCGCCGACGCTCAACCACGCCTGGCCATTTTCCGCGTCAGACACAAGTCGAATGGCCCCGCGGCGCCCTCCAGTGCCTTTGCTCAGGTTCACGACGAACACGACGGGAAATTCCAGGCCCTTCGCGGCGTGAATCGTCATGAGGCTCACGGAGTCGCCCGCGTCTATCACGGCGTTCGACTCATCCCCGGCGGTCAGCCGTTCGAGGTGTTCGGCCAATCGCGACAGCGTCGCGTAGCCGCGGTTCTGAACCCGGCGAATCATCGCCCGAATCTTCTTCAGGTTTTCGCGGGCCTGGCGCACGCGCGCGCCGCGCGTCTCAAATAGATAAGCGGTCTCGTCGAGCACCGATTCCAGCAGTTCAGCCGGAGGTACCCGGTCCACTCGTGCAAGCCATCGCGCGACGCTGCGGCGAGTGCGTTCGAGTACGAGAAGGTCTTCGGCGTCCACGATCCTGAGTGGATCGGCAGCAGGTGACCTGGTGCCCGACAGCGCCGCCGCGAGATGCGGGGCCAACGCCTGCAGCGCCGGATCCGACAGTCGCACGAAGCGGGAGCGAAGAAACGCTGCCGCGCGGAGATTAGAGTCGGGCGCAGCGAGGTACCGAAGCAGGGCGAGCACATCCTTGATTTCGTCCGCTTCAAAGAAGCCGAGGCCTTTGTACACATACGATGGGATGCGCCGGCGCTCGAGGGCGGTTTCGAAATCTCGATGGCTGTCTTTCGTGCGAAACAGGATGGCGATGTCCCGAGGACTGATCGGCCGAAGGTCTCCAGTCGAGGGATCCCGCACGAGGTCCGGCGAGTCGAGCAGCCTTCGGATCTCGGCCGCCACGCCGTCGGCGCACCCGGTGACGGTCGGACTGGCGGCAATGCCAAGCGCCTCGCCCGGTGGCACCGGCATCTCCACTGGAAACGCGTCTTGATCACCGAACCTGAAGGCGTCGCGGCGCGTGTCGTCTTTTTGTATCTCGCGGAACAGGTCGTTCGCAAATGCGAGCAACTGCGGCACTGCTCGAAAGCTTTTCGCGATCGCGCGCCGCGAGTCTCGATCCGACCGGAGACCGTCGACGAAACTCGCCGCTTCCTCCATGACGGCAACGTCGGCGTCGCGGAACCCGTAAATAGACTGCTTCCGATCACCCACGAGAAATATCGACGGAATCAGGGGAGCGCCGTCGGCCATGCCGCTGCCTTCTCCCCAGGATCGGATCAGCAGCGCGACGAGCGTCCATTGTGCGCGGCTCGTGTCTTGAAACTCGTCGAGCAGCACATGGTGATAGCGGCCTTCGAGGCGATACCGGCTGCGTGCAAACTCCTCCATCTGCGCAAGAAGCGTGAGCGCACGCGCCAGCGTCTCTGAAAAGTCGAGTACGCCATGCGTATCGAGCGTCCCGCGATATTCGCTGAGCGCAATCTCATAGACGCGCCGCACGCCCCGCGACAACAAGGCGTTGAGATCGCGTTTGAAGCCCTTCAAGACGTTCGCCACCTCCGGGCCGATGGCGAGGACGTCATTCTTGTGAATTCTCCAGGTGTCCGGTGACCTGCAATCGCTGGCCGAATATCGGTCGAACCGCTTCCGAGGCTCCTTCTCTTTATTCAGGAAGTGCGCCTCGACACGATCGAGGACGCCGCGTGCTAGTCCCGGTGCCGGCACTGATCCTCCCGCAATGAGCCGCAGGTCGCCCACGAAGATTGCCCACCGCCTGTGCTGCACCGGCCCGTTGGCGAGAAAGCCCTCGATGCCTCCGGTGAGCCCGGTGAACAGGTCGCGAAGACGCTCGAATGCGAGCTCGCACGCGCGCTCGGCCGTGAGATCGCGTGGTCCGTTCTGGAGGGCGCGGTCCAGCGCCTCGTCAACGACCAGACGCCGATCGATCATCGTGGCGAGTCCGTCTCGCAGTCTGTTCTCACGCAGCTCGGCAAAAAGCAGCCGCACGTGGTCATCGGTCCTTGACAGACCACGGCCGACATCCAATGCGCGGTCCAACGCCTCTTCCATCAGGCGAGGCACCTGGGTTTCGTCGGCCATTTCGAAGCCCGGATCAAGGTTGGCTTCAAGTGGAAATTCGCGGAGCAGCGAAAGGCAGAACGCATCGATCGTGCTGATGGCGATATCACCCGAGTGCTCGCGCACGCCGCGCCACAGCTCACGATCCGCGCCTGACGTCTCCGCCCGTTTCTTCAGCTCGCTCAGGATGCGGCCGCGCATCTCGGCCGCGGCCTTGCGCGTGAACGTGATGGCCAGGATGTTGGCAGGCTCGACGCCACGGCTCAGCAGATTGAGGTAGCGGTCGACGAGGACGTGGGTCTTGCCGGTGCCCGCCGACGCCTCGAGCACGACGTTGTGCGCGGGGTCGACTGCCCGCTCGCGCGCATCGGCGTCTGGCAAAGAAGCAGAAAAGGGGCCAGGCTCTTCTGCCTCCTGTTCAAAGGGCAGCCAGCTAGATGTCGCCAACGTAGTCCTTTCGGCAGACGACGGCGTGCGCACAGCGGGTGCACATCATCGGATCAGCGGGCGTGGGCGGGAATTCGCCTCGGGCCATGCGGTCGACGGCATCCAGCAACCGTGTCTGGGCGTCGATCAACGTCGCGGCTTTATCCTGTCCGCGGCCCAGCATCGGCACGAACTGGCGCTCCTGGCCGAAGGCGATATACCCCGCCTGGCCTGGCTCCCAGTCCTGACCCGTGGTTTCCCGGAGCTGCTGAACCGCACAGACGGTGTAGATTGGCAGCTGCAGCGCCTGCTTCCTCTCGGGCGCGCGGCTCAGCTTGTAATCGATGATCCGGAACGTGCCGTCCTGGAGCAAATCGATCCGATCGGCCTTCCCACGCAGCGCGAGACGGCGTGTTTCGGCCTCGGTGCGTATCTCGAAGTCGCCTTCCAGCGAATGCTCGAGCAGCCGCCGGACGACCGGCGTCTCCCACTCGGCTTCGATCTGAAAGACCGCCTCCGCGAGCCCCTCATCGGCGGCCGACCCGACAAGCCGGGTGCGCTGGACGGCAGCTTCATCCTCGGGAAGGCTGGCGAGCAGCGGCTCGATGACCTCGCGAAAGATGGAGCGAGCCAGCGGCAGGTTTTCCGGAGTGACGGCGCGATGTCCCTGGCTGTTCCATTCTTCAAAAAACTTCTGAAACACTTCATGGACAAAAATCCCGAGCTCCCTGGGATTCAGCGTCGCTTCATCTTCCGGATCCTCTTGCAGGCTCAGCACGCGTTCGGAGAAAAATCTGAACGGACACTGCAGATACCGCTCGAGCGAGCTGACGCTATACGTCGGCGGCCGGTACGAAGCGGCTGCGCCATGAAACTGCGCAGCGGTCGCCTCGGACCTTCCAATCCGCAGTCGCAGCCATTCAGCGGCTTCGCCTTCCACCGCATCCGCTGCAACCGGATCGCTGGCGAGCGCCTGGTGGACGAAGATCCTGCATTCTGGAATTTCGGGGCGAGCGCGCGTCACGAGGCCCAGGCGATCGGCATCTTCGAGAAACACGCTCGGCCCGACGATGGAGTCGTTCTCGAGCTCGAACGTCGAAAGGTGGACCTCCCGGCGGGCGAGGGTCAGCAGGTCTCGAAACGCCGCCCGCTCGCCGGCGAGCGCAAGTCGGGAGTCGGGCCAGTCGAGCTGGCTGAGCAGGGCGGAGGGATAGAAGATGCTCTTTGACGAGTGCTGCGGCCATTCGCCCTCGATGAGGCCGACCAGGAATACTTCGTCAAACTCACCATAGCGCGCTGCCTGTGCGTCGAGGAGCTGGACCCCGCTCGTGCCTGTGCGCGGCGCAAACGTCTGCCCCTCAATCCAGCGACGAATCATCGACGCGATGTCGGATAGCGTGGCCGGGATGTCATCCAGATGCTCGTGTGCCCGCCTCAATCCGTGAATGGCCGACCGCACGGCAGCGCGCGCGCGCAGATGACGCTCACGCAAGGCGTCGCCCGGGGGCGGTATGCGATCGTGCGCGTCCAGAAACGCAGCGATCGCGGCGAGCTGAACGGAGGGCCGCTCCATGACGGTCAGCGCGTGCAACTCGTCGGCGGCGGCAGTAGCCGCCCGCGCCGCCACTCCGGAGGCGGCGAAATTCCGAAGGCGCTCGGCGCCTCCGAAGTAACCGTCCTCGCTGAGTATCCGATTCAGCCCCGCAACATCCGAACGACGCACCTCGGCGCCATCAACCACGAACGAGAAATGCGGTGATCCGAGCAGCGCGACGACCGGCTCTCTCGTGAAGTTGGACGTGACGAACTCGAACACCAGATCGAGAGCGGCCGCGTACGGTTCGGCAGCCAGCGGCAGGGCATCGAAGGTCTGGTACGGGATACCCGCGTCCGCGAACACGTCGCGCGCGAGATACACATACGGGAGCGGCCGTTTGAACACGACCGCGCGCCGGTCGAGGTCGGCGCCCCCGGTCGCTTTCAGCGAGACGGCGATCGAGGACAGCTCGTCTTCTCTGTCTCTATGCACGGACACCGAGCGACCCTCGCTTGCCATCATCAACACGGGCCGGCTCGGCTGGTCGATCGAATGGACAGGGCTCAAGCCCTGTGCCACCGAATCGGGCGGGAGCTCTCCCTCTTCGAACCCCGGCATAAACTTCTCCAGGCGCTCCAGGAATCCCGCTGCAATGGTGGCGTGCGTCGCGATGATATCGATCTGGGCGAGATGCGGCAGCCGTGTCAGCAAATCCAGATCGGCAGGCCACAGGCCCGACGGGTCTACCGATCGCTCGGCGACGGTGACAATGACGTGTCCCAACGGACGCGCCGCCTCCACTTCGAGGAGCCGCGATCGCAGCGCGTACTCGTCGACGGTTCCCGTCGCGTCGCGCCTCGCCTCATAGCCACGAAACGATGCCGCAAGAAACCGGGTCTGCCGGAGGAGCCGTTCTGCCCCGCGGTCGACGTCGGCATCGCGCTCGAGCTCCCTCGTCAGCAGCCGTTCGAACGCATCCACAGAGGAATCGCGGCGTCGAAGGTCGTCGTACAACCCGAGCATCTCGACGAGAAGACCCGCTCTGAGCCGAAACGGAGCGGCGATGTCTCCGAGGGCGACCTCCCTCGCTGCTGCGTTCATGAGGACCTCCCGCTCGAGATCGCTCAACCGGCGCGGCGGCGCCGGCAGACGGGCGTGCATCGTGTCGTACCAGCCGGATCGCGTCACTATCTGCGGCAGGCACACGGCCCGATCGGCAGCCGTTCTCGATTGGAGGTGGTGGTTTTCGATCGTGCGGCGCAGCTGATCGCCTGCGGCGGCGCTCGGAACGATGACCGCGCAGTTGCGCAGTCGCAACACATCCGAATGCTCGGCGAGCCGCCGGATCATCCGTTGATACGCGCGAAGATCCGGCGTCCTGAACAGGCGCGTTCGGCGGGGGGTAATCACCGGATTTCGGGAAACCGCGCGGCCGCTTCCAAATCTTCGCGTGCTCTCGTCAGAAGCGTCATCGAGCCGGCAGCTGCTGAAGACGCATCCCACGCGAGCGCGACATCTCCGGAAACCGTTGCCTGCCGTCTCGTCCTGACCGCGGTTTCGGCCAGATTGACCGCGCTCATCAGCAGCGCGTGCGCCGGCTTCAGCTCGTCGGGGACGGCGACGACTCCCAGGGTTTTCATGTGTGTCGCCATGCGCTCGCCAAGGGCCACGAGCACTACGGCGTCCGAGCCCGCGAGCCGCTTGATATCGTCCAGATTACGCTGCGCTCGCTGCAGGCCGGCGATGATAGGCGCGACGACTTTCGTGTACGCGCGGTAGCTGCCGGCGCGTTCCTGCCACTGATCCCGGGCGAGTCTGAGCCTGCGCGCCGCATCGAGTTCAGCTCGCAGCTTGGCGAGCAGCAACGAGACTTCTTCGGGACGCCGTCGCCCGAGACGGGCATCACGTTGCGCCGCCGTCTCGAGCACGCGTTCGATCGCACGGACATCCGCACGTCCGGCAGCATCGGTCGCTCGCTTGAGCAGAGTCGACGCCAGCGTTGCATACGCCTGTTCGATCCGCGCCTCCTCTCGGATGGTCTGAAGCGCCCATTTGCGAGTCGGCGCGGCCCACCCGGTGGGCAGCACATTCCGCGGATTGTCGAGCGCGGCCAGCACTCCGCGAAGGATAGAGACGCGATCGGCCGAAACATCCGTGACTTTGGCGACGGCGATCGCCTGCGTCAGGGCTTCGGCCGCCGTCGGCACCCGCAGCAGGGGATCATTTTCAAGGCGAGGCGCCGCGGCTTGCACAGGCGCCACCAGATCGAGCGCGAAGCTGGTTTCGCCCGCCGCGGCCCGCAAACTCGAGATCGCCTCGTCGAGCAACCCGAGCATCTCGCGAACATCGTCTTCGCGGTAACCATAATGATCGCGCGGCCAGGACGCGAGGCGGCGGCGCGCATCAAGGGCCATGTCGAGGCGGGCCTTCGGGTCCTTGGCAAGGACGATGGCGTTCAGCGTCGCCGCGACCTCCCCTGCAAGAGCGGCGTAGTCGGCCTCCGCGCCTGTCGAGATGTAGTGGGAGAATCGCGCTGAGTCGGCGTACTTCGTGGTGGCTGTCCAGTTGACCGACGATGCCGGCAGATTCACGACATGGAGGTCGGGATCGCCCGTGCTTGAGTCGACGGCACCGATAGGCATGGAGAAGACGAGACGATCGCCGACGCGCGCGTACTCGCCGTAGCTGACAATGGCGGTTCCATCGTTGAGAAACACGCGAAACAACGTGACCGACTCGGCGGACGCGGACGAGACGCACCACATCCATACCAGCGCCGCCCGCAGGATGGCTCTATTCATGGAGGAACTCAGGGTAATTTGCCGACCGCAGGGAGTCAAGGTCGAAGCACCCCGACGCGCCGCGGCTCCGAAGCCGCGAAGGCGGGTGTGGAAAAGCTGTTGATGTCAGGTGAATTTCCTGTTGAGTAAGCAATTAATAATTTTTCTTTGCGCGAGATTGCGAGTGAATCGCCGACCAACACGAAACAGCGCGCACCTTCGTACTTCGTTTCGCTTGTTTTGATTCCCGTGGCTAGTAGAATTTTGGCTGTCCTCTTCACCAGTTTCCTGACTGTTATAAACACGTGCGGCACTGTTTCGAACGAATCATTGCCGGCCGCTCTTTCGTCATCGAGGTGACGTGGGTGGCCGAGAAACGCTGGCGAGCCCATATCGTCCGGCTTCCCGGGATTCCCACCGCCATGATGCCCTTTTACGGAGAGACCCCGGACGAGGCCGCGACCCATCTCAGCGACTGGCTCAATCGCGCGCACCAGCACCAGGCCGATACGGTATAGTAGGGCCTGCGCTCCCGATGCGCATGCTTCATCCGTTTACGAAACTTCCCGTCCTCGCGCTGATTCTCACGACCCTGGTGCTCGGTGCCGCCGGGGCGATAGATACATGGGCCGACAACGAGCTGCCGCGGATCCGTTTTATCGCGACGGGCGGCACGATCGCCACGCGGGGCAGCACGCGCATGAGCGCGGAGGAGGTGCTGCAGCTGGTGCCCGGCCTTCAGCGATACGCCCGTCCCGAGCCTGAGCAGTTCGCGAACATCGCCAGCACGGCGATGACGCTGGATCAGTGGGTGCAACTCGCCAAACGGGTCAACGACGTCTTCGAAGCCGATTCCGGCCTGGCGGGCGCGGTCATCACGTCGGGCACGGATTCGCTCGAAGAGCTCGCCTATTTCCTCCATTTGACGGTCCGCACCAACAAACCGGTCGTGGTGGTCGGCGCGATGCGGAACGCGGGAGCGCCGGGCTACGAAGGCCCCGCGAATCTGCTCGATGGGTTCCGAGTGGCCGCATCCAGCGACTCACGCGGCAAAGGCGTCCTTGTCGTGCTGAATGATGAGATCAACTCGGCGCGCGAGGTCTCCAAAACCGATGCGCTGCGCGTGCAGACGTTCCAGAGCCAGCCGTACGGCATCCTTGGCGTCGTCGATCCCGACCGCGTCGTCTACTATCGCGAGCCCCTCAAACGGCACACGCAGAGAACGGAGTTCGACGTTTCGACTCTGACGTCCCTCCCGCGCGTAGACATCATGATGTTCTATCAAGGAGCGCCAAGCGACCTCCTGCGGGCTGCCGTCGATGCGGGCGCCAAGGGGATTGTCATTGCGGTCGCGGGCGCCGACCTCACCGGCGGCTCACTCGCCTCCGGCATCACCTATGCGGAGCGGCAGGGGGTTATCGTCGTTGCGGCAACGAGGACCGGCAGCGGGCGAATTGCGGCGCTCTCGTCGAACCGCGTGCGGGACGGCCTGGTCGGCGGCGAAGATCTCACGCCGTTGAAAGCACGGATCCTGCTGATGCTGGCTCTGGCCAAGACGCAGTCTCCCACCGAGATTCAGCGGATGTTCACCGAATACTGAGCGCGCGTCAGACGTGATACCGACCTGAAAGTCGCCGTTTAGCCCTCGGCCGGATTGCCGGCCGGCGTGACAAGCTCCGATGCCAGGCTGTCGGCAAGATGCCGTCGGCGGTATTTGACATCGGGTTACCGCCTCTTGACGCGTACACGCCGGTCCCGTGAACCGTGTTGTTGACGCTTTCCG
>Ga0136617_10003258_pt1 | contig 14517 bp, 5 predicted proteins | sample AntDrymUQ3222106_2_FD_129672 | JGI IMG/M metagenome (GOLD analysis project Ga0136617, IMG submission 129672) | Polar desert sand microbial communities from Dry Valleys, Antarctica - metaG UQ322 (21.06) | ecosystem: Environmental > Terrestrial > Soil > Desert | place: Antarctica: Dry Valley... | reverse complement strand
GACGACGAGGCCCCCGAAATCCTCCCTGTGGGCGGTCGGGAGAAGCTCTTCAACAGGATCCAGCGGGATTCGTACGGTCTTGCCCTCGCCCGCGGCAAGTCCCGCAATCGGCTCGAGGTAGTGGGCGGCCGTCGGAGGCAGGCAGACCGCGACCTCGTCCACGATGCGCGAGTGGAAGACGGACTCGATCTCATCGACGCTCCCGACGATCGCCCGCGACACGAGCCGTTCCTCGCCGGGTACGGACAGGTGGCCGATGACTCGGATCCCAAGGTCCGGATGCCGCGCAATCTCCTCAGCGAAGCTCTGGGCCAGCGTCCCGGTGCCCGCGATCAGCATGTAGCGGGTGTCGTATCCGCGCCGGCGAATGCTCGCGAACCAGGATCTCAGAACTGCGCGACCGGCCAGCGTGACAAGCGGCTGCGCGACGAAGAGCAGTAGCAGGAAGAGGCGGCTGACCTCCTCGAGCTTGAGCAGGAAGAGCGCGGAGAGCGTCACGGCCAGAACGAGCAGCGTGGCCCAGCCGATGTCCGCTGCCTCGGTCCGTAGGCGCCAGCGGGCCCGCAGTGCGTAGAGGCCCCGGTACCAGAGCGCTGTCACCCACACCAGGGCGAACATGCCGGCGGCGATGCGGATGTCGATGTCCAGGCGACGCCACAGCTCCGCTGAGTCGCCGTCTCCGAAGCGAAGGAATGACGCGATCATGAACACGACGACGGCGCTGACTGCGTCGCCGAGCATGAGGCCCAGGCGAAGTGCCATCAGGTGCCGTCGAATCATGCTCTGGTAACCCCCTGGTAATGCGCCGGGCTGCACACTGCGCGCAAAGCGCACTCTAGGGCAGTGGACAGCCTCTCATCAACGCTGCGCGCAAGTACACTCGGGCGCTGATGGCCCGCATTCTCGTAGTCGAGCCCGTGGCGCAGCCAGGGCTGGACCTTCTCTCCGCGGCGCACGACACGAAGGTGCGGCTCAACCTCGGCCGGGCAGACGTCCTTGGTGCGCTCGGAGAAGGCTACGACGCCCTCGTTGTGCGCTCGCAGACCCGCGTCGACGCGGAGCTGCTGTTGGCCGGCGCGCCGCGCCTGGGCGTCGTGGGCGTCGCGAGCGTCGGCATCGACCGCATCGACGTCGAGGAGGCGACGCGCGCGGGCGTCATGATCGTCAACGCTCCAACCGGGAACACCATCGCGGCTGCCGAGCACACCATGGCGCTCATGCTCGCGCTGCTGCGGCAGATTCCGGCCGCGAACGCATCGGTCCAGTCGGGGGAATGGGAGCGAGCCCGCTTCACCGGGCGCGAGCTCCGCGGCAAGACGCTCGGAATCGTCGGCCTGGGGAGGATCGGCAAGGCGGTGGCTCGCAGGGCGGTTGCATTCGAGATGCGGGTGCTCGCAAGCGACCCGTACCTGACCGCCGATCAGGCATCGGAGGTCGGAGCGCGGCTCGTCGCGCTCGCGGAGCTGCTGCACCGCTCGGACGTCATCACCGTCCATACCCCGCTCACGGCGGCGACCCGGGGCTTGATCGGACGAGCGCAGCTGGATGCCACGCAGCGCGGAGCGTTCCTGCTGAATGTCGCGCGCGGCGGGATCGTCGATGAGCCCGCTCTGGCGGAGGCGCTGGCGAGTGGCCAGCTGGCGGGGGCCGCCGTGGACGTCTTCTCCGCGGAGCCCATGAGCCCCGACAACCCGTTGCGCGGCGCGCCGAACCTGGTGCTGACTCCGCACCTGGGTGCCTCCACGGCCGAGGCTCAGGATCGAGTGGGCGTCGAGATGGCGGAACAGCTGCTGATGGCCCTCGAGGGAGTCACGCCGCCGTATGCCGTCAACGCTCCGAGCGTTGCTCCGGAAACCGCGCCGAAGCTTCGGCCCTACGTGGAGCTTGGTCATCGGCTCGCGATCCTGGCGCGCCAGCTCCACACGGAGCCGATCGTCGAGGTCGGCCTCACCTACGCGGGAGAGATTGCCGCGTGGGACTGCGGGTCCATTCGCACTGCCGTTCTGGCGGGCCTCCTGGAAGCCGTGACCGATCAGCGGGTCAATGCGGTGAACGCGGATCTGGTCGCCCGTGAGCGGGGCCTCACCGTGATGGAGACGCACACCGATTCGGAGGGCCCGTGGTCCTCGCTCGTCACCCTGGAGGCAGGGGCACCGGGCGACGGGCGGATCCGGCTGTCCGGGACCACGGCGCATGGCCGATCCCAGCTGACGGGGGTGGATGACTTTGCCATCGATGCTGCCCTGGCCGGCACGATCCTCGTCACCCGCCACAACGATCGTCCAGGCATCGTTGGAGCGGTGGGGACCGCGCTCGCCGAGGCGGCGATCAATATCAGCTCGCTCGAGCTGTCCCGGCTCTCCGCGGCGGGCCAGGCGACCATGTTCGTCTCCGTAGATGACCCCGTTCCGCCTGCCGTCATGGACCGGGTGCGAGGGGTGGATGGCGTCGACACGGTGACGCTGGTGACGCTGCCGCCAGGACCCTGAGCCGCGCGGTGCATCGCTAGCGCTCGTACCGGAGCCCGACGGAGATGTCCCGGTCGAAAGTCGTCTCCAGGGTCGCCACCTGCCCGCTCACGGTGAGGGCTCCGCCAGTGGTCGTGATGCGGGAGCCCTCCGGGACGCGAATCGTCAGCTTGATCGGTCCGGCTGAGAGGCCAGGCTGCTTCTGAATCGTGAGTCGATATACCCCTCCGGTCCCGTCGATGGCCACCGCCTCCGGACTGACCCACGAGTACCGCAGGCTGGTCGCCCCCGGGGGGACCTGAAGGTAGTTGCCGATGGCAGTCCGGCCAGCCACAGGTCCGAGCGGTTCGGGTGCGGTGATCGGAGTCGGGTTGCCACCCGCGACCGCTTCCACCCGGCTGCTCTCGGGCAGGATGAGCCGAAAATACATCCCAAGGATTCGCGTGGGTCCGACGCCCTGCAGCTGGCGAAACGGCTCGCCCTCAGGCAGAAGGATTCGATTCTCCCAGTTGATCTGAAGTGTGCTGTGAGCCTGCCCGTCGAGGTCAAGCTCGACGTCCAGGTCCAGCGCGCGTGTGGTCATGGCGCTCAGCTTCGAGAAGGGCCTGACGTTCGAATCGACCGGAAACACGTAGTCACCGGCGTCGTCACGGACGGCACCGTCGAACCCGTGCTTCGCCGCAAGGCGCTGGTGGTCCGGGTTCGCGAACCACGCCAGGAGCAGTCGTCGCTCCTGGAAGGTGCTCGAGGCTCCCAAGAGGTCGCCCCATCGGTCTGTGGGCAGCTCGAGGAGCGTTGGGATCAGCTCATCGGCGAGAGCAGACAGGAACGCCTTTCGATTCTCATCCGGGTCATCCGAGGTGCGGGTGAGCTGCAGCGTCTTGAGCGTCGTCTCTCCAGCGGAGATCGTCACGGCATACTCCGGCACCGACATCGGACCGGTGATGGTGAGGATCTCGTCGATCGTCTCCGTCGTGATGCCGAGGACCCCATCGATGGTCGTGTCGCCCGATTGGTTCTCGTACAGGCGCAGCGCGTCCTGTGCGGCGGTGGGAAAGTCGGGGGACCAGTTCGCGTCCCGCAGTGTCCAGGACAGACCCGGCCGGAGGATGTGGGTCTCGAGCTCCGGTGGAGGCTCGACGTACGGGTAGTCGACCGGGTCGTCCAGGAGGTAGACGTCCTGAAACGTCCGTTCCGTCACGCGGCCCCTGTCGAAGCTGACCAGACCGTAGCTGCCGATGAAGCCGCCGGTGGCGCGCAGCTCGGCCGGATTCTGCGCGAGCACGAGATAGCGCCGCTGCCCATCCCAGCCCAGGATCTCCGGCAGGTCAGCCGATAACTCAACGTAGGTGTCGACAAGGGGCGCGTATGTCGATAACCGGGCCACCATCTCCTGGCGAGCGTTGTCGATGGGACCCGCCAGGCCAACTGGCACAGATGCCAGCGTCTCCTCCGCGTTGCGAAGTGACGCGGACGCGCTGGTGGCCGCCTCCCGTGTCGTCGCCATGAGCTCGACGAGCAGGGCGAGCGAGGAGGCCTCCTCCGGATCCGCCGCCTGTTCCTCCTTGATCGCAACGTACCTGTCGCCGATGCTCAGACCCGCTTCGATGGCGTCAAAGGTGTCCTTGGCGGCGGAGACGATCCCATCGGCGCCGAGTACGTTGGCGGCCGTCGGGGGGAGGGCCCGTGCCACCGCCACAACGGGGTCGTTGGCGATCAGGTCGGTCAGCCGATCGAGGCGCGCCCGTGCATTTGCCACATCCTGCCGCAGCTCGCCCAGCGTCGTCCGATTCATGTCCGGCCCGATTGCCTGAAGCCGGGAGCCGACCGCCGCGATCTCGCTGCGGAGGGCCTGGGCGTCTTCCAGCGCAGGCCGATATCGAAACGTCACAAGGGCTGCCCCAATCGCCACGAGCAGCACGACGTAGAGCCCCACGACCGCGGCCAGAGAGCCCCACCTCCGGGGCGCGCGAGGGGTGGGCGCCCGACGCGAGAGCGGCTGCCTCGGGCTGCCCATCGGTTGGCGGTGGCTGTGTCCCGCTACGAGCGGCCGGTCCTCGGGATCTGGAGTGCGCCGGCCGTGACCCCGACTCCCAGCATGGCGACGACGATCACGGCCGCTGTCGACGAGGAGGTCGGCGCGGCAATTCCGGCCGTATTCACGGGTTGCCCTCCCCAGCGCCCTTCGCTGTCAGCAGCGAGGCCGCAAGCGCCATGAGCACCAGCAGTCCCGCAAGCGCAGCCAGTGGCGCTGTCGTGCCGCTGGACCCAGTGGTGGCGGTGTCGGGAACCTGGACGCCGCCGCCGCCTTCTTGCCCACTGTCGCCGCAGGTGTTGACGAGCACGACGACGTCGGCGTCGCCGAGCACGTCGAGGTCCGACTCGAGGTCGACATCGAGCGAATCCTCGGCATCGGGGTCGGTGGCGGTCACCACTCCTGTCAGGCTGACGTCGATGTCGATCGAGGCATCGGCTGCCTGCTCGCAGCGCTCGGCCCCCGCGGTCTCGGTGAGTGTGAAGCTCGCGCCGAACGCCGGATTCTCGAAGAGCGCGATGCCGTCACCGTCGGTGACCTGGACGTCGGTGGTCCCGCCCCCGCCGTCGCCGGCCAGGGTGAAGTCCACGCCGGCAAGCCGGGCACCGTCCTGATCGACCTTGATGATCACGAGGTCGTCGCTGTCACCAATCGGGACCTCAATGGCACAGTCATTGGTGATGACGATGGTGCCGTCGACTACCTCGGCGGTCAGTGCGTCGTCGGTGTCGGTGTCGGTGACCTCGAGTTCAGTGGCGCTGATGACGTCGATGTCGAGGCTGCCGAGGACATCCTCTTCGCATCCCTCGTTGTCGTTGACGGTTTCGGTCAGGGTGAGATCGACCTCGCCGATAGCGTCCAGAGTGATATCCGGCAACGCAAAGGTGCCGTCATCGCCCGTGATCCCCGTGGCTCCGCGCTCCGTGAAGGCGAGCCCGAACTCGACGTCGGCCAGTGGCTCACCGTCCTGATCCTGCTTGAGGATGTTGAGGTCGATGGTGACGTCGTTGGTGATACCGCTGCCGTCGCTGTCCTCGCCGCAGGTGTTGGTCACGAGAATGACCGGGCCGAGTTCTCCGGCCCCGACCTCCGCCGTCAGGCCGTCTTCGGTGTCCGGGTCGTCAACGGTGACGACTCCGGTGATGGAGACGTCAATGAAAAGCGATCCGAGCACATCGTCCTCGGGATCGTTGCACGAGTCGCTGGGGTTGCTCGTCTCCTTCAGCTCAAGGTCCGCTGAGCCCAAGAGGACGCCGGTGAAGACCGCAGACCCCGAGCCGTCGGTCGCGATATCCCCGCTGCCTGCGAGGTCGAAGGTGACGTCCGCGATCGGGTTGAGGGCCTCATCCTGCTTTAAGATCGTGATGTTCTGCATGGGCGGCGCGGGATCGCCGCCGCCCAATACGGGTGTTGCCGAGAAGACGAGCCAGAGCGCGAGCATGAGCGACGCGATGACCGCCCACCCGACTCGCGCAGGGCTCATCGCACGCGGTCGAACCAGGGGTTGATGCACAGATCCCTCCTTAGGTCATGCAACGCAGACGGCTTGCACTGACTCCGACCGCAATGCGCGGGTTGATGCGGTAGTTCTACAGCACCCGGCCCCCGATTGCACGCGTTCGGCGGATTGGTCTCGGCGCTCGTCGTGGACGCGATGCCGGAATGAGAATGAGCCCCGGGCTGGTGCCCGGGGCTCATTCGGTGGTCTGCGTTCAGGGGTCAGTCCCCTGTTTGGTTAGGGTCGGCGAGCACTCCTGAGCGTCAGCAGCGTGCCGGCTGACGCGATGAGCACCAGCATGCTGATCAGCAGCGCCAGTGGACCCGCCGGAACGCTCGGTGCGCCGATAGCGGTATCTGGGACAGTACTCGGAGTTGCGCTGCCACCACCTGCGCCGGTGCCGCTCTCCGTGCACTCGTTGACCAGGACGATCAAAGCGTCTTCGTCGTCGAGCAGGCCGAGGTCGAGGTCGACGCCGAGGTCACTGTCGAGGTCGATGTCGAGGGAGTCCTCGTCGTCCTCGTCGGTCACGGTGATGACCCCGTCGATGCTGACATCGATGGTCAGCGAGGTCTCTTCGTCCTGCGCGCACTCGTCGGAGCCCGACGTCTCGGTCAGGGTGAAGCTCGAGTCGAGCTCGACATTCTCGAAGATGGCACTGCCATCGTCATTGGTGATCTCATCGAGGTCGATGGTGCTGTCGCCGTTGCCGGAGAGGTTGAACTCGACGTCGCCGAGCAGGTTGCCCTCGTCGTCGGTCTTGATGATCTCCAGGTCGCCCCCGCCACACTCGTTGACGATGGTGATGGTGGTTCCCGAAACCGCGTCGATCATCAGGTCGTCGGACTCGTCGTTGTCCGTCACGTCGAGCTCAGTGACGCTCGTGACGTCGATCGTCAGGTCACCGAGCACATCGTTGTCGTCGCACTCCTCGTTCCCGTTCGAAATCTCGCTCAGGTCGAGCTCGGCATCCAGCAGAAGGTCGAGCGTGATGTCCTCGAAGATCGCGTTGCCCTCGCCATCCTCACCGGTGGTGGCAAGATCGCCATCGAGAGAGAAGGTAACGTCGTCGAGCAGCCCGCCGTCCTGGTCCTCCTTGACAATCGTCAGATCGAAGGTGACCTCGTCGGTGATGATGCTGCTGTCGTCGCCGCAGGTGTTGACGACGGTGATGGTGGTGCCCGCGACGCCCTGAACATCAAGGTTGTCCGTATCGGTCAGATCCGTGACGGTGACGACGTCCGCGGCCGTGACCGTGACCTCCAGATCACCGAGGACATTGTCCTCCGGGTCGTCGCATTGATCGTTCTCGTTGCCAGTCTCTTCGAGCGTGAGCACCGTATCCGTCTCGAAATCGGTGTCGACATTATCGAAGAATGCCCCGCCGAACCCGTCGGTGGTCACTCCCGCCCCGCCATCCAGAGAGAAGGTGACGCCCGGGAGCAGATTGCCGTTCTCGTCCATCTTGACGATCGTCAGGTCGACCTGACCATCGAGCTGTAGCCCAGCGCGCACTGGCGTGGCTGTCAGGACCAGCGACAACATGAGCGCGATGCTCGCAATGACCGCCCATGCCACTCGTGTGAGCGAGGCATCGAGCGGTCGGATCAACGGTTGGTGCATGTGGATGTACCCCTCCTAGTGCGAGCCGCCGCGGCGACCCTGAATCTCTTGAACCGCAATCCATGCGGCACGGCCTCGGTCTAGCCTAGCTGCTATAGCAACATCGCTACCAGTGAAAAAAGCAAGCCGGTGCCCAACGTGACAGCTCTCAACGCAAAGGTGACCCGCCAGGGCCGATGCTGCGCAGGCCGTGTACCCGAATCGTCGTGGGTGCGATAGTTCGGCACCATGAGCGCAACTGCACCCGCTCGCGACACCAAGCCGGCAGCCGACGCCAAGGTCAAAGTCAGCGTGATCGTGCCGGTCTACAACCCGGGGACGTACATCGACGAGTGCATCGCCTCGATCCTGCGCCAGAGCCTGCCCGCTGACGAGTACGAGGCCATCTTCGTCGACGACGGCTCCACGGACGGGACCGGGGAGCGACTGGACGCCCTCGCCGCCGAGCACGCCAACATCACCTCCATCCACATCCCCAACTCGGGCTGGCCCGGGCGACCGCGCAACGTCGGCATCGACGCCTCGAGGGGCAAGTACGTCTACTTCGTCGACAACGACGACTGGATCGGCGACGAGGCCCTCGAGCGCCTCTATCAGCGTGCCGAGCGCAATGACGCGGATGTGGTGGTCGGCAAGATCGTCGGTATCGGCCACGGGGTCAGCCGTGAGCTGTTCCGCGAGAACGTCGATGACATCACTCTGGACAATTCGCCGCTGCCACTGCTGCTCCTTACGGTGCACAAGCTCTTCCGGAGATCCCTCCTGCTTGAGCACCAGATCCGGTTCCCGGAGGGCCCGTACCGGCTGGAAGATCACCTGTTCCTCATGCCGGTCTACTTCAAGGCCCGTCGGATCTCCATCCTTGCCGATTACCCCTGCTACTTCTGGCGCCGCCGGGAGGGCGGCGGCAACGCATCCACGACGCGGACCAAGGTCTCAGACTATTACGGCTGTGTGCGCCAAGTGCTCGACGTGGTCGATGCGCATACAGATCCCGGGCCAGCCCGCGACCGCCTGCATCAACACTGGTACCGCAGCAGGGGCCTTCATGGCCTTACCGGCCCAGACTGGGCAAAGGGCCCAGGCGCCTTCTCCCTGGAGGTCTATGGCGAAATACGGCGCATGGCGCTGGAACGCTATGCGCCGGGGGTGGTAAACGGCCTGCCGATGAGGATGCGCGTCCGCTCGCGCTCGCTGTTCGCCGACCGGGTGGACCTCTTGCGCGAGCAGGCGCGCGTCGAGCGCGGGATCCGGGCGGAGGTGGCGCTCAACTCTGTGGAATGGCACGGCTCGAAGCTGCATATCTCAGCTTCCGCCACCTTGGCCTATGCCGACGGCACGCCGATCACACTGGTTCGCGCGAACGGGCGGGTCTATTGGAAGCCGGAGCCGCTCGCCAGCGATCCGACGATCCTCATGGAGGACCTTGACGTTTCAGAAGAGCTGGCCGAAAGCGGAATGGACCTGCTGCTCCGGCACCGCGAAACCAGTGTTGCGTATCTGGTGCCGATGACGCTCCATTCGTCTGCCGCCCGCGATACGGAGGAGTTCGCCCTGTCATTCAAGGCCAGCGGCACGGTTGATCCCGCGCTCGCCGCGATCGGCTCACCGCTCGGCGCGGGCATATGGGATCTCAACCTTCGCCTCGTAAGCTGCGGCTGGGAGACCCAGCGCCGTCTCCCAAGCGGGCCCGGGCAGCTGGGCACCGTGGAGGCTACCGTCGTCACAGGGACGGCTTTGAACGCTCTTCCCTACGTGACAGGATTTGGGAATATGTCCCTGAAGGTCAGCCCGGTTGCCGTGACCACGACTCCGGCCGAGCCCGCGAGTACGAGTGCGCACATCCCCAGTCCGGGCGCGAAGGTCAGCGTGATCGTGCCGGTCTACAACCCGGGGACGTCGATCGACGAGTGCATCGCTTCGATCCTGCGCCAGAGCCTGCCCGCTGACGAGTACGAGGCGATCTTCGTCGACGACGGCTCCACGGACGGGACCCGGGAGCGACTGGACGCCCTCGCCGCCGAGCACGCCAACATCACCTCCATCCACATCCCCAACTCGGGCTGGCCCGGGCGACCGCGCAACGTCGGCCTCGACGCCTCGACGGGCAAGTACGTCTACTTTGTCGACAGCGACGACTGGATCGGCGACGAGGCCCTCGAGCGGTTGTACGAGCGTGCCGAGCGGAACGAGGCGGACATCGTCGTCGGCAAGATAGTCGGCCTGGGACATCTCGTCAGTCGCGACCTATTTCGGCGTAACGTCGACGACACCCCTCTCGACTATCCACCCCTGCTTCGCGTTCTGACGTCGCATCGACTGTTCCGACGCTCGCTGCTCGTGGAGCACGATATCCGTTCGGACGAGGCGCCATACCCTTTGGAGGATCATCTGATGGTCGTGCCGGCGCTGTTCCAGGCGCGCCGGATCTCGATCCTCGCCGACTACCCCTGCTACTACTGGCGTCATCGCGAGGACAGGGGCAACGCCTCGCTTCGGGATACGCCCGACGACGTGTTCTATGCCCGCGTACGGGCCGTTCTGGATATCGTCGACGCGAGTACCGAGCCGGGGCCCCTGCGCGACGCGTTCCACCGGCACTGGTATCGAGCCAAGGGTCTCCAGCGCCTGCGCGGCCAGGCTGTCGCCGGCGACGCGGATGCTCCGTCACCGGCGCTCTTCGGCGCGGTGCGTCGTCTTGCCCTGGAGCGGTTCAGTCCTGCCGTGGCCATCGGCCTGCCCATGGTCTTTCGCGTCCTCTCGCGCTCGGTTACCGCCGACCGGCTCGACCTGGTGCGCGCGCAGGCCGCGATCGAGCGAGGAATCCACGCCGAGATCGAGCCCCTGGCAGTCGAATGGGATTGGCCAATGCTGCGGCTTCGCGTCCGCGCGACGATGCGATACGCCGACGGCGAGCCAATAACGCTCCTGTGCCGCGGGTCTGATCTCTCCTGGGCCCCGCGCGCCCTTGCCGCCGAGCCCACGATCGGGGCGGATGACCTCGCCGTCACCGCCGACGTCCCGGCGACACAGATGGACATCGTGCTGCGCGACCGCACCACGCAGGTCGAATTCCTGGTGCCAATGGCCGTCGAGCCGTGGCAGCAGGGTGACGATGACGAGCGGCCGCTCTCGTTCGTCGCCACCGCCGACATCGACATGGGAGCCGCGGCGGCCGGGGCCGCCCTGGGGCGCGGTACATGGGACCTCAGCGTGCGGGTCGTCAGTTGCGGCTTGGAGAGCGCGCGCCGGCTCCCATGCGAGCGCAGTCTCATCGGCGACGCATCGCCAAGCGTCTTTGGGGATGGCGCCTCCACGGCTTCCCCGTACGTGACGGTCAATGGCAAGCTGTCGGTCGTGATCGACCAGGCACCGGCGGTACCGGCGGCAGGCGGAGGCTCGAGGCAGCACGCTCTGCTGACACAGGCCGGTAGCGACGCCACGACCGACCGAGTCAAGGTCAGCGTGATCGTGCCGGTCTACAACCCCGGAATGCACATCGACGAGTGCATCGCTTCGATCCTGCGCCAGAGCCTGCCCGCTGACGAGTACGAGGCGATCTTCGTCGACGACGGCTCCACGGACGGGACCGGGGAGCGACTGGACCTCCTCGCCGCCGAGCACGCCAACATCACCTCCATCCACATCCCCAACTCGGGCTGGCCAGGGCGACCGCGCAACGTCGGCATAGAGGCTTCGAGGGGCAAGTACGTGTACTTCGTCGACAACGACGACTGGATCACGGATCAGGCCCTCGAGCGGCTGTACGAGCGCGCCGAGCGGAACGAGGCGGACATCGTCGTCGGCAAGGAGATTGGGCACGGAAAGGGCGTTCCGCGCCACCTGTTCCGCCGCAACAACGACGACGCGAAGCTCCTGGAGGCGCCACTCCTCGATCTCCTGACGCCCCACAAGCTCTTCCGGCGTGTGTTCCTCGACGAGCAGGGCATCCGCTTCCCCGAGGGCCGCCGGCGCCTCGAGGACCACGTCTTCGTCATGAAGGCGTTCTTCAGCGCACGGCGCATCTCGGTGCTCGCCGACTATCCCTGCTACCACTGGATCAAGCGCGAGGACGCCAGCAACGCGACGGACCACTACGCGGACCCTCGTGCGTACTACGAAAATATCCGCGAGATCCTCGACATCGTGGACACGCACACGGAGCCGGGGCAGGCGCGAGATCGGTTCTACGCTCATTGGTACCGCAGCAAGGGTCTGCACCGGATGCGCGGTCCAGGCTGGGCCGGTCCGATCGTCCCGCACGTCCGCCAGATCTACGCCGAGGTGCGACGGCTGGCACTGGAGCGATTTGGCCCTGGCGTGGCGGCAGCCCTATCGACGAAGTTCCGGGTGCTGTCGCGATCGGTCGTGGAAGACCGGCCGGATCTCGTCAGGGCGCAGGCGGCGCTCGAGCGGGGCCTCAAGGCCGAGCCGACGCTGGCCAGCATCGAGTGGGCCGATGGCCGGCTGCGCCTCGGCCTGGCAGCGACCTTCACGTATGCGGACGGCACACCGCTGGCGGTGGAGCGCCGAGACCACCGGCTGTACTGGGCGCCGCCGGCACCGCTCGGCGGCGATCCCGACATCCTGGACGAGGACCTCGATGTAACCGACGAGCTGCCTCGCACGGGGCTGGCGGTCGTCCTCCGACATCGTGGCAGCGTCGCCGAGTACGACACGGTGGCCTCCCAGTCAGGAGCTCTTGATCCGGATGGCGAGGGCGAGCTGACGATCTCGCCGCGCGGCGTTGCCGACGTCGATGCATGCACGCTCGCAGTCGGTGCGCCCCTCGACGCCGGGGTCTGGGACATCTTCGTACAGGTGACCAGCTGCGGCTGGGGCGCGTTTCACCGTCTCGCATGCTCTTCGAAGCTGCTCGCCGATGTCCAACCCCTACCGCTCCCGGGCACGAATCTCACAGCGGTGCCGTACGTGACCGCGTACGGCAATCTCTCGTTGAAGATCGCACGGGTGCGAGCCACTTCCGCCGGCTCACCGGTTTCCACGGCCGCGGCATCATCGTTGGATGCGGCCGGTGCCGCGGAGCCCGCAGGCCTCGCGGACGCGCCGCGCTCTGGAGCCCCGGAGCTGCTGGCCGCGGTTCAGAGGTTCCGCGATCCCGGCTGGGCGGAGGGTCCGAACGCTCGGGCCCGTGCGGTCTTTGCGGAGGTGCGGGCCGTGGCGCTCGACTCGATCCCTGAAGCGTTCCCCGAGCTGCCGATGGCCCTCAGGGTCCTCGCCCGCGCGGCGCTCGCCGACCGGCTCGACCTCGTGCGGGGCCACGTACGCCTCGCGCGTGGGCTCCGCTCGGACCTGACCGTCGAGGACTCAAGACCGGAGGGTGTCGGCGCGGGAATATCGGTCTCGGTCGGCCTGCGCTATGCCGGCCAGCCGGTCCTCCTCCGAAGCGAGGCCGGCCGCGTGTTCTGGGTGCCGCCGGCCGCGATCTCCGATCCTGCGATCCTCGACGCGGACCTGGACGTCACCGACGAGCTTGCGCGGACGACCGTCACCGTGCTGCGGCGCCTCCCGGACGGCGGAACGGACCTCTCGGTGCTCGCCGACCTGCTCGAGGTAGCGGTCGGCGACGAGCTGGCCGTACGCGTCCGAGCCGACCTTCCGAAGACATCGGTGGCGAGCGACGGCCAGCACCTGGAGGGCCTCCGCGCGGCCATCGAGACGTGCGGGTGGTTCGTCGAGCAGCAACTGCCCGCCCCTGGGTCGCCGCTCCCGCCTCCTCCCGGTGTAGCCAGGGGCGGCCTCATACGAACCGTGGCTCGAACCGCGCCGACGCCGGTCCGTCGTTTCGCGCGAAGGACGCTCCGCCGGCTCCAGTCGCGCTAGGCGTCGCGCAGCGCAGGAACGACGACCTCGTCGACGAAGCGCCGCGAGGCGGCGCCATCGGCCACTTCGAAGGACTCCTCGCGGAACCGTCGCACCCGCTCGAGATCGTAGGTCCCTGCGCGGAGCCACGCGGCGAGCCCCTCGGTCGTCTCGAAGACGGGGCCCGGCACGCCGGACCGGTAGTCGAAGAAGAAGCCACGCTCGCGCTCGTATGCGCCGAGGTCTGGCGCGAAGAACGCCATCGGCCGCTCGAGGAGCGAGAACTCGAAGATGGCGCTCGAGTAGTCGGTCACCAGCACGTCGCTCACCAGCATGAGTTCGTTGATGTCGGGATGAATCGACGCGTCGACGACGAAACTCGCGAGCTCGCGCGGTACGTCAGCGCCGGCCCGGACGAAGGGGTGGAGGCGGAGCAGGACGACGTGGTCGCGCGCCAGCTCGCGGGCAAGGACCGCCAGGTCCAGCCCGTTGGACGCTCGGGCGTCCGTAACGCGGTCGCCCCGGAAGGTCGGGGCGTAGAGAATGACCCGTCGTCCTTCGGGAATCGCGTAGCGGCGTCGGATCTGCGCCGCGACGGTGCGCTTCCGCTCCTCGTCGAAGAACAGGTCGGTTCTCGGTATTCCCAGGTGCGAGACGAACCGATCGCGCGGGAGCCCGAACGCCTGGGCGTAATGCGCGGCCGCGGCCGATGAGCCGACCAGGCAGAGGTCGTAGTTGGCATGGATTCGCACGCGGCGCAGGAGCGCCTCATCGGCGCCAAAGGATCTTCCGTCGAGCGCCAGGCCGATCCTCTTGAACGCTCCGCTCGCGTGCCAGGTCTGGACAACCGTCGTACCGGGGCGTCGCGGCGCCGCGTAGATCGGGAAGAAGTAGTCGTCCACGACCGTCAGCCGCGCACGGGCCAGGGCGTGGCCGGCGCGCATCGCGTGAATCGATGCCGCGAGGCGGCCTCCCACGCCGGGGCGGGCACGGTACGCGAGCACGACAACTCGTATCTCCGGGTGGCTGCGCGCGAGCTCTGACCGTAGGTACTCGAGGTTGCCGCCGAT
>Ga0136617_10003257_pt1 | contig 14518 bp, 12 predicted proteins | sample AntDrymUQ3222106_2_FD_129672 | JGI IMG/M metagenome (GOLD analysis project Ga0136617, IMG submission 129672) | Polar desert sand microbial communities from Dry Valleys, Antarctica - metaG UQ322 (21.06) | ecosystem: Environmental > Terrestrial > Soil > Desert | place: Antarctica: Dry Valley... | reverse complement strand
CGCGCCTACGGCTACCACACCCCCGAAGCACTCATCGCCATGGCCGACCTCACCCGCGGCGGACTCTGCCCACCACTCCCCGGGCGATCATGAAAATCCACCCACAGGAACGTCAGTAGAGCCCTCTCGTGGATGGCAGTGAGGATCTCGATCGCCGCTCACCTCAACAGGAGCACGTCCGGCGACCAGCTGGATCACCTCGTCCATGGGCGAAGACGAACACATCGCGATCCTCGCCAGCACCAAGGGCCACACCGCCCGCCAGCTCACCGAGCAGGCCAGCCCGCTACAACGCCGCGCCCACACCATCCGGCTGCGCGCCCTGCGCACCCACCGCCTCGACCTACCCGGCCTCGCCGACCTCATCACACTGATCGACCCGAGGTGACTCGGTAGATTGACTCATCCGATTCCCATGCACCGCGCTGACACGGGCACTGCCAGCCGGACGGACCTCACGGATATACGTGTACCTCGGCATGGTGCCCGGCTGCTCGGCTGAACTTCGCGTCCTGGGTGCGCAACGGTATCCGTAACATCTCCGACAGCGCGACGTAGAGGGCGTCGTAGGCAGTGAGGTTATTCCTTAATTCGATTACGCGGCCGAGGTGAGAGTGCATCGGATGTCGCGTGATCCGCACTGGCCACCTCGGCATCGATCAACTGGGGCGCATGAACGGTGCGCCGTGCGGAAAATTGTTGCCGGAGTACGTCGTCGGTGGGCCGGTTGGCCAACAGCCGCACGACGATAGACGCATCGACGACGATCGTCACCGGCGGCTCTCGTGGATGACAGCGAGGATCTCCTCGCCGCTCACCTCCACGGGGGTACGTCTGGCGATTCGCTCGATCACCTCGTCCATGGGCTCCTGCGCAGCCTCGTCTGAGAGAAGCTCGCGAACATAGGCCGACAGCGAGACTCCGCGGGCCTTGGCCCGTTCGCGCAGCCTGGTGAGGACGCCCTCGGGGACGTCGCGGACCTGCAGGGTGGTGTCGCTCATCAGGCGAATGATACCCCCTTCATGAAGAATGCATGCATCGACGCTCATCGAGCATCCGTATGCGGCGCGGTCCGTGCTGGCACGTCTCAGGTCGGGTGGGGGGTCTCGGGGAGCAGGATCTCCGGCAGGGAGCGCAACCGTCCGGCGTGTTCGGGGATCCGGGTGATGAGCTCGGCGATCTCGGTGGTCACCCGTTGCCGCTCGGTCACGTCGGCCTGCTCGGCGAGCTCCTCCAGCTTGGCCGGGTCGGCCATCGGCTCACCGGCCAGCGAACCGGCGACGGCGAGATGCGCCGCAGCCGCGAACGACTCACCGAACACCTGCCCTTCGAGCAGGGCCAGCTGGGCGATGGTGTTCGACTCTCCGTCGACAAGCGCCCGCTGCATCCGGTCGGCCGCGAACCGGCGGTCGGTCACGCAGTCGTAGGCGACCTGCAGACCGTCCTGGCGGGCGAGGCCGAGTACCGCGAGGTGTATCACGGTGGTCGGCCCCTGCCCGATCCTGACCAGTGCACGCTCGGCCTCGCGGGTGAACAGCTCGGTGGCGTGGCGCCCGGCGAAGGACCGCGACTCCTGCCAGTTCGCCGCGTTGACCCAGTCCGAGACCAGGTCCTCGAGCAGCAACAACCGGTACGCGGCGTCGACGCCGACCTCCATGATCTCTTCGAGAAGCCCCAGGTGCCGTTCGGCTCGTGGTCCGCCGAGCAGGAGCAGCTCCTCGAGCGCGACGAAGGTCGAGTCCGTCAGCAGTTCTTCCTGGTGCGCCGCGAAATAGCTCTTCGACAGGGTCCAGGTCGGCGCCCCGATCCACCCGAGTGTGACGGTGATCTGCTCCTGGGGCAGCGTCAACCAGTCCGGAGATTCGGTCTGGTGGACCGTGCGCCAGGCGTCGTCGACGTCGGAGGCGTTGCGGTGGTAGTGCCCGCGCACCATGTTGCGGGCCGCGAGCACCAGGGCGTCGGGGGTATCGGTCTCGTCCGCTCCGATCAGGGTGACGAGCTCGCGGAACCCGGTCGGCGGGTCACCGTGTCGGACATGGAACCCGGAACGCTCGATGCTCAGCGCGCCGCGAACGTCCAGCGACTCGGTAAAGCCCTCGATGCAGGCGGTGTAGACATCCACACCGTCGGAGATCCGGTCGAGCCCGGCGAGGTAGCTGGCGAGATTGTTCAGCGCGGTAACGAGATTGGGCAGCCAGGCTGCGGGGTCCATCTGGGTGAGCACGTGGAAGGCGTCGACGGCCTCGGCGCCGGGACCCAGCGCCTCATCGTGCTGTCCGGTCGCGGCCAGGTAGACGCCGTGGTCGTTCAACGCCATCGTGAGGAACGGCAGGTAGGCCGTGGGGTTGGCGTCGGCCAGTATCCGGTAGATGCTCACGGCCCGCTGGATCGGTGCCAGGGCGACCTCGTGCTGACCGAGCTCGGCCAGTTTGGTGGCGAGCTGGTGCACCAGCATCCCGAGATCGGGCAGGTAGACCTCGGGGGTGCCCTTGAACAGCCGGTACAGGGCGTCGACGCCGGGTGTCCCGGCTATCGCGGCGTGTCGCGCCAGGTGGCGTCGCAGGTAGGGGCTGCGCCGGTCCGGCTCGTCGTCCAGCGGGGGTTCCGCCTCGGTCAGGGTCACCAGCGTCTCGGCCAACGCCTCGGCCTGCGGGCTGCCGGGAACCGGCATCGGCGACCCGAGGAGGGGCTCGGTGAGCTCCTGGTGGTACAGCCGATAGATCACCTCCCCGTCCTGGTCGTCCTCGACGACGTAACAGCCGTAGTGCTCGAGGACCCAGTCCAGGTCGGCGGCGCGGTACTCGACACCGTTCGTGCTCAACGCGGTTGCCGAGGCCTTCCACACGGGCCGCGGCATGCCTCGACCCAGGTTCCAGGCGAGCGCACGCAGCAGATCTGCGGCGGCACCGGGAATCTCGACGCCATCCCTGGTCAACGTGGCACCGACCGAGAACTCGTGCTCCAACGCCCCGCCGACCGTCGTCGCGAGCTGCTCCTGCCAGTCTGGGTCATCGACGTCGATGATCTGCCGCAGGATCTGGGAGGTCATGATCCAGGAGTAGAGGAAACCGCCGCACTCCGTGGCCCGGCCGGCCAGGACCGGTGCCACCCGTTCCACGAGATCGCCACGGCCGCCGGCGTGCAGCCGCCTCGCCACGTACTGCTCGATCTCGTCCGCGGTGTCCGGCTCGTCGGCGAGATCGATGATCGACACCTCGCCTCCGAACATCTCCGTCAACCCGACGACGCGCAACCCGCCGGGGGAAGGCCCGCGCCCGCGCCACAGGAACTCCTGTTGCTGGGTCGTGAGCAGCACCCGCGCCACCGTGCCGAGCGCGACCAGCAGTTCGGTCGCGATCTTGTCGAAGTGCTCCGGAATCGCGTCGTCCAACCCGTCGAGCACCAGGGTGGGCGGCGACGTCATCCCCGCGATGCCGCCGATCAGCTGCCAGCTCGCCTCCGGCGCGGGCAAGCCGAGCTGCTCGGCGAGCGCGACCACGATGTCCTGCTCGCCCATGCCGTACAGATCCACCGACGCATCGACGGCGCCGACGCCCGGGTCCGGGCTCGGCGGCCCGGCGGGGGTGTGCGCGAGCAGCTCCTCCCGGTCGCTGGGGTCGGACAGCGCGGCAATGTGCCCGACCACGGCCGACTTGCCGCAACCTGCCGGCCCGGTCACCACGAGGGTCCCGGGAGTGTCGCGACCCATCCAGGTCACGATGCGCTGCAGCACCGCGCGGCGGCCGGTGAACAGCCACCCCTCGTGCCGCTGCTGGACACCGCAGGATTTCCTTCCCGCGTACATGTCCACCTCCGAAAACTCCACCTGCCACCCTCCATTGTCCGCTCGGGGAGACAGCCGGGGAACGGGGGCGCAGTGCCATCCCACTCCCGAACCACACCCCTCTGGACCGAGCACACTATCCCGAGCGTCCGTGCGACGAGACAGCGCCCATGCCGATCTCGCGGACATCTGGCCATTGATCGACGATCGAGCGCGCTCAGCGCAGGGCCGCCGTCATGCGGTCGCACAGCTCGTCGACGTCGGCGTCGTCGTGGTAGATGCCCAGGCCGATGCGCAGGCAGTCGTCGCGGAAATCGGTGATCACTTTGCGGGCGTGCAGCCGCTGGTAGACCTCGGCGGCATCGGGCAGACGAAAGCTCAGGAACCCGGCCCGCTGGATGATCTCGCTCGGCGGCACCAGGGTGGCGCGGCCCAGCCCGTGCGGCTGCACCTCGTCCAGCCGGTCGAGGAGCAGTGCCTGCAGTCGGCCGACGTACGCGTGGATAGCGGCCACCAACAGGCCCACCTCGCCGAGCAGCCGCTGGACCGCGTTGAACCGGTACAGCCCGGTCGCGTCGAAGGTCGCGCCGAGGAACCGGGTGCCGTCGCGCGGGTAGGCCACCTGTCCTGGCTGCGGCGGGTCCGCCAGGTCGGCGACGTCGGCGAACCAGCCGGTGTTCACCGGGTGCGGGCCGTAGCCGGGCGGGCAGTGCAGGAAGCAGACGCCCTCGCCGGCCATCGCGTACTTGTAGCCGCCGGCCAGGTAGAACACCCGGTGCTCGATCGCGGCCAGGTCGGTCGGCAGCGTCATGAACCCGTGATAGCCGTCGATGACCACGAACGGCTCGGGTGCCGGCACCGCGGACACGATCGCCTCGAGGTCGGGGGTGACGTAGCCGGTGGTGAAGTGCACCTGACTGAAGAAGATCAGGTCGTGCCCGCCGCGCGCCGCGGCGTCGGTGAACCGCCCCGGGAAGGTGGCGAACGGTGTGGCCGACACCTGCTCGACGACGGCGAGCCCGGCCTGTTCCAGCCGGCGCGCCTGCCGGGCGAAGCTGTGGAACTCGCTGTCGGTGCACAGGATCCGCGTCGGGGTCGGCAGGCAGGACAGCAGCCGCACCACCAGCTCGTGGGTGTTCGACGCGAACGTGACCGTGGTCTCGTCGGACAGTCGCAGCTGGTGGGCGACGTGCCGGCGGGCCTCGGGCAGGACCTCGCCGAGCACCAGGCCCCACTTGTCGTCCTGCAGCGCGGCGGCGTCGAGCCAGGCACGTTGCTGCGCGTGGAAGGTCACGTCCGGCCAGGGGTGGTGGCTGTGCGCGGCCACGTGCAGCCGCTGCGGGTCACTGCCCAGGAACCGGGTGAAGTGCTGCTTGTAGCTCATCGCCCACCGTGATAGCGGAAGTCCATCTGCTCTGCCACGTGCGCCGGCAGCGCCGGGCCGTATGCGAGCTTAGGCGCTGCGGCGAGATTCCTGGATGAGCTGTTGTGCCCGTTGGTAGGAGACACCGAGCATATGACCGATATCCCGTACTCGTAGGCCCTCTTGGTGCAACGACATGGCTAGCTGCCGGGCTTCGGCGGTAGCCCGAGCTTGGGCCTGCTCCGCGCGCTCCCGCTCGACTCGCAACGCCGCCAGACGTTTGGCCAGCTCTGCGTCGAGTCGAGGGTTTGTCCGGACATCGAAGGAGGCCGGGTTGACATCCAGCCACGTCGCCACCGCGTCGCGTGCCACCCCCTCCACCTGGTCCAGCCGGCGGGCCTGCGTGGCGAGATCGAGTGCCGGAATGTCGATCACCCACCAGCCTTCCTCGCGCCAGGTGGTGACCTCGTAGATCGTCCGCTCGCTCATCGCAGCCAACCCTCCTCGAAGTCCGGGCACTCGAGCATCTGTTTGTAGATCCGATTCGTCACGAACGTTGTGACCTGGGTATGTCGGGGAACCTCGGTCTGATGTCCAACTTCGCATCCGCATCGCCATACCTCGTGGTTAGCGCCTTCTCGAAGCTTGCGGGCTCCGTGCTTGCGGAGGGCTCGTACGATCTCGAACTGGCGCTTCGCTCGGACCACCACTGTAGTCTAGGTCGCTTGACTGCTCTAGTCAAGCGACCTAGACTAAATAGCTGCAACTAGTGTCGTTCGTTGCGGTGGTGCCGACGGGGGTTGCGCCACCGGTGGCGTTGCCACAGATGAGTCAGAGTCACCCACCGTGGTAGCGGAAGTCCATCTGCTCTGCCACGTGTGCCGGCAGCGCCGGTAGCGCTGAGCGCGGGACGAAGAACGTCGGCAGGTCGAACAGGTCGCCGAACACCTGGTGCTTGCGGGCGGCGGCTTCCAGGTAGGCGTGGCCCGCGGTGCCGCCGGTGCCGATCCGCCTACCGATCATGCGGTGGGCCAGCAGGGCGTGCCGGTAGCGCCAGGTGGTGAACCCCTCGTCGATGTCGACCAGCGCGACCAGGAACCGGAACGGAAGCTGGACGATCGGCTCGTCCCGGTAGAGGTGGATGAGCAGCGCCGCGAGGAACGCCTCCTGGGACAGCCGCCGGTGGCCGGAGGCGACCAGCTCGGCGTAGCGGTCCGCGTCGAAGAGGGCGTCGAAGCCGTCGCGGGTTCGGGCGAGGGTGGCGAGCTGCTCGGCTCGACCCTCCTCGTCGAGGTGGGGATGGGTCTCGACGATGCGGCGCTCGCCTGCGAGCAGCTCCTCGACCGCCTGCTGGTAGGCGCGCCAGAAGTCGTAACCGCCGAAGTGCAGGAACGGGGTGCGCTCCAGCCAGCGCTCGACGTGGTCGAACAGCGACGGTCGCTGCTGGGAGGCCTCCAGCAATCCGATGTGCTCGTCGCTGAACACGCTGGAGTACTCCGAGCCCCTGATCGTGAGTCGTTGGCTCGGGCGCAGGCCGAGGGCGTTCTCGATCAACCGGAACTGCACGCTCTGAAACCCGGAGGCGGGCACGAGCTGGTCGCGGAAATCCAGGAAGTCCAGCGGCGTCATCGTCTCCAGCACGTCGAGCTGGTCGAGCAGCAGCCGCTGGATGGCGGTGATCCGGGTCAACCGGGTGACCAGCAGACCCATGTCCTTCTCCGGGACGACCTCGGCTCCCATCAGCTCCAGCACCGTGTCGAGCTCGAACAAGATCTGCTTGAACCACAGCTCGAACGCCTGGTGCACGATGATGAACAGCAGCTCGTCGTGCGCCGGCTCGGCCCGCTGCGCGCTTACCCGCCGCTGGCAGTCCAGCAGCTGATCCAGCTGCAGGTAGTCCCAGTAGTACAGCGGCTCCTCGCGCCCGGTCACCTCCCGTACCCTATCCCGTCCGCGTCACCAACCCTGCCGACAACCACCGGGCTCACTTCGCATACTCTTCGTCGTCCTCGCATACGGCCGGACATGTGCGAGGACCACGAAGGGTATGCGAGGTCGTCTGGTCGGCCAGCCCCAGGTCCCGGTGAGGTAACGTCGCGACATGACGATCGAGCACATCGGTGTGGCCGACGGCGAGCCCAACCCCTTGCTCGGGCTTGCGACGTTCGCCGGAGCCCTCGCCGATGAATGGGACACCGTCGACGAGGACATGGCCGACATCGTCGCCGCACGACAGGACGCGTCCGACCGTCCGGCTCCGGAACTCATGTGACGGGTTACAGCACCCGAGGCTGTACGGAACTCCTCTTCGCTAGCTCGACGGCGCACTGGCACCGGTCGGGCTGGGGCCGCCGGTGTCCGGAGGGGGCGAGCTGCTCGTCTCCGAGGCCGGAGGGGGTTCGGAGGGGAGTGTCGTGGCGCTGGTGTCGGAGCAGGGGGGCTCGGACTGGGGCGAGCACGACGGTTCGGGGGTCGTCGGTGGGCTTGACGTAGTTTCCTTAGTGGGCTCCGGACGGCTGGTCGGCGTCGTGATCTCGACGGCCGAAGGCTGTGGCTCGGCGCTCGGCTGCTCGGACGTCGGTGGACCGGGCGTCGCCTGGACCGTCGTCGGCGGTGGCGGTGGCAGCCCGACCGGCGGGTTCTCCGGTGTGATCTCGGTATCGCCGGGGGTGAGCAGCTCACCCGAAGCGAACTTGCGTTGGCCTGGCCCGACCGTCCACTGGTCGTCGACGAGTCGGATCACTCCCGTCTCGTCGCCGGCGAGGTCGTTGTAGAACACCAGTCCGTCCTTGGCCAGCAGTTCCAGCTGCCCGCCTGGGGGGAGCACGTCGAGGTCGGCGACGACGCTGCGGGACTCGACGTCGACTGCGGCGGTCCGGCCCGTCGTCGCGTTCGGAACCAGCACTACGCCGGAGGCCTCGACCAGCGGCCCGAACTCGTCGCCCGGGCTACCGACCGGCACCGGCGCGGCGCACTCGTCGTCGCCGTCCAAGTCCGCGACGAGCAGCTCGCCGGTCTGCGAGGCGGCGGCGTAGACCCGCGGCTCAGTCGTGGACCCGAGCAGCCGGACCGGTCCACCGCCCGCGACGTCGAGACAGGACCAGGACCGCACCGCACCGGAGTCCTCCACCCAGCCGACCCGGCGGCGGGTGAGGTCCAGCAGGACCGGACGCTCCTCGACGGTGATCAGCTGCGACGAGCCGTCACCCACAGTGGCGCGCACCGGCTCGCCCGTGTCACCGAAACCGGACAGTCCCCCACCGCCGCCGTCGACCACCCACAGCCGCCCGGCCCCGTCCACCACCGACTGCCCCGGCCCCGGGGTGGCAGCCAGCGCTACCTTCCGGCGTACCTGCAGCGTCACCGGGTCGATCACCGACGCCTCCTGGCGCGCGCCGTCCACAACGTAGGCCGCCGTGTCCCCGGCAAACACCTGCAACGCCTCCCCGCCACCGAACCGCACCGGCGACGACACCTCGTAGGTGGCGCCGTCCACCCGGGTCACCGTGCCAGCGGCGGCGTCCACCACCAGCGCCGACGGACCGGTCTGCACCACCTCAGGAGTGCCGGAGACCGGGACCTGGACGCTGCCCAGCACCAGCTCCGAGGTCCCGTCGAGCAGGGTCACCAGCCCCCGGTTGGACGCCAACCAGGCTCCGCCGCCGGACAGCAGCGTCCGCGACCGCTCGTAACCTGTGCCCCAGACCGCGGTCACTATGAACCCGGCGAGGAGCGTGAGCACACTGGCCGCAGCTATGATCCGTCCCGAGCCGGTGAGCATGGTCGCTTCACCGTCCAGCGCGCTGCGCGGGTAGCCGCGTGAACCACTTCACCCGCGGCGCCGGCCACACCTCTCCCGATTCCTGCACAATCCCGCCCCTCGAAGGCTCACCACGACCGCCTGCCCGCATGAACGAGCACCGCCCGGCGGCCGAGATACATCCCGGTCAGACGCTTGTCACTGTAACGACTCCGACGCCACGACCCGCGACGGACGAACCGCAACTCCACCCCGGCTGACGCTCTTGTCTGCCCAATGGGCACGCCGCCCGTTACCCGAAAGGGCACCTATGCAGACCTTATGTAGGTGCCTGTATCAAGCTGCCCGGCTCTTGGGTTGTGCTTGGTGCTTGTATGACGTCACCGGGTCCGGGTGGCACCGGATTCGGGGTTGGGCAGGTGGACGGCACATAGGGCGGGCAACCCGACGGAGGCGAGAAATCGCCGGGCGGGCAGCTGGGTGAGGGTGGGGTCGGGCATGCGGGCGGCGGCTCTGGCGGACAGGCGGGTGAGCAGTGGGGCTGCTCGGGTAGCGGGGGCTCCGGTGCGATCGGTGCGGGTGCTGCCGGCGGCGGAGCCCTGGGAGCGGGCTGCGCGGGCCCTGCCTGCGTGGGAGCGGTCTGCCTGGGGCCGGTCTGACCCGGTGGCGGCGGTAGGCCGACTGCTGCGTCCTGTGCTGCGATTTCGGCGTCGGCCGGGGTGAGCAGCTCGTCCGAGCCGAACTTGCGTTGGCTCGGGCCGACCAGCCATTGGCCGCCGGTGAACCGGATCACCCCGGCCTGGTCTCCGGCGAGGTCGTTGTAGAACACCAGCCCGTCCTTGGCCAGCAGCTCCAGCCGCCCACCCGGGGGCAGCACGTCGAGGTCGGCGACGACGCTGCGCGACTCGGCGTCGACCACCGCGGTCCGGCCTGTGGTCACGTTCGGCACCAGTACCGCACCGCTGGCCTCGACCAGCGGCCCGAACTCGTCACCCGGGCGCCCGACCGAGACCGGCGCGACGCACTCGGTGCTGTTCAGGTCCGCAACGAGCAGTTCGCCGGTCTGCGACACGGCGGCATAGACCAGTGGGTTGGTCGCCGACCCGAGCAGCCGGACCGGCCCACCTGCGATATCCAGGCAGGACCACGACGACACCCCGCTGGAGGCTGTTACCGGACCGACCCGGCGGCCGGTGAGATCCAGCAGGGCCAGCTGCGCCCCCGCGACGATCAGCCGAGCGGCTCCGTCGCCCAGGGCGACCCGCACCCGGTCCCCCACGTCGCCGAAACCGAACAGCCCCCCACCACCACCGCCGTCGACCACCCACAGCCGCCCGATCCGGTCGACCACGGACTGCCCCGGCCCCGGGGTGGCGTCCAGCGGCACCGTCCGGCGCACCTGCAACGTCACCGGATCGATCACTGCGGCCTGCCGGCCCGCGCCGTCCACGACGTAGGCTGCTGCGTTCCCGGCGAAGACCTGCAATGTCTCCCCGCCGCCGAAACGCACCGGCGAGGACACCTTGTAGGTCGCCCCGTCCACCCGGGTCACCGTGCCCGCGGCGGCGTCCACCACCAGCGCCGACGAACCCACCTGCACCACCTCGGGCGTCCCCGAGACCGGCACCGCAACGCTGCCCAACACCAGCTCCGAGGTCCCGTCGAGCAGGGTCACCAGCCCCTGGGGGGACGCCAGCCACGCCACGCCCCCGGACAGCAGCAACCGCGACCGCTCATAGCCCGTGCCCCAGACCGCGGCCACCACGAACCCGGCGACGAGAACCACGACCGTCGCAGCGACCAGCCACCGGCGAGCCGACGGCACCACCCCGCGCTGCGATGCTCGCATCATCGTCCCGCCCTCACCACATCGGACGAGGCAGCGGCCACCGGCACGCGCCGGCGCCGACGTGGCAGCAGCGGCCGGGGATCCACCAGGGCACGCAGCCGCTGGGGCAGCGGGAGCACCGCGTCGAGCTCGCTGCGGATCTGGGTGGCGAGCGACCAGGCCAGCTGTGCGGCGGCCTCGGTGGGTTCCCACGGGGCGAACGCCGCGTCGGCGACCACCGGCGCCAGCTTCTCGAGGGAGCGGGCGGCCAGCCCCGCCGGACCGTTCGCGACGGCGCCGGCCACCTCGGCCCCGGTCTGCGAGTCGGGCACCCGCACCCCGGCGTCGCGCAGGCGGTCCACGACCTCGATCCAGGCCGCTCCCACCCGCTGACCCGGCGTCCCCCGCCGCGCCCGCCGGCCCCGCCGCATCGTCTTCAGCAGCACGACCAGCCCACCGAGCAGCACCACCACCGCAAACAGCCCACCCACTACAAGCCCGCCGCGGGTGACCAGGTCGGCCACCCCGCCCTCGGCGCCAGCACCGGTGTCGGCCCGCTGGGGATCGACGGGGCGGTCGGAGTCCGCGGCGCCCAACGTCACGTCGGGGCTGCGGGGCGGTGGCGCGACGGCGGGGCCGCGCGCATCGGTCGGCTCGAACGGCACCCAGCCGTACCCCGCGAGGTGCACCTCCGGCCAGGCGTGGGCGTCGGTGCTGAACACGGAGTACCGGTCGCCCGCGCGCTGCTCGGGACGCAGCTGGTAGCCGACCGCGACCCGGGCCGGGAAGCCCAGGTACCGGGCCAGCACGGCGAACGCGGCGGCGTACTGCTCGGCGTACCCGGCCCGGTCCGCCGGGGCGCCCAGCAGCACCCTGCGCAGCGCCCCGTAGGAGTGCCCGGGCAGGCCCTGCGGGGTATAGCTCTGGTTCCGAAGGTAGGTCTCGATGGCCAGCAGCTGCGACATCGCGGTCTGCCGGTCCTGGATGACCTGGTCGGCGAGCTGGGGCAGCCAGGCCGGCAGGTCTGCGGGAAGCCGGGTGTTCGCCACGTCGGCCGGTGTCGCGCTCACCTGCGCCGCGCGGATCTCGGCGTTCTGCGGCCGCACCTCGCCGGAGGTCTGATAGCGCAGCCCGGTGGTCGCCGGCCGTGTCGTGATGACGGTGCTGTTGCCGCGGTCGAACGCGACGTCGGTGCCGGTGAAGCTGACCGGCTCGCCGACCGTCGGCAGGAACGGCTGCGGCAGCCGCTCGACGGTCACATCCAGGCTCACCCGCACCGCGTCCGCGGGCAGCGGCTCCCGACCCGGCAGCGTCGAGCCCACGACCTCGAAGTCGCGCGACTGCGACCACAGCGCCCCGTCATAGACGTCCAGCGCGGCCACCCGCACCCGGTCGGGCTGGTAGTTCCCGCCCGCGGCCTGCACCGCGACGGTGAACAGCGGAGTACGCGGCCCGTTGAGCTGCGGGCGCACCAGCACCAGCGGGCTGAGCGTGTCGGTCAGCGTGACGGTCTGGCGGTGCAGCTCGCGCAGGTCGGCGCGGTTCGCGCCGGTGGCGAGCGGCTGCAGCCCGGCGGCCAGCACCGCCAGCACGCTTATCCCGACGATCGCCGGCAACCCGAAGGCCACCCGCCCCAGCGTGGAGTGCCACCGGCGGGCGGCCAGGTCGAGCCCCACCGCGTCCGCGTCCTGGGCCGCGATGCCCTCCCGGTCCGCGGCCGCGACCCGGTTGCTGCGCAGCAGCAGCAGGCCGAGCACCCCGAGCAGCACCACCCCGGTGACCAGCAACCGCGGCTGCGGCCGGGCCGCGGTGAACAGCAGCCCCGCGACGAAGACCAGCACCGGCGGCGCGGCCAGCCCGGTCACGGTCGTGGTACGCAGCGCCAGCGCGACGACGGCGGCGCCGGCGAGCCAGGCCAGCGCCGTCGGCAGCAGCAGCAGGTCGCCGGAGGTGTCGGCGGGGAGCCCGACGGTCAGCATCTTGGGCACCGCGGTGAGCACCCCGACGCCTAGCGCCCGCAACGCCTCCAGCGGGCCGACCCGCAGCAGGTTGAGGTATCCGGTGACGAAGGCGAACACTCCGAACGCGACGAGCCCGAGTAACAGGTGCACCGGCCACGGCCAGCCTCGGTATAGGCCCAGTGCGACGAGCAGGCCGCCGAGCACGACAGCGCCGCCCACCGCCGCCAGCCACCACCAGCCGGCGTAGAACGGGGCGAAGGCCAGCGCGGACACCACCGTGACCAGCAGCCCGAGGATCGGCTCCAGGCCGCGCAGCACGGTCCGTCCGCCCTGGTCTCCCGTCGCGCCGTTCATCGTCGGACCAGCCGGTTCCACGGCACGGGGAAGTCGTCGCTGGTCGCCACGTCGAGCACCACGACACCCCGCAGCGGCGCCGGGGGCCCGCCGCTGCGGGCGCCGACCTGGACCAGACAGACCATCTGGAACCGCGGCCGAACCTGGGAGACCACCGCCCGCTGCGCCGACACCGGCTGCCCGGTCACCACCGCCAGCGAGACGCCCTCGTCGCGCGGGGCCAGCTTCGGCAGCTCGGTCAGCCCGGGGTCGTCGCCGGCCGGTTCGACCTCGGCGAGCAGGTCGAGCAGCCCGGTCCGCTCGAACGCGCGCGCGGAGACCGACACCGCGCCGCCGGTGGTGCGCAGCTCGAGCGGGAAGCCGTGGTCCACCGCGGCCACCGCGAGCGAGGCGGCGATCCGCACCGCGTCCTCGAAGGTACCGCCCTGGTAGGGCTCGGCGCTGGTGTCCAGCACGACCATCATCCGCGGCTCGTTGGGTACCACGTTGTGGCGCACCATGAGGGTGCCGGTCCGGGCGCTGGACTTGGCGTGGATCAGCCGGTGGTCATCGCCCGGCTCGTACTCGCGCAGGCCGTGGAACGCCACCCCGCCGCGCGGCGCGCTGCTGGTCGTCGGGCCGTCCATGTCGCGGTTGAAGCCGGTCGGGATCGGCTCGACCACCGACACCCGCGGGTGCACCCGCAGCACCGTGGGTGCGGCGTAGTCCCCGCCCAGCCGCATCAGCCGCAGCGGGTCGGTGTGCCCGATGGACAGCGGGCCGACCGGGTAGACCCCGCGGCGGTCGGTGGGCAACGGGTAGGTCGCGCTGGTGCGGGCACCGGCTGCCAGGCTGGGCAGCGGAACGGTCACCGCCCGCCCACCCACTCGCTCGATCGCCAGGAACGGCGGGCTGCGCCGGGCGGCGGCGTTGGTCACGGTCAGCGTGCCGCGCGACAGCTCGCCCTCGGTGACCCGCGGCGGGCTGATCTGCCGGGTCACCGTCACGTGCGGGGCGAAGGCCATCCAGGCCGCCGCGACGATCAGCGCCAGCACCGCGGCCAGGCCGAGCACGACGAGCTCGGGGTAGTCGGCAAGGAACCCGGCCACGAGCGCCAGCACGCCGGCTGCTGCCAGGGTCCGTCCCGAGCCGGTGAGCATGGTCGGTTCACCGTCCGACGCGTTGCGCGGGCACCGGCACCGACGCCAGCACCTGCTCGGCCAGCCCGTCTGGGGTGGCGCCTTGCAGCTCGGCCTCCGGGCGCAGCAGCATCCGGTGCCCGAGCACCGATGTGGCCATCACCTTGACGTCGTCGGGGGTGACGAACGCGCGTCCCTCCGTCGCGGCGTAGGCCTGGGCGGCCTGGGTGAGCGGCCCCGATCTTCCCGGACAGCAGGTTAGTGGGTTGATCTACGCTGTGCGCTGCCGGTTCCGGTACTCGCTGTAGACCTCATTGGGGGTCTTGTAGTCGAGTCCCGAGTGGAGACGT
>Ga0136617_10003256_pt1 | contig 14519 bp, 12 predicted proteins | sample AntDrymUQ3222106_2_FD_129672 | JGI IMG/M metagenome (GOLD analysis project Ga0136617, IMG submission 129672) | Polar desert sand microbial communities from Dry Valleys, Antarctica - metaG UQ322 (21.06) | ecosystem: Environmental > Terrestrial > Soil > Desert | place: Antarctica: Dry Valley... | reverse complement strand
TCAGGAACGCCACGAACAGCCCTACCCGGAGCGTTATCGGGTGCCGGAGCAGAGCGCGCGGCTGATCAACGCCGTTCGAGCGTGGGGCGGGCGCGTGATCGCCGTGGGAACGACGGTCGTGCGCGCGCTCGAGACGGTCGCCCAGGAGGACGGAACGGTGAAGGCGGGCGAGGGTTGGACTGATCTCATGGTCACACCCGAGCGCGGCGTCTGGGCGATCGACGGTCTGCTCAGCGGCTTCCACGAGTCGCAGTCGTCGCACCTCGACCTTCTCCGCGCCGCGGCGGGTGAGGAGCTGCTGCGGCTGAGCTACGACGCCGCCCTCGGGCACGGGTACCGGTGGCACGAGTTCGGAGACAGCCACCTGATTCTCGGAATCAGGGCCTTCTAGAATGGCGGTTAGAGCTTGTCGGCGTACTCCTGGTACTCCTGCTTGAGCTTCCGGTCTGTGCCCAGGAACGCGTGCTTGGACATGTCGGCCGTGTACTGACTCGCGGGCGGCGTCCGCCCGAGCGCCTCGGCGACGCTACGGATGTGGTGCGGTGCGGCGCCGCAACACACGCCGAAGTAGTTGACCCCTAGCTCGTGAGCCTCGCGCGCGAAGTCGGCGAGCTCGTAGCGGTTGCACGTGAACGGATCGAGCGCCGTCGGGAACGGCCGGCCGTCCGGGAGAACCTCGTAGTCCGGATCGCGCAGGGACTGGAACGTGGGTTGGTCGTCGTGCGTGCGGTACGGAACCGGCAGAGCGGCGACGTAACCCTCGACGCTCTCGCGCACGGCGCGGATCATGGGCAGCTTCGTCTTCGGCCCGCGGCTGCAGTTCAGGCCGCCCACGTCGGCGCCCGCATCCTCGAGGCGCTTGCACGCGTCCTCCGGTGTCCAGCCGTCACGCGTGGTCGGCTCCTGGTGCATCGCGAGCGTGATTACAGCAGGCAAGCCTGTCGCCTTGATCGACTCGAGCGCGATCAGGGCCTCTTCTCCCCACGAGAAGGTTTCGCCGATGACGAAGTCGACGCCCGCCTCGACCGCCCAACCGACCTGTTCGTCGAACATCGCACGCACCGCAGTACGCGATTCGTCGTCGGCGACGAACACGTTCGTGTTGCAGATGTCCCCGGCGAACAACGCCCCGGTCTCGGCGGCGACGTCCTTCGCGATCGCGAGCGCCGAACGGTTCATCGTCTCGAGCAGGTGCTCCTTCTCGATCAGCCGCAGCTTTTCGCGGTGCGCGTAGTACGTGAACGCCTCCACGACGTCGGAGCCTGCGTGGACGAACTCGCGGTGGAGCTGAGCGACGAGCTCGGGATGCTCGAGCACCACCTCGGGGACGAACGCGCCCGCCTGCAGGTAGCCGCGGCGTTCGAGCTCGAAGAGATAGCCCTCGGCGCAGATCACTGGACCCTGCTCGAGGCGCTCCAGCAGGCCTGGGGATGCGGTGGCGGCGACTTCGGCCATGAGGCTCCTCTACTCGAAGGGTTGCATTGTCAACAACTACTGTTGCAATTATGGTTATCCGCAGCAACCGATGCAACTAACCGAGGTCTCCACAGCGTATCGCCGCATAGAGGAACTGCTCGCGCGCGGGGAGCCCGTGATCCTCGACGGCGGCAACGCGACCGAGCTCGAACGCGCCCAGGCCGGCGAGCTGCGGAATGGAGACCGCGGCCTTTGGGGCACCGGGGCGTTGTACGACGCTCCCTACGCAGTGCTCGACGTCCACCGCGCCTACGTGGCCGCGGGCTGCGACGTCATCTCGACGAACACCTGGGCGATCCTCGCCGCGGCGGAGGTCAAGGCGGGCGGCGCGGCGGCGGGTGGCCTCACGCACTGGATGGACGTCGCCCGGCTCGGCATCCGCGTGGCGCGCGAGGCGATCGAGGCCGAGGGCCGCGCGGAGTCGTGCGCAGTCGCGTTCAGCGTCAACGGGGACGTCGAAGGCGAGGAGCGGCTCGAGTCGCTGCGCCTGCTCATGCGCGTCCTCGAAGAGGATCCGCCGGACCTGCTGCTGCTCGAGACGATGTCGCTGCTGCGCGAGGGGACCACCACGAGGGCGATCGAGATCGCCCTCGGCACCGGGCTGCCGGTATGGCTGAGCTTCCGCCGCTGCCGGCACGGCGTGTGCGGCGTCTACGGCCAGCACTGGGGCGGCCCCGAGGGCGACCTGTTCGGGCGCGCGGCGCAGCAGTTCGAGGCGATGGGAGTGGACGCCCTGCTCGTCAACTGCCTCCCGCCAGAGCACGTGGACGGGATGTTGCCCTGGCTGCGGGACTTCACCGACCTTCCGCTCGGCGCATACCCCAATCTCGGCTACTACTCGGACTCGGGCTGGAGGCACGACGAGCGCATCGGGCCGGACGAGTACGCCGAGCTTGCGTTGCGCTGGCGCAGCCAGGGGGCGCAGATCGTCGGCGGTTGCTGCGGTACGACGCCGGCGCACATCGCCGCCGTTCGCCAGCGGCTCGCCGGGACGAAGGTCGGCAGCCGGCGCGGCGGCCCGCACATGGACGGAGACCCCCTCTCCGATCCGCCGCAGACGCTGGCCCGGCCGTGGGTCGACGCCGAGGGCCGGCGACTGTACCCGCTCTCATTCCCCGAGCTCGAGCTCGGACCGGGCGTTTTCGTCCCGACCGTCGGGAGCCTGCTCGTCTGGAAGCACCTGTTGCGGGAGCGAATCGGCGCCGGCAGGCGGTGCCTAGACGTCGGCTGCGGGAGCGGCCTCTTGACCGTCCAGCTCGCGCTGAACGGGGCCGAGCACGTCCGTGCTGTGGACATCGAGCGGGAGGCCGTCGCCACGACGCTCGCGAACGCCTATCGCAACGGCGTCGCTGAGAACGTGACCGGGGCCGAGGTGGATCTCTACATGCTCGAGCCGGAGAACCGGTACGACGTCGTCGTCGCGAGCCTCTACCAGATGCCGGTCGACCCCTACGAACAGTTCACGGGCCACCGGCCACTCGACTACTGGGGCCGCAACCTCGTCGACCACCTGATCGGCCTGCTCCCTCGCCTGCTTGCCGAGGGCGGTGTCGCCTACTTGATGCAGCTCTCGATCCTCAGCCAGCTCGAGACCGCCACGCGGCTGGAGGACGAGGGACTCTCCGGCCGCGTCGCCGACTTCGGCTTCTTCCCCTTCACCGAGGCATTCGAGGGCAACCGCGCCCAGATCGAGCGCGTCGAGGAACTCTCGGACGCGTATCACCTGCGGCTCGGCGACGCCGATGTGATGGTGGCGTACCTGCTGGAGATCGAGCACTCATGACCGCGACCGACGCAACGAGCCTTCGTCGCGGGCTCGCGCTGCTGCTCGCGATCGAGGACGAGGAATCGCTCGGGACGGCGCCTGCTGGTGTGACGAGGCTTGCCGCCCTGATCGGCAGCGACAAGTCGCAGGTGTCGCGCTCGCTGAAGATCCTCGCCGAGCACGGTCTCGTCGACCGCGATCCGGAGACGCTCGGCTACAGGCTCGGCTGGCGCCTGCTCGCGATGGCGGGACGGTCCAGTCGCGGCGGCCTGCTCGTTGCCGCCGAGCCGCTGCTCAAGCGGCTCGTCCGAGAGACGGGAGAGCGCGCGCACCTCTCGGTGCTGAGCGGAACGTCGGTCCTGACGGTGCTCTCCGAGGGCTCGGGCTACGCGGTGCAAGCGGCGGGATGGGTGGGGCGGAGCGTTCCGCTGCACTCGACCTCGACCGGCCGGGCGCTCCTGTTCGACCACACACAGGAGGAGATCGCCCAGCTCGTCGCCGGCCTACCCTTCGGTGGGGCGACGACGAAAGCGCCTCGCAACGCGAGACAGCTCTACGAACGGACCGTCGCCGCGCGCGCCCGAGGCTTCGCTCTCGTCGACGAGGAGTTCGAGGCGGGTCTCGTGGCCGTCGCCGCGCCGGTACGCGACTACGGCGGGCGCATCGTCGCGGCCCTGAACGTGTCGGCGCCGAGGTTCCGCTTCTTCACGAAGCTGGCGCGTGCGGGGAAACAGGTGAAGGGCGCCGCAGACGAGCTCTCGGCCTCGCTCGGCTGGGACGCCTCTTCTATCCTCAGCCGATGACCCTCATCCTCGTCGTCACCGAGCACTCGAGGGCCCTGCCGCTGGAGCGGCTCGAGCATTACGAGACGGTCCGCGGAAGGCTCGAGAGCGTCGCGGCAGTCCCGGTCACGACCGTGCAGTACGAGGAGGTGGAGAGCCTCGACGGCGCCGATGCGGTCGTGCTGAGCGGCTCCTTCGCGCCCTGGGCGTCCCACTCACCCGAGGCGATCGAGCGACTCGGCGAGGTCGTGCGCCGCTACGACGGTCCGGTCCTCGGGATCTGTGCGGGGATGCAGCTCCAGGCGCGGTTCGCCGGTGGGACGATTCGCCACTCCCCTGGTGGGTTGGTGACGGGCTACGCGGACGTCGACGTGGTCGAGCACGACGATCTCCTCCGCGGCCTGCCCCCACGGATCAACGTCTATCAGCACCACGGCGACGAGATCGAGGAGCTGCCCGAGGGCTTCCGCGTGCTCGCGCGCAGCGCGACCTGCGCGATCGAAGCCTTTGTCGAACCAGGTCGACGCTGGTGGGGGACGCAATTCCACCCCGAGGCGTTCAGTGCCGAGTCTCCGGCCGGCGAGCGCGTGCTCCAGAACTTTTTCGCTCTGGCCCTCCTGAACGACGCCACCCGATGATGATCCGTGCCGCTGTGCTCGAAAAGACGGGCGGGCCCCTCGTGCTGGAGGAGCTCGAGCTCGAGTCACCGCGGGCCGGGGAGGTGCTCGTGCGGCTGCACGCGAGCGGCGTCTGCCATTCCGACCTGAACGCGATCGACGGGACGGCAGAGACGCGCTGCCCCGCCGTCCTCGGGCACGAGGGCGCGGGCATCGTCGAGACGGTGGGGCCGGGTGTGACGCGCGTCCGCGAAGGCGACCACGTGGCGCTCTCCTGGTCGCCGTCCTGCGGGTCGTGCGCCGAGTGCCTGCGCGACCTGCCGCAGCTCTGCTCGACGGCGTGGCCGGCGATGGGCGCCGGCGGGCTGCTCGACGGCTCGACCCGACTCTCGCGCGACGGTTCGCCTGTCTTCCACTACTCGTTCATCTCCTCGTTCGCCGAGGCGGCCGTTCTGCCGGAGCGGTCATGCATACCGATCTCGCCCGACGTTCCCTTCGACGTGGCGGGGCTCGTTGGTTGCGCGGTCACGACCGGGGTCGGCGCCGTTTGGCGCACTGCCCGTGTGCGCCCAGGCGACCGCGTTGCCGTGGTCGGCTGCGGCGGCGTCGGTCTCAGCGCCGTGCTCGGCTCGATCGCGGCCGGCGCGGGGCTCGTTGTGGCTGTAGACGTCAATCCCGACAAGCTCACGTTGGCCGGCGAGCTCGGCGCCGACGAGTTGGTGATCGCGTCGGCCAGTGCGGAAGAGACGGCCGCGGCGGTCGCGGAGGTCTCCGGAGGAGGCGTCGACTACGCGATCGAGGCCACCGGCCGGCCCGAAGCCATGCTTGCCGCATTCCTCTCGACACGTGCGCACGGCGCCGCCGTTCTGATCGGGATCCCGCGCGAAGATGCCGTGCTGGAGCTGCCGGCACTCTCGATCCCGCGTCTGGAGCGCCGCGTGCTCGGCTCGATCTATGGCTCCTCGCGGCCCGAACGCGACTTCGCGCTGACGCTCGATCTCTACCGGAGGGGCCGGCTGCCGCTCGACCGGTTGATCTCCCACCGCTTGCCGCTCGAGGACGTGGGCCGCGCGTTCGACCTCATGCGCTCCGGAGCGGCGCTCCGTGCGGTGCTCGACCTCACGCCGACGCGAGCCCGGGCCGCCGCATGAGCCCCGACCACCTCGACGGCCGTCTCGGCGAGGGTTGGGGCGGCGTCAAGCCGAACGGGAGCCACGTCAACGTCGTGCTCGCCGCGCGGGGCGGCGCCACCGCCGCCGCTGCGATCAGTATGCTCGCGCATCCCGCTCCGGGGCACACGCCCGTGCTCGTCTGCGTCGGGCCGGAGGAGTCGAGCTACGAGCCGGTTTGGCCGCCGACGCTGATGATGAACAAGGCCACCGCCGTCGACGAGCGCCACCAGACGCTGACATGGGGCGCCGCTCAGCTCGGGATCGCCCAAGGTGTGCTCGATGCGGTGGCGGACGGCGTGATCGAGGCGACCGCTGACCTGCTCGTCCTGGTCGCCGTTTGGGTCGACCCGGATGCGCACGACGAGACGGCGCTGAGGCTGGCGAACCGCGAGTCGGTGCGCAAGGCGATCGGCATGTGCGTGGAGGGGCGCGATCCCGAGGCCGTCCGCCGGCTCGTCGCGAATCGCGACGCGCTCACGAGCCCCTTTTACGGCGGCAGCTGATGCGGATCAGCGCGATTGAGACGAGACGGTACGCCATACCGTTCGAGCCGCCCTTCGACGCGGCCTGGGATCCGGAGCCGCGCACACGGCAAGAGGCGACGCTGACGATCGTCCACTCGGACGAGGGCATCGCCGGGTATGCGGGCGGGGACGACCTCCCGGATCGCGCCCTCCTCGAGCGGCTGCTCGTCGGAGTCGACCCCCTCCGCACCGAGGTCGTGCGTGAGCTCTGCGAGACGGTAGATCTTCACGGTGGGAGGCCGTGGACGGCCGAGGTCGCTGTCTGGGATCTTGTCGGCCGCGCGCTCGCGACACCGTGCCGGCTGCTGCTCGGCGGCCGTTCGGAGCGGCTGCTTGCGTACGCCTCGTCTGGAGAGCGGGTCGCCGACGACGAGCGCGTGGCCCGCTGCCTGGCGCTTCGCGACGCCGGCGTGCGGGCGGTCAAGCTGCGCTTCTGGCGCGACGACTGGCGGCGCGACGTGGAGCTGGTCGAGCGGATCCGCGACGCGGTCGGGCCCTCGGTCGAGCTCATGGTCGACGCGAACCACGGCTGGCGGATGCCGGGCGACCTGAGGCCACGCTGGGACGTTGCGACTGCTGCGCAGTGCGCGCGTGCGCTCGAGCCGCTTGGCGTCTACTGGCTCGAAGAGCCGCTGCCCGCCGAGGATGTCGAGGGGTACGCGGCGCTGCGCCGGCTGACCGGACTGCGACTTGCAGCCGGCGAGCTCGTGCGGAGCGCCCACGAGGCGCGCGACCTGATCGTGCGTGGCGGTGTCGACGTGATTCAAACGGACGCCGTGCTCTCGAGCGGCGGCATCGGCGGCTGCCGGCGGGTCGCTGCGCTCGCTGACCTCCATGGGCGGATGTGGTCGCCGCATACGTGGTCGAACGGACTCGGGCTGGTCGCGAACCTGCACCTCGCGCTCGCCGTCTCGACGTGCCCCTACGTCGAGGTGCCGTTCGATCCGCCGGGCTGGTCTGCCGAAAGGCGCGATTGGCTCCTGCCCGAGCCGCTCGCGATCGCGGCCGACGGGACGATCGCTCCGCCGGCCGGGCCTGGCCTCGGCGTCGTGCCTGATCTGGAAGCGCTCGACCGGTATCGGATCGAATGAGGATCCGCGCCGCGGTCTTGCACTCGCCGGGCACGCCGGTCGTCGTCGAGGATGTCGAGCTCGAGCCCCCGCGTGCACGGGAAGTGCTCGTACGTGTCGCGGCCGCCGGTGTCTGCCACAGCGACGTCCATCTCGCCGACGGCTCCCTCGGTCCTGGCCGCTGGCCGATTGTGCTCGGTCACGAGGGCGCGGGCGTCGTCGAGGCGGTGGGCGGAGAAGTGGCGCACGTCGGTCGTGGCGACCACGTCGCATTCTGCTTCGTCCCCGCCTGCGGCTCGTGCCCGGCGTGCCGCGCCGGCCGGTCGAACCTCTGCGAGCCCGCGGGTGCTTGCTCGGTCGCTGGCACGCTGTTGGACGGGAGCTCGCGCCTCTCGCTTCCCGATGGAACCGTGCTGCAGCACGCGTTGATGACGGCGTGCTTCGCCGAGCACGTCGTCGTCGACGCCGCCGCAGTCGTGCCGCTCCCGGGCGACCTCCCCCTCTGGCAGGCTGCGCTTCTCGGCTGCGGGGTCGTCACCGGGATCGGCGCAGTTCGCAACGCGGCCCGCGTGCGGATCGGCGAAACGGTGTGCGTGATCGGCTGCGGCGGCGTCGGGCTCCAGGTCGTTGCGGGCGCCCGCCTCGCCGGGGCCGCACGGATCGTCGCCGTGGACCGGGACGTTGTGAACCTCGAGCTGGCGCTTCGTCGCGGTGCCACGCATACCGTCGACGCGCGCTTGGGAGACGTCGCCGCGGTCGTGCGCGGGCTCACGGCGGGCGGCGTCGACCATGCGTTCGAGGTCGTCGGGCGCGCCGAGACGATCAGGCTGGCGTGGGACGTCCTCCGTCCTGGGGCGACTGCGATCGTCGTCGGTCTCGCGCCACAGGGCGTGGAAGTCGCCTTACCCGCGATCGAGTTCCTGTCGGAAAAGGGGATCAAGGGCTGCTATTACGGCTCGGCCAACGTAGCCGCCGAGCTGCCGCACCTGGTCGAGCTCGTCGCCGACGGGCGGCTCGAATTGGCCGACGTCGTCTCCCACGTGACTCCCCTCGAGGGAGTCGAGGAGGCGCTGGGGCGGCTGCGGCGCGGCGAAGGGGCTCGGACGGTGCTCGTCGTCGACGCGTCGCTCGCTGGCGCACCTGCGCGCGGATGACAGGTCGGAGCGCCTCGGTTCGGCGCGGGGTTGTCGGGGCTATGGCGTCGGTCCTGACGGGAGCGCCTGCATGGGCTTGAGCGAGCTCGAGCGGCGAATCGTCGAGGAGATCGGCCGGCGCGAGGACGAGCTCGTCGAGCTCGCGTCGGCGCTGATCCGCTTCGACACCGAGGCGCGCGAGCCGGAGGACTCGCCGCGGGAGGAAGCGGCGCTGCAGGAGTACCTCGCCGCCCGCTTCGCTGCGCGCGGCGCCGAGATCGACCTCTGGGAGCCTTCCCGTGAAGACGTCGAGGGCAGCAGGCTCGTTCCACCTGGCGGGCTCGCCTTCGAGGGGCGTCCGCAGCTCGCGGCTCGCTTCCGCGGCGCGGGCGGCGGCCGTAGCTTGCTGTTGAACGGGCACATCGACGTCGTCTCGTCCGTGCCGCGCGAGGCCTGGACGAGCGATCCGAACGAGCCGGAGGTCCGCGACGGCAAGCTCTACGGGCGCGGCTCCTGCGACATGAAGGGCGGCGTCGCCGCGATGACGTTCGCGGCCGAGGTGCTCGCCGAGCTCGGCGTGCGGCTCGCCGGCGACCTGGTCGTCTGCACGGTCACGGACGAGGAGTCCACCGGCGCCGGCGGGCTCGCGGCGGTCGTGCACGGTGTCTGTGCGGACGCGGGCATCGTCACCGAGCCGTCCGGATTCGACGTCTGGACGTCCTGCCGCGGCAGCCTAATGCCGACGATCACCGTCCCCGGGCGCCCCGGCCACGCGGGTGTCGGCCAGCCCGACTGGCGGCAGGGGGGCGCGGTCAACGCGATCGAGAAGGCGGCGCTGATCATCGAGGCCCTGCGGCTGCTGCAGGAGGAGTGGCGAGAGCGCCCCGACCACCGGCATCCGCACCTCTCGCCCGGCGACATCGTCCCGACGATCGTCTCCGGAGGCGAGTGGATCGTCAGCTACCCGGCGTCGTGCCGGATCGCCTACCACGTCGCCTATCTGCCGGCGCACGCCGACGAGGGTGGCTGGGGAAGCGCAGTCGAAGAGGAGTTCGCCGAGCGCGTCCGCCTGGCCGCAGCGGCCGACCCCTGGCTGGCAGAGAATCCTCCAACCGTCGAGTGGGCGACGGACGTTCCCTCGAGCGAGGTGTCCGAGGACGAGCCGGTCGTCCAGGCGCTGCTCGGCACGGGCGCGGACATCGGGCGGCCGCGGCGGATCTCCGGCATGGACTCCTGGCACGACGGCGCGACGTTCACGCGCTTCGGGGACACGCCCTGCGTTTGCTTCGGCCCGCGGGACCTGATGGTGGCGCACACGATCGACGAGTACGTCGTCGTCGACGACCTCGTCGAAGTAGCCCAGGAGCTTGCAATCGCCGCGATCCGCTTCTGCGGGCTCGGCTGAGGCTCTACGCGTACGCAGTCCGAGGCTGCGGAAGCAGCATCCAAAGCGCCACCGCGAAGCCTGTGGCCGCTGTGGCCACGAAGGCCCACTTCGCACCGCCCGCGCTCAGTGCCACCCCCGCGGCCAGCGGAGCGGCGAGGGCCGCGGCAGCCCAGGCGACGTTCATCACGCCGACGATCGGGGTCGCGAGCGCCTCGCTCGGCGCGTGCGAGCGAGCGAGCGCGTAGACGACCGTGTTGAGCACCGACCGGGCTCCCGCACCGAGGACGAGAAAGCCCACGACGGCGAAGGTCGAGAAGCTGAGGGTCGGGATGAGGAACGTGGCGCCGAGCACGGCGGCCGTCGCGCCGACGACCCGGACGTTGACTCGCCCGGACGGGATCCGCGAGGAGACTGCGCCACCGGCGGTGAAGATGACGGCGGAAAGGGCGATGACAGCGCCGATCGCGCCGGCGGAGAGCCCGTTGTCGGCGAGGACGAGCGGCGCCAGGAGCCCTGAGACGCCGGTGACGACTCCGAGCAGCGCCGTGACGAGCATCGCACCGGCGAGCGCGCGCTCCTTCCCGGCGGCAGCGATCGCATCGCGCAGGCGAGCGACGGGAGCGCGTTCCTCGGCGGCGCGGTCGCAGGCGAGTAGGGCCACGAGCGGGAGCGTCAGGACGGCGATCGTCGCGAACGCAGCTCGGTGCCCCCAGACATCGGTCACGGCGCCGGAGAGAACCGGGCCGACGAGCCAGCCGGCGCCGGCGGAGGCGATCAAGCGTCCCGCGCCGGAAGCACCGCGGCCCGAGCCGGCGGCGACCGCCGGGGCGATCGACCAGAGGATCGCGAAGCTGAGCCCGAAGATCGCTCTGCCCACCATCAGCAAACCGAGCCCGTCGGCCGCCGTCAGCACCACGAGCGACACGGGTAGGAGCGCAGCGCTCGCGAGCAGCAGTCGCTTCGACCCGATCCGTCCCGCCATGAGACCGATCGGAGCCGAGGTCAGGAGGGTTACGATCGTTGCCGCGGAGAGGAGAGCCCCCGTCTGGATGCCGGAGAGCGCAAACCGCTCTTGCAGCGTCGGCAGCACGGGCAGGAGCGCGGCATCGGCGACCGCGCTCACGAACGCGAGGGCGGCGACGGCTGCCAGCGTGCGGTCGCGGCGGCGGAAGACCTGGAGCATGTATTGAGGATCGTCACAGCCGACCGATAAGTAAAATGACATTTAGTGAACAGAACGAGAAGCGTTGCTGATCGATTGCTCGGAATCGAGTTCCGCCATCTCGCTGCGCTCGAGGCGATCGTCCACACCGGCTCCTTCGCCGCAGCGGCGCGCCTGCTGGGGTACACGCAGTCGGCGATCAGCCAGCAGATCGCCGTCCTCGAACGCGTGACCGACCTGCAGCTGCTCGAGCGCCCGGGTGGCCGGCGCCCCGTGACACCTACCGAGGCGGGCGAGCGGCTGCTCAGGCATGCGTCGCGCGCGACCGCGGCGATGCGAGCCGCGGAGGCTGACCTGAACGCCCTCTCCGAGGGAGAGGCCGGCACTCTTCGCGTGGCCACCTTCCAGAGCGTCGGCGTGCGTGTGATCCCGCCCGTGATGCGCCTCTACGTCGAGCGGCGACCTGCGATCGAGGTGAAGCTCGTCGAGACCGACCACGAGCTCCTGACCGAGCAGCTCGTTCGGGGTGAGATCGACCTCGCCTTCGTCGCGGACGCCGTCGAGCCGGCGATCGAGCAGATCGAGGTGCTCACAGATCCCTACGTGCTGCTTGCGCCCGCACGCTCGGAGCTCGGGCAGAGCACGAAGGCCCTCGGTGTCCGCGAGATCGGCAGGCTGCCGCTGATCGCGTATCGCGTCCCGACGCACGGAGGCGAGGCGCATCTGCGCCGCAAGGGGATCGAGCCGAACATCGTCTTCCGCTCCGACGACAGCGGGATCGTCCAGGGCCTCGTCGGCGCAGGCGTCGGGTACGCGTTCGTGCCCCGGCTTACCGTCGACCGGAGCGACCCCGAGGTCGCCATGCTCGTCGTCCGCGGCGTCCCACCCCGGGAGATCGGGCTCGCCTGGCACGCCGATCGCCGGCTCTCGCCCGCGGCGACGGCCTTCGTCGAGGTCGTCGAAGAGGTGGCTGTGGGGCTGCGGGCCGGGGAGCTCTAGCGCCGCCCAGCCGCGAGCCTCACGGAACGGAGACGATGTCCTCCCGGGCGGGTGGCGCTCCTGCAGCTTGCAAGCGTCGAAGCTCCTCGAGCGGGATGTGGCACCGCATCAGATGATCCTGCTCGACCTCGACGAGCGGTGGCTCGACCTCGTCGCAGATCGGGCCGACCCGTCGGGGACAGCGAGTGTGGAAGACGCAGCCGGACGGGGGATCGGCGGCACTGGGAATGTCGCCCTCGAGCCTGATCCGCTCCCGCTCCGCTCCGTCGATCGTCGGCACCGCGGAGAGCAGTGCCTCGGTGTAGGGATGGTGCGGGCCTGAGTAGATGACTTCCGAAGGCCCGAGCTCCATCAAGCGGCCGAGGTAGAGGACGGCGATCCGATCGGACATGTAGCGGACCACCCCGAGGTCGTGCGAGATGAAGAGGTAGGAGACGCGCTGCTGGGCTTGCAGCTCGACGAGCAGGTTCAGGATCGCCGCCTGCACCGACACGTCGAGAGCCGATGTCGGCTCGTCGCACACGACGAGCTTCGGGTCACCGGCGAAGGCGCGGGCGATCGCGAGGCGCTGCTTGAGGCCGCCCGAGAGCTGGCCCGGGCGGGCGCTCACGTAGCGTTCGGCGAGCCTCACCGAGCCCATTAGCTCAAGCATCCGCTCCTCGGCGGCCGCCCCCCTCATGCCCGCGAGCTTCTTGAGCGAGCGGCGCAGGATCCGCCGCACCTGGTGGCGGCGGTTGAGGGCCGAGTCGGGGTTCTGAAAGACGATCTGCAGCGCGCGCAGCTCGGCGGCAGACCGACCTGCAAGCGTGCCGGAGAGGTCACGGCCGTCGAGCGTGACCACCCCAGATGTGGGCTGCACGATTCCGAGCAGGGCGCGGGCGAGCGTGGTCTTGCCGCTCCCCGACTCCCCGACGAGTCCGAGCGTCTCGCCCGGCCACAGCGCCCCGGACACGCCGACGAGTGCGTGTACGTCATGTCCCTGCTGCTTGAACACCTTGCCGAGGTCGTCGAAGCGGAGCAAGGGATCGGCGGAGCGGTCGACCGCCGGCAGGGCGAGATCCGCCGCCGTCACGCGAGGCAATGACTGCGCGTGCTCATGGAAGTGGCACCGGCTCGCGTGGCCGCCGCCGAGTTCGATCAGCGGCGGCTCCACCGTATGACAAATCTCTTGGGCGAGTGCGCAACGCGCGGTGAAGACGCAGCCCGGCAGATCCTCCCCGAGGTTCGGTAGGAACCCGGGAATCGTGTCCAGCCGGCCGTGATCCTTGCGGACGCCGCCGCGCGGAACGCACCGGAGAAGACCCACCGTGTACGGGTGGCGGGGGTCGTTGAGCACCGTCTCCGTTGCGCCCTCTTCGACCAGTCGCCCCGCGTAGAGGATGCCGACGCGGTCACACATCTTGGCGATCACGCCGAGGTTGTGGCTGATGAACAGCACCGACGTATGCAGCTCGGCCTGGAGGCCGGCGACGAGGTCGAGTACCTCGGCTTCGACGGTGGCGTCGAGCCCCGTCGTCGGCTCGTCGAGGATGAGCAGCGCCGGGTCGATCGCCAGCGCCATCGCGATGATCACGCGCTGCTGCATGCCTCCGGAGAGCTGATGCGGGTAGCGCGACATCACGGAGCCGGGATCGGCGATCTGCACACGTTTGAGTGCATCGCGGGCGCGGTCAAGGGCCTCGGCCCTCCCGACGCCACGCAGGCGAAAGACCTCGGCAACCTGCTTGCCGACCCGGATCGAAGGGTTCAGGGCGGCGCCGGGATTCTGGTAGACCATCGAGACCGACTCGGAGCGCAGCCGGCGCAGCTTGGCGCCCGAAAGCGCGAGCACGTCGCGCCCGTCGATCCTGATCTTGCCCGAGCGCACGAACCCGTTCCGGGGTAGGTATTGGACGATGGCGAGGGCAGCCGTCGACTTGCCGCACCCCGACTCGCCGACGAGCCCATAGGCCTCGCCGCGCCCGACGTCGAGCGTGACCCCGCGCAGCACCTGACGATCGCGGCCGCGCACGCGATAGACGACGTCGAGGTCGTGCAGCTCGAGCGCGTGAGCTGCCGGCTCCGGCACGCTGGCGACGCTCATCGGTCGAGCACCTGCTGCAGCCCGTCGGCGATCAGGTTCACGCCCACGATCAGCGTCGCGATCGCGAGGCTCGGAAAGAGCACGGTCCACTCATAGGTGCCGGCGTTCAGCAGTGTGTAGTTGTCGCTGATCTGGAGCGACCAGTCCGGGGAGGGCGGCTGGACGCCGAAGCCGAGGAAGGTCAGGCCCGCGACGGCGAAGATCGCATAGCCGAGCCGCACCGTCGCCTCGACAACGATCGGCCCGGCGATGTTCGGGAGGATCTCCGCGAACATGATGTACGGCGGACGCTCCCCGCGCAGGCGCGCCGCGGAGACGTAGTCGAGCTGACCCTCGCCGAGTACCGCCG
>Ga0136617_10003255_pt1 | contig 14519 bp, 12 predicted proteins | sample AntDrymUQ3222106_2_FD_129672 | JGI IMG/M metagenome (GOLD analysis project Ga0136617, IMG submission 129672) | Polar desert sand microbial communities from Dry Valleys, Antarctica - metaG UQ322 (21.06) | ecosystem: Environmental > Terrestrial > Soil > Desert | place: Antarctica: Dry Valley... | reverse complement strand
GAGCTCGTCGAGGGTCGCCTCGACGCGACACTCAAGCGCTTGCGGCGAGGCGCCTTGCGGAGGGTCGCCGCGGGGTGCAAAGATACGGATCAGCAGATCGGTCATCCGGCGATTCCAGAACCATCGAGCCGCACCGAGGTATAGTCTACAACCCCGCGCGATCAAGCGAATGGCCGCACCGGACGCGGGGGTGGGTCCCGGCGCGCGACCATCGCTATAATGGCTTCACCGCGCCGGCCGTTGTTGGGCGCACCGTTGACACGCTGACGTATTGACTGGCGCACTCATTTGCGTATCTGCGGCTTACTATCCCGCGCTTTTTCCCGTCAAGGAGGCTCATCATGAATCCCCGTTACACGCGCGACAGGCTGGTCGACGATTTTTCGAACGTGTTGACCGAAGCCGAAGACCTACTTCAGAAGGCGGGCCGGGAAAGCGGCGATACGGCTCGCGACCTGCGCTCGCAAGTCGAAGCTCGGTTGCTGTCTGCGAAGCAAAAATTAGGCGAGTTGGAGGACGAGGCCATCGATCGTGCGAAGGCGGCGGCGCGCTATACCGACGACTACGTCCGCGACCATCCTTGGCAATCGATGGGCGTTGCGATCGCCGTTGCGGCTGCGTTGGGTGTGGCCATTGGAATTCTGATCCAACGCAGCAATAGCCGCTGGTAAGCGCTCGGAGTCAAGGTAGGTGCTACAGATCGAGCTCTCGATACAAGGCGTCCATCTTGGCCTTGATGTCTGGATCCATCGCAATCGGCCGGCCCCACGCCCGCGTCGTCTCGCCCGGCCATTTGTTGGTGGCGTCGATTCCCATCTTGCTGCCTAAACCCGCGATCGGAGAGGCAAAGTCTAGGTAGTCGATCGGCGTGGATTCCGCGACCAAGGTATCGCGGGCGGGATCCACGCGCGTCGTCACCGCCCAAATCACTTCGCGCCATTCGCGAATGTCGATGTCGTCGTCGGTCACGATGATGAATTTCGTGTACATGAACTGGCGCAGGAAGCTCCACACGCCGAACATCACGCGCTTGGCGTGTCCCGGATACTGCTTCTTCAGCGAGACGACGGCGAGACGGTACGAGCAGCCCTCGGGAGGCAGATAGAAGTCGACGATCTCGGGAAATTGCTTTTGCAAGAGAGGCACGAACACTTCATTGAGCGCGACGCCAAGGATCGCCGGTTCGTCGGGCGGCTTGCCGGTGTAGGTCGAGTGATAGATCGGATCGCGCCGCAACGTGATGCGCTCGACCGTGAAGACGGGGAAGCGCTCGGCCTCGTTGTAGTAGCCGGTGTGATCGCCGAACGGCCCTTCCAGCGCGCTTTCGTAACCGGTGGGATCGCCCGCATCCGGATTGATGTGGCCTTCGAGCACGATCTCCGCCGCCGCCGGCACTTGCAGATCGTGCGTCAGGCACTTGGCGATTTCCGTGCGCGCGCCGCGCAGCAGGCCGGCGAATTGATACTCGGATAGAGAATCCGGCACCGGCGTCACCGCTGCGAGAATCGTCGCGGGATCGGCACCCAAGGCCACTGTGATCGGAAACGGCGATCCCGGATGCGTTTGCGCATGCTCCCGAAAATCGAGCGCGCCCCCCCGTTGCGCCAGCCAGCGCACGATCACCTTGTTGCGCGCGATGACCTGCTGGCGATAGATGCCCAAATTCTGCCGCTTCTTGTGTGGACCTCGCGTGACGGTCAAGCCCCACGTAATCAGAGGCCCGGCATCACCGGGCCAGCACGTCTGGATCGGCAAGCGCGCGAGGTCGACGTCGGCGCCTTCCCAGACGATTTCCTGACAGGGCGCCGACGACCGCTCCTTGGGCGCCATGTCGAGCACCTTCATGAACACCGGTCGGGTGTTCTGCCACGCGTCCTTCAGGCTCTTCGGCGGGTCTGGCTCCTTCAAGAATGCGAGGAGCTTGCCAACTTCGCGCAGGCTGCCGCGCCAATCGTCACCCTCGGCGCCCATCGCGAGCGCAACCCTTTGCGGTGTGCCGAAGAGATTGCACAAGACGGGAATCAAGTTTCCGCTTCTGACGCGGTGCCCGCCTTTGGGCTGCTCGAACAGCAGTGCGGGTCCGCCTGCGCGCAGGACGCGATCGGCGAGGGCAGTCATCTCGAGCTTGGGATCGACCGCTTGCTTGATGCGTCGCAGCTCTCCGCGCGCCTCGAGTTGCGCCAGAAAATCGCGGAGGTCGCGGTAAGCCATAACGTCGCAAGTATCGTTTGCGAAAACTTCGTCGCAGCGACTTTAAGGCCCGCCGCGGCTGCAGGTTTCGCGAACGACCTTGCATGCATGCAAGCAAGCCGCGATGGCGGACGCGGTTACGAAAAGGAAGGCCGAGAGAACGAAAGGCCGCATCACGGCTTGCGCAGTTTGCGCTCGAGGTTATCCATGACCACGGGCCAAATATTCTGAAAATAGGCGCGCGATTTCGCCCATTCCTCGCCTTCGCCGTATCCGAAATTACGTAACGTCAGCTCGGTGCGATCGGCGCCGAGCGCCTTGAAATCGAGGTAGAGCAGCGTGCGCAACGGACGAATTGTGGGTATCGTCGGCGGAGCATTCCATTCGACGACCAGCTGCTCCATCGGCTTGACGCTGTGGACGAGACAGCCGTCGCACCCGCGCGAGCCGGCGGGAGCGTCGGGGGCGAACCACAGCTCGAACGCGCCGCCGGGTCTAGCCTCGACTTTGGCCGCCTTGGGCGCGAAGAAGCTCTCGATGCCCTCGGCTGTCGTCCACGCGTTCCAGACAACAGCGACCGGCACGTTGATTGTCTTGGTGACTACGATGTCTGGCGCAAGCGATTGCGCATGCGCAAAGGCCGCGAGCCAGGTGCTGGCAAAGAGACCGCAACTTATCGTGACCTTCATGACAAACTCCATAGTGGTTGGCTGGGGCTGCGGATCACGCGCGCAGGATGGTTCCGATTGCTTGCCACGCTTCTAGTTTTTCTGCCAATGGGCGGGTGTACGCCGGGCTCGTCGAGGGGAGCGCAAGCGTTGCGTAACCCGCAGCGTCCCAACAGGACCGGGCACGCGCCGCAGTCTGGCCGTTGAAGCACACGAGATGGGTGAGCGGCGCACGCCGGCGCACGACGGCGATGTCGCCGCGCAGCGCGTTGCGAATATCCGCGTCGAGACTGCCCGGACGCTCACACGCAACGATCGTATCCCATACGCCAACGCGATGACTTTTTAGAGTTGCGAGACGCTTGGCGTAGCGCATTGCGACTAGAGGCTCGCCGAGAACGGCGGCCAGGATCGGCCAGAAGTGGTTGCGCGGATGCGCATAGTACTGAGCCGCTGCGAGCGAGGCTTCGCTTGGAAAGCTCCCGAGAATAAGCACGCGCGTCGCAGAGCCTAATACGGGCGGCAACCCATGCCGGCGGGGCACAGCGGCCCGCCGGTTGCTGGTCGCAAGCATATCGTCGCGCACGTCAGAACCCGCGAGGCCAAGCTTGGAGCCTCAATGCAAAATCCGCCGCCGTCCCCGCGAAAACTGCCATTCCCAGCCAATGATTCGACAGGAATGCACGGAAACAGCTTTGCCGGTCGCGGTTGCGAATGAGCCAGAGATGGTGAACGGCAAAGAGCGCGGCAACGCCAAGTCCCGCGTAGTACCAAAGACCGAGGTGCCGCTCGTTGCCAAGATACGCCATTCCCACGAGATAGATCACATAGCAGGCGGCAACGGCAGCGACGTCGTAGCGGCCGAAAGTGATCGCCGAGGTCTTGAGCCCCAGCTTGCGATCGTCATCGCGATCGACCATTGCGTATTCGGTATCGTAGGCAATGACCCAGAATATGTTGCAGGCGAATAAAGACCACGCGAATGCGGAAACGGAGCCGTAGACAGCCGCGAACGCCATCGGAATGCCGAACGAAAACGCGAGACCGAGAAACGCCTGTGGCAGCGCGAGAAAACGCTTGCAGAACGGATAGGCGACGGAGATCGCAACCGCGGCGAACGAAAGCGCGATTGTCGTCACGTTGGTGGCGAGTACCAAGCCGAACGCCGCGAGCGCGAGACCGGCCGCGACGCTCAGTGCCTCGGCCGGGGTGACTTCACCGCGCGGAAGCGGCCGATTGGCGGTTCGGGCGACGTGCGCGTCAAACTTTCGGTCCGCCCAATCGTTGAAGGCGCAGCCGGATGAACGCATCAGGATCGTACCAAGCGTGAAGATGAGCACCAGCGACCATGGCGGCAGTCCCCAGCGCGCGAGCCACAGCGCCGTCAATGTCGGCCATAGCAGCAGCAGAATGCCAATCGGCTTGTCGAGGCGGACAAGGCGCTCGTAGGCATCGATCCTTCCTAGCCAACCGCGGGCTGCTGCGGGTCGCGTGACGTCAGTCATTCTTCTCGATGCAGGTTTGCGAAACCGAGATGCGACTAAACCGTTTTGAATTAGGGCCTGTTAACAGCCCTAAGCCGCGCGACGCGAGCGAGCAGCGCTTGCGGCGTCTCGTATTCGAGCCGCACCCGCAACTCGCGTTTCATCCGCCGATTGGCAAGCCGTCGCGATTCGCTCATGAACGAAAGCGGCAACGGTGCGATATAGCGTGCCGCCTCCTCGCGCGTCACGCGCGGGGGGCGCGGCAACTGAAACGCATCGGCGACGGCGTCGCACCAGTCGGCCATTTTCATCTCCGCATCGTCGGTCACGTTGTAGGCGCGGTTCGGCTTGCCGCGAAATAAAGCAGCGACCACCGCACGCGCAAGATCGTCGGCGTGGATGTGGTTCGTGTAGACATCGTCGGTCGCGACGAGCACCGGCGTGCCGGCCCGCAGGCGCGCGAGCGGCAGCCGCGTATCGGCGTAAATGCCGGGCACGCGCAGAATCGCGAGGGACACGCCAGCAAAGCGTGCCCACTCGCGCAGCCGGGTTTCCGCGGCCACGCGCCGCTTACCGCGAGAGGTCTGCGCTGCCAGCCTGTGCTCTTCGGTGATCCGCGCGCCGCCGCAATCGCCGTATACACCGGACGTCGAAACGTACACGAACCGCCGCGGTATACTTCGCGACCTTCCGAGCGCGGCAATCAGGTTCTGCGTACGCGGATCGTCTCGACCGTCGGAGGGCGGCGGAGCGAAATGCAGCACGGCGAATGGGTCGGTTTGTACCTGACTGAGCGAACGGTAGTTGTCCAGATCGCCCAGAAGCGGAACGATGCCGTGACTGCGCAGCCTAGATATCTCTTCGCGACGCCGGGTGAGCCCGAACACCCTGGCGCGGCCGCGCAGCAGAGCGGCCGTGCGGACCGCAACATCGCCGCAACCAACCATCAAAATGCGCAAGCGCGAATGAGTATCCGCGGCGGTCATTCGCGACGGCTGCGCCTGCGCAGCGCTCACGGCAAGTGTCCCGAGTCGCTAATTCGTTGCGTAAAGGGAAGACGCCGTGCCACAGATCGTGATGCAAAAGTGCCGAAATCGGCGTCAGACGCGAAGCAAACCGGAGCCAGGTTGGGGTACCTGGCGAGGATTTGCGACAAAGTATGGCGCCGATTCTCGGGACTTTTGTGCAGCGAATTAACGACTCGGGACGCTAGCACCTCGGGCGTTGAAGCATCGCTCGCGGCGAAGACGATATTTTGACCCACCAGATTACCATACAGGGCAGCGACCATTCTTTCCCGTGCGAGGCCGGCGAGACAGTGCTGGAAGCTGCGATTCGCTCGGATCTGATGCTGCCCTACGGCTGCCGCAACGGCGCCTGCGGCACCTGCAAAGGCAAGATCGTCGCTGGCGAAGTCGATTACGGTGCGTATCAGGCCGCGACGTTGACCGCCGAAGAGCAACGCGCCGGAGTCGCGCTTCTCTGCTGCGCCAAGCCGAAAACTGCTCTTGTCATCGACGTACGCGAGGTTCGGCGCGCTGGGGATATCCAGATCAAACGGTTGCCATGCCGAGTCGAGTCGATTGAAAAGGTCGCGCCCGATGTTGCCATCGTGCGTTTCAAGTTGCCCGCCGCTGAACGGCTGCAGTTCCTAGCCGGACAGTACATCGACTTCCTTCTGAAAGACGGCAAGCGCCGCAGCTTTTCGATGGCCAACCCACCGCATGACGACCAACTACTCGAGTTGCACATTCGTCACACGCCCGGAGGATTTTTCACCGACCAGCTTTTCACACAGTACCGAGGTCGCGAAATCCTGCGGCTCGAGGGACCGCTGGGCGCGTTCTACCTGCGCGAGGAAGGCGACAAGCCATTGATCTTCGTCGCAGGCGGGACGGGCTTCGCGCCGATCAAAGCGATCATCGAGCACATCCTCTATCACCGTTTACCAAGGGAAATGATCCTGTACTGGGGCGTGCGTACGCTCGCCGACCTTTATTTGCCGCATCTGCCGAGCGCGTGGCAGCAGCAACACGCGAATTTCACGTTCATCCCCGTTTTGTCCGAACCGCGACCCGAGGACGCCTGGCCCGGCCGGACCGGGTTCGTGCACCACGCGGTGGTCGCCGATTTTGCGAATCTTTCCGGGTACCAGGTGTATGCGTGCGGCGGCCCGGCGATGATCGATTCCGCGAGACGCGACTTCACAACGCTTTGCGCGCTGCCGGAAAACGAGTTCTTTGCCGACAGCTTCACGTATGCCGCGGAGGCGGAAGCGAGCCAGGCCGTTTCCTAAAGGATCGAAACTTAAAGGCGCGGGAAACTTGATGCTGCACGATCTCAAAATCGTCGTCGTCATGCCCGCCTACCGCGCCGAGAAGACGCTCGAAGAGTGTTTTCTCGCGATTCCCCACGACATCGTCGATACCGTGCTACTGGTCGACGATGCGAGCGACGATCGCACCGTTGCGATCGCGCAAAAGCTCGGCATCAAAGTTCACCGTCATCCGGTCAATCGCGGGTACGGCGCCAATCAAAAAACATGCTACGCGGCGGCGCTCGCCGAGAACGCGGACATCGTCGTGATGCTGCATCCGGATTACCAGTACGAGCCCAAGCTCATCACCGCGATGGCGGCGATGGTCGCGTCCAAGGTCTATGACGTCGTGATCGGTTCGCGCATCTTGGGCACGACCTCGCCGCCCGGCGGCATGCCGCTCTGGAAATACATCGCCAATCGCCTGCTGACCGCCCTGCAGAATCTTCTCGTGAATAGCAAGCTCTCTGAGTTCCACACCGGCTATCGCGCATTTTCCCGCCGGGTTCTCGAAATCTTGCCGCTGGCCGCGAACTCCGAAGGATTCATCTTCGATAATCAAATGCTCTTGCAGGCATTGGCGCTTGACATGCGGATCGGTGAAATTTCCTGCCCGACCAAGTATTTTGCCAATGCGAGCCAGATCAGCTTTGCGAACTCGGTGGCGTACGGATTGGGGGTTGTATGGACCAGCATCCAATACCGTCTGTGGCGCTGGAAGCTCTTGCGACCCGCTATTTTTTCGGCCAATCCCGCATTACGGCTCCCGTTCGCCATCCCTGATCCCAGCGCGTTCGAACTGCGCGCGTGAGCCTAGAGCCAAAGCAGCGGCACAAGTCGTTGGGGGCTCGCGATACCTCGTTGCCGTTTCCGCCGAGCGCGAGAGCCTGGACTGCGCTGCTCATCGCGGCGCTTGCCTTGGGCGCATGGTTGCGCTGGTATCAATTGCCGGCGCAGATCCTTCTCGACGATGAGTGGCACGCCATCCACAAGCTTTTGTCGTCGGATGCCTTCGGCATTCTGTCGCACCTTGGATTCGCCGATCACAGCATTCCGTTGACGCTCTACAACTACTGGCTGCAAACGACGAGTCATCTTTCGGAATGGCGGATGCACTTACCTGCGCTCGCGGCAGGATTTGCGTTGCTGGTCATTGCGCCGTTGCTCCTTCGCTCCGTCACGTCGTTACCAACGCGCGCGGTCTGGGTCGCGTTGCTTGCCATCTCCCCGCTGCTTGTCTATCACAGCAAGACGGCGCGCCCTTACGCGTTCACGAGTCTCTTGACGTTGATCGCAATCGTCGCGTTCTACAGGTGGTGGCACCGAGCGCCAAGGATGCGAGCGTGGGCCGCCGGCTACTTCGTCGCCACGTTTCTTTCCGGCTATCTGCATCCCGTCACCTTGCCGTTCACGCTGCTGCCCTTCGCCTATTTCGGCTTGACCGCGCTGACGCAAGTCGTCCGACCAGCAACGCGGCGCCCCGGCATCGCTGCACTGTTGCGGCTCTTCACGTTGGGTTCGCTCGTTGCGCTGGCGCTCGCGACAGCGCTGCTGCCGCCGATTGTCAACGACTGGCGCCTGCTTCAAGCCAAGACCGGTACCGACACGGTGACGCTCACGAGCCTTTACCGCTCCACGCTGATGCTCGGTGGCGTCCGTGACGGATTGATGCTGGCGACGCTCGCCATTTTTGGCGCATTGGGCGTCCGCGAGCTTTTGCATCGAGATCGCACGCAGCTTCTCTACTGGGCGGTGATCATTGTTGGAGGGACCGCGGTAGTCGCACTGATGCGTCCGAGTTGGATCCATCATCCGCTCGTGCTCGCGCGCTATGTGCAGCCGATCGTGCCGCTATTGCTGTTGTTCGTTGCCGAAGGCGTGGTTGCCGCGTTGGCGGCGGTGAAGCGGCCCGCGCTAGAGGTCGCAGTGGTCACAGGCATGGTGGGAGCCTTGGTGGCGGTCGGTCCGATCCCCGTCTACTTCTATTTTCCGAATCAGTTCATGGGACACCTGCGCTTCCAATTCGACTACGATCCGGTGCACAACCCGTACGTCACGCAAATTCCGCGCGAGCCGGTCTCCGAGTTCTACCGGCAGTTGGCTACTCGCGCGCCCGGATCGCTGACGGTGATCGAGGCGCCGTGGCGGCTCGAGTCGCATTTCAATCCACTGCCGTGGTACCAGCAAATTCATCGCCAAAAGGTCATCATTGGTTTTACGACGCCGGTCTGCGGTACGCGCACGTTCGGCGAGTATCCGGAAGGCCTTCCCGGCATGCGAATGCGAAAATTCGCGCACTTAAGCGCGCTTCTGCGGGGCGAAACGTACGGCGCGGCTTATTTGATCGTCCACTTGCATCCGTGGAAGACGCCGCCCTCCGCCGAGGTCGAGTGGCCGGACGTCGCAGCGTGCCTTCCTCTGATCGAAGAGCGTTACGGCGAGCCTATTTTTCGCGACGCTTCTCTTGTTGTATTCGACCTGCGTCCGGCCAATGCCCAAGCCGTTGCGCAGTAGGCCGCTTCGATTGTGGCTTGCCCTCCCCGACTCCCTGACTGCCTCTTCCCAACCCAGACTTGACCGACGAGCGACGCGCGACCTCCGTTTTAGCTTTCTTTGTCGTGTACGGCACGCTTCTTGCGTACCGGTGCGCATGGGAGTCATCAAGCCTCAGATGGTCCGCAGTGCCGCGAGCTGGCAAGCCGAGGCGCGCGCGCGCGAACTCGAGCAGGTGCTCGAGCACACCGGCGAGGCGGTCATCGTCAAGGACTTAAACGCGGTCGTCACCTACTGGAACCGCGAAGCGACCTCTCTGTATGGCTTCTCAGCGCAGGAGGCCGTCGGCCAGCCGCTGCGCAAGCTCCATGCGGCCGACTTGTCCGATGCCGAATACGCGCGCATCGAAGAGCGCATCCGTGCGGGATCTCCGACGGCGACCTCGACCGAGCGGCGCAAGAAGAGCGGAGAAATCGTCCGCGTCGCCCTCAAAACGACACCGTTGCTGGACGCCCGGGGCAACTTGATCGGCGAGATCACCGTCGCGCGCGACGTCACCGCGCTGCATCGCACGGAAGAGGCGTTGCGCGCCGCGCACGCGACGCTCAAGGCCCGGCTGGCGGCAATCCGGGAAGCCAACCGCAACCTGTCCCGCGAGGTTGCGGCGCGGCGCAAGGCCGACACAGCGATGCGCCGCAATAACCAGGCGCTGGCAGCCACGGTCCGGCAACTCGAATCGTTCGATCGCGATGGCCAGGCGCTGTCGCGCATGGCCGAGCTCTTGCACTCGTGCACACGCCGCGGCGAGGCTTACACGATCGTGCGCGAAACCGGAGCGCAGCTCTTTCCCAGCTCGCCTGGGTCCTTATTTATCTACCGCGAGTCGCGCGACGTTCTGGAGCATGTCACGACCTGGGGCAGCACTCGCGCTCAAGATGCGACGCTTGTTCCGGACGAATGTTGGGCACTAAGGCTCGGCAGTCCGCACTTCGTACCGCGCGAGGGAGCCATCCGATGCCGGCACGCGCACGAAGACGCTGAGAGCTATGTCTGCATGCCGGTCCAGGGGCAGGGGCAAGTTCTTGGTCTGCTGCACGTGGCGATTGAAGTCAACCCGCGCAGCATGCGCCCGGCGCGCGACGCTGAGCAGCGCCTGCGCGCCATGACCGACAGAGTTGGCCCGGCGTTGGCGAACCTTAAATTGCGTGACGCCTTGCGCGAGATGGCCCTGCGGGACGGCCTGACGGGCCTCTACAACCGGCGCTACCTCGAAGACGCCCTCAACCGCGAGTTGCACCGCGCCGAGCGCAGCAATACGCCTGTGTCGGTTGTGATGATCGACATCGACCAATTCAAGCACTTCAACGACAAGTACGGCCACGACGCCGGCGACTTCGTGTTGAGCGCCGTCGCGCGCGCCATCACCAAGAACATCCGTCTCTCCGACATTGCCTGCCGTTACGGCGGCGAGGAGCTCGCGGTTGTCCTTAGCGACGCAAACCTGGAATCCGCCCTCGAGCGTGCCGAGCAACTGAGGCTCGCCATCCGTGGTACCAATCTCACCCATATGGGTCAAACACTGCCAGGACCCACCGCCTCGTTTGGGGTCGCCGTTTTTCCGGCGAATGGAAGCAAGCCGGCCGATCTCCTCAAGGCAGCCGACCAGGCGCTCTACCGGGCGAAACAGGAAGGTCGAGACCGCGTCTGCGCGGCCACGGAGGTAGCGCTGGGCGACGCGTGACCGGCGGGTCGCGGGGGTTCAACATGACCCGCCGAGTTTCGCAAACTTTGAGGGCGGATTGAGGAGCGTTGCTTCCGCGACACCTTGCTCCCGAAGCTTTGCGTTCGAGGTTACAGGTACGTTACGGCCGCTCGAGCTCAGCGAGCGCTAGCTTCAGCGCCGAGGCAAGGTGCGTGTTGGCGAGATCGGGACGTCCCATATTCGCCAGCAGCTCACCCAATGCCACGTGCGTCCGCCAATGCTCGTCTAGCGCCAAGCTCGCTTCGAGGTACGTCTGGGCCTTGCCCCACAGGCGCGCCCGCTCGCACAATTTGCCTAGCGCATACAACAGCGTCGCATCGCGATTATGTTGCGCGAGCCAGCGCTCGGCGATTTCGAGTTGTCGTGTTGGGTCCGGCGAATGGCAGCGAGCGTAAAGCGCGACCAATTCGGGTTCCCATTCGCGCTCGAGACAGTCGACGATGATCTCGAGCGCATCGCGATCGCCACCCAGCGCGAGAAAACTCGAGGCGCCGGCGCGCGCAACCTTTGGATTCAACTTGTCGCCGTCCGGCAATCGGTTCCAATAGCCGCGCAAGCTGGATAGATCGTCGCGCAGCGAGGCGAGCGCCTCGGCATGCGCGCTCGCGCGCAGTAGCTCACCTTGCGCCGCGTCGTAGACTTTGCGCTTGACCAGTTGATCGACGACAGCCGGGATCTCGGTTCGCCGTCCGGCGGCGTTCAGCGCTCGGAGCTCGAGCCGCAGCGCTGCGGTATGCAAGCCCGCCTCGCGGCGTAGCTCGGATAGCTTGGCCAGCGCTTGTCCAGCTTGCCCTTGCTCGAGTGCCAGCTCTGCCTCGAGCATCAGCCGGGGCACGGCTAGTTTCCCGACGTTGACATCGTGTCGCGTGAGAAAGGATTCAGCTGACGCGAACGCGCGCGTCTCCAATGCAGCACGGACGCCGACCAGGGCGGGCAGTCCCGACGCCTCGGGAATCGCGAGTGCCTCCTGCGCACATTGTTGTGCTTTGCCGAAACGTCCCTCGAGCAAAGCCACGACGGCTGAATCGTACTTGGCGCGTGCGCGTTCGACATTGCTGCGGTGGCGAGCCTCGCGCACTTCGCCCGGAAGATCTGCGATCCGGGCGGCAAAGCGCAGCAGCAAATAGAGCACGATAAACCCAAGTACCGCGAGCAATAGAAGCGTGTTGAGCGATAGTTCGACCCGGTAAGGCGGGGCAACGAATAGCGCATAGCCGACGTTGAGCTTGAAGAGCAATGCGACGAGCACTGCCGTCGCGGCGAGTAGCAGGAACGCAAACAAGAAACGCACGTGCGGTGTTTTCGGTCAGCGCAGCGCTGATTGCCGCTGCGCGCTCGAGGCTGGCGCTCGCGGCGCGCTCTTATCGTTGGGACGCGGAGCTGCTGTGTCACCGCGCTCGCGCGCCGACTTGTACGCGCGTACTGCATCGAGACTTCGCGAGACGTCGGGGAGCTCGGCCGGCATCGGGGTCGCGGCCAACTGGGTCAGCGTCGCCACGACGGTCTGCACCGACTTCGCGCGGGTATCGAAATACTGCTTAAGCCAAGTATTGGCTGTTGTCACATCTGTTTTGAAGTCGGCTTCGCGTGCGAGCAGCGCGATGCGCGCCGCAAGAAGCTTCAAGCGCAAATTCTCACGCAGGAAATACTGCTCCTCAGGCATCACCAACGGCGCCTGCGGTTTGTCGGAAACCTCGATGCGCACCAGCGAACGCAACTCAGCCCATGTTTCACGCCACCAAGCGCGCCACGGCGGCTCGTCCTTCGGTGCTGGCGAAGGAATAGGCTCGGGCACGCGCTCATCCTTGGCGAGCGGCAACATGTCGATGGTCGCCAGCACCTGATCGAGCTTGAGCGCCATCCCCGCGACATCGACGAACGGCACGGCCTTCAAGCGATCGAGATCGCGCGCGAGCGCGCGGCGCAGCGGCGTCAATTGTGGGCGGTCGACGCGCCCCAGCTTCGCATCGGCGAGCTGCAGCGCGGCGACCGCCGCCTGCACGTTGCCGGCGAGCGCCAACTGCTGACCTGCGAGCAGCAAAACCTGTTCGATTTCGGTGAACGCAAGCTCGTCGCGCGACGGCGCGAGCTCGCGGTAAAGCGCCTCGAGGGAGGCCTGCTGTGACTGCGATTCGGCAAGTCGGGTTTCCAGCAAAGCGAGCTTGGCCTGCGCTTCACGCAGCTCATTCGCCGCGTCCAAATGGCGCGCCTTCGATTGCGCTACAGCCGCTTCGGCATCCGCCAATCGCTTCGCGACATCCTCGCGCAAGCTCCGTTGAGCATTGCGACCGTCGAGCCAGAATAGGCCCAAGGCAACGACGAAGACGACGATCGTTGTCAGCAATACGCCGCGCGATACGGGATGCGAGAGTGGCGGCGTTGGCGGAGGCGGGGCCGAAGGTCGTGGGGGCGTGTCTTGCGACGACGCTGCGATTGCGCTCGGCGTCTGAGATGCACTGCCCGTTGCGCGTTGCGTCTCGTCCATGCCAGTTTGCTTTTTAGCCGAGCGTTGATTCTAGCAGTCGCATGTCTCTCGAAGCTTTGCCCGTCCCTTGAGCGGTCGCTTACAATTGACGTACGGTTCGACCTGCTTTTCCCCTCGTGAATGGCCTAACGTTACTCGTGCTGATCGCCGCAGCGGCGGGCTTGGTTGTCGCGTTTCGTGCCGGCGTCATGCGCGGCAGAAATGCGCGCCAGGACCAACCGCTGCCCCGATTCGAGCCGCTGACGGCTGCGCGGACGCCGGTTGACCCGACTTCCCCCATCCATCCGCCGCGTGAAAACGGATTGCCTGCAAGTCACGAAAGCGTATCCGAACCGTCGAGCGTCGACGCGAGTCTGCGCGCGGAAAACGCCGCCTTACGCAGCAACGTGGCGATGATGGCCGCCGAGCGTGTCCAGCTTGTGGCGTTCGCGGATGATCGCAGAATGCTGCACCGGGAGATCGCGGCCGCTCGGGGTGAAGCGGCGCATTTTCGTGCGCTCGTCGTCGACATCGAGAACAACACACCGCCGCCACTCCTGACTGGTCCGCATACTCCTGACGATCTGAAGCTCATCGTCGGGATTGGGCCGATCCTCGAGCGAATGCTGTTTCAGCTCGGCATCAGCACGTATGGACAAATCGCCCGCATGAGCGATCGCGATATCGATGCGCTCGACGCCAGACTCCCCGAGTTCCCCGGCCGCATTCGCCGCGATGAATGGGTGACACAGGCGCGCGTCCTCCATCAATACAAATACGGCGCGAGTGAGCGCGGCGGGCGCAGCCAAGTCCCGATAGGGCCGTCGCCGCGCGACCGAGCAGCAACCGACAACGCGACGCCACCCATTGCACCGACCGACGTGGAGGGCGCGAGTGAGCGCGGCGGCCGAGGCCGTCAGGCCGAGGGAGGCCCGCAGGGCCCGTCGCCGCGCGACCGAGCAGCAACCGACAACGCGACGCCACCCATTGCACCAACCGACGTGGAGGGCGCGAGTGAGCGCGGCGGCCGAGGCCGTCAGGCCGAGGGGGGCCCGCAGGGCCCGTCGCCGCGCGACCGAGCAGCAACCGACAACGCGACGCCACCCATTGCACCAACCGACGTGGAGGGCGCGAGTGAGCG
>Ga0136617_10003254_pt1 | contig 14521 bp, 13 predicted proteins | sample AntDrymUQ3222106_2_FD_129672 | JGI IMG/M metagenome (GOLD analysis project Ga0136617, IMG submission 129672) | Polar desert sand microbial communities from Dry Valleys, Antarctica - metaG UQ322 (21.06) | ecosystem: Environmental > Terrestrial > Soil > Desert | place: Antarctica: Dry Valley... | reverse complement strand
GGAGCGCCCAGCGCGGCCGCGAGGGCACCGTCGGGCTCCGTTGTCGGTCAACGATGCTCGTGAGCCGCGGTCCAGAGCGAAGGCGCCGACCGGAATCGAACCGGTGTACACGGCTTTGCAGGCCGCTGCGTAGCCACTCCGCCACGGCGCCGGGGGCGCGCACCATGGTAGGCGCTGCGCCCTGCGCATCCACTGCTCGCAGGCGGGCGGGAAGTGCGGGTCGGCGGTGCGCGCGCCGCTCGGGCACCGAGCCGGGCGTTGCTACGCTTGGCTCTCCCAGGGCGATTAGCTCAGCTGGGAGAGCGCCGCCTCGACAAGGCGGAGGTCACTGGTTCGAGCCCAGTATCGCCCACTGAAAGGCCTGCATTTACATAGCTTCGAGGGTGACCTGCTCCGGTGGGGCCAGTGTGGCTGGCCGACAGCGCCTCGTCGCCCGTTGGCCGAGCTCGAACGCGTCGTCGAGCGCCAGCACGACACTCGCGGGGTGATCGGCGCGCCATTGCTCGGCGGCGTGCGGGCCGGCGAGGAAATGCACGTGACAGCAGAACGAACCGGTGATGTCGGCGCTCGACACGGCGTCGGCGGGCGGGAACGAGACGGCGAGCTCGTCAGGCTCGGCGGCGCGCACGCCGTTTAGCGCGACGGCGAGGCGGACCGCTGCGCCCGTGACCGGACAGCGAGACCGCACGCGTGCCGGCGCGCCGAGCATGGCGGGCAGAAACAGCGTGTCCCACGCACACCACGCATAGAGCTGCCGCCCGTCGACCTCGAAGCCGTGCGGAGTCGGTGGCAGGCTCAGCCCGCTGAACGCGACCACGCGGCCGTGTTCGTCGCGTTGGACGGTCGGCCAGCGGCCGAGCAGCGCATTCACCTCGGTCTCACCGCGGCCGGTGAGCGTGGCAAGGGTGGTCGTCGCGACCGGCTCCGCGCGGGCGAGCTCGCGGACCAGCGCGAGCGTCAGCGGCGCGTCCTCGCAGCCCGGGAACGTGTCGGCCAACGCATCGGCGATCGCCGCGATCGAGCCGCCGTCCGCGCTCATCGCGGGTTCTGGTGGTCAACGGTCGTTCATCAGCAGCCGTTCGTGTTCACGCGCCGGCACGAGGCGACATGCTCGGCGTTCTCGGCCAGTAGCGCCCGGCCAAGGCCCAAGAGCTCCAGCACCCGGTGATCGGCGACCCGGTAGTAGACGTTGGGGTGGCGGCGCTCGCGCTCGACGAAGCCGCACCAGCGCAGGCACGCCAGATGGTTGGAGACCTTCGGTTGGGACTCGCCGAGCCGCTGCACGAGCTCGCCGACCGACAGCTCGCCGTGCTCCTCGAGCAGTTCGAGCGCGCGCACGCGCGTGGGGTCGGAGAGGACCTTGAAGTACTTCGCCACCAGATCGGGCTCGGCGGGAGCGTCCGGGAGCAGGAACGGCACCTCGAGCGAGGGACGCGGCATCACGGCAGACGGTATCACTCTGGGGTGATACCGTTGGCTGCCCTGATGGCCTTGCGGATCGAGCTTCTGTACTTCGACGGCTGCCCGAGCCATGAGGCGTTCCTGCCGCGGCTGCGCAAGCTGCTCGATCGAGCCGGGGTGGACGACCCGGTGTCCGAGCGGCGGGTGGAGTCCGACGACGCCGCCCAGCGCGAGCGGTTCCTCGGCTCCCCGACGCTGCGAGTCGACGGCATCGACATCGACCCCGCGGCCGGCCGGCGCACCGACTATGGGCTGCGCTGCCGCCTGTACCCGACCGACTGGGGGCTTCGCGGCATGCCGCCCGACGAGTGGGTGCTGAAGGCCCTGCAGCGCACCGACCGACGACCACGGCGTACTGCGCGCTGACGCGACGGTGTTCGCGCTCGTCCTCACCGGGCCGCCGGGGGCGGGCAAGACCTCGGTGCTGGAGGCGCTCAGTGACGCGCTGTCCGCCGAGGACATCCGCCACGCCATGGTCGAGCTTGAGGCGTTGACCTCGGCCCATCCCCCGCTTAGCGACGACCGCTGGCTGATGCCGGTGCAGGCCGTCTGCGAGCTCTACAACCGCTTCGGGTACGGGCTGCTGCTCGCCGCGGTCACCGCGGAGAGCGACGAGCACCTGCGCGAGGTGCTCGGCGCGATCGGTGCCGACGAGCACGTCGTCGTGCGCCTGGAAGCACAGCCGGCGACGTTACGCCGGCGCATCATCGAACGCGAACCCGCGGCCTTCCCCGAGCTCGACGAGCTCGTCGCCGCCGCGACGCGGCTGACCCCGGTCATCGCCGGGCTTGACGGCGTCGCGCTCGCCGTCAGCACCGAAGGTCAGCGTCCCGAGGCGGTCGCCGCGCGCATTCGCGCCGCATGGCCGACGAAGCTGCGCTCCGGCGGACGCCGAGGGATCCCGCTCGCGGTCGAGAGCGCACTGTCGCGGCGGGATACTGCGCCCATGTCAATGGGCAATGCAGAGCTCGTCCGCAAGGGCTTCGACGCTTTCCTGGACGGCGACTTCGAGACGCTGAGCAACGTCCTGGACCCGACCGTGCAGTGGCTGGGTCCCGAGCCCAGCAACGGAGACTGCTACGACCGCGAGAAGGTCCTGGCCACCCTGCGCGATGCCCAGCAGGACGGCGTCGTCTCTGCGCTGAACGCCGTCGCCGAGGGCGGCGAGCAGGTCTTCGCGGAGCTCACCGGCCCGCGCCGTGAGGAGTACGGGCTGCCCGACGGCCAGGCCTGCATGGTCGTGACGGTGCGCAACGGGCGCATCGTGCGCATGCAGGACCACCGCAGCCGCGCCGAGGCGCTCGCCGGCGCCGGCCTGGCCCCCAAGCCCGCACCCGAGCCGCCGACCCCGCTGGCCCACACCGAGCCGGGCTGGGACCAGGTCAGCGACCTCGTCCCGTTCGCGCACGCCGACGACATCGACGCCTCGGTCAGGTTCTATGAGCGGCTCGGGTTCCACGTCCGCGAGAGCTACCGCTCGGGGGAGCGCCTGAACTGGGCGTTCCTGCAGGCCGGCCATGCGCGGCTGATGCTCGCCCGCGCGGACGCGCCGATCATCGCGCGCGAACAGGCCACGTTCTTCTACCTCTACGCCCGTGACCTGTTCGCGCTGCGCGAGCGGCTCGTGCAGGCCGACGTGGACGCCGGCGAGATCCGCGACGGCACGCCCGGTCCGAAGCTGGAGATGCGCGTCGAAGACCCCGACGGCTACGTCCTCATGATCGCGCAGATCGATGACGAGCAGGTCATCGTCGACGGCTGACAGCGTGGAGCCGCCGGCGTACCACGGCTCGCCGCGGGCGAGCCGCGGCCAGAGGACGCGCGAGGCCACGCCGACGGCAAGCGGGAGCAGCACCACGAGCGCGAAGCGGCCCAGCAGCGCGCCAGTGTTGGCGCTCGCGCTGGCGTCGGCTAGAAGCCCGATCAGCACCGGGCCGACAGTGGCGGCGGCGATCAGCGACCCGGCGAGCGCTCCGAGCGCGAGCGCGGCATCGCCGCCCGCCAGGGCGACGAGCCCGACCGCGGCGACCTCCGTCGAGGACAGCCCGAGCGTGAGCACGCCCTCGCGAACCGGGCTGTCGAACAGCCGGCTGATCGCCCAGGCGAGCGGGACGAGCACCGCGAACGGCGCCAGCGACAAAGCGAGCACCGCCTGCCAGCGACTGCGCAGCTCCCACAGCTCTTGCGGCGCGATCCCGAGCGCGGTGAGCGCGACGAGCGCCGCGAGCACGAGATCGCCGCGGTCTGCGACCTGCTCGGAGGGGAGCAGCAGTGCCACAGCGACCGCGAGCAGGGCCAAGGGCAGCATAGCCTCGGCGATCCGGTCAGCCAGGCGTGCCCCCGTCATCGGTGTGCAGTCTGGACGAGCCGAGGCCGGGGATCGCGTAGGCGCCCCACGCGGTGGCGACGCTTGCTTCGCGCATGGAGGCTGTTGCGGAAAGTTGCGGCCCGTTCGGCCGCGTCGACCATCGGTTCAAGGTGCCCCAAGTCGGGCGAGTCGACGGTCACCTCGGCGTCGATTCCGATCTGTTCGGCGGTCACCGTGGCTTGGGCGTTATAGCCCTGCACCCACCCGCGTGCGGTCTTGACGTTGCGCGAATCGGGGTCGGTCAGGTTGATCTTCCCGGCCGGTGTCGCCGGCTGGTAGGGGTCTGGCGGCGCCCGAAGCGCCGGCCGTCCTTCATCACCCCGCGCGCCCGGTAGGCCTCATACGCGAACAACGGCGACCGCCGCGGCGGTCGAGACGACCGCAACGTCGAGCTGCTCGTGCGCGACCCGGTACGGGACGCCGCTGGCTGGGAATCCATAGCGAGCTGCGCCACCGATCGAGCGGTCCACTCGCCTTCGCGGGACACCCGCGCGGGCGGCAGCCGATGATGATGGAGCTCCGGCAGTTGGGAGTAGTCGTCGATCCGTGCAGGCCTACCGCTTCGCAGTTCCAAGGCCCGAGGCTTGGAGCCTCCAACGACGAGCGGCTGCCGACAAGGGAGCGATGATCTCCCCAGATGCCGATCAGGCACCTGTGCCATCAGGCGCATAGCTCGAGCGACGGGGCAGCTCAAGCGAGCAGGTCATTGACCGATGACATCAATATGCGTCAAGCCCGGCGAATCCGGCGAGGGACTGCTGGGCAAGAGCTCGACGCGGCCGGGCTGAGCACAGGGAGGTCTGCCTCCAGGGCTCCGGACGCACGCTCGAAGCGGCGCTGGAACGCCTGGGTGGCGGGTGCGACGCTCTTGGCGATCGCCGGGACGATCGGGGCGGGCTTCGCCGCAAGCGGGGTGGCGCGAGGCGATGCTGCCAGAGCGCGTGCGGGGTTCGTTGCGTCGTCGGCCGAGGTCGCGTCGACCCTGAGGCTCGCGCTCCTGCACGAGGAGGATCTGGCCGTGAGCGCCCAGGCCTTCATCGCCGGCAACCCGGACGCGACGAACATCGAGTTCGTCCGCTGGTCGAACTCGGTCCGGGCGTTCGAGCGCTATCCCGAGCTCGTCGGCTTCAGCTTCAGCGAGATGGTTCACGCATCGCGACTGCCGGCCTTTGCCGAGCGTGTCAGCGCCGATCCTCCGGCCCCGTTGGGGCCCCATGGCCGGTTCCAGGTCCTACCTGCCGGCAAGCGCCCGTACTACTGCCTGGCCCCGGCTGCACGATCGCGCAGTGCGACCGTCGGTTTCCCTGTGGGCTTCGACTACTGCGCTGCCGATCCCACGGGCGCGAGGCTGTGGACCCGCGACTCGGGACGGACCCTCCACTCGCCGATCAAGGTCGGCAATCGTACCTCGCTGCTGGTATCGACTCCGGTGTACCGCGGTGGCGTCGTGCCCTCGACCCTGTTTGCCCGTCGTATGGCCTTCCTCGGGTGGGTCGGCACTGCGGTAGTGCCGAAAGTGGTGCTCGATCGAGCATTGGAAGGTCACCCCGGCATGGCGGCGACGCTTGGCTATCGCCAAGGCCGGTCCGAGGTGCTGTTCTCCACCGGTTCGCCTCCGAAGGGCGCTCAGCGCGTGAGCCAGAGCCTCGGCGACGGCTGGATCGTTCGGACGTTCGGCGCCGTCCCTGCCGCTGGAGTCTTCAGCAACGGCGACGCGCTCGGGCTGCTCGGTGCGGGGATCGCGGTCAGCGTCTTGCTCGCTGCGCTCGTCTTGGTGCTCGGAACGGGGCGCGCACGCGCGTGGCGTCTGGTCGAAGTGAAGACCGACGAGCTGCGCCATCAGGCGCTGCACGACCCGTTGACCGGCCTCGCCAATCGAGCGCTGGTCATGGACCGCACGGAGCAGCTCTTGGCCCGCAACCGCCGAGCCGGCACCAGCGGTGCGGCGATGTTCATCGACTTGGACAGGTTCAAGAACATCAACGACACACTTGGCCACGAAGCAGGCGACGAACTGCTCAAAGCGGTCAGCGAGCGCCTGACGGGCTGTCTGCGCGAGTCGGACACGATCGCGCGTATGGGCGGCGACGAGTTCGTAGTTCTGATGGATGGCGGAACTCTGGCCATCGATCCTGAGCTCGTCGCCGAACGGCTCTTGGACGTCCTGCGTCAGCCCTTCGAGTTCGTCGGAGCGCCGATGCCCGTAACGATCAGCGCAAGCATCGGCATAGCCGCCGGCGATCGAAACTCGCCCGCGGAGCTCCTGCGCGACGCCGACATCGCGATGTACCTCGCTAAGGGGACCGGCAAGAACTGCTACGAGGTGTTCTCTCCAGGGATGGAAAGCGATGTCCGACACCGTCAAGGGATGGAGTTCGATCTGCGGTCCGCGCTCGAAGCGGATCAGTTCAACCTCGTCTACCAGCCGATCTACAACCTCGACGATCTCTCCGTCGTCGGTGTTGAGGCGCTCTTGCGCTGGAACCATCCGACTCTAGGGGTCGTCTCACCCGACGAGTTCATCCCGCTGCTCGAAACCAGCGGTCACATCGTCCAAGTCGGGCGCACCGTACTGGTCAAAGCCTGCCAGCAGATGGCCGCGTGGCACGCACGCGGCAGCAAGCTGGGGGTCTCGGTCAACGTCTCGGCTCGTCAGCTCGATCACAACATCGTCGTCGACCACGTGCGCGAAGCGCTCGAGCTGAGCGGGCTCGAGCCCGGGATGCTCACACTCGAGGTCACCGAAACCGCCCTCATGAGCAACCCCGAGGCCACTGCACGACGCTTGCACGAGCTCAAGGCGATCGGCGTCCTGATCGCGATCGACGACTTCGGCACGGGCTACTCGTCTCTCGCCTACCTCCAGAAGTTCCCCGTCGACAGCCTCAAGATCGATCGCACGTTCACTGACGGCATCGATCGCTCACGTGAAGCGCAGGCTCTCATCCACACCCTCGTGCAACTCGGCCGAGACCTCGGGCTCAGGACGCTCGCCGAAGGCGTCGAGACAACCGAGCAAGTCGAGCGCCTCCGCGGCGAGCACGTAAACGAGATTCAAGGCTTCCTCCTTGCCCGTCCCCTGGATCCCGAATCCTTCGAAACGACGATCCTCCGGCACCTCTTCGACCCCGTCGCTGCTTCATGAACCTTGACCGTCCACAAATGATGAGCGTCGGCTCGACAACCGGCACCAGTAGAGGAGTGGTTCGATGACTATTGCGCGCTCGAGGGTGATCCTCGCAGTGCTCGCGTTGCTGGTCGTGGCCGGCTGCGGCGGCGACGCCAACGGCTCGTCCGATGGCTCGGGAGCACAGGGAGGCTCCTCCCAGCCCGGCAAGGGCAAGCCCGCGCTGACGATCGGGACGAAGGACTTCACCGAGGAATTCGTCCTCGGCCAGCTGTATACGCAGGCGCTGAGGGCCAAGGGCTACAAGGTCAACCTCGAGCTGAACATCGGCGCCACCGAGATCATCGACAAGGCGCTGACCAGCAAGGCGATCGACGCGTACCCGGAGTACACCGGTGTCTCGCTCTCGGTGGTGGCCGAGAACGACATCCTCGCCGAGAGTCCTGAGCAGACTGCCCAGCTCGTGAAGGACTTCTATGAGAAGCGCGGGCAGGTTGTCAGCGACGTCACCCCGTTCCAGGACACTGACGCCATCGCCACCACCGAGGCGTTCGCCGCGGAGAACGGGCTCAACACGGTGGCCGACCTCGCCAAGCTCTCGGGCTTTACGCTCGGCGCACGGCCCGAGTTCAAGAGCCGCTTCAACGGCTTCAAGGGCATGGAGAAGGTCTACAAGGTCAGCAATGCGAAGTTCAAGCAGCTCAAGCTCGGGTTGCAGTACCGGGCGCTGGACAAGGGCGAGATCGAGTCAGCGAACGTGTTCTCCACCGACGCGAAGCTCTCGACCGGCAAGTACAGGCTGCTGGAGGACCCCAAGGGCGTGTTCGGGTTCCAGAACGTCTACTTCGTGATCAACAAGGACAAGTACGATGCCCTCGGCGGCCAGACGTTCATGGACGTCATCAACTCGGTCAACTCGCCGCTGACCAACGAAGCGATGCAGACGATGAACGCCTCCGTCGAGCTCGACAAGAAGGATCCGGCTGTAGTGGCCAAGGCCTTCCTGGAGGCCAACAAGCTGCTCTGACTTCTCGTTGGAGTTCCCCCCGCTTCGGTGGACCACGGGGTGGTTAGGCGGCTTGGCGGTCTTCTATCTGATGGTGGGGGTGGGTGATCGTCTCGAACTGCTCGAGGGAGACCATGCCGAGGGTCTTGTGCCGGCGGCGGCGGTTGTAGGGCTATGAGGATGGGTTCGGGCTCGTCGTCCGGGCCGGGGCGTAGCGTCGCTGTCGGTCCCTGTGCGGCGGGTCGTGCTCGCCAACCCGAAGGCCGTGCGCGAGACCTCGCGGCGAGCGAAGACCGACAAGCTCGATGCCAAGGTGCTCGCGCAGCTGCTGGCGGTCGGGTTCCTCGACCGAGTGTGGACACCCGACGAGGCGGCCAGGACGCGGCGACGCTGCTGCGCGCTGGTGCGCCAGCGAACCCGGGAGAAGAACCAGATCCATGCCGCCCTGCAGCGCAACCTGATCGAGCGCCCGCCGATGAGCAACCTGTTCGGTGTCGGCGACCGCGCCTGGCTGGCCGAGCGTGTCCAGCGGCTGCCGCTTGATGAACGGCTGACCGTCGAGGCATGCCTGCGCCAGATCGACTTCGTCGACGACGAGCTCGAGCGGCTCGACCGGATCCTGGCCGCCGACGCGATCAGCGACGACGACGCGCTGCGGCTGATGACCCTGCCCGGTGTCAGCGCGTCACCGCGATCGCGCTGCTGGGCGCGATCGGCGACGTCACCCGGTTCAAGACGTCGCGGCAGCTGGTCGGCTATCTCGGCCTCGATCCGCGCGTGCGGCAGTCCGGCAGCGAGCCGGCCAAACACCGCAAGATCAGCAAGCAACGCCCCGGCGAAGTCCGCGGCTGCTCGTCGAGGCCGCTGGCACGCCGCCCGGACCGCCGGAGCCGCTGCGCGCGTTCCATCAGCGCCTGGCAGCCCGTCGCGGCGCCAGCATCGCGACCGTCGCCGCCCGGGTTGACGTATGGAGCTCGTCGAGTTGCCGGAACTCGTAGTCGCGTCAGCCGAAGACCTGAGCATCGTGGAGTGCGCTCCGGAACCGTGCTGTACGAGCAGCTCATTCTGCCCGTCATGATTTATATCCGCGAACGCCACCGCGGTGCGTGAGGACCCGTCTGCATGAGCAGGCTTCATGCTGCTGGGTGCCGGGAATCTCGATGTCGACTCCGAGCGCCGTTACGATGATCCCTCCTACGCGCGCGGTGATGTGCTCCTCGTACTGAGCTGGTCGCTGCGTCATCTTCGCTTCGCCCCGGCCGCGAACGCTTCCGCGGAAGCGCCCGGCCATCGCGCCCGGTCGCCTTCACGAGCGGGCCGCGACTTTCCGCAACAGCCTCAACGGAACGCAGCAGTGCTCCCGAGGGACTATGGCCCGGTCCCGTGAGCGTTGATCGGGTAGCTCATCACCAGCATCGCGCGCCCGCCCTCGGGGCCGCCCGCGTAGGTGTGCGGCACGCTTCCGTCGAAGTACGCGGTGTCGCCGGGGCCGAGGTCGAGCAGGTCGCCGTCGGGGCCGCAGCGGACTGAGCCCTCGACGCAGTGCACGAACTCCCTGGACCCGGGGTCGTGCGGCTCGCCTTGGAACTTCGCCTCGGGCGGCAGGACGAGCTCGAAGACCTCCGTGCGCAGGTTTGCCGGGGCGGTGAGCAGCAGTCGGCCGCGCATGCCGAAGCTGGACTGCACGACGGGTCCTTCTCCGGCCCGTAAGACACGGGTTGGCGCCGGCTCGGGCGCTTCGACGAGTTGTCCGATGGTGAGGCCCAAGGCTCCGCCCAGCCTCCACAACGTCTCGAGCGACGGGTTGCCTTCCCCGCTCTCGAGCCGGAGCAGGCTGGTCTTGGAGAGTCCTGTGGCTCGGCTGAGATCCCCGAGCGACTGGTTGTGCGTCTCGCGATGGCGACGCAGTGCCTCGGCCAGGCGCTGCGCGAGCGGCGAGATCGACTCAGCGGCCATCGTTGCCATGTCGGCGTCGGTACCTATAGTGGACGAAGCGTACCGTAGATGTACCGGCGTGGGGTCGGTGTCGGCAGCGCGTAACAAGGAGGAGACGTGACCGATCGCAGCGCCGAGGTACGGGCCTGGCTGGACGGCCGAGCCGACGAGATGGCGACATGGCTCGAAGCGCTGGTGCGCGTCCCCACCGAGAACCCGCCCGGCCGCGAGCTGGCGCGGTGCGCGGGCGTGCTGCGCGACATTATGGAGCGGCTGGGCTTCTCACCCGAACTGATCGAGCTCGCACCGACCGGAACGCTGGAAGGACCGACGATCGTGCGCGGTGCGGTCGGCAGCGGGGACGCGCTGATCTACTACCACGGCCACTTCGACGTCGTCCCGGCGCAGCGGCCTTCACAGTTCGAGCCTGAACGCCGCGACGGGAAGCTCATCGGACGCGGCAGCGCGGACATGAAAGGCGGTCTGGTCTCCATGCTCTACGGTGCCGCCGCCGCCAAGGAGCTGGGCCTGCTCGACGGTTGCAAGATCGTCTTTCACTTCGTCTGCGACGAGGAGACCGGCAGCGCCGCCGGCTCCGGGCACCTGCGCGAGGCCGAGCTGATCGACCCCGAAGCGGTCGCCATGCTCACCGCCGAGCCCACCGGGGGCGTGATCTGGCACGCGTGCCGGGGCGCCATCACGCTGCGCGTCCGAACCCATGGCCGCGAAGCGCACGTCGGCTACGTCCACCAGGGCATCAACGCCTTCGAGCACATGATCCGCATCGCCGAGCCGCTGACCACGCTCTCCCACGAGCTGCTCAAGCAGCGAACCAGCTTCCCGGTCGAGAGCGAAGCCGCCGGAGGCTCGATGCTCGTCGTCGGCGGACAGGCCGGCGCCGGCGCCGGCTTCAACGCCGTCCCCGGATCCGCGTGGTTCTCCGTCGACCGCCGCTTCAACCCAGAAGAAGAACTCGACCAGGAACTCGAACGACTGATCGGCATGGTCACCGAAGCGGCCGACGCCGCCGGTGCCGAGGTCGACATCGACGTGCTGCAACAGCAACCCTCCGGCAGCACGGATCAAGCCCACCCCGCCGCCCAGACACTGGCCCAATGCATCGACGCCGTCGACGGCGCCGCGCCGACCTTCCAACTGTGCCCCGGAGTACTCGACACACGCTGGTACTCGCAACTCGGGATCCCGGCCTTCGCCTACGGCGGCGGACGCCTGGAGATCTCCCATGGCCCCGACGAATACGTCGACGAGGCGGCCATGCGCCGCTGCGCGGCCGTCTACGCCCTATTCGCTGCGCGCATCACGCGATGACCTGCTCGTCGGCTGTCGCTTCGGGATGAGCTGCAGGAGCCGGCGTCGTGAGCATCGTCCGGGTCACCCACGCCTTCCTTCCGCTGCTCGAGCAGTCAGCCTCGCCGGTCATCGTCAACGTGTCGAGCGGCATGGGCTCCTTTGCGGCGGACCGGACCACGGCCGCCGCAGCAAGGACTTGAGGCCCACCGCGGGCCGGCTGGACGAAAAGACGACGCCCGAAGCACCGACTTCCGGGCTCAGGCGCGCTAGCTTCTCCGGTGCGGCCTGTTCCCGGGCCGTCCCGGACCCCGGTCCGGCGCGTTGCAACGAGAAGGAGCTCGTCGGTGGAAAAGGACTTCCACGCCCGCTGGTCGCGAGTCGTCGCCCGTGCCGCTGCGCCGGCCGGCGCGCTGCTGGCCTGCGCTGCGCTCGCCGGACCCGCGGCTGCGCACGGCCCGTCGAAGGCACCGCGCGCGCAGGGCGAGACGGCCACGAAGGCCGAGCGCCGGCTGCTCAACGTCGAGACGCAGCTGCTGGGGACGCGCCACGCGCGCGAGCACGCCATGCAGCGCAAGCTCTCGGGCCGCAAGCGCAAGCTCAAGCCGCGGCGGCTGCTGCAGGCCGGCACGCCGGCCGAGGTCGGGCGCTGGAACGCGCCGTTCAAGATCCCGCTGATGGCGATCCACGCCGCCATGCTGCCGACCGGCAAGGTGCTGTGGTACGGCTACTACGAGCGCAACTTCGTCGGGACCGGCGAGCGCTACGGCGGCACGGCGTGGACCTGGGACCCGGCCACCGGGGCCACGAACAAGGTGGACCCGCCGAGCTGGGTCGACCCGGTGGACGGGCAGACGAAGGTCGCCAACGTGTTCTGCTCCTCGGCCTCGTTCCTCGGGGACGGGCAGCTGCTGGTGGCGGGTGGCAACCTCGAGTACCCGAACAACGCGGCGGGCACCTACTACAAGGGGCTCAACAAGCTCTTCACGTTCGACCCGTACACGGAGACCTGGGTCGAGCAGCCCAACCTGGCCCGCGGGCGCTGGTATCCGAGCCAGGTGCTCATGCCCGACGGCCGTGTCGCGATCCTGAGCGGCTACGACGAGCTGGGCACCAAGAAGGTGACCAAGGAGCTCGAGGTCTTCACGCCGGCCGCACAGCGCGGCGGCCGCGGGACGGTCCAGACCGTGGCCCGGCTCGACGCCACGAACGAGACGTCCGCCGTCCCGCCGATCCCCAGCCTGTATCCGCACCTGTTCACGATGCCGAGCGGGCGGGTGCTGTCGGCCGGCCCGCACCCATGGGACTCGTGGTTCATGAACTCGGTCACCCCGTTCAGCTGGTCCGACGCCAGGAACCCCATGATCCGCTACGCCGGCACCGGCGTGCTGGAGCCGACCGAGAGCCCGGCCGGCACGCCGAGGGTGTCGCTGATCGGCGGCTACAACGACAAGCCGGCACTCGAGACGCGCGCCACCTCAGAGTGGTTCGACGAGACCCAGCCCGCGGCCGGCTGGACGGCTGGCTCGGCCATGCAAGTCGGCCGCGCGCACCACAACACGGTCCTGCTGCCCGACCGCACCATGGTCACGATCGGCGGCGGCAAGGGCGACGTGGGCGGCGACTTGTGGCAGTTCGACGCCGGGCAGCTCAACGCGGAGCTCTACGACCCGGTCTCCAGGACCTGGAAGCTGGGCCCGCCCCAGCAGGAGGGTCGTACCTATCACTCCACCGCTGTGCTGCTGCCCGACGGTCGCGTGGTCTCGGCCGGCGACGACGTCAACGGCGGCAAGACGTCCGACACGGCGGAGATCTACGAGCCGCCCTACCTGCACAAGGGCGTCGCGCGCCCGCGGCTCACCAATGCCCCCGCGTCGGTGCGCTGGGGCGCGAGCTTCACCGCCGAGACGCCCGACGCGGTGACCAAGGCCGTGCTGATCGCGCCCTCGGTGGTCACGCACTCGGTCGACATGAACCAGCGCTACGTCCAGCTGGCGGTCACGCAGCGTGCGGACCGGCGCGGCGTCGACCTCTTGGCCCCGCCGAACCCGAACGTGGCGCCGCCGGGCCCGTACATGCTGTTCCTGCTCAACGCCCAGGGCGTGCCGTCGGTGGCGCGCTTCGTCATCCTCAACGCGAGCGGCACCGCTGCGGCGCTCCCGCCCGGCGCTGCGCCCCCACCCGGCGGCGGCGCCGGCGGCAACTCCGGAGGGGGCGGCACGAGCTCCGGCAAGAAGAAGTTCAAGCGCACGCTCGGGTCGTTCGAGAACAAGCGCCTGGTGGGCTGGCGCACGCGTGGCCGCGTGCGCGCCGCCCGACCCGGCTACAAGAGCCGCTACGCGATGCGGCTGATCGGCTCCCGGGCGCGGGCGAGCAAGACGATCAAGGGGCTCAAGGCCGGCAGGTACAAGCTGACCTACTGGCTCCGGGGGCGGGTCGCGAGCAAGGCCGGCGGCAAGACGCTCAAGGTGAGCGCGCGCAAGTGGAAGCGCGTGACCCAGACGGCCAGGGTCCGCAAGGGACGCGTCACGGTGACGTTCACCGGTCGCGGGCGGTCCGTCGCCCGCGTCGACGACGTCGTGCTGCGAGCGACCTGAGCGTCAGCGCAGCTCGAGCGCCCAGGAGAGCAGCCCGGAGGCGGTGTCGGCGGCCTCCTCCGGGTCCAGCCGCCACAGGCCGAGCGGCGTCCAGTCCGCGTCCTCGTCCCACTGCAGGGCCTGGAAGCGGTGGCCGCCGAGGCGCAGCTCGCGCACCGCCAGCTCGATCGTGCCGAGCTCGGCGGGCTCGCCGCCCGCCGTCAGCTCCAGCGCGAGGTGCCCGCGCAGGCCATGCGTGAACTCGATGCCGTGCGGCGGATAGGGGAGGGGCAGCTGAGCGCCGCCGTCGGGCAGCTGCGGCGTGAGGTCGTTCACGCGCGGGAGCGAGAAGGCGCTCGGCCCGGGCGCCTCGCACAGCAGCCGCAGCAGCGGCGTCCCGTCGCGCAGCAGTGTCACCTTCACGGCACCGCGTGCCGGTCCGTCCACGGCCAGCCTGATCGCCCCGATCCACACTTGCCGCAGCGTCGCGCGTGCGCCGACCGGCATGCCGTTCCCTGGGGATGAAGTCCGTCACCCCATCAGCAGAGCGCCACCGCGCGCGGAAACGCTGATCGTCAGACCTCGGCGCAGCGGGGTAGGGGGGACCCATGCAGACAACCGAACTCGGACCCCTCACCGTCAGCCGCCTGTGCCTCGGCACCATGCTCATGGGCGACAAGACGCCCGTCGAGGAATCCCACCGCATGCTCGACCGCTTCCTGGAGGCGGGCGGGAACTTC
>Ga0136617_10003253_pt1 | contig 14523 bp, 10 predicted proteins | sample AntDrymUQ3222106_2_FD_129672 | JGI IMG/M metagenome (GOLD analysis project Ga0136617, IMG submission 129672) | Polar desert sand microbial communities from Dry Valleys, Antarctica - metaG UQ322 (21.06) | ecosystem: Environmental > Terrestrial > Soil > Desert | place: Antarctica: Dry Valley... | reverse complement strand
CTGCGTCAGGATTTCTACGCTCACCTCATCGATCAGTCTCAGTCGTTTTACCAGGAGCATCGTATCGGCGACTTGATGGCCCGCGCCACCAACGATCTGGCCGCCGTCAGACAACTGGCGGGGCCAATGATCATGTACACGCTCCAGACGCTTTTCATCGTCGCCATCATCCTTCCGTTAATGTTGGCGATCAATGTGCGCCTCACGCTTTTATTGTTGATAACTATGCCGCTGGTTTCTTTGACTGTTAAATTTTTTGGCCAGCAAGTTCACATTCGTTTTGAAAAGATTCAGGAGTTCTTCTCGCAAATCACCGCACGAGCGCAGGAAAACTTTACCGGGGTCCGCGTAGTAAGGGCTTATGCGCAGGAGGGCGCGGAGATTGCCGCCTTCAACGAGCTCAACCGGCAATATGCGGAGAAGAATCTAAGCCTCGTCAGAATCGATGCACTGATGCGGCCATTGATGACCTTCCTGATAGGTATGGGCTTCGTGTTGATTATCTGGGCTGGTGTGCCCATGGCTATTCGCGGCGAGATTACTGTCGGTGAGTTTACCGTCTTCAACATGTACCTGTTCCGGCTGATCTGGCCGCTCATCGCGATGGGGTATGTAGTCAACCTTTATCAGCGCGGCACTGCGAGCCTGAAAAGGATGAATGCAATACTCGCGGTCAAGCCGACGATCGCGGATACTCCAAACGTAACGGCGCAACCTCCCATTGAGGGCGCCATTGAATTTCGCGATCTTACTTTTGCCTACCACTCAAACGACCAACCCGTGCTCAAAGATATCAACCTGGCGATACCCGCCGGGCGAATTGTGGCATTCGTGGGACGCACCGGCAGCGGAAAATCAACTCTCGTTAATTTAATACCGCGAGTGTCGGATGCGCCGGCGGCAACTATCCTGGTAGACGGCGTTTCAGTCCGGGATTATCCGCTCGCACAGTTGCGTTCGAGCATTGGTTACGTTCCCCAGGAAACGTTTTTGTTTAGCGATACACTCGCTGAAAACATTGCTTTCGGCGTGGAAAAGGCAGAACGCAACCAGATCGAGTGGGCCGCCGACGTCGCCGGGTTGACCGAAGACATTGAGGGATTCCCGGACGGGTTCGATACTCTCGTAGGAGAGCGGGGCCTAACGCTTTCCGGCGGCCAGAAACAGCGCACGGCGATCGCGAGGGCCATCCTGCGTCAGCCAAAGTTTCTTATTCTCGACGATGCTCTCTCATCCGTTGACACCTACACAGAAGAAAAGATTCTTGGACAACTGCGCGGGGTCATGCGGGGACGCACCAGCCTGATCGTTTCCCATCGCATTTCGACTGTGCGGGATGCCGACCTGATTTGTGTACTCGACGAGGGACGGATTATCGAGCAAGGCACGCATGTGCAGCTGCTGGCGCGCGGCGGAGAGTATGCCGCTTTGTATGAACGACAACTTCTTGAAGAGGAGCTGGAGGCCACCTGAGCTCTTTATTAGTCGGCGGCCGTGCAAAGAACATGCAAAGCAATCTGGACAAACGATACCAAACGCTAGTCGTCTTATGGTTCGGGTTATTTATGAGTATTGGAATGTACTTCCTGTTCTCGGTGTTCGTTGCACCCGCGGCTACTAACGAGACTCCCCCGAGCCGACTTGTGAGTGTCAGCCTGGCGGCGCTGGGGGCCTTTCTCGTAGTGGCTTCGTTTACGGTAAAACAAAAGTTTCTTGCGCGTTCGGTGGAAAAACAAGATGTAACTTTAGTGCAGAAAGGTATGGTAATCGCTTGTGCTATGTGCGAAGTCAGCGCGCTGCTCGGCGTGCTCGAACGTTTCGTTCTCGGCAACCGTGAATATTACGTGCTATTCCTGGTCGCCGCTGCAGGTGTCGCTCTTCATTTTCCCCGACGCAGTCAATTAGAGGCTGCCAGCTACAAGAACCCGGCATAGCTTAGTTAGATTGCAGATGTCCACAGCAGCCACCCAATTCCACGAGGAAGAAGCGATCGGAAAGACGTACGACTTTCAGATTGCCCGCAGACTGCTACGCTATTTGCGCCCTTATTTACGGTTGCTGATTCCCGCCCTGCTCCTGACGTTAATGCTGAACCTGCTGGGAATTCTGCAACCAAAATTCACCCAGTATGCGATCGATTGGCACATCCTGCCCGGCAAGTATGAAGGCGTGGGGCTGCTGGTCGGTTTATACGCAGGGGTCCAGCTTTTGCGGCTCGTATTCTCATATTTCCAGGCGCTGCTGCTCAACACCGTCGGCCAGCGCGTGATGTTTGACATGCGACGCGAGTTGTACGACAAACTGCAACACCAGGAAGTAGCCTACTACGATCGAAATCCCGTGGGACGGATCATGACGCGTCTCACGAGCGACGTCGATTCGCTTAACGAGCTCTTCACTGCGGGAATCACAGATCTGTTGGGCGACCTGGTAATGATCATCGCGATCATCGGCGTCATGTTGTGGATGGACCCCTGGCTGACCCTTGTGACTCTGTCAACGGTGCCGATGCTGTTCGTCGCCACCACCTGGTTTCGCAAGGGCGCTCGGAAAGGATTGGACCTGGTGCGCACACGCATCGCACGCATCAATTCCTTTCTGCAGGAACACTTCGCCGGTGCACAGACAGTGCAGATCTTTAATGCCGAGCCAAAATCGTTTCGCAAGTTTCAGGACATCAACGCGGACTATCGCAAGGCAAACATCGACACGATTTTCTACTTTGCCATCTTCTTCCCACTGGTTGACTTCATCGGCGCCGTAGGTATCGCACTAATCATCTGGTATGGCGGCTATCGCATGATGCAAAACACGCCTGGCCACACTGTGCTCACCCTTGGCGCGCTGGTGGCGTTCATTCAATACTCCGGTTTCCTGTTTCAGCCCATCAGAGATATCTCTGATAAGTACGGCATACTTCAGGGCGCAGTTATCGCCTCCCATCGAATTTTCAAAACACTTGATCTGCCCATTGCGATTACCACGCCCGAACACCCCATGAAATCGGACCGCGCTGTGGGACACATCGAGTTTGAGAATGTTTGGTTTGCTTATAAAGGCGACGACTGGGTGCTTAAAGATGTTTCGTTCAAGGTCGAGCCAGGGCAATCGATTGCCCTGGTAGGCCACACGGGTTCCGGCAAGACGACGATTACTAACCTGTTGATGCGATTCTACGACGTTCAGCAGGGACGTATCCTGCTGGATGGAGTGGACATTCGCGAGTGGAAACTGGAGTCGTTGCGAAAGAACTTTGCGGTCGTGCTCCAGGATGTCTTTCTTTTTAGCGGCACGGTCGAAAGCAATATCAGGTTGGGTCGAGATGATATTTCCGAAGAACGAGTAAAGTGGGCCGCCTACGAGGTCCATGCCGACCGCTTCATTGAACGTTTGCCGGAAACTTACAAGGCAGTCGTAAGGGAGCGCGGGGCCGGCTTTTCGGTCGGGCAGAAGCAGTTGATCTCTTTCGCGCGGGCCCTTGCCTTTGATCCGGCCTTATTGATCCTCGACGAAGCGACGAGCTCAATCGACACTGAAACTGAGCAGCTGATCCAGCAGGCCATCGAACGCGTAATGCTTAACCGCACGTCGATCGTGGTCGCCCACCGGCTTTCGACGATTCAGCGCGCCGACCGTATCATCGTGCTTCATCACGGCGAGATCCGGGAGCAGGGCACACACCAGGAGCTGCTCGCGCTCCACGGTCTCTACTGGCGTCTTTACAAACTTCAGTATGCGGATAGCGCGCGACCGGAGACACCTGAATTGGCACCGGACGAGGAAGCCGCGGTTCAGTCCACGGGTGAGTTGCAGTTTAGCGAGTGAAGGCTCGCTCTCGGTTGCAGCGCGGCTTGTTTCGCAGCGAAATGCATTGGCAATACGATCCACTAAAACACACGAAATGGCACTAACAACTTTCGTGTTAGTTCGTGCGTTTTCGTGGATCGCTTTTTCTGAGTGAGAGAACGAAACAAGTGTCTTAACAGGTTCAAACAAAAAGACCAGCACGGAGAAACTTCATGAAAACTGTTTTCACAACCCTCTGCGCGTTAATGTGTGTTGCCGCCACGTCGACGGCCCAGGCCCAACAACGGACTTCACGCGAACAAACCGCTAGCGTTCGCTTTGCAATCTCCTTTCCCGCGGCCAGCAGCCCCGAGCCGCTCGATGGCAGAATGCTTCTGCTCATCTCAAAAGACAATTCGAAAGAACCTCGCTTTCAAATCAACGAAGACCTGAACACTCAGCAGGTCTTCGGCGTGAACGTTGTTGGATTGAAACCGGGACAGGAAGCAATCATTGATTCAAGCGCGTCGGGTTACCCACTCGTATCTCTTCTAAATTTGAAGCCGGGAGACTATTGGATCCAGGGCTTGCTGCACCGCTATGAAACTTTTAAGCGGTCGGATGGCCACACGGTAAAGCTGCCGATGGACCGCGGCGAAGGACAACAATGGAATCGCGCGCCGGGCAATCTCTATAGCGCGCCGCAAAAGGTAACCGTCGATTTTGAAAAGATCCCGACAATCAAAGTAACGCTCGACAAAGTCATTCCACCAATTGAAGCTCCAAAAGATACGAAATACATTAAGCACATAAAAATCCAGAGCAAGTTGCTATCGAAATTTTGGGGACGGCCCATGCACCTTGGCGCCAACATCCTGTTGCCTGAAGGTTTTGACACGCATCCGAACGCCCGCTATCCGTTAGTAATTTTCCATGGCCATTTCCCTGCTGACTTTGGCGGTTTCCGCGAGACACCTCCCGATCCGAAATTGAAACCTGAGTATAGCGACCGCTTTCATCTCGCCGGCTATAACAAGATTCAGCAGGAGCAGGCCCACCAGTTTTACAAGGAATGGACCGGGCCCGACTTCCCGCGCATGATCATCATCGAGATTCAACATGCGAATCCGTACTACGACGACTCCTATGCGGTAAACTCGAAAAACCTTGGCCCTTACGGCGACGCGATCACCTACGAGTTGATACCCCATATTGAGAAACAGTTTCGCGGCATCGGCAAGGGCTGGGCGCGCTTCATGTATGGAGGTTCTACCGGCGGCTGGGAAGCGCTGGCGGCGCAAATCTTTTATCCGGACGAATACAACGGCGCCTGGGGCGCATGTCCCGACCCGATCGACTTCCGCGCTTACACGGTGGTCAACATCTACGAACATCAAGACGCTTATCATGCCGAAGCGCCATGGAAACACATCCTGCGTCCCGGCAAACGAAACTACTTAGGTGAGGTCTCCGCCACTGTCGAGGACCAGAACCAGATGGAGCTTGCGCTCGGCACTAACAGCCGTTCGGGAGGCCAATTTGATATCTGGCAGGCCGTCTATTCGCCAGTGGGAAAGGATGGATACCCCATGCCGATCTGGAATAAGGTGACCGGCAAGATCGATCACAAGGTGGCGGAATATTGGCGCGAGCATTACGACCTGGGCCACATTCTGCGCCGCGACTGGGAAAAACTCGGGCCAAAACTCGAAGGCAAACTTCACATTTATGTGGGCGAGGCCGACAACTACTATCTCAACAATGCAGTTTACCTGGTAGAAGATTTTCTAAAGTCCACGAAGAACCCTCACTACGGCGGCGAGGTTGATTATGAGCCTCGCGCCGAACACTGTTGGAACGGCGATCACACGCGACCTAACGCAATTTCACGCCTGCGCTATCATCAGTTTTACGCGCCAAAGATCGTGGCGCGCATTCTTAAGAGCGCCCCACCTGGCGCCGATCTGACGAGCTGGCGATACTAGCCGTGTGTGTGACGCGATGAATAGGGCGGGTTAACAGTTCGGGGCAGTAGCCCGACCGTCAGGGAGGGCGTTAGTCTCCCAATAACACTGCTAAGGAGCGGGTAACAATCGATGCGACGCCCTCCCTAATGGTAGGGCTACTGCCCCGGTGCATCCTCGAACGACTCTTTGGCACAGGAGAGTGAAAATGCGCAGAATCGTCGCAACGTTGGTGGTGCTCTTAATTACGACATCAGTTGTTTGTGGACAAAGCAAAAGTAGAAACAGGGCCTGGTTGAGCGGGACATGGGAGGGCACCGGATATCAGATGGACAACAACGAGACCTGGACCATGCGGCTCACGGTAAAAGGTAACCGGTACAGGGTCGAATACCCGTCGCTCAACTGCGAAGGAACGTGGCGGCCCATGAACATTAACCGGGGCAGGGCCAGATTTAGGGAGATAATAACTCGCGGCATTGAAGTCTGTACGGATAAGGGCAAGGTATTTGTCGTAAGACTGAGCCGCAGGCAAATCGCGTATCGCTACATTAATCAGGGAGAGACTGACGTCACAGCTTCCGCAATCCTCAACCGCAAGAGGTGACGTTACAGAACCGTTGGCGTTAGCCAATGGGTGTCGGCGCTCAAGGTCGGACCCTTGTATTCTCTGTGCCCCAACGGGGCTGCGTCTTGGAGCCCAGGGTTGCCGCTTCCGCGGCTACCCTGGGAAAAGGGATGATTTAATCCTCAACCGCAACGCGGTTGCGCCTGCTTTATGGTTCCCCAGATCCGGGACGCAACCGCGTTGCGGTTGAGAATCATTCTCTTTTCCTTCCCAACGTAGCCGAAGCGGCAACGTTGGGCTGGAGGACGCAGCCCCGTTGGGGCATCCGCTAAAGCCCGGTTAAACTGGCGACCGCTTCCCCGTTCTCCAACTTAGCCAGACCAACCAGAAACTCATCGCATGGACATTAACGCCTACCTCGACCGAATCAACTACGACGGCCCGCTGGCGCCGACGGCCGAAACTCTTCGCAAATTGCAGGGCGCGCACCTGCTCGCAGTTCCTTTCGAGAACCTAAGCATTCATTCAGGAGAACCTATCGTACTCGACGACCAGGCACTGTTTGAGAAAATAGTGAGTCGACGGCGAGGTGGTTTTTGTTACGAGCTAAATGGACTTTTCGCCGGATTACTGCGCAGTCTGGGTTTCAAGGTGGAGATGCTCTCGGCGGGAGTGTCGAATTCGGAAGGAGAATTCGGCCCTGACTTCGATCACATGGCCCTGCTCGTTTCGCTGGAGCAGCGTTGGCTCGCCGATGTCGGGTTCGGCGATTCATTCCTGGAGCCGCTGTTGCTTGATGAACGAGAAATACAGGTCCAGGGTGTGCGCGCTTACAGAATCGTTCCCGAGGGCGATTACCTGGTTCTCAGCCAGCGTGACGCAGGCGGTGAATGGAAGGCACAGTATCGATTCACGCTCCAACCTTACTCGTACGCCGACTATGCCGAGATGTGCCATTACCAACAGACCTCGCCACAATCACACTTCACCAAAGCGCGCGTCTGCACGCGGGCCACAACCGAGGGCCGAGTGACCCTCAGCGGACTGCGTCTGATCACAACTACCAAACAAGGTGGACGGCAGGAGGTCGTGGTAGCAAGCGATGAGTCTTATACTCAATTACTGAGCGATCACTTTGGAATTACCCTCTGACAGCCTTACTGCTACGCAGGCGAGACTCTTTTGTCGCTGAATTTTCCTTTGCGAGTTTCTTCGCGTGCTTTGCGGAAAGAATGGATCCAAAACCGCAAAGACCGCAAAAATAGTCGCAAAGATCCGCAAAGACAATGCGCACACCGATCCGGCTTCGCTGAAGAAATCCCTGTCCTAAATGATTGGCTTCCTTCCGGTAACGATCCTTGCCTCGGCGGGAAAGTTCATCGAGCCGCCCTCGAAATATCCGGTTACAGCAATTAGAAGCGCCTCTTTGAATGCCCTTAGTTGCTTAGCTGAAAGCGTAGCCAGTTTGGTGCGTAAGGTGTCGGATATTTCCGTCCGCAGCTCGAAGAACTGTTCGCTGCTTATCGGAGCTTCTATCCGAAACGGGAGCCGGCGCTCCGTTACCGAGGTTGCTCCCGCTTCTTCCAAAATCCTGGCCAGCTTTCCCGCCCTCGCAAAACGAAACCCACCCGGCGCGTCGTCGTCCTCCTCATCCGCGGGAACAAATCCATCAAGGACATTGCTGACGACGCCGAAAAATGGATTAACTGCCTTTGGCCCCCAAACAAGCAACGTGAGACAGGCACCAGGCTTCATGACACGTACGATCTCTGACAAACCTGCCAACGGATCCGGAAAAAACATGGCCGCCAGTCTGCTGACTGCGGCGTCAAAGGAATTATTGGGGAAAGGAAGCTGCTCGGCGGGGCACTGGTGGAATTGAATGTTGGTTAGTGCTCGCCTCTGCGATTCTTCACGGGCGGCTTTCACCATTCCTGCCGAAGGGTCGGTGTATGTGACGGAGCAGGACGCGCCCATTGTCTCCGCAGCGGTTAGTGAAGGCTCGCCGCTCCCCCCACCAATATCAATCATAGACTGAACGGACCCACCTCGCCCAATATGAGCTTCTTCGAGAAGTGCGCGTGTTAGGGGCGCGAACATTCCTTCAATCAACGCCTGGTGTTTGCTCCAATACTGCGAGGAGGTCTCCCACGCGGCCAGGACATCGTTCCCGGTTTTAGTCGCCATCTGTTTTCGCCTCGAGTGGCAAACCAGCCTTTTCCCAGGCTGCAAAACCGATGAAGAGCGGATGGACGTTTTTGAAACCGTGATTAGCAAGCTCGATCGCCACGCGGGCGCTTGAGGCTTCGTGAGGGCAGCTGCAATACGTGATTACGGCACGATCGTGTGGGATCTCGGAAAGGTGTTGTTCAACTTCTTCGGCGGGCACACGAACAGCTCCGGGCAGTTTGGTTTTGGCTTCGGCCCAAACTTCGGGGTTGCGCGCATCCACAAACGTAAACTGCTCGCCGCGATTGAGTCGTTCACTTATTTCATCAACCGTCACTCTGGTGGCTTCCATTTCGACTCCTTATCAAGCTCTCCTGCTGCTGTCAGGACCAGGGACAGGAAGGAATGCCTGTCCTACATAGAACCTCGTTCGCTCATGCAAGGTCAAACAACAATATTTCTGACTGATCGTGGGCTGCGATCTTGAGAGCCGACTCCTGGCCGACAGCAGCTCCGTCGCCTTGTTCCAACCTAACCTCATTCAAGGTAACGGAGCCGGCCGCAACCTGGAGCCAGGCATGCCGCCCATAGCCCAGTTGGTGAACCACTTCCTGGTCCTGATCCAAAATGGAGGCATAAACACGGGCGTCCTGATTAATTCTTACCGCCCCCTCCGTGCCGTCCGGGGAAATAATCAGCCGCAACCTATTGCGCTTCTCGTCTTCGGGAAACTTCTTCTCTTCGTAGTCAGGCTGGATACCTTCTTTGCTCGGCAGGATCCAAATCTGTAATAAATGCACGGGCTCCTCGCTTGAGGGATTCGACTCGCTGTGCGTTACGCCCGTCCCGGCACTCATGCGTTGCACATCGCCGGGACGAATAATTGATCCGTTGCCCATGCTGTCGCGGTGCTCCAACGCGCCCTGCAAAATACAAGTAAAAATCTCCATATCGCGATGGCCGTGGCGGGGGAATCCACGTCCTTTTTGCACCACGTCTTCATTGATTACGCGCAGGCTGCGAAAACCCATGTTCCGCGGGTCGTGGTAATCTCCGAAGGAGAACGTGTGATACGTGTTGAGCCACCCGAAATCGAAATGACCGCGCTCTCCCGCTTTGCGAATTGTGATCATGAAATATAGTCTCTTCGACGCGTAGCGTCGGTATGATTTTAGCCCGGCCTTTCAAGGCCGGGAAGGACAACGAGGCGTTCCGCGTCGCGTAGCGACGCCTGAAAGTGGGTTCAATCATCGCTACGCGACGAGAGTTGGACATCAAAGTGATCCCGGCCTTGAAAGGCCGGGCTAAATTCATGCCGACGCTACGCGTCGAAGGAAACTTGATTAGGTACCCTAAAGCTGGTCCGACATCGCAATGAAAATCTCCGCCAGCTCATTCAATCCTCGCGCATCCTCGTCGTCAAACCTGCCCGGCAGGGGACTGTCTAAATCCAGGACACCGATCAGTTGCTGGTTCTTACTGAGCGGCACAACTATCTCCGAATTAGATTTGCTATCGCACGCGATGTGGCCGGGAAAGTCATGCACATTGGGTACCACCACTGTTTGCCTGATTTCGGCAGCCGTGCCGCACACGCCCTTGCCCATAGCGATGCGCACGCATGCCGGCTCTCCCTGAAACGGCCCAAGCACAAGCTCGCCCTCTTTAAATAGATAGAACCCGGCCCAATTCAGATCAGGCAGCGAATGGTACAAGAGTGATGCGACGTTTGCAGCGTTGGCAATCAAGTCTCGCTCGCCTTCGAGCAGGCTGCGCAGTTGCGTCGCCAGATGCGAATACATCTCCGCTCTGGTTGCGGCTTCGTGTTTTGCCAGCTGAAAAGTCATTCGTTGCCAGTTTTCTCTGTGTAACCTCCGTGTTCTCTGTGCCTCTGTGGTGGATCTTCATTGGCGATTGCTCACCACAGAGACACGGAGAACACAGAGGACGCACAGAGACAATTCAATTCGGAGTGTCACCTTCTTTGCTGTCAAGATCCTTTGTAACGTTCACCGATGGTCGAATGCTAATGACCACCGACTTGGAAACCGGCGTATTGCTCTTGTCGGCCACGCTGCGCACCGGAACCAACACGTTGGTCTCTGGAAAATAGGTGGCAGCCGATCGGCGTGGAATACTGTAAGGGACCACTGTGAAGCGACGCGCAACGCGCTGCTCGCCCTCAAAATGGCTGAATAAATCTACCAACTGCCCTGCTTGCAAGCCCGCTTCAAGCATATCATCCTCGTTCAGGAAAACGACGCGCCGCCCGTTGTAGATTCCTCGATAACGATCATCGAGGCCATAGATGGAAGTATTAAACTGGTCGTGGCTCCGAATAGTCATCATCAAAAACTGATCGGGCTTTAGGTCGTGGCGTGGCAACGCATGAACCGTAAACATCGCGCGGCCGCCGGGTGTGTTAAAGATCCGCTCGCGCGGCGCACTTGGCAGACAAAAGCCGCCGGGGCGGCGCACGCGAGCGTTGTAGTCGTCAAATCCCGGTACCACTCGCGCGATATGATCGCGGATGCGATCGTAGTCTGCGATCAATTCCAGCCAATTGACGTCCGACCTCTCCGCAAGCGTAGCAGTCGCCAGACGGGCAACTATCGCGGACTCGCTAAGCAGGTGCTCCGATGCAGGTCGCAGGGAGCCGCGCGATGCCTGCACGACGGCCATCGAATTCTCGGTCGTGACGAACTGTGGACCGGCCAACTGGATATCAATCTCCGTTCTTCCTAAACACGGGAGAATCAAAGCCTGTTTACCAGTAATCAAGTGCGCGCGGTTGAGTTTGGTCGAAACCTGCGCAGTGAGGCGGCACTGTCGCAGCGACTCGGCTGTGTAATTGGTATCTGGAGTGGCTGAAAGGAAATTGCCGCCCATTCCGAAGAAGACGTGCGCAAATCCGGCGTGCATCGCCTGTATGGCTCTCACGGTATCGTAACCATGACGACGCGGTGGGCTAAATCTAAACTCGTTGCCGAGCTTATCCAAAAAAGCATCGGTCGGCCTTTCCCATATTCCCATCGTACGATCGCCCTGGACGTTGCTGTGTCCTCTGACCGGACAAAGCCCCGCGCCTGGCTTTCCGATCTGCCCTCGCAACAACATCAGATTAACGATCTCCTGAATATTTGCGACAGCGTTTTTGTGCTGGGTCAGGCCCATGGCCCAGCAAAAGATTGTGCGCTCTGACTCCATAAAAATCCCGGCGGTTTCCTCGATTTGCTCTTTTGAAATCCCGGACTGTTCGACGAGTTCATCCCATTCAGCACCCTTAAGGCCTGCGGTGAATTCATCAAACCCATCGGTGTAGCCGGCGATGAACTTATGATCAAGCACCGGGAGCGCTCCCTTTTCCTCCATCGCAAGCACCGCCTTGCTAATCCCCTGAAGCAAAGCGACGTCGCCGTTGATACGCACCTGAAGAAACAGATCCGCCAGCGCGGTGCCGGCGCGCAGCAGTCCCAGAACATCCTGCGGATGTTTGAACTGCGTCATGCCAACTTCGGGAAGCGGGTTGATATGGACCAACACGCAGCCATTCTTCTTGGCCTGCTCCAGAGCGCTCAACATCCGCGGATGGTTTGTTCCGGGGTTTTGTCCAATGACGAAGATGGCGGTCGCCAGATTGAAGTCTTCGAGCGTTACTGTTCCCTTTCCCACCCCAATGGTTTCGCCCAGCGCCGAGCCGCTTGATTCGTGACACATGTTTGAGCAATCAGGAAGATTGTTTGTGCCGAACTGTCTGACGAACAGTTGGTAAAGGAAGGCCGCCTCGTTACTGGTGCGCCCCGAGGTGTAGAAGACTGCTTCGTCAGGATCGTTTAGTGAGTTCAACTCGGTCGCGACCAGGGTGAACGCGTCGTCCCAACTGATCTCTTCATAGTGGCTCGCGCCTTCGCGCAACACCATCGGGTGAGTAATGCGTCCTTGTTTGCCAAGCCAGTAATCGGATTTCAGGGACAGATCGGCAACGCTCCACTCGCGGAAAAATTCCGGCGTTAGCCGCTTGGTCGTTGCTTCGTCAGCGACGTGCTTGGCACCGTTTTCGCAAAACTCAGCGTGGGAGCGCTCCCCATCGGGCTCAGGCCAGGCGCAACCGGGACAATCGAATCCATCCTTTTGATTGAGTTTCAGCAAGGTGCGAACGCCGCGGCTTACGCCCATTTCGCTCCAGACAGTTTTCGCCGTCGCGACGATTGACGGAATGCCGCCGGCCGCTTTGCTGAGTGGTTCGATTTGCACCAGCGAAGGATCTTCAGGCGATTGCGCGCTGGGTTGCGGTGGGTTGATTTCCTGGTTTGACATCTATTTCCGCACCTAATCCGAATTAACGAACTGATTCTAGTTGACCCGCCCGCGTCGTTCAACAGAGCCCCGCTTCTGGGTAGTGGGTCAGTCCCGTGTAAAGTTCAAACAGGCGTTTGAATTAGATTAGTGTCTTCGACGCGTAGCGTCGAAATTTACATTCCTGCTTCCACCCCCGGCCGGCTAAATTGGAATTACTCGGAGTTTCCAGAAACCGAGTGACCATTCAGTCAAAACGATTGACTCACTCAAACTGACCGTTCAATCGTTCAAACCCCGTGGAAAACTCGGCGTGGCATCGGTCAAATTTCCAAGGAAACCTGACAAAAGCGGTGGCTCTGGTGCGGCACGCTGTTCGCACTAGGGGGCGTGGCGAAGCTATCGCCAGAGTCTTTAACTTCAAGCCAGGAGATAAGCATGAGGTCAACCATCGCCCCCCCCGCAATCAGAAAACTTATAACCTTAGGTCTGATTGCTTCCATGTCTGCCGGTGTACTGTTGAGCGGCAATGCCAACGCCTCGCTCAAGCCCGCCAAACGCGGCGTGGCCGGCAAGATAAAGCGCCTGCCTACCAGCAATCCCAATCTTCAACGCTTTGCTCGTGACCTGACGAGGCTGGCTCGTCTTGGGAAACTTCAGGCTGTTAAAGGCTACGATGCCGAGATCGATCGAGTATTGGCGACCTTATCGAATTCAACCAAGACCCCCGTCCTTGTAGGGGAATCAAGTCTTGATCGCTCCGCCATCGCTCGAGGCCTGGCCATCCGGATTGCCGCAGCCGATGTGCCTGCGGAGTTGCGTGACAAACAAATATTCAGTCTCAGTCTTGAGGCGATTGCGGCCGATGCGAAGAACAGCCAGGAGTTTGAGAAACGCATTCAGGCCATCATCGCTGAAACCGAAAAGGCTAACGGACAGATCGTCCTCTTCATCGATGAGCTGCAGGAATTTGCCGGTAAGCGCGCTACCTACATTGCTTCCTCAACCCTGGGCGCCGCTCTGCGTGACAGTTTGCGCGTGATCGGTGCTGCATCGCCCGAAGCCTACTCCGAGTACATCGACGCCGACGAGAGCCTGGCAGGGCTTTTTGAATTGGTAATGATCGGCCAGACTTCCGAAACCGCCTCAACCTCAAATGGTGCCGACGAGCAGACCGCACAAACCGCGCAAGCGTTCGAAGGCGACAAAGTATCCCCGGATCTGCGCGAGATGATGAAAAAGTCTGCTGGTGACCGCGTCAAAGTCATCCTGCAAGCAGAAGACATCAGCAGCGCCAAACTTCGAGACATATTTCAACGCTATGGTGTCGCAGTCAACGAACAGTTTTCACAACTTGGCACCCTTGCCGTGGAATTGCCTCTGAACGCAGTTCAGGAATTGGCAGACAGCAGCACCACCTCTTACATTTCGCTGGACCGTGAAGTTCGCATGTTGCATGACGACGACGACGGCGGCGCCGTGGGGCACCTCGAGAGCACGACCGGGGCAGTCGCGATGCGCGCTCAGTCTGGGAACAGCGCGATTGAAGGCGAGAAGATCGGTGTAGCCGTGATCGATTCCGGGCTCTTCCGCGAACACGATGCTATGGACAAGGTTCTCTTCGAGAAAGATTTTACGAATGACGGAAAGGGAACCATTGACAAGTACGGCCATGGCACCCACGTCACGGGAATCATCGCTACCAGCGACTCCGAGTTTCAACAGTTCACCGGCATCGCG
>Ga0136617_10003252_pt1 | contig 14523 bp, 12 predicted proteins | sample AntDrymUQ3222106_2_FD_129672 | JGI IMG/M metagenome (GOLD analysis project Ga0136617, IMG submission 129672) | Polar desert sand microbial communities from Dry Valleys, Antarctica - metaG UQ322 (21.06) | ecosystem: Environmental > Terrestrial > Soil > Desert | place: Antarctica: Dry Valley... | reverse complement strand
CCGGCGCGGGTCAGCGGACCGTCCGTCTCGTCACCCAGCGCCTGGCGGATCCGCTGCACCGTGTCGGTGCCGACGTTGGCGTACACCAGGTGGCCTCCGGCGAACCGCTCCAACTCGTCGATCACCGTTCGACGGTCATAACGACCGATCAGCAGCACCACGGTGACTGTGCCGGGTTGCACCGCTCCGCGGAACCAGTCGACCCATTCGTCGGGGATCCCGATGTCGATCACTTTGGCCGTCACCGCGCCGGCGCCGGCGCCGATCGCCGCTCCGGCCACCCAGCCGACCGGGCCGCCGAGCAGCAAACCGAACAACCCGGCCCACATACCCCCGGAGAGGGCGCTGCGCCCGGGTTGTGGATCGACCGTCTCGCGCACCGTCGCTCGGCCGTTGGCGTCCTTGGCGATCATCACCGCGTCACGGAGCTCCACGTGGTGCTTGGCCACCAAGCGGTACGAGGCCGTCAGGAACTCCTGGGCCCGGAAGGAGTCCCCGAAAGAGATGCCGACGATGAGATCGTCGTCGCGGGCGTTGTTGTCGCCCGCCGGCAGGTCAGTCATGTGGGAACACTGACACAGTCGCGAGCGAGCGGCCAGCGAGCGAGTGGAAACGCGCGGCGCAGGCAGTTCATAGCGTGGCCGGGGAACGCCGTCGCGGTACCCGTTCGATCCATGGCCGACTCGCTGCCGCCGCCGGAGCTGTCCCACACCGAGCTCCTGCCCCTCGGGCCCGATGCCACCGAGTACCGCCTGGTCAGCACGGACGGGGTGTCGACGGTCGACACCACGCTGGGCTCGTTCCTCGAGGTCAGCGCCGACGCCATCACCCGGCTCACCGCTGAGGCCATGCACGACGTCGCCCATTATCTGCGCACCGACCACCTGGCCCAGTTGGCCCGGATCCTCGACGACCCCGAAGCGTCCGCCAACGACCGTTTCGTCGCCCTCGACCTGCTCAAGAACGCTTCCATCGCCGCCGGCGGCGTACTGCCGATGTGCCAGGACACCGGCACCGCCATCATCAAGGCCAAGAAGGGTGAGCCGGGCGCCCGCCGTGCATGTGGAGCACATGAATCTATGCTCAACACATGACCATGCTGCAGATCCGCAATGTGCCCGACGGCATCCACCGCCAGCTCAAGTCACGCGCCGCACTCGCCGGGACGTCACTGTCCGAGTACGCACTCGCTGAACTCACCCGATCGTTGGAGCGTCCGACTCGCGCCGAACTGCTCATGCGCATCGAACGACGCGGCCGAACCGTCGGCGCGGAACCGGCCGCCGAAGCGGTGCGCGCCGAACGCGATGCCCGATGATCGTGGTCGACGCGTCGGCGCTGGTCGAACTGTTGCTCGGCTTACCGGGCGCGGCCGCGGTCGCCAGGCGCATTGCGCTGGATCGCGAGACGCTCCACGGCCCGCACCTGCTGACGGCCGAGGTGGCCCAGGTGGTTCGGCGGTACGAGCGCAACGGGAACATCGATGCGGCACGCGGCGCCGCGGCGCTCGAGGACGCCGCCGATCTCGACGTCAATCTCTACGACCACATCCCGCTGCTGGCCCGGGTGTGGGAGATTCGGCACAACGTGTCGGCGTACGACGCGCTCTACCTCGCCCTCGCCGAAGCCCTGGACGCGCCCCTGCTCACCACCGATCGGCGCCTGCTCGCGGCCCCCGCGCACCACGCCGCGATCGAGTTGGTCGCGGCCCCGTGAGGTCGGTCCATGGCGCAGGGCACGACCGAACCTCAAAGTCGCGGATCGGCCCACGCCGGCTCGGGAGTCCACGTGGCCCACGCCGAATCCCACCACGGCCGCCCGCCCTCCAGCTCGACGGTGAGCCGAACCCCGAGTTCGACGATCCACGCCGCCAGCGACGCCGTGTAGCGACCCTCCCGGACTCGGTCGGGCAGCACATCGAGATCCTTGAGCTCCCACGTACGGTCGGGCGCCACCACGATGTCGAGTTCGAGGTCCTGGGTGTCGTAGCCGATAGCTGTCCGCCGGAACGCCGTCTGTAGGTTGATGTACCAGCACGAGAACCGGCGCTCGGGTCCGTCCCAGAAGTGCCACACCGCATGGTGCTCACCTGGACGCTGCACCATCAGACAGCCGTGGCCGGCCCACCCGACCCGATCACGCCACGGGTGGCATTGGTCGGGGGTCGGCCAACGACCATCGGGAAAGCCGAACTCGGCCCCCGGGGCGATGTAGGTGACCAAGTGCTCGTCGGTGTCCTCCACGACGTAAACCGGAACTTGCATCCAGGTGTCGCCGAGCCAGTCGGGCTGCTCACCAGTGCGAGGAATCGGATCGAGGCCGAGGACCTCGTTGCGCACGATCACCTCGCCAGGCGACCAAGGTGCGCTCAAGCTCTCCCCCGGGCCCGGCCGGCCCGGTTTTCGATCACCGGCTCCTTGCTGGCGGTCGCCCACCGGCCGCACTGGCATACACCAGGCCTACGGCCAACTCGTCGCGTCGGCGGCGAAGGCGTCGCCGGTCTGCACCGGGACGACGCAGAACTGGAGACCGGCCGGATCGCGCATCACCGTGAAGTGTTCCAGCTCGGTGTGGACCGTGGCGCCGAGGGCCTGCAGGCGGGCGATCTCGGCGCCGACGTCGTCGGTCTCGACGTCGAGATGCAGGCGAGCCGGTGTGCCCGGGCCGGTGCGCTGGACTTCGAGATTGAGCGGGCCGATGCGGCCGAGTGACGAATAGTCGGCATCGGCGTCCGGGTCGGTCGGCGGGCGCCCGACCACTCCTGACCAGAACCGTTCGGCCCCGTCGTGGTCCTCGGCCGGCACGTCGATCAGCACCACGCCGATCCGACTTCGATGCATCGCGTGACCTTACCCGCCGCCTGGATCGGACTCGACAACCCGTCCGGCATGCCTGCCGACCACCACCCCGACATCGGCGCCTGCCCGGCGTCCTGACCCGGCCGACGCCCCACACCGAAATCAGAGTCAGGCCAGGGCGACCACGTCGAGCCAGGTGGCGTTGAAGTAGTCGACATCGCCGTCAGGCATCAGCAGCACCTTGGTGGGCGCCAGTTGCTCGACGAACTCGGTGTCGTGGCTCACGAAGATGATCGCGCCGGGCCAGGCGGTGAGCGCCTCGGCCACGGCCGACCGACTGGCCGGGTCGAGGTTGTTGGTCGGCTCGTCGAGGAGCAGCAGGTTGTTGCGCCCCACCATCAACATGGCCAGGGCCAGCTTGGTCTTCTCGCCGCCTGACAACGTGCCGGCGTCCTGGAACACCTTGGCGCCGGACAACCCGAACATCCCGAGCAGTCCACGCAACTCGGTCTCGGTGAGGTGGACGCCCTGGGGCACCTCGGTCCTGATGTTCTCGAGCAACGACTCGTGCACCCGCAGGTTGTCGTGCTCCTGGGCGTAATGGCCGGCCACCACCTGGTGGCCGAACGCGAACGTGCCCAGATCGGCCGTGGTCTCCCCGGCGAGGATCCGCAGCAAGGTGGTCTTGCCGGCCCCGTTGAGCCCGAGCACCAGCAGGCGCTCGCCGCGACCGAGATCGAACGTGACGTCGGCGAAGATGTCCGGCCCGCCGTAGCTCTTGGCCAACCCCACTGTCTCGATCACGGTGCGCCCGGCCGGCGGCGGGTCGGGGAACCGCACCCGCAGCGCCTTGCCCGCCCGCGGCGCGTCGACCCGTTCCGCTTCGAGGCGGGCAATGCGCTTTTCCATGTTGTGGGCCATCGCCGCCTTGGTGGCCTTGGCGCCGAAACGATCGACGACCGTCTGCATCTTGGCGATCTGCTTGGCCTGGCGGGCCGCCACCTTGGTCTGGCGGATCTCGTCGTCGGCCCGCGCCCTGACGTACTGCGAATACGTCCCGCGATACTCCACGATGTGCCCCGAGCCCTCCTCGGTCGGGCGGTCGAGGTGCAGCACCCTGGTGATGGCTTCGTCGAGCAGGTCGAGGTCGTGACTGATCACCAGCAAAGCCCCGCGGTACTGGCGCAGGAAGCCGAGCAGCCACTCCTTGGCGTCGACGTCCAGGTGGTTGGTCGGCTCGTCGAGGCACAGCACGTCGCTGCCGGCGAACAGGATCCGCGACAGCTCGACGCGCCGGCGTTCGCCACCCGACAGCACCCCGATCGGCCCGTCCAGGCGAGCAGCATCGAGGCCCAGGCCGGCTCCGATGGCCCTGGCCTCGCTCTCGGCGGCGTAGCCCCCGGTGGCCCGGAACATCTCTTCAGCCCGCGAGTAACGGGTTACGGAGCGCTCGTCGGCGTGCTCCTCCATGGCGATGCGCAGCTTTTCGATCCGCTCGATCTCGGCGTCGATGCCCCGGCCGGACAGGATGTGCGACACGGCGGTGCGGGCGTCGGCATCGGGGCCCATGCGGGGATCCTGGGGCAGGTACCCGAGCCCACCCTTGCGCACCACCCGCCCGTCGAACGGCTCGGCCTGCCCGCCGAGCACCCGGAACAGGCTGGTCTTGCCGGCGCCGTTACGCCCGACCAGACCCACCTTGTCGCGGGGCATCACGGTGAAGTCGGTCGACTCGACGACGAGTCGGCCGCCGACCGAGACCGAGAGACCGTGGGCTTGCAGCACCGGACCAGCCTGGCTGGCCGAACCGACGCTTCCAACCGGGTGGTCAGCCCTCGGCGGGTGGTCCCGGCGGCGGCGGCACGGTCGGCGGCGGCACAGTGGGCGGCGGCTGGGTCGGCGGCGGCACAGTCGGCGGCGGCTGGGTCGGCGGCGGCTGGGTCGGCGGCGGCTGGGTCGGCGGCGGTTCGGTAGGCGGCGGCTGGGTCGCCGGGGGGTCGGTCACCGGCGCCCCGGTGGTCGGCGTCGGCGTCGGCGTGGTCGCCGGGGGCGCTGTCACGGGTGGCGAAGTGTTCTGACCGCCACCGTTGGATGCCTGGGTGGTCGGCGGTGGCGTGACCTGGCCCTCTACCGGCCCGGTGTTGGTAGTGCCCACCGAATCGTCGGTGAACGCGCTGGACAGGCAGGCACCGTCGTCGAAGCCGTCGAGTTCGGGGGCGTCACCAAGCTCGGCGGCCACCATGTCGGCGAAACGGGCGCGGCCGAGGTCAGTGAGGTGCAGGCCGTCGCCGCCCGTCAGCGCCGCATTCTCGGCGGTCTCACCGGCCCAGTCGATGACCCGCACGTTGTCGTGGTCCTTGGCGATGTCGTAGATGATGTCGTTGACGTCGGCCCGATTGGGCTGAAAGACGGTCACCGTCGACAACACCGTCGGGCGCCCGTCGATGCGGTCCACCTGATCGCGCAGCATCTCCTCGAACACGTCGGGATTGGCGCCGTAGTTGTTGCCGAGCATGATCACGACCACGTCGAAATTCTCGTCGAGCCGATCGTCGAGCACGTCGGCACCGAAGTCGATGAACCGCCCGGTCTCGGCGTCGACCTCCACGTCCCAGCCCTCAGGCGTGACCGTCTCGCACATCTCGCCGCCGTAGCGCGACGACGTCGACGCCATCAGCGAGTCGCCGATCATCAGCACCCGGGCCCCCTCCACCAGGTCGGCGAGCTGGGCGCCACCGGCGAAGGAGTCCGAGTCGGCGTCGGCGGCGAAGTCCAGCCAGTCCTCGCGAGCCGGATCGACGCTGGACTCGTCCGGGTCGGCTGCCGAGTCGTCGGTCGTCGAGGGCGAGTCATCGGATTCGGTGTCGTCGGCGCCCGCATCCCCGCTGGCGTCGGTCGTGGGCGTCATCGCCCGCGCGGCCTGGGCGGGGGCGAGGTCAGCGACAGCGAGGGCAGTACCGGAGAGGGCCAGTGGTCCGAGGGCCAGAACGAGAGGGGTGAATCGGCGGAGTTGGTTCATAACAGTCGTCCGGACGATACCGGTCACCGCTGCCGTGCCAGGTCAATCAGCCCACGACAACGGCACTGGCTGGAGGCGTTGGCGACCGGTCACCGCCGAGGAGTTCAGGTGTCGCGCCTGGTGAGCTCGTTGCGGATGTCGGTGAGCAGGTCGATCTCGGTGGGGCCGGCCGGCGTCTCGGCCTCCGGCGCGGCCGCATACTTGTTGTAGGCCTTGATGATGAGGAACAGGAAGAAGGCGACGGCGACGAAGCTGACGGCGGCGTCGACGATCAGGCCGATGGACACGTCCTTGTTCCCGCCGCCTGCGCCCTCACCAGGGGCCGGCGGATCGCCGAGGTTGAAGCCGATGTTGGTGTTGTTCGTGGCCCCGAACAGGGCGGCGATCAGCGGGTTGATCACCCCGTCGAGCACGGCGTCGACGATCTTCTGGAAGTACAGCGCCATGACCAACCCCACGGCAATGGTGATGACGTTGCCCCGGTTGATGAAGTCCTTGAACTCGCGCCACACGATGGGAACTCCTCCTGTGCCTGACGGCGGACGATCCGCAGATCACGAGCATTGAAACACACCCCTCGCGCTGGCGCGAGCATCCCCCTGTCCCGGGGCCCCACGTCGCGGCGTGCCGGCCGGGAAACGCCATGACTCCTTGTCGGCCGCGTCGGGCATAGAGGAGGCACCGAGCGCGCGGCCGGCAGCTGCGCAGCCAGTTCATGGCGTGGCCGGTTGACGCTGTTACGGCGGACGCTCGACCGCCGGGGATACCTCCATGGGAGCGGACACGGCGCCGCATCCGCCGACGGCCTCGACATCGGCGAACCGGTCGACGTTGCGCAGATCAGGGAACCGGGAGTACCAGATGCCGACGATCGCCAGCGTCAGTACGCCGCCAACTACCACGGCGGGACCAACGCCGACGAGGGTGCTGGTGACGCCACTCTCGAACGCGCCGACCTCGTTGGAGGCCCCCACGAACACGTTCTCCACCGCCGAGACGCGGCCCCGCATGTGGTCCGGTGTCGCGAGGGGGACGATGGTGGTGCGGATGAACACGCTCACGGCGTCGGCTCCGGCCAACACCATGAGGGCGACGAACGCGACCGGATAGCTGCGCGTGACGCCGAGCACGACCGTCGCCGCGCCGAAGATCGCCACGACAAGGAGCAGCACCCGGCCGATGCGCCGCCGCACCGGGCGAATCGACAGCAGTGCCGAGATCGCGACGGCACCGACGCCGGGCGCAGCCCGCAACCAGCCGTAACCGATGTTGCCGACGTGCAGACGATCCTCGGCGATGGCCGGCAGCAACGCCACCGCCCCGCCGAACAACACCGCGAACATGTCGAGGGCGATGGCGCCGAAGAGGATCGGGCGACCGCGTACGAACTGGAGCCCCTCCATGGCGTGGTGCCACGACGTGCGCAAGTGGCGTGGTGTGAGCACTTGACGCCGGCGGACCTTTACCGACAACACGGCCACGGCGGCGACCGTGAAACATGCCGCCGACGCCGCGTACGGCACGGCCGGATCGAGGTCGTACAGCAAACCACTGCTCGCCGGCCCGAGGATGAGGCCGACCTGCCACGTCGTGGCGTAGACCGCCATCACCCGGGGTAGCCCGCCGTCCGGCGCCACCAGCGGCGGGATGGAGCGCACGGCCGGCGACACGAATGCTCGCGCCGAGCCGAACAACACGGCGACGCCGACGATCGGCAGCGCGCTGGTCGGCGACGTCACGGCGTAGGCGAGGAACAGCACCGACGTGACGACTTCGACGGCGAAGCCGATGGCGCCGACTCGCCGACGATCGAAGCGGTCGGCGACCGAGCCGGTCACGGGCAGCAGCAACAGCGCCGGGAGGAACTCGGCCAGACCCAACAGCCCCAGGGCCAATTCGCTGTCGGTGATGTCGTACACCTGCTTGCCGAGGGCCGCCGCCTGCAGGAACATGCCGACCGCCGAGAGCGAGGCGGCGAGGAGATAGACGCTGACCGACGGATCCCTGATGACGTCGAGCGCCGACGGCCCGGCGGTGGGCGCACGATCCACGGCTGGCACGGGAAGCGAGGGTACGGCTGGCGACTACTGCTCGCGGTGATCCGGAGGCGATGATACACCTGTCTCCGATGCGAGCGAGCGAGCGCCAGCGAGCGAGCGGCCACCTACGGCCTGCGTGGCCGGGGAACGCAGTGATTGGGACGGCGGGCGCCGCCCACCCACCGGTAGCTTGCCGCGATGGCTGGATCACTCCTCGGGACTCGGGTGCTGCGCACCGAAGACCCCACCCTGCTCACCGGGCAGGCTCGCTATCTCGACGACCTCGAACTGCCAGGCGCGCTGCACGCCGTGTTCGCCCGCTCCGAGATCGCCCACGGCCGTCTCGTCACGGTGCACACCGACGAAGCAGCCACGGTGCCCGGCGTGGTCGCCGTGTTGACCGCGGCCGACCTGGGGATCGCCCCGCACCAGGGCTTCGTCGCCGTGCACCCGGATTTCGTCCGCCCGCCCCTCGCCGACGGCGTGGTGCGCTTCGTCGGCGAGGCGATCGCCATCGTCGTGGCCGAGACGGCGTCCGCCGCCGCCGACGGCGCCGCCGCGGTGTGGGCCGACTACGAGGCGCTGCCCGCGGTGATCGATCCCGAGCAGGCGTTCGGCGATGCCGGGATCATCTTCCCCGACCACGGCTCCAACCAGGCCCTGGTGGTCACCGACCCGGCACCACTCGACCTCGAGTCGATCAGCGATGTCGTGGTCCGCGGCCGCTACGTGAACCAGCGGGTGGCCGTGGTGCCCATCGAGCCCAACGGGTGCGCGGCCGTGCCCGGCGACGACGGTCGGTTGACGTTTTACGCGTCCACCCAGATGCCCCACGGGTTGCACGGTCAACTCGCCGAAGTGCTCGGCGTCGAGCCGTCGACGCTGCGGGTCATCGCCCCGCAGGTCGGCGGCGGATTCGGCGGCAAGGCGGGCGTGTGCGCCGAATACTCGGCCGTGGCCGGCGCGGCCCGACGGCTCGACCGCCCCGTCACCTGGTCCCCAGCGCGTTCGGACGACCTCGTGGCCCAGCCCCACAGCCGCGGTCAGATCCAGTACGCCGAGCTCGGCTGTCGACGCGACGGCACATTTACCGGGTTACGCGTGCGCCTGGTCGGCGATAGCGGCGCCTACCCGGGTGTCGGCGCCTACCTGCCGGCCGGCACCAAACGGATGTCGAACGGCACCTATCGTTTCCCCGCCATCCAGTTCGACGTGGTGGTGGCGGTCACCAATACCACCCCGATGGGGGCCTACCGGGGCGCCGGTCGCCCCGAGGCCACGGCCCTGCTGGAACGGCTCGTCGACCACGCGGCGCACGAACTCGGCATCGACCCGATCGAGTTACGCCGGCGCAACCTCATCGCCGACGACTCCTTCCCGTTCTCCACCCTCACCGGCCTCACCTACGACACCGGACGCTACGCCACACCGCTCGACGCCGCCGCCGAGGCGGTGGGCTACGACGAACTGCGTCGCCAGCAGGCCGACCGCCTCGCCAACGGGGCCCGGGTCACGTTGGGCATCGGGGTGGCCGCCTACGTCGAGATCACGGCCGGTGGGGGAGCCAGCGAGTTCGGCGCGGTGGAGGTCCACGAGGACGGGTCGGCCACGGTGCGCGCCGGCACATCGGCGCACGGCCAGGGTCACCAGACCGCCTTCGCCATGCTGGTCAACGATCAGACCGGAATCCCCATCGACCGGATCCGCCTCGTTGACGGGGACACCGACCTGGTTCCCCAGGGCGGCGGGACAGGTGGTTCACGTTCGCTACAACTCGGTGGTTCGGCGGTGCGCAACGCCACCGAGCGGATGGTGGAGACGGCCAAGCGACTCGCCGCCCACCTCCTCGAAGCCAGCCCCGAAGACATGGTGGTGGACACCGACCGCGGCACGGTCGGCGTCGCGGGCGTGCCGGCGTCGGCACTCACGTGGGCCGAGCTCGCCGGGCGGGTGGCCAAAGCTCCGGCCGAGGTGTTGGCCGACCAACCCGGTCCCCCCAACGCTGACGTGCCCCACCGGTTGGCCGCCGAAGGCGTTTTCGACCAGAGCGACGCCACGTTCCCGTTCGGGGCCCACATCGCCGTGGTCGAGGTCGACCTCGACACCGGCCGGGTCACCGTGCTGCGCCACGTCGCCGTCGACGACTGCGGCACCGTGCTCAACCCGCTGCTGGTCGAGGGTCAGCAACACGGGGGCGTCGCGTCGGGCATCGGCCAGGCGCTCTACGAAGAAGTGCGCTTTGATACCGACGGCAACCCGCTCACGTCCAACCTGGCCGACTACGGCATCGCCACTGCGGTCGAGTTGCCGATGTTCGAGGCCCATTCCACGGAGACGCCAACACCGTTGAACCCGCTCGGCGCCAAAGGCATCGGGGAGGCGTCCACCATCGGATCGACGCCCGCAGTGCAGAACGCGGTGATCGACGCCCTCGCCCACCTCGGCGTGCGCCACCTCGACATGCCCTGCACCGCCGAACGGGTCTGGCGGGCGGCGCGCGACGCCGCGGCCGGCAGGCCGCCCGACCCGTGGCGCGACCCGCCAAGCGTGTTCGCCGAATTGGCGGCCGGACACGCCGCCGACGAAGGTGGCCTCGGCGCGGCCGAGGGCATCTGACGGCGGTGCCGAGGGCCGGTCGTAAGCAGCCGAGCCGATAGGCGAGGCGACCGACATTACGGTCGCCGTGTCGGGACTGCGGAGCCGGCGGAGCAGGCCCGACAGAACCGTGCCGCCGCGAGCGGGCCAACCTTTCCGCTACAGCTCTAGTCGGGAACGGTCCCGGTGGCCGCCAGGTCGAGGGTGCCGTCGACCACGGCGCGGGCCACGTCGGCTAGCCGGGCACTGCGACTGCGGGCATAGCTGCGCAACCGGGCGAAGGCTTGGTCGAGTGGGAGGTGACCCTTGGCGGCGATCATCCCTTTGGCCTGCTCGATGACGACCCGACTGTCGAGGGCCCGAGACAGCTGGTTGGTGACCACCTGGGCCTCCAGCGCGGTGCGGTGCTGCAGGATGGCGATGGTGGCCACGTCAGCGAGCGCCTGAGCCACCACCGCGTCGCGGTCGGACAGCGGCCCGGGCTCGTCGTCGAAGAGGTTGAGGGCGCCGATCACCTGGCCGCGTAGGCGCAGTGGTACGGCGCTGGCGGCGAGGAAGCCCGCCTCGACAGCGATGGGGCTGAAGCTGGGCCACAGGTCGTTCGCCGATGAGAGGTCCTCGTTGGTCACTGGCTGGCCGGAGCGGTAGCAATCCAGGCAGGGACCTTCCTGAGATTGCAGCTCGAACAGCTCGACGGCGCGCATGGTCGTGCTCGACGACGCCAGGACGCTGAGGTCTCCCTTGGGCCCGGCCAGCATGATGCCGGCCGCGGTGATGTCGAGCACGTCGATGCAGCCGTCCGACAAGGTGGTGAGCACGTCGACGACGTCGAAATCATCCACGAGCGTGTCCGCCAGCTGCGCCATGGTCCGGGCCAGCACCAGCTCGCGAGTACTTTCGCTCGTCGGGAGTGCGGGCGGAGGATTCACCGTTGCGGTCATCGCCGCGAATACTACGAGGTGCCTCGACCGATCGGGCTCGGTTGGCGAGCCGGCACCGCCGCCATCGTCACGACCGACCCAGGACGCTGCCGGACGCAACGGGCGATAGAGTCGCCGGGGTGGCCGTTCGGCCGCTGTCGCCCAGGACCTCGGTGACGCACGTACAACGCTGCGGAGAGGGTGTGGGTGACAGTGACCTTCGGTCGTCGACGTACTGCCGTTCGATGCGGCCATGCGGCAACCCGGCCGACCGCGGTCGGCGGCAGGACAGTGGCGGACGCAACGGGAACGACTCCCTGATGGCGACCGAACGGTCCGGCCCGGCTCCCACTGTGCGTATCTCGGTCGAGAACGGTGCCTACGACACCCACCCCGCAATCACCGTGGTGGCCTTAGGCGGCGAGCACGACCTGGCGTCAGTCACCGACCTGTCCGAGGCGATGGCCAAGGCGGTCGCCATCGACCATGCGGACGTCGCCGTCGACCTCAGTGGGGTGCAGTACATGGGGGCGGCGACCCTTGGCGTCATCCTGCGGACGCGCCGGTGGTTACACAACGACGCCCGCCGATTGGTGGTGCGCTCGCCATCGCCGATCGCCCGCCGGTTGCTGGAGTTGTGCGAGCTGAACAGACTCGTCGAACGCGACGGGCGGCCCGTCGGGGACCACCGCCACGGCGGCAGTCCTCGAGAGTCGAACGGCCAGCCAGTGACCAATACGATCGCCGATCGATGAGGTCTTTGTTCACGCTCGCGCCGCCGGCCGGGCTGGGGCGACCGCCCGGCCGGCGAGCGCACGAGGTAGGGCGGCCGTCGAGCCCGCCTCAGCCGCGACGCATCGTCGACCGCACGGCCTACCTCGACGCCGCCTAGCGTCCGTCATCACCCAATCCGAAACCTAGGAGGACAGAACCCATGGACACCAAGAAGCCCACCCGGTCGACCAACGCCTCGACCGCATCATCCAACGCCGCGCCGGCCGGGAGCACGCAAGCGGCGGCCAAGAAGTCGGCCGCCAAGCCCGCCCGCAAGCAGTCGGGCGCCAAGAAGTCGGCCGCAGCCAAGCGGCCGGCCCCGCCACCCGCGGCCGAACCGCGGGACTTCTCGTTCGAGGTCGGCGCCGGTGGGGAAACCCATCAGACGGCTGACGGTGGACCGCGGCTGACCACGCAACAGGGGATCCCGGTGGCCGACGACCAGAACTCCCTGAAGATCGGCGAACGCGGCCCGACGGTCTTGGAGGACTTCCACTTCCGCGAGAAGATCTTCCACTTCGACCACGAGCGCATTCCCGAGCGAGTGGTGCACGCTCGCGGCTTCGGCGCCCATGGCTTCTTCGAACCCTACGAGTCGCTCGGTGAGCTGACCAGGGCCGACCTGTTCCAGCGGGCTGGTGAACGGACTCCGGTGTTCGTGCGCTTCTCGACGGTGGCCGGCAACAAGGGCTCGTTCGACCTGGCCCGGGACGTCCGCGGCTTCGCCGTGAAGTTCTACACCCAGGAAGGCAACTGGGATCTCATCGGCAACAACATCCCCGTGTTCTTCATTCAGGACGCCATCAAATTCCCCGACGTCGTGCACGCCGTCAAGGAGCAGCCCGATCGCGGCTTTCCTCAGGCGCAGTCGGCCCACGACAACTTCTGGGACTTCATCTCCCTGATGCCCGAAGCCACCCACATGGTCATGTGGACCATGTCGGACCGGGCGATCCCCCGGTCGTTCCGCTTCATGGAGGGATTCGGCGTGCACACGTTCCGGTTCGTCAACGACGCCGGTGAGTCGACGTTCGTCAAGTTCCACTGGAAGCCCAAGGCCGGTTTGCAATCAGTGGTGTGGAACGAGGCCGTCAAGATCAACGGGGCCGACCCCGACTTCCACCGCCGCGACCTGTGGGACGCCATCCAGACGGGTGATTTCCCGGAGTGGGAGCTGGGCGTGCAGGTGTTCGACGACGACTTCGCGGACCGTTTCGACTTCGATGTGCTCGACGCCACCAAGATCATCCCCGAAGAACTGGTGCCGGTCCGGCTGGTCGGTCGCATGGTCCTCGACCGGACCGTCGACAACTTCTTCGCCGAGACCGAACAGGTGGCCTTCTGCACGCAGAACGTGGTGCCCGGCATCGATTTCTCCAACGACCCGCTGCTGCAGGGACGTAACTTCTCCTACCTCGACACGCAGCTCAAGCGACTGGGCGGGCCCAATTTCACCCACATCCCGGTGAACGCGCCGAAGTGCCCCGTCGCCCATTTCCAGCAGGACGGCCACATGGCGATGACCAATCCGGTCGGGCGCATCAACTACGAGCCCAACTCGGCGACGGGCGACCAGCGCGGGCCCCGCGAAGACCCGGAGGGCGGCCACATCCCGTTCCCGGCCGTCGAGGAGGGACCCAAGGCGCGGGTGCGTTCGGTGGCGTTCGCCGACCACTTCAGCCAGGCCCGCCAGTTCCTCGTCAGCCAGACGCCCACCGAGCAGCAGCACATCGTCGGCGCGTTCGTGTTCGAGCTGTCCAAGGTGGAGAACCCGGCCATCCGGGCCCGCATGGTCGCCAACCTGCGCAACGTCGACGAGTCGTTCGCCGGCTTCATCGCCGACGGGCTGGGACTCGTCGACCTTCCGCCGGCGACGACACCAGCGCGGGCGCCGATCCCCGACCTGCCGGCGTCACCGCCGCTGAGCATCGTGAACAACGGCCCGACGTCGTTTGCCGGACGCAAGCTGGGAATTCTCGTCACCGACGGCACCGACGCCGATTTGCTCCTCGCCCTGCAGGTTGCCATGGAGGCCGAGGGGGCCAAGTTCGAGCTGATTGCCCCGAAGATCGGCGGCGTCACCCTGAGCGACGGCAGCCTGGTGCCGGCCGACCAGAACGTCGACGGCGGTCCGTCGGTGCTCTACGACGCCGTGGCTCTGCTCCCATCCACCGACGGCGCCGAGGCGCTGGCAGTGGACGCGGCGGCCAAAGACTTCGTCACCGACGCCCACGCCCATTGCAAGTTCATCGGCCACGACGAGTCGGCGGTCGAGTTGTTGCGAGCAGCCGGGGTCGCCGAGTTGACCGACGATGGCTATGTCGCGCTCGACGAGCAGGGACCAGAGGCGTTCGTCGGCGCTTGCCGTCAACTGCGGT
>Ga0136617_10003251_pt1 | contig 14524 bp, 15 predicted proteins | sample AntDrymUQ3222106_2_FD_129672 | JGI IMG/M metagenome (GOLD analysis project Ga0136617, IMG submission 129672) | Polar desert sand microbial communities from Dry Valleys, Antarctica - metaG UQ322 (21.06) | ecosystem: Environmental > Terrestrial > Soil > Desert | place: Antarctica: Dry Valley... | reverse complement strand
CCTGGCCCGCTCTTTCTGCAGGGCGATCACGGGCCGGTGGAGTTCCGCAAAATCATCCTGACGCCGGCGAAATGACATTCGTCGGGGGAGTCGCAACTTCCGAGCTGCAAGCCGCTAACCCGCAGCTCGTTTAAGCCGGGCGAGTTCGGCACGAGCGCGGTCGACTTCCGCGCGCAGCGATGGCTCGGACGCGGTACGCAGAGAGAAATACCGCTGGTAGGCGACGATCGCGCGGGCCTGTTCGCCGGCGATCGAAAGCGCTGGCGCGGCGCACCTTCCTGCGTATTATCTACGGCTTCACGACTTTGTTTTTTCCAGGAAAAGGTTTCGCACACGCCGTCAGCATGACTCCACCCGGTAGTAGACCAACCACTTCCCATAGCAGAACGGCGCTGCTCACGCTGGCCGCTCTGCTTCTGGGCCTCGCTGTCGGAATAACGGTCGCCGCATCCGGTTCTTCGGACGCGGCGCGCGTAGTCGGATGGCTGGAGCCGGTCGGGACTCTCTGGGTGAACGCGATCCGCATGACGGTGATTCCGCTCATCGTCGCTTCGCTGATCGTCGCAGTGACGAGCACGGGGCCGCGCACAGTGGGACGTCTTGGAACGCGCGCGCTCGTCATATTCTTTGTCCTTCTCGTCGCGGTCGCTGTCATTTCGGTGCTCACGGCGCCACCGCTCTTCAGCAGACTCGCCATAGACTCGGCCGCCGCGCAATCGGTTCGTGGAAGCGCGGCCGCAGTGCAGCGCCCCGAGCTGCCATCCTTCGCGAGTTGGCTGGTTAGTCTTGTGCCGATCAATCCCATCAAGGCGGCCGCGGACGGTGCGATACTGCCTCTCATTGTCTTCACGCTTGCGTTCAGTCTTGCGCTCGGCCGAGTCGCTGCGAGCGTGAGGGAGCCAGTGGTCGGATTCTTTGACGGTGTGGCGCAAGCCACGACCACGCTGGTCGGATGGATTCTCACACTCGCCCCGTATGGCGTCTTTGCTCTCGCACTTTCGCTGGCGACCAGACTGGGAGCGGGAGTCTTTGGAGCGGTGGGTTTTTATCTCGCCGCGCACTCCGGGATACTGATCGTGTCCACGCTGTTCCTGTATCCGTGCGTTGTGCTGCTCGGACGGGTTTCTCCGGGACGCTTCGCACGTGCCGCGCTTCCTGCGCAGGTCGTGGCGGTGAGCACGCGTTCCTCCATGGCCGCCCTCCCAACAATGCTCATCGCCGCTCAACGCGACCTCTCTCTACCGCAGGCGGTGACGAGCTTCGCGCTGCCTCTCGCCGTGTCGACCTTCCGGCTCAATCAGCCAGTATCGTGGGTGGTAGCGCCGCTGTTCATCGCGAAGCTGTATGGTGTCGAGCTGGATGGAACCCAGATAGTCACGATGGCTGTCACGGCGGTGCTCATGAGCTTTAGCGTCCCTGGAATTCCGAGTGGTGGCTTGTTCGTCGTCGCTCCCTTCTTCGCGACCCTCGGCCTTCCGCCAGAAAGTATCGGCGTGTTGATCGCGCTCGACGTTGTGCCGGATGTCTTCAAGACCCTGCTCAACGTCACAGGCCACCTGACGTCGGTGACTATTCTCGCGCGCGGCGAAAATGGTGTGGAGAACTGATCCCTGCGCGACGGCGCCGGCTGACTCACCCTATGGCGAAACAAGAATGTACCGGTCAGCTGATTTTCGGGTGATTGCTGAATCGTTCGCGCAATCGGTACTACTCATGCATACCATTTCGCACCAAATGAGGTATATTTGATGCATACGCTCAAAGGAGCTCGATGTGCGCACAACAATAAATCTGGACGACCGTTTGATAAGTGAAGCAAAGCGGCTCACTGGCATCCCGGAACGAACCGCGCTTATCCATGAGGGACTTCGCGCGCTGATTGAGCGGGAGAGTGCGCGGCGGCTGGCCAGGTTGGGGGGAAGTGAACCTCAGCTCGCGCCTGTGTCGCGAAGGCGCGTGGCTGAGGGATGATTCTGGTCGACACGTCCGTCTGGGTGGATTACCTGCGCGCCGGCGAGCCGCGGCTCAGCAGCGCGCTGAACGCCGGGTCCGTATGCGTCCACCCCTTTGTGCTGGGAGAGCTGGCGTGCGGGAATCTGCGAAACCGGCGCAGTGTGATGAGCCTGCTTGGCGAACTGCCGAGCGTACCCGTCGCGACCGAGACCGAGGCGCTGGGGTTTATCGAAAACCGGGCTCTCGTGGGACGAGGCATCGGCTACATCGACGTTCACCTGCTTGCTTCGGCGGCACTGTCGGCAACGGCGCGGCTCTGGACCGGCGATCGGCGCCTTGCAGCGGTCGCCGCCGAGCTGAATCTCCTTTTCTCGCCGACTCGACCATGAACGAACCCCGGACGCGCGCAGACCATGTCGACCGCTGGCTCTCAGTGGCCGCCGGTGTCGCTGCTCTCTTCGCCGTAGGTGTTTCCCTTTACCAGGCAGGTCTCGCACGCCAACAACTCCGCGCCTCGGCGTGGCCGCACCTTGCGCAGTCGAACAGCTACGTGCCCGAGCAGCCGTACACTCGCCAAGTGGAGAACCAGGGCGTCGGGCCAGCGCGGGTGCGTGCTTTTCGAGTACTCGTGGACGGTCGCCCAGTGCAAACGTGGGGAGCGGTGGTGCGCAGCCTGACTGGGGCTCCGGATTCCGGGGTGGTGTATTCATCACTCTCACGAGGGAACGTGCTTCCGCCCGGTACGGGCGTCACGCTCCTTCGACTGCCTCCCGGTGCACAGGCTGGGCTATTCTGGGCCGCGGCACAAACGCGCCTCGAAACGGTTATTTGCTATTGCTCCATATACGATGAATGCTGGGAAGCCGACAGCCGGAAGGAGGAGCCCGCGCCGGTTCGGGCCTGTGCGATCGATGCGGGGACCGCCTTTCGCCAGTAGACTGTGCAGCGGTCAGCGCACGTTGAACCATCGGGCCGTCTGCGAAAGCGCAATGCGCGTAATCACCTGAATCCCCGTGGTGAACTTCTCTGGAATCACATTTCATCTCACCGCCGCAGGATCTTCTTACGTGACGACACGGCTTGCCAGGTGCGGATTGCGGACGGTCAGTAATATTACGAGTCGCACTTTCGCCCAGTGATGCGGCAGGTTACCAACTATCCGAGAGCGGCGATGTACATAGACGGAAACTCATGCGTGTATCAGTCGCCTCGGTTAGTTCGTGGACGAGCGATCGTTGCGGTCCTCCTCTTCGCACTCGCATGTAGCCCATCCGAGGAAGTCGCACGTGGCGTGTCGCCGGACACGAATGCTCAGGCAGTTACAGCCCGTGCAACTGATGTTTCGTCGGCGCTCGCAACCGAGTGCTACCTTGACGGCCAGTCCGTTCTGGCGCGGCGGCCGAATAGTCTGGCTCCGGGACCCGCCGACCTCCGCGGCTGGGTCGAGCTCGAAGGGCTCGGTGTCGCCGACAGCGGACCGGCCCGCATCATTGACTCGGACGGCGCAGCGCTTGGCGCGGGCTGGCGGCGGGGCGACAGGGACTCGATTCTGGTAGAGGCGTTCGACGACTTCATGCGCGTTGAACTGCGGCTTTTGCTGAGCGAAAGGGGAGCGACCGGATCAGCGCTCGCCACATCGGACGCTGCGTTCGAGAGCGACTCCGCGGGCAACGCGCAGGACTTTCGCCGGAGCTGGCGGGTGGCCGCCCGGCGCGCGCCGTGTGACAGCTTGCCGTGATTGGCATCGACCAATTGCCCCTCGGACGTACGCCAGGTCCGGATTCACACACGCCGGCGAACCTGTTGCGGTTATCCGATCTGTCAACAACGACGAATGCGGTGGGTGAGCCAGCTCGCTAACGAACGTAGCACATGAATAAATGAAATCCGGCCATCGTGACTGCGCTCCTGGCGCTTGTTGTCGCAGCTCTCTTGAGCCTTTTTGTAGTGTCGTCCCTGCAAGCCAAAAGCACTGGGTGGGCGGTACTCCTTAGCATATGGCTGCTGATCCCCTATGTTGCCCTGGTAGTGATTCTCGAAACCCGCGCGCCTCGAGTAACCGAGATCGCCAATGTTACTACTGCTCTTCTGGTGGTCGCCGGCGGGTTGCTGTTTTTGGTCAAAACAGTTTTCGTGGACCCGGATCCCCAGGGAGGTATCGGGGTCCTGTTTACGCCCGTATATCAGGGCATCGCGCTGATTGTCCTCCTGCCGCTCACACGGTGGCTCTTCGGCAGGAACGCGCGCGCACAGGGGAGCGATACTGTCTTGAAGGGAGACCAGTGAACGGACATCCCGTGCTCACTGTCGCGTCGGGCGCGATGAGCGGCAGCAGGGGCGCGTGACGGCGCTCGACGTAACGACGGAGCGGGCGCGCCACGTTCGGTTCGTCCGGCGCGCGGCCGCTGCGCCCTGATCGGACGAAACGTTCGACCGCTTACTTTGTCAGACGAGTAACTGCGAAGCGCGATCCCTCTTCGACAGGTAGCGCATCCGGTCGACCTCGTACTCCGAGAGACGTTCCATTGCAGCACCAGGTCCGAGTATGTGTCCCACCAGCTCTCCCACCGCGCGACAGGAGAGTCCGACCATCACAGCTGGCAAGACACCCGGAAGCAGCTGCTTCTGACGTCCGGCGACCCGGATGTCGGCGAGGACAGTAAGAACGCGCCTGAACGGAATCAGGGGCGTCGTGAGAATCGCCAGTATTCGTCGTGCAAGCGGCCACTGCTGAGCGCGCATTGCCCCGAACAACCTCCCCACGTACAGGTGCTCCAGAATGAACGCAGATGGGAGAGTGATATTCAGATGAAAGGTCCGCGCGCGGGGCTCGAGAGACAGCCGGTGTCCCTGCGCGTGCAGCTCCCAGTGCAGAAAGCTTTCGGCTTCGAGCATCGCGCCGAGCCGATCGCCATATCCAAGCAACGCCGCGCGCTTGTAGCTGCTGTTGTGTCCCGGCAAGTGATGCACTTCACGCATGGCTGGCCTGGATGACGGCGCAGCCCACGCGCCATAATTCAGGAACAGGTTCGCCCAACTCGTGAACCCATCCGGGTTCGCGTTGTCGATCACGGGACCCACGACAGTCCACGGCCCCTTGTGAGCCTCAATGAGTGCCGCCGCCCAGCCGGCATCGGGAAAGCAGTGGTCTTCGGCGAAGACTACTACCGGCGCGAGCGCAGCACGAATACCTGTTGCGCGCGACTCAGCCGCTGACTGCTCGCGCTGGCTGGCTACAACACGACTGGCAGGAAATACAGCCATCGCCGCTTGCTGCAGAGATGCCGCCGTCACGGCGGGAGCAACAATCACCAGCTCCATTTGTCCGCAGGCGGTCTGAGCTTTCAGGTGTTCAACGGTCTTCCTGATCAACTCGAACCGGTCGTGGGTTACAAGTATCACCGAGAGCTCGGGAGTTTTGGCTTTGGTCACTGTAGGGTGGGCTGTAGTCGTGTCATGTCACTGGAATGGCAAGGCCTTCCGTCATACCCGCGTGGCTCGCCCCGTTCATGCGCGCGCCGGCGGTGATACCCATGAGATTGAGGAATGTGGGAGCGAGATCGAGAAGCGGAATCTCTCCAAGCGCTCCGCGTCCACAAATGCCGGGACCGGCCGCCGCGACAAATCCATGCAGCGAATGATCGCTGCCACGGAAGAACTCGGGCCTCCCCTGAGTAAGCTCCGCTTTCGGATGCTGTAGCCGCTCGATGAAGCGATCGCAACTTTCCCATTCCACCAGCATGTCGGGAAGCGATGCCGGTGTGCCACCTCGGAACCACTCGGCCGAGCGAACTACCCTCCTGACGGGGCAGCGTCCTGTGATCGGATCGATGAGCAGGCGCAGGTCGCTCTCCAGCCGCGCGAGCACCGACTGATACTCAGCTCCGGGCTCGACCGTGCCCAGGGGATCGCGGCCACGAAGGTTCACACGGATATGACTGGTGTAAGTGGACGGTAGCGCAAATGCCGTGGTGCGCGACCAGTCAGTGCCATGCCGAAACTGGTTTGCGACAATTCGCTCACGCATCGCCCGGGGAAAGTGCCGGCTCACGGCCACGCGCGACCGTTCCGGAACCATTTGCCGCAATCTGTCCAACAGGCTCGACGGGCGCTCCGCTGGATGTGGCGTGGTCTGATAGCCGAGCTGCCTGCAGAATGATTCGCTCAGGCCGTGCATCGGATACTGATCGCGCAGGCCAACGGAAGACACGAGCACAATGTTCGCGTCCTGAGGCAACAGCGGCAACAGTTCGGCAAGCTGGCGATCGATCGCGCCGTAGATGTCGCGGATTGCGTGCGCCATGTCGGTGCCGGCGTCAGCACGCGGGGTGCGCGCCGCCTCCGGCCTGTATTGCCAGAACTGATGCCCGCCGGTGTGTGACTCCGCGAATACCATCACGGCCAGGTCGAATCGCGCTTTCGTCAACAGATGCCTGCATAGCGCGCCCTTTTCGCCCACCCGGGCGAGCAGGCGGCGATAGATGCGCCGGTCGTCTTGTACGCTTCCGGTGAGATTCTCGTTGATTCGCGTGTCGGCGGCGAACACGCGGCGAAGCTCGCCCAGGATGCCGGCGGGTAAAGCGGACGGAGGAGCAAGCGGATTGTGGACGGCCCAGTTTGCTAGCTGCACGCCAGCGATTCCTGGTATCGTGTAACCGTCGGGTACGTCAACCACGACGACGGACCTGTTTTCTTTCGCCAGCTGTGACCAGAACGGAGTCACATCAGCATCGCTACCGGTCATGTTGCGGATATCGTACGTACCCGGCTTCAACTGGCGGAAATAGTAGTACTCGTGCTGCGCCCGGGAGCAGCCACTGAACAACGACACCCAGAGACCGTGCTCGCTGATCATTTCCGGGCCGCTCGTGATTCCCCAACAGCCACGCCGCATGATGCTCTCGATGGCTGGCAGGTGGCCATCGCGCGTCCAGCGCTGGAGCAGCTCCGGGTCCGCGGCGTCGATACCCAGGATCACAAGCGGCGGCGCTCGGTCAGGCTGCGCCATTCACTCTCACTTCTCCGGCGGTGATAGCGCGCTGATATAGCTTGATACACTGGTCGGTGAACCCGGACTCGCTGAAGCGAAGCAAGGCATCGTGCCGTGCAGCCGCACCCATACGCTCGGCGACGGCCCGGTCCCGCAACAGCTTCAGCAAGGCCTCCGCGAGCGATACGGCGTCACCCTGAGGCACCAGGTAGCCGGTAATTCCGTCCTGGATGATTTCGCTGAGTCCTCCCCCAGCGGTCCCCACTACGGCCCTTCCACGCATCATCGCCTCGACCGCCACAATTCCGAACGGCTCGGCCCAAAGCGATGGAACAGCTTGAACCCATGCTGGCTCGCATTTGAACTCCAACGCCTCGCGAGTGAGGTGTCCTGTGATTTCCACATGCGATGCGATGCCGAGCTTCCTTGCGAGCAGCTGAACGCCTTCCCGTTCCGGTCCATCCCCCGCAATAACCAGCCGGGCTTCCGGAAGCTCGCGTGAAACGATGGCGAAGGCATGCAGCAGGATATCGACGCCCTTTTCGCGAACGAGGCGCCCTGCGAAAGATACGGTAGGTGGAGGCGAGAGCGGCGGGCGAGCAGCCCGGACCCCGGTACCGTGCCACACCACGCAAGCCACATCGATGCCGTCCGCGGCAAGGAAACGCCGTGTGGATTCACTGTTCGCCACTATCAACCGGAATACGCCTCGCCAGCGCCGCCAGAGCTTCATTTGAAGCATCAGCGGTGCCCAATCCTGCAGTGGCAAGCATCCGTTGCTGAGGCATGGATTGCCGTAAGGCACCCGGCACTCGCTTCCGTCAGGAAGCATCTTGGTTCCCAATGGGCACACCGGCCGATACCAGGCTACGTAGTAGACGCTGGGCACCAGGCGCAGGAGCGGAAGTATCAGTGGCGAAAGTTGTGTTAGAAACAGCTTCACATGCACGACGTCGGGCTTGAATTCGGCGAGCACTCGTCTGAGGCCGCGGTAGGCCGATGGATTCGCGGTCTGCACTATCGTTCGAAATGACGACAGTGTGCCGAAGCACTCGTAATCAGCCTGTCCCCTGGGCCCGGCTCCTGTTCGAGCAGAGCTGCTGAAAAACCGTGCGTCGTGTCCACGCCGCCGTAGCTCGTCACGCAAGCCAAGCAGCTGGACTTCGGCGCCGCCCGCTGGTGTGCCATAGTCACTCACCAGAAGGATCTTCATTTTACTTCGTCCCGCTTTGCCGCATCGTGCGCCATGTGCCGCCCCGATCGGAGTCGCACTCTCGACTGGAACGAGCCCAATCGCCTGAACGCCTCCCAGTAGTAGCCGGCAGCGTTGGCCACCTGCGTCAGCGCAACCGCGGTCGCGATGGCAAGCGGAGAATTTGTCCCACGCTCACGAGCCGGAACGACAAATGGATAGCGGAGCATGTCCACATAGAACGACAGAGGCTCGACCTTGACTCCAGAGCGTTTTCCAGATTCAGAGTGCGCTCCGCGCAGCTGGTGGAATCGGTGCGCGCCACGGCCATAGGCAAAGTGCTGGCGCCAGAAGGAGCGCATGGTGAGCTGGTGCGCATGTTCGACGACTGCCTCAGGCGCGTATGCCAGCTGAAATCCCATCCGGTGCCAGCGTTCGCATAGCTCGCGATCCTCCGCGGCGGCGGATGGGAATGCCGTGTCGAACCCACCGATCTGCAGGAACAGCTCCCGCGGAATCGCCAGATTGTTGGACGTGAGGAAGCGCACGCCGCCCGTCCGGGAATTGGGTGAGTTGAAGTATTCGTACAGATAGGTGATGAGAACCTGACTCGCGATAGCGTATCGGTTGTGGCTCAAGGCGCATGTGGTGAGACCGCCAATCGCCTGCTCCGGCGAAGCCACGTACCTGGCCGCGAGCGCCGAAATCCAGCCAGCTGCAGGCACGCAATCGTCATCGGTAAACGCGAGCAGAGCCCCGGTTGCGCGCTCCGCTCCGGTATTGCGGGCTCGCGCGGGACCGGCGTGCCGCTGTGCAATGACCGTGACATCGAGCCGGCCACGAAAGGGCGCAACGACCTCCTCAGGCCACGTCGGGCTTCCGTCGTCCACCACGATTACCTCGAAGCTGTCGGACGGGTAGTCCTGCGCAGCCAGCGCGGCCAGGCAGTTGGCCAGTGGTTTGGATCGCCCCAGTGTGGGGATGATGACCGAACAGAACGGAAGCTGTGGCTGCATCATGCGCCGGTCGCGCTTCCGCGAGGCGCGAGCGCTCGCACCACCATTGCGCGGGCAACAGCGATTTCAGAACCGCTGAACTCACCCAGCAGATGCAGCGTCGCCACTGACAGGATCGCCAGGGCGGGAAGCTTTATGAACAGGAGCAAACCGGGAGCCGGCAGGAACGTGGCGAGCGCGAACACGCCGCCGGTCACCGCCACGCATCGCAACAGATTCGGCAATGGTGGAGCTACGCGCCAGGTGCTGTAAATGGCCGTCAGTGCGGCGACCGCGCCTGTAGCTGCTACACTTGCGGTGACGATCGCCGCGCCCATAGCCCCGAAGTGAGGAATGACGAGCAGATGTCCCACAGTCGCCGAGATGAGGAGTCCGCCCGCCAGCAGAGCCGCCGAGCGCGCGCGGTTTATCGCGGTCAACACGACGGTGGAAATTGAAACCATGACCAGTGACAGCGCAGCAAAGGTGAGCACGGCTAGAATTCCCTTGGCTGGCGCGTACTGCGGACCGAATACGAACAGCACGATTCCTGCGGCCGATCCTGCCACTAGTCCGCCGAAGGGCAGCATGCGAAGTCCGAGATGCAATGCGTCGAGGGCGAGACAACGGGCGACGGCGTCATTGCCTGCTCGCAGCGCCCGAGTGAGCGCGGAGAGAAGTACGGGAGAGAACGACAGCGTGAAGATGCCCGGAAGCAATGCGAGGCTCTGAGCCGCCGCATACACTCCCGCGTCCGCGGCGGTGGAACCCAGCCCCTTGAGTACCAGGAGATCGAGTCTGTCGAACATTCGCATGCAGAGGCCGAAGACCACCAGGGGCGCGGCGACAAGCAGGACGCGTCGAATGGGAAGGCTGGAGCGTCCAAACACCGTCGGTTGTACATGAAGACGGCCGACAATCAGCTCGATGAGCGATGCGCATACGCAATTCCAAAAATTGGAATCTCGATTGCGAACAGGCGCAGACTGCCGGCCAACGCCGGTTCGTGCAGTAGTGCTGAAATGGATCCGGCGAGCGCCCAGACCGTAGCCATAGCGACGCCCGCGACAGCCAGATGCAATCTCAGCACTGTGGTCCCCGCCGGTTGCCAGTCCGCGGACTCCCGACAAGCCTCACCGTCGCCCGGGAAAACAACGACACGATGCTCCATTCCACCCATGCAATGATTGTCGCTGCCATCGTGAATAGCCGGAACTCCGTTGGGCCAAGCCGACGCGTAGGAAAGCGACGGTCAGCAAGCCGGTCGGCAGCATCAGGAGTTCCGCTATAAAGATGCGGAAACTTCCGCCGAGCCCGTATTTTTCGCCAGCTGGGCTCACTCCTGCGCGCTCGGCCGGCGGCGAGCCTGCCTTAACTGGCGACTGACACGAGGCGCCAGGCTACCACTCTCCAAGTCGCGTATTACAATGCCCCGCCCGCATCTCGCGGACTCTTCAGCCGCGATTACTACAGCCAGGCTCGGGTAACCGTCTTCGATGTCGGGAACCGCGGGTTTCCTGGCCAATACCGCGGTCACGAAGTGCGTCAGCGCCGAGCGAAACGAAGGTTCGTACCCGGACGCACGCATTTTTCGCAGAAAGAACGGAATGTTATCGAGCGTTCCAACTTCATCGCGAAGTCGCCCGAGCATGCCTGTATGCCTGCTGGGCCCCGCTATCTCAACGTGGGTTGAGCGAAACCTGTCAAAAGTCATCCGTCCTCGTGAACCGTGGACGTCGAAGCTATCTTGTTCGACCGCATTAAAGCAAAAGAAGGACTGAACCGGGAAGTCTGTCCCCAACAACAGACTCATTTGCGCCGTGTCAGCGTCGCTGTGACGGGACTGCAGCATTGCCCTCACTTCGGTGATTTCCTTTGCGAACATGAATCGCAGCATGTCGACGTGATGTGATGCGAGGTCCAACAGCACCCCTCCACCCGACTCACGACTTCGCTTCCACATTGGAATCTCACCGGAGCCAGTCGTGAAAACGGAACTCGCCGCGACGACCTCCCCGATTCGTCCCGAAGCGAGGTGCCGGCGCGCGGCGGCGTGCAGCGGGTTGAAACGATAGTTGAAACCGACCATCCCCACTAACCCCGACCGGCGATGCGCGCGGACTAGCCGGCGGCCATCTTCCAGGGTCGTGGCGATGGGCTTTTCGAGGTAGACGTGCTTTCCTCGTTCGAGCGCAGCCTCGGCGGCCGCGGCATGCATCGCGCTTGGACCGCAGATTACTACTGCATCGACGTCTGGAAGCTCGAGCAACTCGGCGTAGTCGTGGCAACCAGTCGAGCTCGGGACTCGAAAGAGTGCCGCGTCAAGCCGATGGGAATCCGGCTCAGCGAGCGCAACCACGCGCACACCAGGCAATCCCGCGAGAATTTCAAGATGCACCGCCTGAGCGATCCGCCCGCAACCAATGATCCCGATGCGACATATACCCGTGCGGCTACTTGTCACACCTCTCCTCGGATACCTGTCGGTGGTCATGCGAACGGGGACAACAAGACCAGCCCTCTGCAAGTTCTGGTACAGCCAGTGGGAGCAGTTTGATAGATGCTCAAATGCGCTGGATCGTCCAAGTTCCGCCCTCGAATAGCCCTTCCACCGGGTAAAAGGCAATCGGCAGTTAAAAACCCTCGGCGAGAGCGCCCCTGGAAACGCGAGAGCAGAGCAAGGCTTGGGTGCGCTATGTAGCGGTGGCGCTACATAGGACAGCAGGAAACTGTTTTTTTTGGGCAATCACCTTTGACGGTTGGCGACTGCTCAGAGCAGGAATGGCGACCCACGGGTGTAGCTTGCCACATGGCCCTCACCGCGACCATTCACAACTTCGACATCCAGCTGTCCGACGTGGACCGAGGTGTCTACGAGTCTGTCGCTCTCCGCGTCGCGAGACATCCATCGGAAACCGAGGAGTACCTTCTCACGCGAGTGATCGCGTACTGCCTCGAGTATGCCGAAGGCATCAGCTTCTCCAAGGGACTCGCCGAGCCTGACGAGCCGTCCATCGCCGTTCGCGACCTCACCGGAATACTCAAGGTGTGGATCGACATCGGGGCTCCGGACGCTCCGCGCCTGCACAAGGCGAGCAAGGCAGCCGGAAGGGTTGCCGTGTACACGCACAAGGACCCCGCGCAGATCGTGCGTCAGCTTGCCGGAGAGCGCATCCACCGCGCCGACGCCCTCGAGCTGTACGGCGTCGATCGTAACCTGCTTGCCGAGCTGACAGCGCGCCTCGACCGGCGGATGACGTTCGGTCTCTCGGTTAGTGATGGTCAGATCTACATCGACATCGGTGGCAAGACGCTAATCGGAGCAGCAACGCGATTCAGCCTCACCCACCGCGGCTAAATGTGTTGCACCGTTAGCCAAACCCCGATGCCTTCAACGGACGGCGGATCAGTGAACTTTCAATTGGCCGATTGGATCGCCGTGCTCGAGCGCACATCCACCCGCAGCGGGACGATGTAAGTGACTCACTATCGACCGTTGCAGTGGCCGACGGATCGACACGACGCTGTACGATCCGAGTGTAGTCCCGGATGAGACGGCAGTCTTTTTCGGCCTGGGCAGACCGAGTGTAGATGAATCGTGTCCCTATCGTGGCAATACGTGACACGCTCGGAGGCGGAGACCAGGTGCAGGCTTCCTATTGACGTCTGACTTCGGCCGCCGACACTCCTCCCGAAAAACCACTTCGCTTGTTAAAAGATAGTACTGCTATTATATAGCACACGTGCTCCACGCCCCTGTCCAATCCCGCGCCCGCGCCACTCTCGGCCGCGTTCTGGCCGCCACCGAAGAGTTGTTGCGCACACGCGCCTATGCGGATGTCAGTCTTTCTGCCATCGCGAGCGCTGCCGGTGTCACTACCGGCGCCATCTTCGCCCGATTCGCTGACAAGGACTCGCTGCTCCTCGCACTCGATGAGTGGCTCGCGACCGCGATTACCTTGGAAGCTGACAAGGTTCTCGATCCGGCCGCCTGGGCCCACGCGCCACTGGAAGCGAGCCTCGAGAGGCTCTTTCAGGCGACCATCCGAATCCATCGGCAACACGCGGGTGTAATCCGCGCCGTGGGAGCAAGACGGGATTATCCGCCCCTCCGCGACCGTCTCAACGCCGCCAATCGCGACCGTGGTGAGCGTGTTCGCAAATGCGTTGGAGCCGCGCCCGGACAACCCCCGCGACCCCCCTCCGATCCCGCGGTAGATCTTGCTCTGCTCATGTGCGTCAGCGTCATCCGCGAAACCATAGTGTTCGGCGGCTACTGGCCGCAGCGACTCCCCGGCACCGACCGAGCCCTCGCACGCGAGCTGGCCCGGGCCTTCGCGGCCCAAATATCGGCCTCCCCTGCCGCGCTGCGGCGGTCACCCCGGCGCGCACGCCGATCACAAGCCACAAAATGAAGCGCACATGGATAACGCTGCTGGCCGCCCTGCTGGGCGCATGTGCGCCGGCCACACTGCCTGCTCCGCCAACTCCGGCGGGTGCGACGGTTCGGCTGTCGGCGTGCAGGCTGCCAGACGTCGCTGAGGAACTGCGATGCGGCATGATCGTGGTCCCCGAGAACCGTGCGTTGACGGAGGGACGCCGGATCAGGCTCCGAGTCGTGCTCGCTCCGGCGACTGGAAGTGCAGCGGCGGCCAGTGCCATCACCCCTCTCTCCGGAGGACCTGGGCAGGCCGCGACCGACGGTGTGTCCGGCACTCTCGCCGAGCTCGCATCACTCCGCGAGACACACGACATCATATTCCTGGATCAACGCGGAACGGGAGGATCCAATCCGCTGCATTGCAGGATCGGCTCGCCAGCTCAGACCATGGCGAGCTGGCTCACGGGCGACATCCCGGGCGACTCGCTCCGGTCGTGTCTGAGCCAGCTCGATGCCGACGTCACACAGTACACCACGCTCGACGCCGCCAGCGATCTGGACGCCGTTCGCGAAGCGCTTGGCTATACCAGTCTGGACCTGATCGGAGTCTCGTACGGGACACGGGTGGCGCTGGTATACGCGCGACAGTATCCGAATCGCGCGCACACGATGGTCCTCCGCGGAGTCTACCCGCCAGGCTCCCGCCTTCCGCTGTACGTTGCTCGCGATGCTGAGCGCGCACTGCTGCGGGCGAGCGATGCTTGCGCGGCCGACGCTGGGTGTAACGCCATTCAGCCCGGCATGCGCGAAGCCATTTACAGGCTGCTGGATTCCCTGACGCTGCTTCACCGCAACGTATCCGTCGGACGCGACAGCGTCGCGCTCACTCGCGACCTGGCGGCGACGGCGCTACTTCTCGCGCAGTATGAGTATCGCTCACCACGAGAACTGGCAACGGCAACCCTCGACGCCGCCCGAGGTAACGTCGATGATCTGTTTGGCGGCGGGCTCCT
>Ga0136617_10003250_pt1 | contig 14524 bp, 10 predicted proteins | sample AntDrymUQ3222106_2_FD_129672 | JGI IMG/M metagenome (GOLD analysis project Ga0136617, IMG submission 129672) | Polar desert sand microbial communities from Dry Valleys, Antarctica - metaG UQ322 (21.06) | ecosystem: Environmental > Terrestrial > Soil > Desert | place: Antarctica: Dry Valley... | reverse complement strand
GCGCCAGCGCCAGCGCCCGCGGCGCGCTGCGCGACGTCGGTCGGATGGCGCAAGCGCTCGCCGAGGATCTCCTTCCGAGCGCACCCGGCTCCCAGCTCAACGGCACGCTCGGACCGCGCCGCACGCTCGTGCAGCACCGCGTCTCGCTCGAGCAGCTCGGCGCGATCACGCGTGGCGCCGCGGGCACGCGCAACGACGCGGGTCTCGCGGCGGTCGCCGGCGCGCTGCGTGCGCTCGCGCTCGAGCGCGGGGTCCCCGCCGAGCCGCTGAAGGCGCTCGTGCCGGTGAACATGCGCCGCGCGCACGAATACGGCTCACTCGGCAACCGCGTCTCGATGACGTCCGTCTGGCTGCCGCTCGACCTGGCCACGCCCGGCGCTCGCCTGGAGCACGTGCACCGCCAGACGGCGCGCTTCAAGCGCAGCGATCGCTCGGAGGGCACGCAGACCGTGCTCTCGGGCCTCGGGCTGCTGCCGAGCCCGCTGCGCGCGCCGGTCATCCGAGCGGTGGCGCCCGGCCGCTTCAACCTCACGATCTCCAGCGTGCCGGGCCCGCGCACCGCGCTGTTCATGCACGGCGCGCGGCTGGAGGAGATCTACCCCGTCATCCCGATGGCCGAGGATCAGACGCTCTCGATCGGAATGCTCGCGTACAACGGCTACCTGCATTTCGGCCTGTACTCGGACCCGGACGCACTGCCGCACGCGACCCGGCTCGCCGAGCTCATCGACGACGAGCTGCGCGCGCTGCTGCGCGCCCGCCGGCCGCGCCCGCCGCTGCCCGTCGTGGCGCCCGCGAGCGCGGGCCCGGTCGGGACGTACGAGAACCGATCCGCCGTGCTGAGCGCGGCCGGACCAGGAGGCCACACATGACCGCACACACATCGACGCGGCGCCTGTCGGCGCTCGACGGCTCGTTCCTGCGCCTCGATACCCAGCAGTCCCCGATGCACGTCGGGTGGAGTGCGGTCTTCGGCGCACCCGGCGACCGTCCCCGGCCGACGGTCGAGGCGATGCGCGAGCTCGCGGCGGGGCGTCTGCACGAGGTTCCGTGGTGTCGCTGGCGGCTCGCCGGCGCACCGCTCGGCCTGTCCGAGCCGCGCTGGATCGACGACGCCGACTTCGACCTCTCGGCGCACATCGTCCAGCTCACCGGTCCCGAGGATCGCGTGAGCAACGAGACGTTCGAGGTCCTGCGCTCGACGGTGCTGTCCGCGCCGCTCGATCGCTCGCGGCCGCTGTGGCAGGTCTTCCTCGTCCCGCGCCTGGCGGACGGGCGCGTCGGGATGGTCGGAAAGATCCACCACGCGCTCGTCGACGGGATGGCGGCGCTGCAGATCGTGAAGCTGTTCGTCGATTCCGAGCCCGACCTGCAGGCGCGCCCGCCCGTGCGCTGGCGTCCGGCCGGTCGCGGGGGCGCCGCCGGCTGGGCCGTCGACGCGGCGCGCTACGCCGTCAACGACGGCCTCGGCGCGCTGCGCGCCGGCTCGGACGCCGTCACGCACCCGCGCAGCACCGTCGCGGCAGCGGCACGCGAAGCCAAGCGGATCGCGACGGCCGTCGCCGAGGACGTGCTGCCGGCGGCGCCGTCCTCGCAGCTCAACGGGCGGATCGGGTCGCGCCGGACGCTCATCGGCTACCACGCGTCGCGCGAGCTGCTGAGCGCCGCGCGAGGACGCGGCGGCACGCTCAACGACGTCGGCCTGACCGCGGTCGCCGGTGCGCTGCGCACGCTCGCGCTGCGCCGCGCCGACCCGCCGGACGCGCCGCTGAAGACGATGGTCCCGGTCAGCATGCGCCGCATCGGCGAAGAGGACGCCGGCAACCAGATCGCGATGGTCTACATGCCGCTGCCGATCCACCTGGCGACGAGCGGCGAGCGGCTGGAGTTCGTGCGCGAGCAGACCGCGCGCCTGAAGCACACCGACCGCCCGGCGGCGACGCAGGCGTTCGTGCAGGCCGCGGGGCTCGTGCCGCCACCGCTGCGCACGCCGCTCGTGCGCGCGCTGGGCACGCCGCGCCAGTTCAACCTCACCGTCTCGCAGTCGCCCGCGCCGCGCGGGTCGCTGTACCTGCTCGGCTGTGAGCTCGAGGAGGTCTACTCCGTCGTGCCGATCGCCCAGGGCCACACGCTTGCGATCGGCATGGTCCGCTATCGCCAGGAGCTGTTCTTCGGCTGCTACGCCGACCCGGACGCGCTGCCGGAGGTGCACGACCTGCCCGAGCTGCTGAAGGGCGAGCTCGAAGAGCTCGCGTCGGCCGCGGGCCGCGAGCGTCGCGAGCGCCCGCTGCGCGCGGCGAGCAACGGGCATTCGAACGGACGCCCGCTCGTGCCCGCCGGCTGAGCTGACGGGAGCGAGGGCGCAGTGCGCGCGCAGGCCGCGCGCCGTGGAAGCGCCGCAATAGAGTTGGAAGCGCGATGCGCCAGCTCACGAGCCTCGACGCGCAGTTCCTCGCTCTCGAGACGCGCCGGCAGAGCGGACACGTCGCGAGCGTCGCGATCCTCGACCCATCGACGACGCCCAGCGGAACGCTCGCGATCGCTGACATCGAGGCGCTCATCGCCGAGCGCCTGCCGCTGCTGCCGCCGCTGCGCTGGCGGCTGCTCGAGGTGCCGCTCGGCCTCGACTACCCGTACTGGATCGACGACGAGGACTTCGACCTGAACTTCCACGTGCGCGAGCTCGGGCTCGCCGCGCCGGGCACCGACGAGCAGCTCGCCGAGCAGGTCGCGCGGATCGTGTCGCGGCCGCTGGACCGTGCGCGGCCGCTGTGGGAGCTGTACCTCATCGGCGGCCTTGCGTCCGGTCACGTCGCGCTGCTGACGAAGATCCACCACGCCGTCATCGACGGGTTGTCGGGCGCGGAGATCCTGGGACTGCTGCTCGATCTCACCCCCGAGGGACGCGTCGTCGACACGCGCGGGCCGTGGGGTGACAACGAGGCGGTCCCCGGCGAGCTCGGGATGCTCGTGCGCGGCCTCGCCGGCGCGGCGCGCTACCCGCTGCGCGCGCTGCGGGCACTGCCCTCCGCGGCACCGAACCTCGAGGAGACGCAGTTCGCGGCGATCCCCGGCGCCGCGACGCTCGGCCGGCTCGTCAGCCGCGCGCAGCGCGCGATCCTGCGTCAGCAGGCGCCGCTCGTCGAACGCGGGCAGCTTGCGGCGCCGAAGACGACGTTCAGCGGGCGCATCTCCGCGCACCGGCGCTTCACGTTCGGCCAGCTCTCGCTCGACGACGTCAAGGCCGTCAAGAACGCGCACGGCTGCACGGTCAACGACGTCATCGTCTCGATCTGCGCGGGCGCCGTGCGCCGCTGGCTGATCGCACACGACGAGCTGCCCGACTCCCCGCTCGTCGCCCAGATCCCGGTCTCGGTGCGCACCGAGGAGCAGATCGGCACGTACGGCAACCAGATCATGCTCATGGCCGCGCCGCTGCTGACCGACGTCGCCGACCCCGTCGAGCGCCTGCGCGGCACGCACGACGCGCTCGGCGACATGAAGGAGCGCCACCGTGCGCTGCCGGCGAGCCTGCTCGCCGATGCCAACCACTTCATCCCGCCCGCGGTGTTCTCGCGCGCCGCGCGGCTGACGTTCGGCCTGGCGACGAGCGGCGCCGGGCGGCCGGTCTGGAACCTCGTGATCTCCAACGTGCCGGGTCCGCAGTTCCCGCTGTACTGTGCCGGCGCGAAGCTCGTCGCGAACTACCCGGTGTCGGTGATCACGCACGGGATGGGCCTGAACATCACGGTGATGAGCTACATGGGCCACCTCGACTTGGGGATCGTCGCCGACCGCGAGCAGATGCCCGACATCACGCGGCTGATCGGCTGGCTCGGCGACGAGCTCGCGCTGCTCATGCCGGCTGCGGCGAAACCGGCGCAGGCGACGAAACCGGCGCCCGCGAAGCCCAAGCGCGCGAAGCCGAAGCCGAAGCCGACGCCGGCGTAGCCGCGGCGCCGATCGAGCCCCGGCACGTGACGAAGGCGCCCCAGCGGGCAGACTCCTCGGAATGCTTGCAATGCCCGGCCTGCTCGACGCGACGACCGCCCGGCCTATACGACGTCCGACATCGTCGTGAGTGACCTCGCCCCCCTTCCGGAAGAACCATGATCGGTGCCGACGTCTTCGACGTCGATCCGTGGTTGGTCCCCGAGCGCGAGCTCAACCTCGACCTGCTCGCCACCACGGAGTCGGTCTTCGCGCTCTCCAACGGCCACATCGGCCTGCGCGGAAACCTCGACGAGGGCGAGCCGGCGGGCCATTCCGGCACCTACCTGAACGGCTTCTACGAGCGCCGGCCGCTGCCCTACGCCGAGGCCGGCTACGGCTATCCCGAGTCCGGCGAGACGATGATCAACGTCACGAACGGCAAGGTCCTGCGCCTGCTCGTCGACGACGAGCCGTTCGACCTGCGCTACGGGACCGTCGAGCGCCACGAACGCACGCTGGACCTGCGCGAGGGCGTGCTGCGCCGCGAGGTGCACTGGCTCTCGCCCGCGGGGCAGGGCGTGATCGTGCGCTCGACGCGCCTCGTGTCGTTCGTCCAGCGCTCGGTTGCGGCGATCCTGTACGAGGTCGAGCCATACCATGGGGCGGCGCGGATCGTGGTGCAGTCCGAGCTCGTCGCCAACGAGCCCGTGCCGGAGGAGGCTCACGACCCACGCGCCGCGGCCGCGCTGCGCAAGCCGCTGCGCGGGGAGTCGCACGGGCACAACGGGCTGCGCGCCGGGCTCGTGCACATCACCAAGGCATCGCAGCTGCGCATCGCGGCAGGGATGGACCACGTCGTCGACGGGCCACCGGACACCGTGACGAGCGCCGAGAGCGAGCGCGACCTCGCGCGCGTGACGATCGCGACCGGCCTGCAGCCCGGCGAGCGGCTGCGGATCGTGAAGTTCCTCGGCTACGGATGGTCGAGCCGGCGCTCGCTGCCCGCGCTGCGCGGCCAGATCGACGCCGCGCTCGCCGCCGTGATGCACACCGGCTGGGATCGGCTGCGCGAGTCCCAGCGCGCGTACCTCGAAGACTTCTGGGCGCGCGCCGACATCGAGCTCGACGGTGACCCGGCGCTGCAGCAGGCGATCCGCTTCGGGCTGTTCCACGTCCTGCAGTCGGCGGCGCGCGCCGAGGGACGCGGGATCCCCGCGAAGGGGCTGACCGGCCGCGGCTACGACGGCCATTCGTTCTGGGACATGGAGACCTACACGCTGCCGGTGCTGACGTACGTCGCGCCGGATGCGGCGCGCGACGCGCTGTTGTGGCGCCACTCGACGCTCGGCCTCGCGCAGGCCCGCGCCCGCGAGCTGAGCCTCGAGGGCGCGATGTTTCCCTGGCGCACGATCAGCGGCCGGGAGTGCTCGGGCTACTGGCCGGCCGGTACCGCGGCGGTGCACATCAACGCCGACATCGCCGATGCGACACGGCGCTACCTTGCTGCGACCGACGACGAGACGTTCGAACAGGAGATCGCGCTGGGGTTGCTCGTGGAGACCGCGCGCCTGTGGCGGGCGGTCGGACACCACGACTCGCGGGGCGACTTCCGCATCGACGGCGTCACCGGGCCCGACGAGTACTCGGCGCTCGCCGACAACAACGTCTACACCAACGTCATGGCGCGCCGGAACCTCTGGGAGGCGGCGAGGCTCGGCGTGCGCCATCCGCAACGTGCCTCGCAGCTCGGCGTCGGCGAGGAGGAGATCGCGGCGTGGCGCGACGCCGCCGACGCGATCTTCCTGCCCTACGACGAGGACCTGAAGGTGACGCCGCAGTCGGAGGGGTTCACCCGCCACCGCCGTTGGGACTTCGACGGCATGCCACCCGACCACTACCCACTGCTCCTGCACTATCCGTACTACCTGCTGTACTCAAGCCAGATCGTCAAGCAGGCTGACCTCGTCTTCGCGCTCTACGTCTGCGGCGATTGCTTCAGCGGTGAGCAACGCGCTCGCGACTTCGACTACTACGAGCGCATCACCGTCCGCGACTCGTCGCTGTCGGCCTGCATCCAGGCGATCATGGCGGCGGAGGTCGGCCACACCGACCTCGCCTACGACTACCTCACCGAGACGGCGTTCATCGACCTGCGCGACCTCGCGTTCAACACGCGCGACGGCGTCCACCTCGCCGCGCTGGCCGGCTCCTGGCTCGTCGCCGTCGCCGGCTTCGGCGGGATGCGCGACCACGGCAAGACGCTGCACTTCTCGCCCCGCCTGCCGACGCGACTGACGCGGCTGAGCTTCCGGCTCAGCTACCGCGGGCGGCGCCTGCGCGTCACCGTCGACCGCACCGATGCGCGCTACGAGCTACTCGGCGGCGAGGCGCTCGAGCTGCGCCATCACGGCGACGACTTCACGCTGCAACCCGGGACGCCCGAGATCCGCGACGTGCCGCCGGCGCCGCAGCGCACGCGCCCCGCGCAGCCGCCGGGACGCTCGCCGCCGCTCGGCGGCTGAACGGCGCGCGTCAGTTCGCGCGCTTGCCGAACCAGCGCAGCACGCGGTGCCAGGCCTCCTCGGCCGCCGGCGCGTTGAAGCGCGGGCCGGTGTCGTTGAAGAAGGCGTGGTCGGCCTCGGTGAACGTGAGGATCCGGTGGTCGAGGCCGGCCGCCTCGAGCGCGGTGCGGGCGGCGTCCCGCGTCGCGTTGACGCGATCGTCGAGTCCCGCGTACACGCCGAGCACGGCGGCCTTCGCCCCGCTGAGGTCGCCGCCCTGCGGAAACGGGCCGTAGAACGGCGCCGCGGCGTCGAGCCGCCGCTCACCCGCCGCGAGCAGCCGCCAGACCATGCCGCCCCCGAAGCAGAATCCGATCGCCGCGATCGGCATGCCCGGCGACCGCCTGCGCAGCTCGGTGACCGCGGCCTTCATGTCGGCGTCGAAGCGCTCGGGCGGCGCGGCGCTCAGCGCCGCGCCGACCTCGGCCTCGCCGGGAAACGCGGCGGTGCCGCCCTCCGCGGAGAGCAGGTCGAGCGCGAGCGCGGCGTAACCGCTGGCGGCAAAGCGGCCGGCGACGTTGCGGATGTGATCGTTCAGGCCGCGGTTCTCGTTGATGACGAGCACCGCGCCGCGCGTCCCGCCCGCGGCCGGGGCCCACGCCGCCATGAGCTGGCCGGCCGGACCGGCGAACGTGATCGCCTCGGTCGCGACGGGGGCCCAGTCGACCGTCCTGCCCTGGCCGCCCTGGCCGCTGTGGCCGCGCGTGCGAGCGCGGTCGCCGGCGGCGCCGTGCTTGGCCACGGCCTCGCTCGCGGCGGCGCCGAGCAGCGTGGCGGCTGCGCCGGCGCTGACGCCGAGCAGCCCGAGCCGCCGCACCGCCTCTCGCCTCGTGATGATCCCGTCGGCGTGATCCTCGGCGACTTCTTCGGCCAGGTAGCGCTGCAGCTCGGTCATCGTGTCCCCCGTGTCGGAGTGCTCGAGTGGATGCGCACACATCTACCCGCCGCGAGCACGCCGCGCGCCGGTTCGGGGCGGTCGCGGTCCGGCTCCACGGCCCGCGGCGTGATCCGGCCGTGGCCGTGGCGCTGGCCCCCCGCCGCCGCAGCGACGGGACCACCCGGGCCTTGCGATCGGAGATCATGCGCCCCGTGAACCCGATCTCCGAGCACTTCCGCGAGCAGGCCGCGGCGCACCGCGCGAGCGCCGCCGAGCGGCCCGACGACCCGCGCTACGTGCACAGCGCGGAGGCGCTCGAGGCGCTCGCCGACTACGCCGATGAAAGCGCCGAGCAGGGCGCCTTTCAGATGCGCTACCTGCTCGAGCACCACGTCTTCGACGGGCGCTTCGCCTGGGCCGGCGGGCAGTGCGGGCGTTCGGTGCTGCAGTTCGGCTTCGACGTTCCCGTCCGCAGCGAAGGGGAGTTCGAGCAGTTCCTCATGGACCTCTGCGACCGCGCGAAGTCCGACGCCGCGCGGTACGTCGGCGAGCACGAGAGCGAGTTGCACCGCGACGACGCTCACGCGATCGCCACGCGCTTCGGGATCGAGGTCGACCGCGTCCATGGGGCGCTCGACGCCGGCCGGCGCTACACGCAGCTGTTCGTCGTCGGCATCCCCGGCGGGTACGAGGTCGACGACGCGGCGCGCGCCCGGCTCGAGGCGCTCGACGGCGTGATCGTCGCGCCGGGCACGAAGGAGGCCTACGGCAACACACCACCGCTGCTCGTGAAGAACCTGCCTGCCGCCGACGAGCAGGCAGCGCGCGAGCGCGTGGCCGAGATCGTCGGGATCGAGCCCGCGGCGCTCGGCGCGACGGACTCGCCGCGCGTGCTCTGACAGCGCGGCCACCGGTTCTCCATCCGCGTGCTATGACTGACGCCGTCCGAACCGAGCCCACGAACCCGTTGCCGGACGGCGCGCGCGCGATGTGGCTGTGCGAGGCGCTGCTGGGCGCGCTCCTGCTCGTCGGCGCCGCATTCGGCTTCGCTGTGGGCGTCGGCGAGCTCATGCCGTGGCTGCCGCTGGCGACGGCCGCGGGCGGGCTCGCGTACGTCGTCGTCGTCCCGCGCGCGCGCTACCGCCGCTGGCGCTGGGCGCTGGCCGAGGAGGAGCTCGACCTCCTCCAAGGGGTGTGGAAGGTCACGCGCACGATCGTTCCGATCACGCGCATCCAGCACGTGTCGGTGCAGCGCACGGGCTGGACCGACGTCTTCGGGCTCGTGCGCCTGCATGTGCACACGGCAGCTGGCAAGACGACGATCCCGGGCCTCGAGCGGGCGCAGGCCGACGACACGCGCGACCAGATCCTCGCTCGCCTGCGCATGCCCGATGATCTCTGAGGCGCCGCGCCGGCTGCACCACGCCGCGATCGCCGTCGAGGCGGTCCGCTCGGCAGTGCAGGTCATCGCCGGCATGGTGCTCGTCGCCGTCGTCCGTGGGGGCACGCCGGGCATCGCCGTCGCCCTGGCGCTGGCGGGCATCGCCGTCGCCGCCGTCGTCGGCTACGTGCGCTGGCGCCCGATGACGTACTGGCTTGACGACGTGGCATTGCACTATCGCTCGGGCGTCTTCACGCCGGACGAGAAGGTCGTGCCGCGCGCCCGCGTACAGGCGGTTGACACCGCCACCGGGCCGCTGCAGCGGCTCTTCGGCGTCGTCGAGCTTCGCGTGCAGGTGCCGGGCGCGTCGGACTCGGACGAGATCGTGCTCACGGCGGTCACCCACGACGAGGCGGCGCGGCTGCGGCGCGAGCTCGGCCAGGCCGCGCCGGCGGCGCCGGACGAGCGCGTCCGGCTCGGCCTGCGCGGGCTGCTCGTCGCAGCCCTGACGGGGCCGCAGATCAGCGCTGCGCTCTCGGCCGTGGCCGGCGTCTACGCGCTGGCCGACAACGTCGTCGACGTCCAGAAGGACGGCGAGGGGCTGATCGGCCGGCTCGACTCGGCGAGCGCGATCCTGATCGCCGCGGCGATCATCCTCGGCGCCGCCTACCTGCTGTCGTTTCTCGCCGCGATCGTCGCGTTCGCGGGCTTCGAGGTCGAGCGCGACGCGCAGGTGCTGCGGATCCGTCGTGGCCTGCTCGCGCGGCGCGCGCTGAGCATCCCGCTCGAGCGCGTCGACGGTATCGTCATCGTCGAAGGGCTCGCGCGCGGGCCGCTCGGGCTCGCCGCGCTGCGGCTGGAGAGTGCCGCGCACGGAGGCGAGCAGGCGGCGGGTCGCACGCTGCTGCCGCTCGTACGCCGCCGCGACGCGGAGGCGGTCGTCGCGCGGCTCGTGCCGGGGCTCGCTGTGCAACCGGGCGTGCTGGAGCGACCGCCGCGGCGCGCGTTGCGGCGCTTCCTGGCGGCGCCGGCGATCCTCGGCGCCGTCGTCGGCGGCGCCCCTGCTGTCCTGCTGGAGTCCGCGGCGTGGCCGGCCGCGCCGGCGCTCGCGCTGGCGGGCGCGATCGTCGGCCTGCGCCGCTACCGCGCGGCGGGGGTACGCCTCGCCGGCAACGTCGTCGTCGTGCGCGAGGCGCGCCTCGCGCGCCGCACGCTGCTCGCGCGCCGCCACCGCCTGCAGCAGCACGCGCTCGAGCGCACCACGCTGCAGGCGCGCGCGTCGCTCGCGGACCTGCGCGTCACCGTCGGCTCGGGCGGCAACGGACGCGCGCGCCATCTCGAGTCGGCGACGGCCGAGACGGCGTTCGCAGCGTTGCGACGGTAGAGGCAATCCGCCATGCAACGCTCCGGAGAGCGTTGTGGCGACCCTCCCACTCCGTTAGACTTTGCTCTGTCGGTGCATTTCTTTTCTTGATGCATCGACGCTTGATCGCGGCCCGCGGGGATGTCGTCTACTCGGCTGTCGAGCAGAGGCTGGACCCGCATAAGACGGGGATCGGGATGACCCAGGACGGCTGGACAGCAATCACCGACGGGACGGGTGACGGGCGCGTGTCGACCGACTTCCTCGTGCGCCGGCGTGAGCGGTTGACGCTTGGTGTCAGCGACGTCGACGGCCACATTCTCGGCATCGGTGCTGTCGAAGTGCGCGTCGTGCCGGGCGACGGGGAGGCTCACCGCCTCGTGCCCCGCACCCGCCCGTACGAGTAGCTGCCAGCACGGCCGCAGCGCGTGCGGCGCTAGCGCCGCACGCTCTCGCAGTCCTTGGCGACCTTGTCGCGGGGGTCGGCGAACACGATGTCGTTGCCGCGCCCGCAGACGACGCGGTCGGTCGTCTTGTCGACGAGGTTGATGCGGTCGTTGCCAGGACCGGCGTCGACCTGGTCGGAGCCGAGGTTGCCGAAGATCCGGTCGTCGCCGGGTCCACCGGAGATCCGGTCGTTGCCGCGATCGCCGGTGATGCGGTCCTCGCCCTCGTTGCCGTCGATGAGGTCGTTGCCCTGCCGTCCGGGAATGACGTCGTCGCCCGGGCCGCCGTGGAGCTGGTCATCGCCCTGGTCGCCGTCGACGTAGTCGTTGCCCTCCATCGCGAAGATCTTGTCGGCGCCGCCGCGGCCGAAGATCGAGTCCTCGGCCGGCGTGCCGTTGATCACGTCGGCGTGGCGCGTGCCGCGGATCGTGTTCGCGGTCGTGGTGTCGGTGTCGGGCTCGGCCGCGACCGGGACGACCGTCTCGCAGCCGCTCAGCACGTCGCGCGTGGGCGCGTCGGCCTCGACGTAGACGGTGTCGGTGCCGTCGCCGCAGACGACCGTGTCGGCGCTGTCGTCGGCGGCGCGGATCGTGTCGTTGCCGGGTCCGCCGTCGAGCATGTCGGCGCCGTTGCCGCCGACGAGCTCGTCGTTGTCCTCGAAGCCGAACAGCTCGTCGGTGCCCGAGCCGCCGTCGAGCTTGTCGTTGCCCTGATGCCCGTAGAGGTGGTCGTTGCCGGCGTCGCCCTTGAGCGTGTCGTCGCCCTCGTCGCCCTCGAGCCGGTCGCCGGCGCGGCCGCCGTCGATGAGGTCCTTGCCGGGCCCGCCGATGATCCGCTCGGCCCCGCTTTCGCCGTAGAGCTGGTCGTCGCCGTCCTCGCCGAGGATGAGGCGGTCCGAGCCGCGGCCACCCTTGACGACGTCGTTGCCGGGGCCGCCGTTGAGCTCCTTGTCGTCGCCGAAGCCGGTCTCGACGATCGTGTCGTCGCCGTTGCCGCCGAAGATCGAGTCGTCGCCGTCGCCGCCGTCGAGCGTGTCGTTGCCGTCCTCGCCCTGGATGTTGTCGTTGCCCGTGCCGCCGTCGGTACCGTCGTTTCCGGGCCCGCCGCGCAGCTCGTCGTCGCCGGTCCCGCCGAGCAGGAAGTCCTCCCCCTCGCTGCCGTTGAGCCCGTCGCTGGATGCGCCGCCCGAGAGTTGGTCGTTGCCAGGTCCGCCGTCGAGGACGTCGCGGTCGCGGCCGCCGCGCAGCACGTCGTCGCCGCCCAGGCCGTCGATCCGGTCGGCGCCGCGCGTGCCGATGATCTGGTCGGGGCCGTCGCTGCCGCTGATGAGCGCGATGCCGGGCTGCACGACGAGGTCGCTCGGCGTCGTGCCCGCCAACGAGACGAGCCCGACCCGCCCGCGTGAGAACGGGCTGATCAGCGAGATCGTCGCGGCACCGCCGTCGGCGAAGAGGATCCGGCTGGCGTCCGGATACCAGGCCGCGCGGCCGACGCCGGTGCCGGCGACGAGCCGGCGGACCGCCGCGGTGCGCAGCTCGACGAGCGCCGCCGCCCGCCCGCCGGGCGCCGCGCCCACGACGAGCCGCGAGCGCGCGGGCGACAGCGTCAGCCCGCCGCCGGCGCCCTTGGGCAGCTTGATCGGGCGCTTGCGAACCTTGCTGTGGCCGGGCGCGATGAGGCGCAGCTTCCCGCCGGCCGTCACGTACGTGATGCCGCTGTCGGCGACGGCGACGCCGAGCGCGCCCTTCAGGCGCACGTGGCGCAGCAGCGCGTCCGTACCGAGCCCGACCATCGCCACGCGCCCGCTCGCCAGCGCGACCGCGGCGAGCGCGCCGTTGCGCGAGACCGCGAGCGCGCCGCCGGCGCCGCGCAGCGCGATCGCCGCGCGCTGCACGAGCGTCTGGGCGTCGAGCACGAGCAGCTGCGTCCCGCGCACCGCGTAGAGCGTCTCGCCGCCCGGCGAGAGCTCGATGTCCGTGATCTCCGGCGGCCCGGGGCCGAGCGTGCTGCGGCCGCTCTCCTGGCGGCTGTTGACGTCCACGGCAACGACCTCACCGCCGGCCGTGACGAACCCGCGCGCCCCGTCGCGCGTGATCGCGACGGCGCGCGACGGCGCCGGCAGGGCGAGCCGCGCGACGACCTCGTTGCGCGGGATGCCGAGGTAGACGAGCTCGGGGGTGCCGGTCGCGACGAGCGTCACGCGAGCGCAGGCGGCCGGCGCGACGACGAGCGCGAGCACGAGCGCCACAACGGATCCCGGCAGGGACCAGCGCACCATCCTCCTCCTGCCTCCACGACCTCCCATCGACCCACAGGATGACCGCAATTGGGCTCGCGGGTCGCCGGTTGGCGCGTTTGGCATCCTGATGACATCCCCTCGGCAACCGTTGATGCGCTCCAGATGACGCCCGTGAAGGGCCTGCGCGTGATCTCGCGCGACGAGATCGAGCTCACGCGCGACGGGGCCGACGGGGACCGCCGCTTCTACCTCGTCGACGAGCGCGGGTGGATGGTCAACGGCAAGCAGCTCGGCAACCTCAACGAGGTGGTCGCCACCTACGACCACGCCGGCCGCGAGCTCGAGCTGCGCTTCCCCGACGGCAGGCGCGTCGCCGGCGCGATCGAGCTCGGCGAGCCGCTGCAGACGAGGTTCCAGTCCCGGCCCGCGCAGGCGCGCGAGCTGCGCGGCGCATTCGGTGCGGCGCTGTCGGAGCACGTCGCACGGCCGGTGCGGATCGTCGAGGGGATCGACCGCAGCGGCATCGATCGCGGTCGCGGCGGCGCCGTCAGCCTCGTCTCACGCGCGTCGCTGCAGGCGCTCGCGCGCGTCGCCGGCGCCGAGCAGGTCGATGAGCGCCGCTTCCGCATGCTGGTCGTGGTCGACGGCCTCGACGAGCCGCACGAGGAGGACACATGGGTCGGCGAGCCGGTCCGCGTCGGCGGCGCGGTCGTGCGCGTGCGCGGCCACGTCGGGCGCTGCAACATCACCCACCGCCATCCCGAGACCGGCGACGCCGACCTGCCGACGCTCGATCTCCTGCGCTCCTACCGCGCCGCGCTCGACACGACCGAGCCGCTCGCGTTCGGGGTCTACGGCGAGGTGCTCGAGCCGGGACGCGTCGCCGTCGGCGACCCGGTCACTGCTCGATGAACGCGCGCACGTCGGCGTTGAACCGCGCAGGGCGCTCGAGCATCACCATGTGCCCCGTATCGGGGTAGATGAGCTTGCGCGCGTCGCGGATCAGCCACTCGAACTCCGACGCGTCGCGGACCGGCACGAGCCGGTCCTCCTGACCCCAGACGATCAGCGTCGGGCAGGCGATCTCGCCGAGCCGGTCGCGGATCGGGTAGGCGGTCATCGCGTCGAGCGCGCCGGCGAAGCCGGGCCTGCCGGCGCCGTGGGCCTGCTCGAGGATGAGCGGGCCCGACAGCCGTTCGGGATGCGCGACGATCAGGAGCAGCAGGCCGCGGCGCAGGCGCCGGCTGCGCACGACGAGGTCCGTGTGCCGCGCGAGGCGGCCGAGCGCGAAGAACAGGAGGTTCTCGGCCCGCGCCCGCAGACCGGTCCTGCGCTCGTGGCGCATGTGGCGCAGCGACAGCCCGGCGCCCGCGACGAGCACGAGCCGCTGCATCCGCTGCGGGAAGCGAATCGCCATCTCGCAGCCGACGAAGCCGCCCATCGAGTTTCCGACGATCGTCGCCTGTTCCACGCCCATCGTGTCGAGCAGGTTCGCGACGGTCCGCGCGTACCCGCTGACGGAGATCGCAGCGGCCGGCGGCATCGGCGACTCGCCGAAGCCCGGCAGGTCGAGCGCGACGACGCGGTGGTCGGCGGCGACCGGTGCGATGTTCTCCAGCCAGTTCTGCCAGCAACCCGACAGCCCGTGCAGGAAGACGACGGCCGGCCCGTCGCCGATGTCGAGCACGTTGACGGGCTGGTCGCGGACGTGGACCCAGCGCAG